>LXNI01000289.1_pt1 | contig 64029 bp, 73 predicted proteins | sample 809091 | NCBI WGS metagenome assembly LXNI01 (sample SAMN04870527, study PRJNA318959) | sponge metagenome | biome: 01000161; feature: marine sponge reef; material: water | host: Sarcotragus foetidus | place: Greece: Milos, Mediterranean Sea | collected 2013-05-29 | depth 5-7 m
CGAAGGGGCGGATGAGAGCGGATTTGCAGCCGTGAATTCCTACGGCGCAGGCTCCTGGGGGCCGGCCCGCAGCGAAACATCTCCCCCCTCTGCGGTACAATGCCGCGATGAAGCCGCTGGCCGGAATCATCATGGGATCGCAGTCCGACTGGGACACCATGCGGCACGCGGCGGAAACGCTGGAGACGCTGGAGATTCCCCACGAGGTCCGTATCGTCTCCGCCCATCGCACGCCTGACCTTCTGTTCGAATACGCCGGCAGTGCCGCCGACCGGGGGCTTGAAGTCATCATTGCCGGCGCCGGTGGCGCCGCCCACCTGCCGGGGATGACTGCGGCCAAGACGTTGCTGCCCGTGCTCGGCGTGCCTGTTCAGTCGCGGATGCTCAGCGGCATCGACTCGCTGCTCTCCATCGCCCAGATGCCTGCGGGCATCCCCGTGGGCACGCTGGCCATCGGCAGGGCGGGCGCCGTCAATGCCGCGCTGCTGGCGGGCGCAATCCTGGCCAACAAGTACCCCAGGGTCGGTGCGGCGCTCAAGGCGTACCGGGAGGCCCAGACCTCCGGCGTGCTGAGCAGCCCGGTTCCCACCGACAGTTCCTGAAATGAGGGTCGGCATCCTCGGCGCCGGCCAACTGGGCCGAATGCTCGCTTTGGCCGGCTACCCGCTCGGCATCGACTGCATTTTTTTCGGTGGCGGGAAGAATTCGCCCGCCGGCCAGGTGAGCCGGATCCTCGAGGGCGGCCTGGACGACAACGCCCTGCTGGATGCCCTCGCCGGCCAGTCCGACGTGGTGACCTTCGAATTCGAGAACGTGCCGGTCGAATCCCTGAAACGAGCCGCCGCCGGAGCGCCGGTCCACCCCTCCGTCGACGCCCTCGCCGCCGGGCAGGACCGCCTGGAGGAGAAACGCCTGCTGCACAGTGCGGGCATTCCCACGGCGCCCTACGTCGCCGTGAGCGAGGCTGCGGACCTTCGCCGCGCCGAAGAGGAACTGGGCTGGCCGCAGGTGTTGAAGGCCCGCCGCATGGGCTACGACGGCAAGAGCCAGCGCATCGTCCATTCGACGGCGCAACTTGCCGCCGCGTGGTCGGAGTTGAACCATGTCCCCTCCATCGCCGAGGGCTGGGTGCGCTTCGACCGGGAGTTGTCCCTCATCGGCGTGCGCGGCGGCGCGGGACAGACGGCCTTCTACCCGCTGTCGGAAAACGTCCATGACCACGGGATCCTGAGCACCACGGTCGCCCCCTACCAGGACGCCCAACTGCAACGCACCGCGGAAGCCTGGCTGAGGGCACTGATGAACCGCTTCAACTACCGCGGCGTGCTCACGGTCGAGTTCTTCCACACCGAAGCGGGCCTGGTCGCCAACGAGATCGCCCCCCGGGTCCACAACTCCGGCCACTGGACCATCGAAGGCGCAGAAACCAGCCAGTTCGAGAACCACCTGCGCGGGGTGCTGGGCCTGCCCCTGGGCAGCACCGCCACCCGGGGCCACGCCGCCATGCTCAACCTCATCGGCCAGATGCCGGACCCAACCGCCGTCCTCGCCATCCCCGGCGCCCATCTCCACGACTACGGCAAGGCTCCCCGGCCCGGCCGCAAACTGGGCCACTGCACCATCCTGCGCCCACGAAGGGACGAAGCCCTTGAGGCGCTCAGGCAACTCAGGGCGCAGGCCGCCTAACGTGTCAGCACGATGGTGTCCTCAGGGCGCCACCCCAGCCGGATCATGGATCCCTCCTCGCCGACGGAATCCTGCGGCCGTGCTTCGAGAACGACTCTCGTACCGTCTGCGATGTCCACGTGGACATGGAGCAGATTCCCCGCGAAGGTGCGGCCCGTAATCCTTCCATCCAGAACGTTCATCCCGGCCGGTGCGGCCTTCTCCGCCACGGCATTGAACCGTTCCGGCCGGATCCCGATCGATACCGTCGTGTGCGGGCGCACCGACGCCTGCTTCGGCGCCCGCACTTCGGTACCGGCGGCATCGAGCACCATCCAGTCCCCCTCCTCTGCCACCACCGTTCCCGGCAGCAGGTTGATCTGACCGACGAAGTCCGCGACGAAGCAACTCGCGGGCCGACCGTAGATCTCCTCGGCCGTGCCGAGTTGCTCGATGACACCCCCGTTCATCACCGCGATCCGGTCGGACATGTTCATCGCCTCGGTCTGGTCGTGGGTAACGTAGACGGTGGTGATGCCGAGCTCGCGCTGGATTCTCCGGATTTCGACCTGCATCGTTTCGCGCAGCTTCAGGTCCAGCGCACCCAGGGGCTCATCCATGAGAAGAACACGCGGGGGATAAGCGACCGCGCGGGCAACCGCGATACGCTGGCGCTGCCCGCCGCTCACCTCCACAGGATAGCGATCGCCCATGTCGGGAAGCCGGATGAGCTCAAGCAGATTTTCGACCCGTTCCGCGATACGGGCCTTCCCGTAGCGTCGTTCCTGCAGCCCGAATGCGATGTTCTCCCGCACCGTCATGTGCGGGAACAGCGCGTAGTCCTGAAAGACCATTCCGATTTCCCGATGCTGGGGCGCGACCCCGGTGACGTCGTCCTCGCCCAGGTAGATGGTTCCCGACGTCGGCTGGATAAACCCGGCAATGAGCCGCAACGTGGTCGTCTTGCCGCAACCCGAGGGGCCGAGCAGGGTCAGGAACTCTCCTTCCGGGATTTCCAGATCGAGCGCGTGGAGTGCGGTGACGTCGCCATACTTCTTGGTCACCCCGGAAAGCAGGACGCCTGCCATTGGCGAACCCCGGTACTCAGCCGCGGCGCAGCGAGGGCACGAAATGTGGGGTCCGGAACCGACGATCGGCCCCGGATCCTGCACACCAACTCCTGCCTGGCATCACCGGGAGCCGACGATGCGGTTCCACTTCCGGACCCAGTCCCTCATGTCCAGAGCCGACATGTCCATGTAATAGAGGTTCGCGATCCGCTCCGGCTCGAGCATGAGAAACGGCACGCCGCTTGCGTCGAGCTTCGGGCTGCCTGCGTACTTGATCTGCACCCTTGTGTTCGTCGGAACGACGCCGTTGTCGGTGTGCAGGATTTCCTGCATCGCCTCGGAGATGAGCTCATTGATGTAGAACTCCGCCGCGGCCTTGTGCAGGGTGCCCTTGACCGCCCCGACATAGCCCAGACCCGCCAGGCCGACCCGATCCCTGACCACGGGATGGACCATGCCGACCGGCACCCCGGCGTCGTGGAGGCGCACACCCCATCCCGCATGGGCAACGGCGACCGCCACATCGCCCGACCTGAACATCTGGGTGAGCTGGGTTCCGGAGGACCAGAAGGCGAACACATCGAGATCCCGAATGAGTTCGAGCCCCGGTTCTATGTTCTGCTCGTCGCCCCCCTGCTCCACCGCGAACCCCGCTATGGACATGATCGCGGTTTTCACACTGATGTCGGGAAAGGTGATTTTCCCCTCGAGCGCGGGATTCAGGAGGTCCCTGTACCGCGTAGGCCGTTCGACTCCGAGTTCCTCGAGTTTCTCCAGGTTGACGATGAAGCCCTCCTGGGTCATGTAGTTGGCCACCTTGTACTCGTCGTACAGGCTGGCATCCAGATCCGCGACGTTGGGCACATTGGCCAAATCCATCTGCTCCACGAATCCCGCGGCAAGGACCAGCGGCAGGGTGGCATCGGAGATCTCCACGACGTCAAACGGCGGCTCGTCCTGACCCCGGGCGGCAACCAGCTTCGCCAGCAGGTTGCGCGGGTTACCGGTGACGAACTCGACCTCGCCCCCCTCCGCCTCGATCTTCGGGCAGATGTATTCGCAGACGCGGTCCCTCCAACTGCCGCCGAAGGTTCCCACGGTCAGGGTCTGGCCTTCGAACCTGCCCGCGGCTGACGCTCCCGCGGCTCCGAGCAGCAAGCCTGCTCCGACCGCCGCTACGGTAACGAGGTTGGGGATTGACACGCGCTTGTTCGCATTCATATGACTATTTCCTTTTGAGGATTATGCCATTCCCAAACGCTCAACCGCTGCCGCCGGACCGCAACAGGGCATCCAGCCCGACCGACTTCTGGATGAGCCACAGGATGATCAGGCACGCAAACACGATCAGCGTCGATATCGCAAGAACCGTCGCATCGAAATCGAATTCCATCGAGTGAAAGATCTCCAGCGGCAGCGTCGTGTATTGCGGGCTCGCGAGAAACAGCGAGATGGGCACGTCGCCGAACGAGACCATGAACGCGAACAGGGCGCCCGCATGGATGCCCGGCATGATGATCGGCAACGTCACCCTTCGGAAAGTCCGCCACCGGCTTGCCCCGAGACTGAGCGCGGCCTCTTCCAGGGCGGGATCGAAGCGTGTCAGCACCGAACCGACCGAGCCTATGACATAGGGCGTCGCCACAAACAGGTGACCCACCGCGAGCGCGATGAAAGAACCCGAGATCCGGATTCCGAAAGCGTTGCCCAGCAGGTAGTAGGTCTGAAGAAACGCCACCCCGATGACGATGAACGGGATCTGCAGCGGAGCCCTGAACAATGCGACGAGGAGCGTCTTGCCGGGCAGGTTGCCGCGAACCAGGCCGAGCGCGGCGGGAACGCCGATGACCGTACCGACCCCGGCCGCAAAACAAGCCACCAGGAACGAAATCCACAGGGCGTGAAAAAGCCGTGGCTGGATGCCGAAGTACCACTGCAGAGAGAGACTGCTCGGCGGGAAGTTGAGGAATGCCCGTCCCGCCACGGGGTCGCCGCCGTCCAGGGACGCAAGCATCACCACGATCACGGGCGCGAGCAGGAACAGCAGGACGCCGCAGAGCACGGCGCCCGTGACGACCCCTTCCATGTTAAACCGGGAGCGCCGCGCCGACATCACGCCACCACCAGCCGCGCCGCGCGCATACGCCGAACGAGCAATACCGAAACCACGTTGATGATCAGAACGCTCCCGAGCAGGATGACCGAAAGCGCGCTGCCCATCCCGTACTCGGTTTGCAGAACGATGGTTCGCTCGATGACCACCGGAAGGGTGAGCACCCGCCCCGCGCCGAGCAACGACGCGGAGACGAATGCACCCATACTGAGGTTGAACACGATGAGCGAGCCGTTGACTATCCCCGGCAGGCTCAGCGGAATCACGACCCGCCACATCGTGCGCCACCGGCTCGCCCCGTGTATCTGCGCCGCTTCCTCCAGCGACCGGGGAATGGTCTGGATCACGCTGAACAACAGCAGCACGAGGAACCCGAGCACGTAGTGCATCAGCCCGATCACCACCCCGGCAAGCGTGCCGACGACCCTGACCGGAGCATCGGTGAAACCAAGCGCGTTCAGAAGGCTATTGATGGGGCCGTCTGCGCCGAAGATGATGATGAGCCCCAGCACCTTGATGACCACGGTGACGAACGAGGACACCACGATCGCGGCGAGCAGAAGCATCGCCCAATTCGAGCGCATGCGGGCGATCGCATACGCGGCGGGGTAGGCGACCACAAGCGAACAGGCCACGACGATCGCCGAGATGTAAATCGTGAGCCACAGCGCGCCGAGGTAGAACGAGTCCCGGAACGCAGTGACGTAGTTGTCGATCCGGAGGGTGTCGCCGATGAGTCCGAGGCCGAGATCCTCGTAGAACCCGGCCCGGAGAAATACAACCTGGGTGCCGAACAGCAGCACCAGCGTCACGACCGCCGACGGCAACAGCACCAGGTTCCAGCGTGCGTTCAAGGCCCGGCGCCCGGAGAGTTATGCCCGGCTGCTGGTGCCAGATCCGAATGTATCAGTTGGATCTGGCACTAGTGCGAAGTGCCGCCGACGGTGAGCGAATCGATGCGCACCGTCGGCTGGCCCACGCCAACCGGCACCGTCTGGCCGTTCTTGCCGCAGATGCCCACCCCGGGATCGAGTTCCAGGTCCGAACCCACCATCGACACGCGGGTGAGCACATCGGGCCCGCTGCCGATCAGCATGGCGCCCTTCAGCGGCGCCGTGGGCTTGCCGTTCTCGATAAGGTAGGCCTCGCTGGCCGAGAACACGAATTTGCCTGAAGTGATGTCCACCTGCCCGCCGCCGAAGTTGGGCGCGTATATTCCGTTGTCCACCGAGGCGATGATTTCCTCCGGATCGTGGCGGCCCGGGAGCATGTAGGTATTGGTCATCCTCGGCATCGGCGCGTGGGCGAAGGACTCCCGGCGGGCGTTGCCCGTGGAATGGGTACCCATCAGCCTCGCATTCTGCGTGTCGTGCATGTAGGACTTCAGCACGCCGTTCTCGATCAGCGTGTTGCAGCGGGTCGGCGTACCCTCGTCGTCCATGGTCAGCGACCCGCGCCGCCCCTGAAGCGTACCGTCGTCCACCACCGTGCAGGCGGGCGTCGCGACGCACTCGCCCATCCTGCCGGAGAACGCCGAGGTGCCCTTGCGGTTGAAGTCGCCCTCGAGCCCGTGGCCGATCGCCTCGTGCAGCAGGATGCCCGGCCACCCCGGACCCAGCACCACCGTCATGTTGCCCGCCGGAGCCGGTACCGACTCCATGTTCACCGCGGCCTGCCGGACCGCTTCGGCAGCGATTTCCCGGGGCCGGTCACCCACGGTGAACACCGAGAAATCCGCACGCCCGCCGCCGCCGGCGAAGCCCCGCTCCCGACGCCCGTTCGCCTCCATGATCAGCGACACGTTGAGACGCACCAACGGCCTCACGTCCACCCCGAGCACACCCTCGGAGTTCTGCACCAGGACCAGCTCGTAAACGCCGGCGAGGCTGCCGATGACCTGGACGACTCGCTCGTCCATGGAGCGAACTTCGCGGTCGAGATCCGCCAGCAGTCCGACCTTGTGCCGGTCATCCATGCTTGCCAGTGGATCCAGGGCCGGATAAAGCGGCTTCACCGGGGCTGCCGTGGCCACCTTGCAGCGCCCCTCGCCGCGATGACGGGCGATGCCGCGCGCGGCCCGCACGGCATCCTCGAGCGCCGCCCTGCCGAGTTCGTCGGAATAGGCGAAACCGGTCCGCTCGCCGTCCAGCGCCCTGACCCCCACGCCATGATCGACGCTGTGCACGCCTTCCTTGACGATTCCGTCCTCCACGGTCCAGGACTCGAAACGCGTGTACTGGAAGTAGATGTCCGCGTAGTCCAGTTGCCTCGACATGAGCGTCCCGATGGCCCGGTCGATGTCGCTCAGCTCCAGCCCGGCGGGCTCCAGCAACTGGGCGCGAACCGCCTCGATTCCGTCTGTAACCGCATCCTGCCCGGGGGTTGCAACCAGCGCCGTAGCGCCTGCGGTGGCCGGCTGGCCGAAGCCGTGGGGCATGGACGATGAGAACCGGGATTCAGGCTGCATGCTCAACAAGTTTCCGTTCAATTGCCAAGCCGGTAATCATATCCACTTCCACCCCAGCGGCACCACCCCGCGCAAAGCATCAATCCCGCCTGACGTGGATGCGTGCGACTCCGTGGGATATGCCCATTACGGCTCCAGCGACGCGGCCAATTGCGGCAGGTTTGCGCAGAGCCTGCCTTGCTCCAGTTCCTCGGCCGTCAGCCGCTCCACCACGGGCTCCGACCAGCTTCCCGTCACACAGTAGGAGACGCGGCCGACGCCGGTGAGCGGTTCCTTGAATATTTCGCTGAACAGCAGCAGCGCCGCACCGACCTGGGGCCCGGCAAGGAACCCCACCGCCGGCAGGATTCGGCCGGGCTCGGAAGTAACCACCGCGTGCTGCTCGTAGTCCCGGTCGCGCAAACCGGTTCGCCCTACCAGGCCGATATCCACCACCGGCCCGGACAGGTGCAGGTTGTCCGTATAGGCGTCGCCGTCGATGATGACGAAGTCGCCGCTCATCTCGTCGAACACCAGTCCGCGGTTGAAGACATCGCGAAAATCCAGCGCCAGGCGGCGGGGCAGGGCCGCGATGCTCATCAGGCCCACCATGCGGCCGGCGCCGGGATCAAGGTTCAGGATGCTGCCCCGCTCCAGGCGCAGATTGAGCCCGCCGGTGATCGAGTCTTCCCACCCCGGCGCCGGACCCGACGGCCAATACACGTTCAGCGCAAGCTGCGCGCTTTCGGCCTCGGTGATCGGGTCGAAGCCAAGCTGTTCAAGCGCCCCGGCCACGTCCTCGCTCGAGGCGCTCAGCACCAGCCGGGTTTCCTGCCCCTGCGGCCGCTCGTACCAACTGCCGCTGCCCTCCATGACGAAGCTGTCGCTGCGGCCACTGAGCGAAACGATCTCAAGGCCTTCCGGATGCGCGCGGATATCCGCGTCGAACGCGCCATAACGCCGCGGCCCAACGGAAAAATCATCGATGTGGGCGAGCACCCCCGGCAATTCCCGGGGATCCGGGTTCGAAGTCGCCGACATGTCGTCCGTGGAGACATGCAGCCTTGCAAGCTCCGCCAGCATCTGCGGGCGGTCGCCGAGATCCAGCGGCCAGCTTATGACGCCCGCAACCGGCTCGCTGTCGACCTGCAGTTGCCACCGCGCCGCCTGCAGGCGAAGCGACAGATCGGTCGGTCCCAGCGGCTGGCCGTAGGCCGTGAAATCGACGATCTGCAGGTCTCCGCCCAGAAGCAATCGCGCAGCCGACCCCGCTGGAACCTGGCGCCTGAACAGCGCCCACCAGTCATCAAAATTCACGGACCCCAACTCGCCGTTCAGGCTCAGTCCGTCGCGGGGCGGCAACAGCGGCTCCGCGCCACCGAATCGGATCCCGCCCCGCCGGAACGACAACTCGCCGCCCTGGTTGCGAAAGCTCAGCGCGAAGCGTTGATCCTCGCCCAGGCGGCCGTTGATGTTCAGCCGGTCCGCTTCGGCGAATACGACCTCGAAGTCGAGCTGTGCACCTTGTTCCGGCGGTTTGCTCAGCGGCTCCGGAAAACGCAGTTCCACGCCGGTGAGATCCGTCGAAAGGTTGATCCTGAGCGGCTCGCGCCGCGCCTGTACGAACCGGTTCTCCGGCAGCAATATGTGGCCCTGCCACCCCGACACCCCACGGGCCTGTTCCGGGAAGGGCAAGTCGAACGCGCTCTGAAGCGAGTCGGCGTCAAAGGCGCCTTCGAAACCGATATCCGCAAGATAACCAGGCTCGCCGGCCACAGCGACGTTTACCAGTACCGGCGCGTCAAGGAAGGACGCCATGAGGCTCCCGCGGCTCGCGACCTCGTCATTCTCCAGCCGCAGTCCGCCGTTAATGTCGGTCACCGTCGGCCCGAAGCCTTCGATGGACAACTCGCCGCCGGCGATTTCCAGTCCGGCGCCCAGTCGATAGCCGGTTCGATCGAGCAGCGGCAATTCAAGCGTTAGGGTGAGGTCCGCGGTGCCTGCCGCCGATTGCAGCCGCTGCAGGTCCGGACCCAGATGACGGGCGATCATGGGCGCTTCCCTGAGATAGCGAAGCACGTCTTCCAGCGGACCCGCGGTTGATGCGGTCACGCTGAGGACCGGGTCCCTCATGTCTGCGATGCCTACCCGAAGGTTATCGCTTCGACTGCCCAGGACACGGCCGCTGCCGGTGGCTTCCCAACCGGCGTTGGTGAAGGTAACGACCGCGTTGAGGTCCTCCGCGGCGGGCCAGTTCTCCACGTACGCCATGGAGCCGTCCTCAACTCGGGCCTGGGCGCGGAATTGCCCTTCGCCGTTCGCGAACGGGAATGCCGCCAGCGGGCCGACGAGTGACACCTCGGCCTGGGGAATGCGTCCCCCGACTATGGCCCGGCTGAGATAGGCGGTTACCTGCGGAAAGAAACCAACGGGAAAGTAGCGACTGGCGCCTGCGGCATCGAGATCCCGAATCTCTGACTGCAAGGCCACGACGGGCGGTCCGTCGGCATCGGGCCAGGTCAGTTCAAGCGCGGAGCGTGTCTGCCCGTCTGGTGTGCTGAACACCAGGCCGTCGCTGGACAATGCCAGCCCGGACGGTCCCTGCCTCCAGGTCAGCCGGCCGGTAAGTTCGTCCACATCCAGCGGCCCGGAAAAAAGAAAGGGCCAATCCAGGCGCGCACCGCGGGAGTCCAGGTCGAGCCGACCGCTGCTCGAATCCATTCGCAACGCTCCGGAGACCCCCTGCAGGCCCGGCCAGAAGTCGCGGGGCTCGCTGCGCAGGTTGTCAAACAACCCAACGACCGAATAACGCCACGAGTCGCGGCCCCGGACCAGCCGTGCTTCGGCGTCGCGCACATCGCCCCCGGGCTGGAGTTCCGACCAGAGGTCCGCAAACCCGCCCGACGGGACGGCGGCCACAAATGGCGCCAGATCCTCCAGGCGCAGGAAACTGCCGCGCAGGGACAGCGAAGCAAGCCCGGCGTCGTCATGGCGCATCTGCACATCGATATCCGTGCCGGACGGCCAGGCGAAACCCCGACGTTCCAATTCCAGGTTGCTGGCTGAAAATGCCCACCCGGAATCCAGGCGGCTTCCTTCCAGGGTCACATTGATCTGCTCGTAGTCCGGGTCGCCGCCGCCGAAATCGCCAACCCGCAACTCTGCCAACTCCATCGCCAGCGTCGCCTGCTGCGCCTCGCGGCCGGCGAAATCCACCCAGAACGAGACGTCGCCCGATCCGGACGCGGTCAGCGGCATCGCTTCATCGAGCAAGTCCGTCAGCGACGCCAGGTCCAGGCCGCGGGCTTCGCCGAACAGCCGCCACTGCGACTGCGGGTCCCGCAGCCGACCCTCGGCAGCCAGTTCGGCCGACACTTCGAAACGCTCAGCCAGGTCCCGGGGCGGGTTGGCCCGGGCTTCGACCGAGATACTGTCCGCTTCCCTGACCAGTTGCAGACGGACATCTTCGAAGGTCCATTCGCGCTGCCGAATGTCGTCTGCAAAGGTGAAACTGCCATTGTCCACGACGATGGTCACCTCGGGGATATCCGCAAGCGAAATCTCCGTCTGCACGCTCTCGTCCTCGGGCAGATTGGCCAGCCTCAAGGTCCCGCCCCCGGTTCTTTCGAGTCGCAGGTTCGAGCCTTCCAGCGTCAGCCGGTTCACCTCCAGCCGCCGGTCCGAAATCAACGCTGCGGCGCTCAGGGTGATACTCGCCTCGACTGCGCTCAAGATGGGGTCGGCTTCGGCTCCGATCCGGCTGACGGTGGCGTCCCGGAAACTGAACTCGGGCCCGAGAAGGCTCCAGCGAGCATCCATCTGGCTGAAATTCAGGCTGACTCCAAGCTCCGTCTGCACCCATTCCCAGATTTCGCCCTGGTAGCTCGGTAGCTGGACTACCACCAGGCGCAGCACCCCTGCGCTCATGGCGAGCAGGATCAGCCCCATCGCCAGGGCGACGCCGAGTCCTCGCATCAGATTCTTAAGCAAGCCCCGCACAATTCCTCATATCGGTACCACGTCAAACTGCTCCGGACCGTGAAGCCGCTCACTCTGCAGACGGATTGAAGCGCCGGTCATCCGTTCCAGCCTGGCCACGGAAGCGGCATCTTCGTCCAGCAGCCGCCCGATCACGTCCGGCGCCGCCAGCACCAGCACTTCCGCAAAGTCCTCCTGTGCCCGCTGGCCGAGAATTTCCCGGAATATCTCGCCACACACTGTTTGCGGCGTCTTCGTGAATCCTCGGCCTCCACATGTGGGACAAGGCCGGCACATGGTTCGTTCCAGGCTGTCGCGGGTTCGCTTGCGCGACATTTCCACCAGGCCCAGCGGCGATACGTTCATGACCTGGGTCTTGCCTCGATCCGCCGACAGGTGGCCGGACAGCGCATCCAGCAGTTGCCGGCGGTGTTCTTCATCCGCCATATCGATGAAGTCAACGATGATAATGCCCCCCAGGTTGCGCAACCGCAATTGCCGGGCAATGGCGGCGGCCGCCTCCAGGTTAGTGTAAAGGCTGGTGTCTTCCAGGTCGCGGTGGCCGACGTACCCCCCGGAATTGACGTCGATGGTCGTCAATGCCTCGGTCTGATCGAAGATCAGGTAGCCCCCGGATTTCAGCTCAACCCTTCTGTGCAGCGCCCGACCGATCTCGTCTTCAATGCCGTAAAGTTCGAACAGCGGGCGATTGTCGTCGTGCAACTCGATGATGGCCGACATGTCCGGAATGAAGCGGTCCGCGAATTGCTTCATGCTGTCGCGGGTCGAATCGGAGTCGACGCGCACGCGCTGAAGGCTGTCGTCGCGACGGTCCCTGAGAATCCGAGTCTCCAGCGGCAGGTCCCGGTAGACCAGTTCCTCGACCCGGGCATTGCCGGCGGTGTCCCGAACCGTTGCCCACAGGTCGGACAGGAGCCGCTTGTCCGCTTCGAGACTCTCAAGCGTCGCGCCATGGGCGGCCGTCCTGACGATGACTCCGCCCTGCTCGTCCTCCTCCATGAGGCCTTCCACCAGGTTTCGCAGCCGTTCGCGCTCGGCATCGTCGTCGATCCGCGCCGAAACGGATACGCCGGAACCCGTTGGCGCAAATACGAGCAGCCGCGACGGCAACGTGATGAACGTGCTCAGCCGGGCACCCTTGCTGCCCATGGGGTCCTTCTGAACCTGCACCAGCAACTCGTCGCCTTCGCTGACCAGCGAGTCGATGTCCAGGCGGCGGTCCTGGCCTGACGATTCCTCTTCGAGTCCGCGCACGATGTCCGATGCGTGCAGGAACGCCGAGCGCTCAAGGCCCACGTTCACGAAACTGGCCTGCAGGCCCGGCAACACCCGCATCACGCGGCCCTTGTAGATGTTGCCGACCAGACCCCGCCCGCCGGCGCGTTCGATGAACAACTCCTGCAGCACGCCATTGTCCACGAGCGCGGCGCGCACCTCGCGCAGGCACACGTTGATCAGGAGTTCCTCGCTCACGGCGACCTCGACAGACTCACGATGCCTCGCATGGTCGCGCATAATTTCTTGTCGTTCAATGGACTATACGAGGCGCCGGCCATCAGCCAGCCGATGCCGGGCGGGACGGCGCGCGTTCAGGCGCGATGATAGGGGTGGCCCTGGTTGAGACTCCACGCCCGGTACAGGGCCTCTGCGACCAGCGGCCTGACGAGTCCATGGGGCAGGGTCAACGATGACAGCGACCAGCGCTCGTTGGCCCGTTCCATGACCCTGGGCGACAACCCGTCGGGTCCGCCGACCAACAGGCAGACCGGCGCGCCGCCGGCCATCCAGTCGAGCATGCGGGCCGCCAGTTGCTTCGTCGACCAGGGTTTGCCGCCGACATCGAGGGCAATTGCGCGGGCACCGCGGGGAATGGCGCGCAGGATGCGCTCGGCCTCCTGCTCCACCGCCTGCCGCGCCGCGCCCGCGGAGGTGCGCCGGCCCAGCGGGATCTCCACCAGTTCGAGCGTGCAATTGCCCCGCAGCCGCCGGGCGTATTCCCGGAAACCGTCCTGCACCCATCGTGGCTGGCGGGTTCCGGCGGCGATCAGCACGATGCGCACGATGGCCGCTCGGACGCCCGGAGGCGTCAGACTCGAGCCTTTTCCTGTGCCGGAATGTCCCAGAGTTTTTCCAGGTCGTAAAACTTGCGAACCTCCGGCTGCATGACGTGCACGACGACATCCCCAAGATCAAGCAGAACCCACTCGCCGGAGCCTTCGCCCTCCCGGCCCAGCGGCGGTTCCCCGGCATGCTTGCAACGTTCGATCACCGTTTCGGCCACGGCGCGGACGTGCCTGGCGGAGCGCCCGGTGGCGATGATCATCACTTCGGTCACCGTGGTCAGGTGTCCAACGTCCATGGTCTTGACGGCCGTTGCTTTCAGTTCGTCCAGCGCATCGAGCACCAACGCGCTCAATTCCTGGCTGGACATCCGCGGCTGAGGTTGGCTAGCGTGCATAACACTCCGTTTCGTGGATGATGTCCCTGACGCTGTCGGGGACGAGGTATCTGGGGTCCTGACCGTCGGCGACGAATTCCCGGATCCGGGAAGCCGCAACGTCGATCTGGGTGACCGGCGTGACGAGGATGCGCCCGCAGCGGTGATCGTGGAGGTCGGCGGCGTTTGCGGTGCCGCAACATCGCACCAGGTCCGCCAGATCGCCCTCCTGCGGGGGCTGCCATCCGGGCCGATGCGCCACGACGATGTTTGCGAGCCCTGCCAGTGCCTCCCAACGATGCCAGCGGGGCAGGCTCAAGAAGGCATCCATCCCCAGCAACAGGCACAGCGAGCGCTGCGGATGATCGCTGCGCAGAGATTCAAGCGTGTCCACCGTATACGATGGACCGGGGCGGTCCTGTTCGCGCGTGTCCACCGCGAACCGCGGCTCTTGCCGTGTCGCCGCGCGCACCATGTCCAGCCGCGCGGATGCCGACGCCACGGACGGCGACCGCAAGGGCTGTCGGGCGCTGGGGACGAACAGGACCTGCGCCAGCGAAAGGCGCTGGAGCAATTCCAGGGCGGTACGCAGATGGCCGTAGTGGATGGGATCGAATGTTCCACCGAAGATACCGATCGGCCCCATCCGGCTATGCGCTTCCCTTGCTGGAGCGGTGCATGGATTCAGCGGGCCGCCGGGACGCGACCGGGGCGCCCGAGAATTGAAAGGACCAGCGAGGTCAGTTGCTGCCAGGCGTTGCCCGCCTGGACGCCCTTGATCACCCGGTCCGTTTCGGCGGCCTGGCCGATGAGTTCCGCCAGGCGGGACATTTCGAGCCGTGCAAGCGCGCTCTTCACCAGCGGCTGGCGCCGCGGCCATACTCCATGTCGCTTCAATACCGGCGCCGCGACGGCGCCGTTACGGGCTGCAAATTTTAACTTCGCGAGCAATCCAAGGTCTCGGCTGATGGCCCATAATACCAGAGACGGTGCCGCGCCCTCGGCCCGCAGACCCTCCAGAATGCGCAGTGCGCGCCTGGCCTGTCCCGCCAGCAGTGCGTCGGCGAGGCGAAAGACGTCGAAGCGCGGATTGGAGGCCACCGCGTCCCGGACCGCCGCGTCGTCTGCGGAACCCTGGCCGAGCAGCAACACGAGCTTGCGTACTTCCTGATCCGCGGCCAGTAGATTGCCCTCCACCCGATCGGCCATCCATTCGGTTGTCGCCGGGGACAGCCTGAGCCCGAGGGTCTGGGCGCGTTGCCGGATCCACGCGGGCAAGTGCGGCCGGTCGACGGGCCACACCTGTACGACCGCACCACCCTTGTCGATGGCCTTGACCCAGGCGCTTCTTGCGGCCGAAGAATCCAGCTTGCGGGTCACGACCAGCAGCAGCCGGTCAGGATCGGGACGCTGCACCAGGTCCCCCAAAATGCGCCCTCCCGCGGCGCCGGGCTTTGGCGTGGGCAGGTTCAGTTCGATGATCCGGCGGCTTGCGAAGAGCGACAGGTTGTCGGCGCCGGCCGTCAGTTCCTGCCAATCGAACCCCCGTTCGACCACGAAGTAGTCGCGCTGCTCGAAGCCGTCGCGCCGGGCCCGGGCGCGAATCTGCGCGGCCGCCTCGCTGACCAGCAGGGGTTCGTCGCCGGCCACCAGGTAGGCCGGCAGCAGCCCGCGGCCCAGCAGGCCGCCAAGCTGACGTCCGTTAACCCGCATCCTCGAGCTGCGACAGAACGATGCCGCTGTCCTCGAGCAAGACCGGGATGCCGTCTCGCACGGGATAGGCCAGCTTGCCGTCTCGGGTGACCAGTGCTTCGGTCAGCGGCTCCGTGATCGCTTCGCCGTCGCGGCCAACCAGGGTCCCCTGCTCGATACGCAGATTGAGCGCCTGGACCTGTTCCGCCGCCATGACCTGAAGGGGCAGCCGGGTGACCGGGCAGCAGATGATGTCAAGCAAGTCAGCACTGATGCTCATGTTGTCCTCCCGAATCGTCGGGTTTGAGCGTGGCAGGCACGGGATCATAGCCGCTGGTGCCCCATGGATGGCAGCGGGCGAGACGCTTTGCCGTGAGCCAGCCGCCCCGCAGCACGCCGAAGCGCCGCAGGGCCTCGATGGCGTAGGCCGAGCAACTGGGCGCATGGCGGCACGGCCTGCCGAGCCACGGCGATATCAGAATCTGGTAGGCCCTGACCAGCCCCACAGCCGCGCCGACACCCAATCGTGAAAGCACGCCGGACATCTGCGAGATTACCCCGGAAAGCGGCGAGTCCGCGCCAGAGTGCCGCGAGTCCGCCCCGGTGTGACGCGAGTTCGCGCCGGACTGCCGATTGAACATGCGCCTCATTTGCGCGCCCGCCGCCAGCGCGGCCCTTCGGCGCTGTCCTCGATGAGGATGCCCAGGCTTGCCAGTTCGTCCCGGATACGGTCTGCCGCGGCAAAGTCCCGGGACTGTCGCATGGCCTGGCGCTGCGCCACCCTGGCGTCGATCCACTCGTCGCCGGGATCTTCCGCGGTCCGACTCCCGGTGAACCAGGCCCGGGGGTCAGCCTGCAGCAATCCCAGCAGCCACCCGCCGGCTCGCAACGCCTGCGCGAGCCCGGCGCGCGTGTCCGGATCCGACGCGCTGTTGACCTGCCGGACCAGTCCGAACAATTCCGCCAGCGCCTTGGGCGTGTTGAGATCGTCTTCCAGAGCCTCGAGCACGGCGCGCGGCGGTTCGGATTGGGGTTCGCCCGGCGCCGGGCCGGTCACGCCGGCATTGCGCAGCGCTCCGTACATCTTGTCCAGCTTCTGCCGCGCGTCCGCAAGGACCGCGGCGTTCCAGTCCAGCGGCTGACGGTAGTGGGCCGTGAGCAACCCCAGGCGCACCGCCTCCCCCGGCGCCTCTTCCAGCAGGTTGCGCAGCAGCAGCACGTTGCCCAGGGACTTGGACATCTTTTCGCCGCGAACGTCCACCAGCCCATTGTGAACCCAGTAACGGCAAAATTGCGGGATGCCGTACGCACAGGTGCTCTGGGCGGTCTCGTTTTCGTGGTGGGGAAATATCAGGTCCAGGCCGCCGCCGTGGATGTCGATGGTCTCGCCCAGGTGCGCCCGCACCATGGCGGAGCACTCGGCGTGCCAGCCCGGGCGGCCGTAACCCCAGGGGCTGTCCCAACCGACGCCGTTCCCGGCGGAGGGCTTCCAGAGCACGAAGTCCGCGGGATTGCGCTTGTATGACTCCACCTTCACCCGGGCGCCGGCAATGAGATCCTGCTGGGAACGGCCCGAGAGCGCACCGTAGGCGTCGAAGCTGGGCACCGAGAACAGCACGTGATCCTCGGCGACGTAGGCGTGACCGGCGTCGAGCAACCGCTCGACAAGGGTGACGATTTCCGACAGATGTTCGGTGGCCTTGGGCTCGACGTCCGGCGGCAGCACGCCGAGCGAACCCATATCCTCATGAAAGGCAGCCAGGTACCGCGCCGTCAGCACGCTGATCGGCACGCCCTCCTCCCGGGCCGCCTCATTGATCTTGTCGTCCACGTCGGTGACGTTGCGGACATAGAGCAGCCCGTAGGAGCGGCGCAGCAGCCGCGCCAGCACGTCGAACACCACGCACGGCCGGGCGTTGCCGATGTGGGCGAAACTGTAGACCGTGGGCCCGCAGACGTACATGGTCACGCGCTCCGGATTCCGGGGCTCGAAGCGTTCGCGAGTGCGCGTAAGGGTATTGTGTAGGTGAAGAGCCATCCGGGACCGATTCAGCCGCTCTGGAGCGGCGCCCATGATACCAAGTAAGAAAGAACCGCCGGTGGCATATAATCCGCGCTTCTCAACCGGAAACGAAATCATCATGACCGTCGAATTCAGTCAAAGACGCAGTGTCGAACAAGTCGAGGAAGGCACGGTTCTGGCCCCGAAGTTCGATGCCGACGGACTCATTCCGGTGGTGACCACGGACCACGGCACGGGCGAAGTGCTGATGCACGCCTACATGAACGCCCAGGCGCTGCGCCTGACGATCGATACCGGCGAAGCCCACTACTTCAGCCGCAGCCGGCGCGTGCTCTGGCACAAGGGCGCCACCAGCGGCCTGGTGCAGAAGGTCCGGGAGTTGCTGATCGACGACGACCAGGACTGCATCTGGCTACGCGTCGACGTCAGCGGCGGCGCCAGTTGCCACGTGGGCTACCGGTCGTGCTTCTACCGCCGCGTTCCCGTTGGAAGCAGTGACAAGCCGGTCGAACTCGAATTCACCGAAACGGAGAAAGTGTTCGATCCCGCCGAAGTCTACGGCGACGCCCCCAATCCAACGCGCCTTTAGCACGCCAGGGGCTTGCCCGCTGGCAGAGGTTGGAGGGTCACGATGTCGCGCATTCTCCAGTGCTAGCAGGCTGCTAGCAACCCGTGGCAAAAGTCGCGCGAGCACCGAGACCGGCGAGGCGCCCGGCTGACAAGGCGCGAGGAGGGAAAATATCGGGAATATTTGACCGACGAGCAACGAAGTCAGCCGGGATGCATCGTCGGTCGAATGCCGCGGGACTTTTGCCACGGGCTGCTAGATCCAACTGCTACATTCGGATCACTTTTTCTTGCGGCCCAGGTCGTTGGGAGCGGTGATGATCGCGACAGCAAAACCGACCACAATAATGGCGATGGCCACCAGTGTAGGAATAAGCTCGGCACCCATTACTCTTCCTCCACTATCGCTGCCGGCCGCAGGTAGGAGAGGAACCACAGTACCATGCCCAGGGCAACAATCGCCACTGCGCTCGAGGCCAGGTCGCCCAGCCCTCCCAAACCCAGGGTTCCGGCTCCAATCAGGACCAGCCCGACAGTGCGGGCGTCCTCGTAGACCGAGGCCAAACTGCGGCGGTCGTACCCGATCATCGCGCACCTCATTACCACAGGCCCGAATGTTTCCGGGTTTTCGCGTCAAGCATCTCAGACTTGACGCTTGTGGGAGAAGACTCGAATCTGGTGGAATGGCGTAGATTCGCGCCTGCGATTCGGCGATACCCTTGACGCTGCGGGATGCCTGAAGCGCGCGAGGACTGTCCGCCCGCTCCCTCGCGGCACGAGAAGCCACGTTTCCTGGGTCAGGTCAGGTCCACGCCCACAGGGCAATGATCGGAACCAGAAACCTCAGGCCGGATAAACGCGTCGGTCACGCGCTTGTGAGCACTCGGCGACGCCAGCACGTAGTCGATCCGCCAACCCACGTTGCGCTCCCTGCAACCACCCCACTGGCGCCACCACGTGTAGTGGTCCGGAGCACCTGGATGGCGGGCGCGAAACGTATCCACCCAGCCCGCATCAAGCCACCGGGTGATCTCCTCCCGTTCCTCGGGCAGGAATCCGCTGGCCTTCTTGTTGGACTTGGGCCGTGCCAGGTCGATTTCCTCGTGGGCCGTGTTGTAGTCGCCGACCACGTAGACGGGCCCGCGCCGGCGCAGCACCTGAATGCGGTCGAACACCGCGGCGTAGAAGTCGAGCTTGTAGGGGACGCGGCTGTTGTCGCGGTTGCGGCCGCTGCCCTTGGGGAAGTAGACCGAGGCCACGGCCATGCGCCCGAAGTGCGCGATGATCAGCCGGCCCTCGGCGTCGAACCGGGATTCGCCCAGGGCCGTCTCGACACGGCTCGGCCGCTGCCGGGAATAGATCGCGACGCCGCTGTAGCCGGGTCGTTCCGCCGGGGAGAAGGCAACATGCCACCCTTTCGGGGCGCGGGTACGGTCCTGAAGCTGGTGCTCGAACGCACGGACCTCCTGAAGGCCGATGATATCCGCGCCACAGGAGTCGAGGAAGTCGTGAAAGCCCTTGCGCACACAGGCGCGCAACCCGTTGACGTTCCAGCTCAGGATTCGCATGGCGGTATTCTCACCGGGATCGGCGAGCGGAACAACGCCACTTACTCTGCCAAGTTAGAATCCACATCCGGATTGCAAGTTCCAAAACCCTCGACTCCAGAGATTCGTCCCATGCTGAAGACAACCAATGGTTTTGCGCTTGTCGCAACAGCCTGCGCCGCGAGCCTGGCTACCATCGCCGCCAACGCCCAGGGCACCCTTCACGATGAACGCGAGACCCGCCTGAGCGACGTTCGCCAACTGACGTTCGGCGCGGAGAATGCCGAAGCGTACTTCTCGCCCGATGGGTCGGAACTGGTCTTCCAATCAAACCGCGCGCCCTACGAGTGCGACCAGATCTACCGCATGCCCATCACCGATCCCGCCGCGATGACACTGGTTTCAACGGGACAGGGCCGGACCACCTGCGGTTACTTCTCGGCGGACGGCCGGCGAGTAATCTACTCCTCCACTCACGCCGCCGACTCTCAGTGCCCGGCGCCTCCCGACCGCTCGCGGGGCTACGTCTGGCCCATCTATGACACATACCAGATCTACAGCGCCGCACCGGACGGCACGGACCTCGTGGCCCTGACCGACGAGGAAGCCTATGACGCCGAAGCCACCGTCTGCCCGGTGGACGGTTCCATCGTCTTCACCTCCACCCGTGACGGCGATCTGGATCTCTATCGCATGGACGCCGACGGCACGAACGTGAGACGCCTGACCGACACACCCGGCTATGACGGCGGCGCGTTTTTCTCGCCGGACTGCTCCATGATCGTCTGGCGCGCATCCAGACCCTCGGGAGAGGAGCTTGCGGACTACAGGGCGCTCCTTGCCGAGGGACTGGTGCGGCCCGGCGTACTGGAGATCTTCGTCGCCAACGCCGACGGCTCCGAACCGCGCCAGGTCACGCACGTTGGCGGCGCCAACTTCGCGCCGTTCTTCTTTCCGGACGGTCGGCGGATCATCTTTTCGTCGAACCACCACGACCCTGCCGGGCGCGAATTCGATCTGTTCGCGGTTGACGTGGACGGCACTGGCCTTGAGCGAATCACCTTCACGCCCGGATTCGACGGCTTCCCGATGTTTTCGCCGGATGGCAGACAGCTCGCCTTCGGCTCCAACCGCAACCAGGGGCAACCCGGAGAGACGGACGTCTACCTGGCGCGGTGGGTAGAGAGCCCGGCCGAATAGTCAGGCCGCTACGGTGAAACCAGGGCGGATGCGGCCGGCGGCGCCTGCACGCCCTCGATGCGCCTGAGCACGCGCCGCGCCAGGTCCTCGGCCAAGGCCTCACGCAGCACCTGCTCTTCGGCGGCCATTCCCAGGACCTGGGTGGGGTCGTAGCTGTAGCTGCGGGTCGCCACCAGGAATTCGTTGTCGATCAAGGACGTGCCGCCGGCCTCCAGCGAGAAACCGACGGCGTAGAAGACCTCGTACTCCTGCGGGGTGTTGCGCGCGGATACGGACAGCACCCGCTGACCGGACGTGTCCTCGAGGATCCTGAGCACGGCGCCCGCCTCGTCCCGGGATTCGGCCAGTTCGACGCCCCGGGCCGCGAGCGCATCGCTCAGGCGGACGTGGAACTCGGTGTAGCGTTGCGGCGACTCCACGTAGGTGGTGGCGACCGCCTCCGGCAAGACCCCGGCGCCCTGTAACTGGAAACCGCAGCCCGCCACGGCGACCGCCAGTGCACCCAGCAGCAGCGCCGTCCGAAGACGGCCCGGCAGCGCGCGGCGGAGGTCCCATCGCGTGCGGCCGCCGATGCATCCGGAGGATACAACCTGGGGTTGGTGAGAAGATTGTGCCGACAGTAGACTCATGGCGCTTGATTCTAGCGGAGTTTGCAAAGATCATCCGTCGGAATCCTGCGGCTCCCCGCGACTCTGCCCGCAACAACCGAGGCTTGTTCCATCATTCGCAGTCAACCATGAGCACCTATCCGTTCAAGGAGATCGAAGCCAGGTGGCAGGACTACTGGGAGCGCCGCCAGACGTTTCGCGTGCCGACGGACATCGATCGCAGCCGTCCGAAGTACTACGTGCTGGACATGTTCCCCTATCCCAGCGGCGACGGTCTCCATGTGGGTCATCCCGAGGGCTATACCGCCTCCGACATCATCGCCCGTTACAAGCGCATGCGCGGCTTCAACGTGCTGCACCCGATCGGCTGGGATGCCTTCGGGTTGCCCGCCGAGCAGTACGCGCTGCGCACCGGCACCCATCCGCGCACCACCACCGAGCGCAACGTGGTGCGTTTTCGGAGCCAGCTCAAGTCGCTGGGCTTCTCCTACGACTGGAGCCGGGAGATCAACACCACCGATCCGGGCTACTACAAGTGGACCCAGTGGATCTTCAAGCAGCTTTTCGAGCGCGGCCTGGCCTACCAGGAAGAAAAGCCGGTCTGGTGGTGCCCGGAGCTGGGTACCACGCTGGCCAACGAGGAGGTCATCGACGGCAAGTCGGAGGTGGGCGGCTTTGACTGCGTTCGCCGGCCCCTGCGCCAGTGGGTGCTGCGGATCACGGCCTACGCCGAGGCGCTGCTGGAAGGCCTGGACGACCTGGACTGGCCGGAAAGCACCAAGGAGATGCAGCGCAACTGGATCGGCCGCAGCGAAGGCGTTGAACTGGAATTTCCGCTGGCCGACGGTTCAGGCGGCATCCGCGTGTTCACCACGCGTCCGGACACGCTTTTCGGCGCAACCTACATGGTGCTGGCGCCGGAGCACTCGCTGGTGGAATCCATCACCACGGACGCTCAGCGGCAGGCGGTGGAGGATTATCGCGCGGCAGCCGCCACCAAGAGCGAGCTTGAGCGCACCGAACTGCAGAAGGAGAAATCCGGCGTCTTCACCGGCGGCTACGCGATCAATCCGGCCTCCGGGGAAGAGATTCCCGTTTGGGTGGCCGACTATGTGCTGGCAGGCTACGGCACCGGCGCCATCATGGCGGTGCCCGGCGAAGATGAACGGGACTGGGAGTTCGCCGAAACCTACGGATTGCGCATCATCCGCACCGTGCAGCCACCGCCGGAATTCGAAGGCGGTCCGTACCTGGGCGAGGGTCCATCCATCAACAGCGGCTTTCTCAACGGCCTCGGCGTAGCCGACTCCAAGGCCAGGATGATCGACTGGCTGGAGGAGCAGGGCCACGGCGAGCGCAAGATCAACTACAAGCTTCGCGACTGGCTGTTCTCCCGGCAGCGCTATTGGGGGGAGCCCTTCCCGATCCTGTTCGTCGACGACGAACCGAAATGCGTGGAAGACAGCGACCTGCCGGTGGAATTGCCGGAACTGGACCGCTACGAGCCCAGCGGCACGGCCGAAGGCCCCCTGGCAAACGCCGGGGACTGGCTCAAGACCGTCGACGGCGCCACCGGCCGGCCGGCTCGGCGGGAGACCAACACCATGCCCCAGTGGGCCGGCTCCTGCTGGTACTTCCTGCGCTACATCGACCCGGAAAATGAAAGGGCCCCGGTAGACCGGGAGCTTGAGAGCTACTGGATGCCGGTGGATCTCTACGTGGGCGGGGCCGAGCATGCCGTGCTGCATCTGCTCTACTCCCGTTTCTGGCACAAGGTGCTCTACGACGCGGGCGTGGTCTCAACCCCGGAGCCGTTCGCCCGGCTGGTCCACCAGGGCATGATCCTCGGGGAACTGGAGTACACGCGCTTCGACGACGGCGACGGCCGGCCGGTATCCGCGAAATTCGTCCGCGACGGAGTCGACACCCGCTCCGGAACCCCCGTGCAGCGCACCTCAGTCAGCGACGCGGACGTGGTCAAGCAGGGCGATCACTTCGTGCTGCGCACCGATCCGGACATCCGGGTGGATTCCCGGGCCCACAAGATGAGCAAGAGCCGGGGCAACGTCGTCAACCCCGACGAGATTCTCGAGCGCTACGGCGCCGACGCCTTCAGGCTCTACGAGATGTTCATGGGCCCGCTGGAGCAGGTCAAACCCTGGAACACCCGGGGGGTGGAAGGGACCCATCGGTTCCTCAACCGCGTCTGGCGGATGCTGACCGATGCGCGCAACGGCAGCGGCCTGAAGGATACGGTCCGCGAGTGCGAACCCACCGACGAGCAGTCTCGCGCGCTGCACCGCACCATCGCCAAGGTGACCGGGGATATCGAGGGACTGAGGTTCAATACTGCCATCGCCGCGCTGATGGAGTTCACCAACGCCGCAATCAAGTGGGAAACCCTGCCCCGGGACGTAGCGCGGCAATTCGTGTTGCTGCTGGCGCCGCTGGCGCCGCATCTCGCCGAGGAACTCTGGCAGCGGCTGGGCCACGAGGATTCACTGGCGTACTCGGACTGGCCCCAAGCCCGCGACGAATTCCTGCGCAGCGATACGGTGGAGGTGTCCGTGCAGGTCAACGGCAAGATGCGTGGACGGGTCGCTGTGCCGGTGGAGGCGACCAAAGCGCAGGCGCTCGCTATCGCGAGAAACGACGAAAACGTGGCCCGGCACCTCTTGGGCAAGGCGATTCGCCGCTCGATCTACGTCCCCGGTCGGATCGTCAACTTCGTGGTCTGACCCTGAGCCGCACGTACAGGCAGACAGCCAGCACCATCGCGGCGCCGATCACCGCCAGGTAGTCGCCCCAGACCGCGTAGGGCGTGCGCCCGCCAAAACCCTGTACCGCGCTGCGCAGCACATGTGGCTCGAACGCCGGTGAACGCGCGACCACGCGGCCGCGGGGATCGATGATGGCGCTAATGCCCGTATTGGTGGCGCGTAGCAGGTAACGCGACGCCTCTGCCGCCCGGACCCGGGCGATCTGAAGGTGCTGATGCGGCGCCACGGTATCGCCGAACCAGGCGTCGTTGCTGATGTTGATCAGCAGCGTGGCCTCGGGCAGGTAGTGGAGTTGTTCTGAGCCGAAGAGATCTTCGTAGCAGATGCTCACGCCGACGCGCTCCCCGGCTATGCTGAGCGGCGGCTGGTCGGGGGCGCCCGGAACCGCGTCGGTGTAGGGCAGGCTATTGAGCCGGAGCCAGCGGCGCACGAATCCGGGCACCGGGAAGTACTCCCCGTAGGGCACAAGGTGGCGCTTGGCGTAGAAGACCGGCTGCTCGCCGAGAACGACCAGCGTGTTCTGAAACGTTCCGCCGCCCGGATCGTCCCTGAGGATTCCCAGCGCCACCTCGCTGCCGCGCGCCCGGGCCCAGTCGCGAATTTCCCCCAGATAGTCTTCTGCACCTGCGTACAGCATGGGTATGGCCGCTTCCGGCCAGATGATCAACCGGCTGCCCTCGGCCTCTTCGGTCAGTCGCCGGTAGAGATCGAGCGTGGATTGACGCTGCTCGGGCCGCCACTTGAGCTCCTGGGGCACCGCCCCCTGCACCAGCGCCACGGGGATCACGCTGCCGGTGGCCTCGCTCCAGCGGTGGTTGCCGAGGAAGTAGCCGGAACCCCAGACAAGCGCCAGGCCCGCCACCACCGCGGCCCGCAGACGCCAGCCGCCGAAGGCCAGCGCCAGCAGCGCGCCCGCCGAAGCCAGCACGGCCCACGACATCAGGTACACGCCGCCCACGGGCGCGTAGCCCATGAGCCAGGATTCCGTCTGGCTGTAACCCGGGGCGAGCCAGCCAAAGCCGCTGAGCACCCAGCCCCGGCACCACTCGCTCAGCAACGTGACCGCCGGGAATACGGCGAGCCAGGCCACCGGGCCGCGCGTGGCGAACCAGCGGGCCGCGACCCACCCGCTCAGGCCCACGTAGGCGCCCAGGTAGACCACCAGGCCCAGGGTGATGGCAGAGGCCAGCAGCGGGTGCACCAGCCCGTAATCGTGGATGCTCACGTAGACCCAGTGCACCCCCGCGAGAAAAGCGGCGCAGCCGTATGCAAAACCCACCCGGAACGCCTGCGCGGGCCGCAGGCCGCTCCAGACGTGAAACAGCACGGCGTAGCTGAGCGGCGCTACCCAGAAGTGATCGAATGGGGCATGTGCCTGCGGGAGCAGGGCCCCCGCGATCAGCACGATCAGCAGTCTGGCCCGCATCGGTCACCCCTGTTTGCAGCGCGGGAGCGGAGGCGCCGCGATATGGCCGGCCCGCACAAGCGAGCGGCAATGCCGCCGGACCATCGACCGGTAAGCCTGCGTGCTATTGAACCCGGGCCGCTGGAATCCAGGTGCTCTTTCCAACTGATACCTGCGCATCAGGTTGATGCAGCACTAGTGACCTCCAGCGACTGGATCCGCCTGCGGTCGGCGACCTTGACGCAGAACCGAAGGCCCGCCAACTCGATCACTTCACCGCGCCGCGGCAGGCGTCCCAGCTCGTGCATGACAAGCCCGCCCACAGTGTCGAATTCCCCGTTGGCAATGTCGACGCCGAAGCGCTCGCTGAAATCCTCGATCCGGGTCAATGCCAGCACGGTGAAGCGCCCGCCGCCGTGATCGTGGATGTATTCGGCTTCCTCCGGATCGTGTTCGTCGTCGATGTCGCCGACGATCTGCTCGATGACGTCTTCGATGGTGGCCAGCCCCGCCACGCCGCCGTATTCGTCGACGACGATGGCCATGTGATTGTGGCTTTCCCGGAACTGGGTGAGCAGCGCATCCAGGCGCTTGCTCTCGGGGATGTAGACGACCGGGCGGAGAATTTCGGAGATCTGAACCGCGTCGCTGGGGTGATCCTCCCCGAAATAGCGCAGCAGGTCCTTGGCCAGCATGATGCCGGCCACCTCGTCGCGGTCCTCGCCCACCACCGGAAACCGGGAATGGCCCGAATCGACGATGGTCTTGAGCATGGCCTGGGGCGAATCGTCCAGTTCCAGCACCACCATGTGAGAGCGGGGCACCATGATGTCCCGCACCTGGGTCTCGGAAACCTTCAGGACCCCCTGGAGCATGGCGTGCTCATCGGTTTGCAGGAGATTGACGCGCCGGCACCGGCCGAGAAACTCGACAATATCGGATCTCGCCATGCCGTTGGTGGCGGATCCCCGGAACAAACGCGACCACCACCGGGGACGGCGGGACGGGTCTCTACTGGAGGGAATATCGTCGGACATCGATAGCCCATATCTTGCAACCACACGGGCCGGCTTGCAAGATCGAAGGTTCGTAAACTGCCAAAACGTTCATGATTCTTCGGCATGGGGATCGCCAAATCCCATCGCTTCCAACAGTTTCCGCTCCCTGTCTTCCATGACCCGGGCCTGTTCGGCTTCATCGTGGTCATGGCCGAGCAAGTGCAGCGCACCGTGAACGGCAATATGCGCCCAATGCGCCTCCACGGACTTGCCGCGGCGCGAAGCCTCACGCTCCACCACGGCGGCACAGATGACCAGGTCCCCGAAGGCTCGTTCCGCGTCGGCGCAGTCAGGGTCCCCGTAGGCGAAGGCCAGCACGTCGGTCGCCCCGCAGCCGCGGCGGTAGCGCTCGTTGAGCTTCGCGCTCTCCGCCTCGTCCACCACGCGCACGGTGACCTCGCCCGGCGGCCCTTCATCCAGGACCCGGCCGACCCAATGACGGATGCGGTCCGCAGGCGGTACCGAGTCGTCACGCACCGCCATCTGCACCACGATTTCGCGGTCGGACTCGGCTTTCATGTCAGATGACCCGGCGCTCGTCCTCGTACGCCGTCCGGAGGCGGTAGAACTCTTCCAGCGCCGAGTGGAATTCCGGGTGTTCCCGGGCCATCAGCGCCAGCTTCTGCTTGAGGTTGAAGAGCGCAACTGAAGCGCCGGGGCCATCCAATGCACTTGACCGGCTAACCGCCATCGGGCTTGCGTTCCTTGTCCCGGGCGTAGGCCTGAACGATGCGCTGCACGAGTTGGTGCCGGACCACGTCCTCCGGACCGAAGTGAACGAATTTCACGCCCTTGACACCGCGCAGGATGCGATTCACATGCGTCAGGCCCGATTGCCGGCTCGGCGGCAGGTCCGTCTGGGTGAGGTCGCCGGTGACCACGGCCCTGGAACCGAAGCCGATGCGCGTCAGAAACATCTTCATCTGCTCCACCGTCGTGTTCTGGGCTTCGTCGAGTATAACGAACGCTTCGTTGAGCGTGCGGCCGCGCATGTACGCAAGCGGCGCGATTTCGATGATGTGGCGGTCGATGAGGCGCCCGACGTGCTCGAAACCCATCATTTCGTAGAGCGCGTCATAGATCGGCCGCAGGTAAGGGTCCACCTTCTGCGACAGGTCACCGGGGAGGAATCCGAGCCGTTCGCCGGCCTCCACCGCGGGCCGTACCAGGACGATGCGCCGCACCACGTCCGCGTCCAGGGCTTCCACGGCCGCCGCCACGGCCAGGTAGGTCTTGCCGGTGCCCGCGGGGCCGATGCCGAAGATCAGATCCTCGCCCCGCATGGCGCGCGAGTAGGCGGTCTGGTTAGGTCCCCTGGCGCGGATGTCGCGCCGCCGGGTGTGGAAGACCGGGGATTCCCGACGTGTCCCGCCAACGCCGCGGAGGCATTCCTGCAGGCACAGGTGCACCCGCTCGGGGTCCAGATGTTCGCCCTCGGTCAACGAGAACAGTTCCTGGAGCACGTCCTTGGCAACCGCCGTCGAATTCGACTCGCCGCTCAGCCGGAACCGATTGCCGCGGCTCTTGATGCGAATTTCCAGCCGCTTTTCGATCTGCCGCAGATGCTCGTCGAATTGCCCGCAGAGATTGGCCATGCGCCGGTGGTCGTCCGGGCGAAGGATGACTTCCAGGGAATCGCTTTCGCGGTGCAGTTCAGGCAACGATTTCGACCAGTCGTCCTCGCAGGGAATTGGGCATGGCTTCGGTGATGACGACATCCACGAACTCTCCGATCGCCCTTTCCGGAGCGGCAAAATTGACCCAGCGGTTGTTTTCGGTGCGCCCGCAGACTTCACGGGCGGACTTCCGGGATGTCTTTTCGACCAGCACGCGCTCCACCCCGCCGACCATCCGGCGGCTGATGACGGCGGCCTGCTCGTTGACCAACGCCTGAAGCCTCTGCAGCCGCGCAAGCTTGACCTCCTTCGGCACCTCGTCGGGCACCGCGGCGGCCGGTGTGCCCGGACGCGGGCTGTAGATGAAACTGAAGGACTGGTCGAAACCGACCGCCTCGATCAGGTCGAGCGTCTCCTGGAAGTCCGCCTCCTCTTCGCCGGGGAACCCGACGATGAAATCCGAGGACAGCGAAATGCCGGGCCGGGCCTTCTTGATGGCGCGGATTTTCTCCAGGTACGACTGCGCCGTATAGCCGCGCTTCATGAGCCGGAGAATCCGATCGGACCCGCTCTGCACGGGCAGATGCAGATAACTGGCCAGCTTGTCGACGTGTGCATAGGCCTGCACCAGCGACGGGCTGAATTCCAGGGGATGCGACGTGGTGAAGCGGATGCGGCGAATCCCGTCGATGGCGGCGACGTAGTGGATCAGGGTGGCCAGGTCCGCCGTGCCGCCGCCGTGTACGTCACCCCGGTAGGCGTTCACGTTCTGGCCCAGCAGGTTGATTTCCTTCACGCCCAGGCGGGAAAGGCCGACGACTTCGGCGACGACGTCATCCAGCGGCCGGCTGATTTCCTCGCCGCGGGTGTAGGGCACGACGCAGAACGAACAATACTTGCTGCAACCCTCCATCACCGACACGAAGGCGGTGACATGGGAGTCGGTGGCGGCGGGCAGTTGGTCGAACTTTTCGATCTCCGGGAAGCTGACATCCACCACATACGGGCTCCCGGAGCGCACCCGGGCGATCATCTCCGGCAGCCGGTGCAAGGTCTGCGGCCCGAAGACCAGGTCCACGAAGGGTGCGCGGCGGCGAATGGCCTCGCCCTCCTGGCTGGCCACGCATCCGCCGACGCCGATAATCTTGTGGGGATGCTCGCGCTTGTAGGCCCGCCAGCGGCCCAGCAGCGAGAAGACCTTCTCCTGGGCCTTCTCGCGAACCGAGCAACTGTTGAGCAGGAGAATGTCCGCGTCGTCGGGATGCTGCGTTTCGGTCACGCCCATGGACGCGCCGAGCACGTCGGCCATCTTGGCCGAATCGTACTCGTTCATCTGACAACCGAAAGTCTGGATGAATACTTGCTCGGGCATTGACAGTTACAGCGACCGTGTCGCGGAACCAAAAACGGAGCCTAACGCGGACCTGCTGCAGTTTCCAGCGCGCGGCCGCCGCCGGAAGTCGCGGCGGCTCAGTCTGAGTACCCAGTTAGTACATCCTAAAACGGGATATCGTCGTCCAGATCGTCGGTGCCGGTGGATGCCGGCTGCTCGGCAACCCCGCGGGCGGGCATGGGCGCCGGGGCGGAAGAATCGGAACGCCCGTCAAGCATGACCATCTCGCCTCTGAACCCATCAACCACCACTTCGGTCGTGTAGCGGTCGTTGCCATCGCGATCCTGCCACTTGCGGGTGCGCAGTTCGCCTTCGATATAGACGCGCGATCCCTTGCGCAGGTACTGGGCCGCGGTTTCCGCCATACCGCGAAACAACGCAACCCGATGCCATTCGGTGCGCTCCTGCTGTTCACCGGTATTCCTGTCCTTCCACGACCTGCTGGTCGCCAGCCGGATGTTGGTAACGGCGTCGCCGCTGGGCATGTACCGGGTATCCGGATCCGCCCCCAGGTTGCCGACGAGGATGACCTTGTTGATGCCTCTTGCCATTCAATTGCCCCGGAAAATTCGACCGTCCGCGCCGATTGCGCGAGAGGGTGTCATTGTACGCTGTGGGACTGCATTTGCCACTCGAAAATCGATACACAACGTCCAGAATAAGGCGCCTGACGCTGACCAAAACTGGTTCATCCACCGGCTATTTTGCGCCGCGGTTTTTGGACGGCGTATAGTAGGGGATTGCGTTGACTCTGGCCCACCGGACGTGTCCACCACCCACATACGAATTCGCGGAGCGCGGACTCACAACCTCAAGGACATCGATCTCGATCTGCCCCGGGACAGGATGATCGTGCTGACCGGGCTGTCCGGATCGGGCAAGTCGTCGCTGGCGTTCGACACGATCTACGCCGAAGGGCAGCGCCGTTACGTGGAATCGCTGTCCACGTACGCGCGGCAATTCCTCTCGGTCATGGAGAAGCCCGCGGTGGACCACATCGAGGGGCTGTCGCCGGCCATCTCCATCGAGCAGAAGTCCGCATCCCACAATCCGCGTTCCACCGTCGGGACGGTCACCGAGATCTACGACTACCTGCGGCTGCTGTTTGCCCGCGCCGGCGTGCCGCGCTGCCCGACCCACGACACCGTGCTGGATGCGCAGAGCGTCTCGCAGATGGTGGACCAGGTATTGAGCCTCGATGAAGGCACGCGAGTCATGCTGCTGGCGCCGGTGGTGACCGCCAGAAAGGGGACCCACGCCGACACGCTCGCGGAACTGCGGGCACGCGGGTTCGTGCGTGTGCGTGTCGACGGGACAGTCTGCGACCTGGACAAACCGCCGACGCTGGACCGCAACTACAACCACACCATCGAGACCGTGGTGGACCGGCTTCGCGTGCGTCCCGAGGCCCGCCTGCGCCTGGCCGAGTCGTTCGAAACCACCCTGGCGCTGGCCGACGGCGTGGCCCAGGTCGCCTTCATGGACGATCCCGACCGCGAGCCAATGGTTTTTTCCGGCAAGTTCTCCTGCCCGGTGTGCGGTTACGGGATTCCGGAACTGGAGCCGCGGCTGTTTTCGTTCAACAGCCCCATCGGCGCCTGCCAGAAGTGCGACGGCCTCGGCGTGCAGCGGTTCTTCGATCCCCGCCGGGTGGTACGCCACCCGCACCTTTCGCTGGCGGGCGGGGCGGTGCGCGGTTGGGACCGGAACAATTCCTATTACTTCCACCTCATCAAGTCGCTGGCCGCGCACTACGACTTCGATATCGAATCGCCGTTCGAGGGTCTTCCGGCGAAGATTCGCGACATCGTGCTGTACGGCAGTCGAGGCCGGCGGATCGAGTTCCGCTACGTCAACGAACGCGGCGGCGAGCGGCAGTGGAAGCACTCCTTCGAGGGCATCATTCCGAACATGCAGCGGCGTTACCGGGAGACCGAGTCCAACGCGGTACGGGCGGCGCTGGGCAATTACCAGAGTACGCAGCCGTGCAAGGGCTGCGGCGGATCTCGCCTGAACGAAGCCGCGCGGCATGTCCACGTGGGTGGGCGGGCGCTGCCCGATATCACCTCCGGTAGCGTCGGGCAGACGCTCGGGTTCTTCGAGGGCCTTGAGCTTGAGGGATGGCGCGCCGAGGTTGCCGACCGGGTCGTGAAGGAGATTCGCAACCGGCTGGGCTTCCTGGCGGACGTGGGCCTGGACTACCTGACGCTGGACCGCAGCGCGGAGACGCTGTCCGGCGGTGAAGCCCAGCGAATACGGCTGGCCAGCCAGATCGGCTCCGGGCTGGTGGGCGTGATGTACATCCTCGACGAGCCCTCGATAGGGCTGCATCAGCGGGACCACCACCGGCTTCTGGAAACCCTGCGGCATCTCAGGGACCTGGGCAACTCCGTCCTGATCGTGGAACACGATGCCGAAGCGATGCTGGCGGCGGATCACGTGGTCGACCTGGGACCCGGCGCCGGCGTGCACGGCGGCCGCGTCGTTGCCCAGGGCACGCCCGAAGAAATCCGCTCTAATCCGGCTTCGCTGACCGGACAGTACCTGGCGGGACGGCGGCAGATTCCCCTGCCCGCCCAACGGCGCGAGTTCGACCCCCAGGCCATGATCGGCATTCGCGGCGCCCGGGGCAACAACCTCAACGGCATAGACGTTGCGATTCCGCTGGGCCTGATCACGTGCGTCACCGGCGTATCCGGGTCGGGCAAGAGCACCCTGATCAACGACACGCTCTATCGGCTGGCCGCGGGACACGTCAACCGCACCAACTACGATCCGGCGCCCTGCGACGATATCGAGGGCCTTGATCTGATCAACCGGGTCATCGAGATCAGCCAGAGCCCCATCGGGCGCACGCCCCGCTCCAATCCGGCGACCTACACCGGCTTGTTCTCGCCGATTCGCGAACTCTTTGCCGCCACCCAGGAGTCACGCTCCCGCGGCTACCGGCCCGGACGGTTCAGCTTCAACGTCAGGGGCGGGCGCTGCGAGTCCTGCCAGGGCGACGGCGTCATCAAGGTGGAGATGCACTTCCTGCCGGACATCTACGTCGCCTGCGACGTCTGCAAGGGCAAGCGCTACAACCGCGAAACGCTGGATATCCGCTACAAGGGCGAGTCGATTTACGACGTGCTGCAGATGACGGTCGAGGAAGCCTCGGCGTTTTTCAGAAACGTGCCGCGGATCGCGTCCAAACTCGACACGCTGATGGCCGTCGGGCTGAGTTATATCCAACTGGGGCAAAGTGCCACGACGCTGTCCGGGGGCGAGGCGCAGCGCATCAAGCTCGCCAAGGAACTTTCCAAGCGAAGCACGGGCTCGACCCTGTACATCCTCGATGAGCCCACCACCGGGCTGCACTTTCACGATATTGCCCAGCTTCTGGAGGTGCTCTACCGACTCCGCGACCAGGGCAATTCGGTGGTCATCATCGAGCACAATCTCGACGTGATCAAGACCGCCGACTGGATCGTCGACCTGGGGCCAGAGGGCGGTTCCGGCGGCGGCAATGTGATTGCCGAGGGACCCCCGGAAGCGGTGGCGGCCCTGGATGCATCCCATACCGGGAGGGCGCTGCGAGGCGTGCTGCGCGGCGGACGGCGCACGGCCGCTGCCCAGGCGTCGGAGCCGCTCAGGGGCTAACCAAGCGCACGAAACCCCACGGCGCGGCGAATCTCATCCATGAACGGGCGGCTCACCTCACGAGCCTTTTCGGCGCCCCGGCAGAGCACGCTTTCCACGTAGTCCGGCGCATCCATCAGCCGCTCGTACTCCTCGCGCGGACCCTTGAGCTGGTCATTGAGGTATTCGAACAGCACCTTCTTCATCTCGCCCCACGCGATTCCGGCGCGGTACCGCTCGCGAATGGCTGCGGCTTCCTCGTCGGTGCAGAAGGCCCGGTAGATGGCATACAGCGCGCTGGTGTCCGGATCCTTCGGTTCCCCGGGTTCCTGCGAGTTGGTCTTGATCCGCATGATCAGCTTGCGGAACCGCTTCTGCGGGGCGAACAGCGGGATCGTGTTGGCGTAGCTCTTGGACATCTTGCGCCCGTCCAGCCCAGGCAGCACGGCCGTGTTTTCGTCCACCACGGCTTCGGGAAGCACGAAGGTCTCCCCATAGTGGTGGTTGAACCGCGCGGCGATATCCCGGGCCATCTCCACGTGCTGGATCTGGTCCCGGCCCACGGGCACCTTGTGGGCCTTGAACATGAGGATGTCGGCGGCCATCAGGATCGGATAGGAGAACAGGCCCATGGTGATGGCCTTGTCGGGGTCCCGGTTACGCCGGGCTTCGTTCTCGGCGACGGCCGCCTTGTAGGCGTGGGCCCGGTTCATCAGTCCCTTGGCCGTCATGCAGGTCAGCACCCAGGTCAGCTCCATGATCTCCGGGATATCCGACTGCCGGTAGAACACGCAGCCGGGGTCCAGGCCGGCGGCCAGCCAGCTTGCGGCGACTTCCAGTGTCGAACGCGACAACTGGTCCGGGTCGCCGCTCTTTATCAATGAGTGGTAATCGGCCAGGAAATAGTAGGACTTGACGCTCTTGTCCCGGCTGGCGATGACGGTGGGCCGAATCGCGCCCACGTAGTTGCCGATGTGCGGCACGCCGGTGGTGGTGATTCCTGTCAGTACGGTTTCCATGGATATGCGGACGGTCGGTCCGGTGGCTCGAAGGTGGCGCGATTCTAACCGAATGCGGCGCCGGTGACCGCGAGCAGGTGCAATCAGTCTTCGCAAGCGCCAATTGTTGCAATGAGAGGTTCCAAGAAAGAAGCGTAATTCTTCCAGCGCCCGACAGAGGCTTGATGAAGGGGCCGTCTCACCTGGCTTGCGCTCGGTGTGCGGACTCGCCGGTTCGACAGGTGGAACTCAAGGCAGCCTGCTTCAAACTCCAGGCCGCAAAAGGCCAGCAAGTCGCGAATTTCGCTCCTGCTGTTCGCCACGAGACTCTCGTATCGAAGGTCATGGAACCTTGTTCCGAGCAGCCTCCGCCAATGCGCAACTAGTCGCCGGTAAGCTTTGTAAACGGCTCCCAGAGTAGCCAGATCGTGCGCATAGGCGTGCGCGCCGCTCAGGGGATATTGGTAGATCGATAAGCACGTATCCAGGGGGTGCCGCATGCAATGCACGATTCTTGCCGACGGAAAGACGCGGGCAATGAGCCCGACGAGCAGGTAATTGGCGGGCGTCGTGTCGGTGATGACCCTGCCCGGCGCCATCTCCGGATACTCGTCCCGGCACTCCCTGGCCCATTGAAGCAATTCGCCTGTCCCTACTCCAGACAAGCCCTGCGGAAAGGGCCTTCCGGTAAACGCTGCAATCTTCCCGGCAAGTCGGCCGATCGCCGGCTGCTCCCCGAGATCTGAAACCTGACTGTGGCTGGCCAGAATCTGTTCGGCAAGTGTGGTCCCCGAGCGAGGCATGCCGACCACAAAAACAAGATCGGGGCGGTCTATATTCAGCGGCTGACTCTCTGCGAACTCGCGCATAAGCAGGCCTATCCGCCGCGAGTGCGCCTCCAAGTCGAACCTCGCGGTCCCTGACTTGATGGCGTGAGCATCGCGGAAGGCCTGGAAGGCGCCCGCATAGTCCCCGCGCTTCTCAAGAGCGCGCCCGAGCCCATAGTGCAACAGCATGCTGTTCGCATCCGGCCTGGGTTCGTCGGCTATTGCGCTGCGCATGCCTTGAATATCGTCATTCGACGCGTTCGCTTCACTCAATTGCATGAGATGGTAGTAAGCGGCACCGAAGTCAGGCAGTTTTTTCACCGCGTCTCGAAGCACGCATTCCGCAGCCTCCAGGTCACCGACCTGTTCGAGCGTGATGCCCAGGTTGATCCATGCGTCGCGGAGTTCCGGATCGAGCCGTAGCGCGCTCTTGAATGTGCCTATGGCACGCTTCGTGTCGCCTGTGGCGTTCAAGGCCGCTCCCAGGTGGTTGTGCGAGCTGGCGGTTGGAGCCAGGTTGCAGGATTCTTCCAGGCAGCGCACGGCATCCACGGTTCTTCCGGCAGCCATTAATGCGAGGCCCAGGTTCAGGAGGACGCCGGGATGGTCCGGCGCCACTTGCCTAGCCTGCTGCAAACGGGCCAGAGCCCCGTTTGCGTTGCCGCGCAGGCGCTCGACGTTCCCGAGTGCACTCAGCGCCTCGACGTTTTCCGGTTGGTGATCGATCAGGCGCTCCAATTCGAATTGAGCCTCGTCGAGCACTTCACATTCAATGAGTGCCAAGGCGAGGTTATACCGAGCCTGAGGATCGTCTGGTCGCAGCTTCAAAGCCGCTCGGATTTGCGCCGCAGCGGCTGCGGCCCTCCCGGTCTGCAAGTACAGAAGACCCAGCAGGTTATTCAGCAACGCTTCGTTCGGCGCGGAACGAAGCAATTCACGATAGGCGGCTTCCGCCGCATCATGCCGCCCGGCCTGGTGGGCCGAGTGGGCTTCGCCGAGGTGAGCCAGAAACGCGCGGCCGGAGCTCGTAGGCGCATCAGGACGTTTACGACCGCTTTTCGGCACAGCGCGGGCGGACCGCTTAACGCACGCTGGCGGAGCGCGTCATCGCGTCCGCTACTGGAAGCTGTAGCTGACGCTCAGGCCCCAGGTACGCGGATTGTTCCAGTGCGCCTGCAGGGAGGCGAGGTCCTCGGTCCCACCTGGATTGAACACGACGACGCGATTCAGAACCGATTCGTTTTCTAAATTGAGTACGAATGCCTGCGCCTGAATGCGGCTGTCCGCGGAGGTCCAGATTACCCGCAGATCGGACTTTGTGTGCGCCGCCTGATCCGTCCCCGGCAAATTTACATCGTGCGCGTAGTAATCGCCCGTATAGGTAGTCTGTACAAACGGCGTCACAACGCTGCCGTTGGCCAGCACCACGTCGTAACCGATCTGCGCTCCCGCGGAGAACTCGGGGCTCAGCGCCGGAGCCCAGCCTTCAAGGGAGAGCAGGGGCCGCTGCGGATCGTTCAAGTCCTGCCGCCCACCCGCAGTTCCCAGGCCAGCAAGCCTCGAAACGTTGTATTCGCCAAATTCAGCGTTCAGAAGAGATGTCCACGCTGTAACGTCCCAATTCTCCGCAGGAAGCCATTTCAGCTCCACTTCGAGACCCTGTGCATCAACCTCGCCACCGTTCTCCGTGAATTCCGAGACGCCGCCACCGCCGAGGAAAATGAACGACTGCGCATGCATGTCGCGATACCGGTTATTGAAAGCCGCGGCGTTCACCACCAGCCGGCCCTCTTGCAGCGTACTCTTGAGGCCAAGCTCGAACGCGACCACCTCCTCGGGCGCATAGGACAAGGGAACGTTATCGGCGATGAAGTTGATTCCGCCGGCCCGGTAACCGGTGGAAGCGACACCGTAAATCATCGCGTCCGGGCTTACGTCATATTCGATCCCGGCCTTCCAAAGCGTTTTGTCCCACTTGCCGGTCTCACCCTCGCCCGGCCTGGGCACGGGCGGCCAGACAGACCAATCGAGCGGGTCGCGCTGGCCCTTGGTGTCCTCGGCATAACGAAGGCCGCCAATCAGTCGCAATTCGTCGGTGATGCTGTAGCTTGCGTTCGCAAAGTACCCAACCGAGTCGGAGACATAATCCCCCTGCCGGTCCCAATGCGGTTCGATCCACTCGCCGCCGGAAAGGGCGTTCCAGTTCCAGTTGGACGCCTGCTCGTAGTAATAGTAACCCAGCATCCATTCAAGCGAACTCGCCCCATTCGACACCAGTTGCACCTCGGCAGACCAGGTGTCCTGATTCGAATCCCACCCGGTGAAGCCGTTGTTCAACGGATCGCCACCGTCGCTATAGTCCGAATCGTATTGCTGCTGACCCTCGAAAGCCGTTTGGTTGTAGATCACCCTCAACGTGGCGAAATTCAGGTTCCAGTTAAGCGACAGTGTGGTCGACGTCGAATCGATGTCCGCCAGCGAGTTCTGGTTTCGGCTGACCATCCACGGGCCTTGGTCGAAATGGTCGCTCGCGTCAGCGGGCGCATATTGATGCCCCTCCCTGTAAACGCCGCCAACGTAGCCGCCGATCTGCTGATAGCCCCATATGGCTGAGCCATTGCTGTCGACTGTCGAAGAGGCGATTCGAAGCGCCACATCGAAGGTATCCGTCGGCTGCCACTTGAGCGTGGCGCGGAAGAACTGCATGTCCTTGTCGTTCAGATCATCCGCCTCTCCGGGCTCGTTGGTGTTCTCGATGTAGCCATCGTGCTTGTCGGAGAGCCCCGCCAGGCGCAGTGCGAAATTGTCGCTCAGAGGCAGATTCAGCACGCCCTCCCCTCGGAATCGGGCATAGTCGCCATAAAGCCCGCTGACGCTGTATTCGATCCCGTCGAACGACGGTTCATTGGTAATTATGTTGATGGTGCCGCCAAACGTGTTCCGTCCGTAGAGCGTGCCCTGCGGTCCCCGCAGGACCTCGATTCGCTGGACGTCCACATAGGCCCCCAATGCCTGGGTCGTGGTTGGTACGTAAACGCCATCCTCGAATATGCCGACCACCTGTTCCGCTTCGGTGCCCACATTATTGGTGCGCGTTCCGCGCACCGCCAGGCGCACTTCGTGGCCCGACTGGCCGAATCTCAAGCCCGGCACCATGTGTTCGAGGCGCGAGACGTCTTCGATACCGCCGAGATTCAGGTCGTCTTCGCTGAACGCCGTGACGGAGGTGGACACATCCTGAATGCTTTGCGACCGCTTCGCAGCCGTCACGACGATCTCCTCGATCATTTGTTCCTGCGCTGCGACCGCCTGGCTCAAGGCCACGGCAACAGCCGCAGAGACCGGCTTTAGGAAGTACTTGGCTATCATCTCATTCTCTCCACTTGGTCGGGTCCGGAGCAACGATGGCTGGAGGCTCTGTCACGCCTTCAACTCGCGAACTGCACAAAATGTACTTCGAATGCAAATCAAGATCAAATTTTCTTGCAGAGACGTAGCAATTCTGCAACAAGAGTCCGCCTGCAGCGCGCTCAGCGCGCCGACTGCGAATTCAACACGGGCTCTGTGTCCGGGTCAACCTCTCGAATCAGCGAGCGAAAGTACTCGGCATCCCGCTGGACTGCCTCCCTCAGCGCCGCGCCCTGGAAAAAGTGGTCCGTGCCGGGGTAGCTGTAGAAGCGGTACGTGTGGCCGAGCAGGTAGAGTTCCCTGGCCAGCCGTTCCGACCAGTGGTAGGGAGCGCCGGTGTCGCCGACGGCATGGTGGATGACTATGGGCGCCTGCAGATAGTTCAGGTAGCGCAGCGGCTCGCGGGTTCTCCAGTCATAGGGCTCATCGAGCGCCGCAATGTCGTGGCGCAGTTCGTCGATCCGCCGGTTGCCCGCATCGCTGCCGTCGTAGGCCAGCCGGTCTTCGTAGCGCTCATAATAGTAGGCTTGGTCCCAGATCTCGCCGCCGACACCGGACCAGAGCGTCGCGCCTCTGATCCGCTCGGTAGCAAGCAACGCCCGCAGCGAGACTTCCGCACCGAGGGAGTGCCCCCACATGAAGACGTTGCGAATATCGGCTTCTGCGATGCCCTGAAGGCCCGAAAGCAGCGCGAGTACGTCCTCGGTGTAGTAGCCCGTCGCCAGGAAACCATCCGTGTATTCCAGTCCCTCCGACACATTATGGCCGCGGTAGTCGGGCATGATCACCAGGAATCCGTGCTGGGCGTACAACTCGGGTATCGGGCGGTAGTAGTCGCCCGGCCGGGAATCCACACCGTCCGCGGTCACGCCGTATCGGGGAGGGTCGGGGTGGAAACCGTGGTTTGCCACGACTACGGGAAACCCGGCATCGGGGCGTTCCCCAACCGGTACCGCGACCATCGCGAAGACTTTGAGGCCGGAGGACTGGTATGACACGAGGTAGGCCGTAAATCCTGCTCCGCCGTCCAGTTCGCCTTCGAATTGAAGGCCAGGGGCATATTCGGTGGCGCGCAGTGCATCGATCGACAAGGGCGCCGGCAGCGCGACGGTCGCCGCCGGCAGGACCGACAACAGAATGATTGCGAACAGTTTCTGCATCAGATCAATCGTTCGAACGCAAATAGAAACACGATCGTCAACGCGAAGAAGCCCAGCAAAAGGTAGCCGATTCTATCCACTCGCCCGGGCACAAGGTACCAGCCTCCGTCCTTCTCGGCCCTTCCCTGCTCCCGGAATACCCGCTGCTGGCCCACGATCGAGTACTCGGACCACTCGTGCTGGCGTCCGTCGATGATGCGGCTGGCGACGAGCGAGATGACGATGTTCGAGGCACCGCCGATCAGGCAGTACCAGGGCCAGGCGATGTCGGTCTGCACCGCCACGTACCAGATCACTGCGAATCCCACGGCCACGCCCACCAGCAGACCCCTTTCCGTGGTCTGCTTGGAGAAGAACCCGAGGCCGTACATGCTGAGCTTGGCGCCGACGAAGTAGGACCCGATCCGCGACAGCGTCTGCAGGATCGATCCTTCGCTCTGGGAATAGATGATCGCCGGAACGATGATCAGCAGGGCCCAGAACACGGTAAAGCCCCTGGTAATCCTCAGATAGTGTTCGGGGGATTGGTTGGGCCGGTAGTACTTCTCGTAGAAATCCACGGTGGAAATCGTTGCCAGCGAATTGAACGACGAGTCCAGCGACGACATGGACGCGGCGACGATCGCCGCGGCAATGATGCCCATGAGGCCCGGCATCCCGTAGGCGGCCACGAATTCCAGGATGATGGTGTTGCCGTTCTCGAATTCCCGTCCTTCGTAGTAGCCGTAGAACAGGACCCCCAGCAGAAAGAACAGGAAATAGATGAAGAACGCGCCGAACCCCATCAGCAGAAAGGATTTCTTGGCATCGCCGATATTCTTTGCCGCCAGCGTGCGTTGCACCATCATCTGGTTGGCGCCGTAGACGGTGACGTGGAATATCGTCATGGCGATGATCCCCGACCACACCGTCGCCTCGACGCTCCAGTCGAAGGCGAAGTCCAGCGGGTTCGTCTTTCCCTGAGCCTTCAGGTCGGCGAGTACTTCCCCCAACGGCGCGGGCAATTCGCCAAGCAGGGCGAAGAAAATGATGAAGGCCCCGACGAACAGCACGGCGGCCTGGATCACGTCGGTCCAGATGACCGCGGTGATGCCGCCCATCATCGTGTAGATCAGCGCGATGATCGTCACCGCGACAATGGCCGTCACCACGTCGACCCCGGTGATGAACTGGATGACCAGGGATGTGGCGTAAAGGATCGCGGCGGAGGTCAGCGCCTGCGAAATTAGGAACACTCCGGAAATCACCCCGCGGGATGTCGCGCCGAAGCGCCGCTCCATGTACTCGTAGATCGACGCAACGCCGCTGTTGAAGAAAAACGGCAGAAAGAAGGTCACCACGATGAAGACGACTATGGGGTAGTTGAGATGAATCGCGATGACCGCGAGGCTGTCGGTATAGGACCACGCCGGTCCTCCCAGGAACGACAGCGCACTGACGTAGGTGGCCACCACCGAAATGCCGATCGCCCACCAGGGCGTGGTCCGGCGGCCCAGGTAGAAGTCCTCGGCGGTGTCGATCCGCTTGCTCAGCACAAAGCCGAGCAGCAGGTTGAGCAGTACGTAGGCGATCAGAATCGCCCAGTTCAGCGTCCCGAAGGTACCCATGAGGCTCCCGGTTGCAATCGCCACGGTGGCCGGGCATGCCCGGCGGCGTGGCTGTCGACCCCCGAACGATTCTCCGCGTCATCGCATTCGAATGCAATTGCAAGGCTGATCGATACTGCCTACCATCACCTGCATCGGGCGCGGACCGCGGCCAACGGATAGCGGACACGGTGGGCGAGAAGGCACAGAAAGGCACCAGGGCACGGTGGAAGCGCGCGACGTCCTACGACGTTGCCGAACTTGCGGGCGTGTCCCAGTCTGCCGTATCGCGCGTATTTCAGGACGGCGCGAGCGCCTCCAAGCAGATGCGCAAGCGGGTCATGGCCGCCGCCAGCAAGCTCGGCTATCGGCCCAACGCCATTGCCCGGGGCCTGATCACCCAGCGATCGAACATGGTCGCGGTGATCATGTCCCAGCAGACCAACCTGTACTACCCCGAAGTCCTGGGACAACTGACCCAGCGGTTCTCCAACCACCGCATCCACGTACTGTTGTTCACGCTGGAGCACGAAAGCGACATCGATTCCTCTCTGGAGCAGGTTCTGCAGTTTCGGGTGGACGGCATCGTGACCGCCGCGATGCTTTCCGGTTCCCAGCTTGCAACGGTTCACGATGCCAACATCCCGATCGTCTTCTATAACCGCTCGCTCCCGGACATGCCTTCGAACTCCGTGCGCTGCGACCAGGAAGAGGGCGAACGCTGGCTGGTGGCGGAACTGTTCGCCGCGGGCCACCGCACGTTCGCCATCGTCTCCGGACCCGAGGATTCGTCCGTCAGCACCGAGCGCACCACCGGGGCATTGCGGATGCTTGAGGAACACGGCGTCGACCGGGTGACGATCGTGACCGGCGACTACGGCTACGGCAGCGGGCGGCAGGCGTTCGCCCGGATCGTCGACCGCCACGGCGGGACGCCGGATGCGGTGATTGCGGCCAACGACGTCATGGCCATCGGCTGCATCGACGAGGCGCGCGAATCCTTCGGCCTCGACGTTCCCGGAGATGTGTCCATCGTCGGATTCGACGGGGTGGGCCCGGCCAGGTACGCAGCCTACGATCTGAGCACGGTTCGGCAACCCGTCGAGCGGATGACCGAAGCCGCCGTGGCCATGCTGATCGATCGCATCGAGAATCCGGATCTGTCGGCGGAGAAACGCGTGTTCTCCGGCGAGCGTATTCGAGGCGGCTCGGCCGTCTTCGGCGCCGAGCCGGACTGAATTAATCACCCGGCCGAACCGGCCGTTACGAGCGCGGCGCAAGCGCCACCGGGAACCAGATGAAATACAGCCAGGATCGAATTCTGACCACCCATGTCGGCAGTTTGCCGAGATCGAAACTCGTTGCGGATACGGTTTTTGCCCGGGAACGCGGGGAGACGGTGGCGGACGCCGGGAAGATCTTCGGTGACGCCGTGGACGCGGTGGTCGCGCGTCAGGTGGACACCGGCATCGACATCGTCAGCGATGGCGAAATGAGCAAGATCAGCTACGCGACCTATATCGGCGACCGCATCACCGGGTTCAGCGGCGACAGCGACCGCCAACCGCCCAGCGACCTGGAAGCGTATCCCGGCTACCTCAGGAAGCTGGCGACCTCGGGCGGCACCCCCACCTACAGGCGCCCCTGCTGCACCGGGGAGATCGAGGTCAGGGACATGGGTCCGGCCGCGCTTGATATCGGCAACTTCAAGGCGGCGCTCGGGCGGCATAATCCGGCGGAGGGTTTCATGAACGCGGCCTCTCCCGGCGTGATCGCCCTGTTTCAACCCAACCGGTACTACCCCTCCCACGAGGCCTATCTCTACGCGCTCGCCGATGCCATGTCACACGAGTACCGGGCGATCGTCGATGCGGGACTCGTATTGCAGCTTGACTCACCCGACCTGGGCCTCGGACGGCACATGATGTTCAAGGGTCGGCCGGATGACGAATATCGACGGTTGGCATCGCTGCACGTGGAGGCGCTCAATCACGCCATCCGCGAGTTGCCCGCCGACCGGGTGCGGCTGCACATCTGCTGGGGCAACTACGAGGGGCCCCATCACCATGATGCGCCGCTGGAAATGGTCCTGCCGATCGCTCTTGAGGCTCGCGTGGGCGCGCTGCTGTTCGAATCGTCCAATCCGCGTCACGCCCATGAATGGGAGGTTCTGGCATCCATGGATCTGCCGGACGAGCTGATCCTGATTCCCGGCATGCTCGATTCCACCACGAATTTCGTCGAGCACCCGCGGCTCATCGTGCAACGCATTCAGCGTTTCGCGGACATCGTCGGTCGCGAACGGGTCATCGCCGGCACGGATTGCGGCTTCTCCACGTTTGCCGGGTTCGGCGCGGTCGAGGAAGAAATCGTCTACGCCAAGCTGGGCAGCCTCGTCGAAGGCGCGGCGATGGCCAGCGAGACGCTCTGGGGATAGCAGCCCCTAGACGAGCTGACACATCACGCCGAGTTGGTCGAAAACCGTCCACTCCGTCGCAATGCGTTCGCCTACGATCCGCCAGTGAGTCGAACCCAGCACGAATACGGGCCGTCCCGTGGCCGGCATCCCGAGATAGTCGCCGGACTGCACGCCGGCTACGGACCATCTGACCGCGATACGCAGCCCATCCCCATCCACCGGTTGCCGGGCAACATGATCGATGGACACGTTGCAGCCGGATATGGCCTGGCGCAATTGCGCATAGTGGGCCTTGATCGATTCCCGCCCCGAACAGAGCTCAACGGGCGAGCGGTACATGACAGCGTACTCGGCATAGGCGGCTTCGGGCACGGCATCGCTTCTCGCGGCCCAGTGGCTCTGGATGACGCTTCGCGCAAACCCGCGCGCGTTCGCATGCGGCGACGGTAGCGGCAAGTCATTCGCCGGTGCGCTGCGTCCGGCCAGCCTGGCGATTTCACCGCCGATCCACCGTTCGCAGTCGGCGCCGCGTTCCCCGGCCATTTGCTCCGCGGCCCGTCGCGGATCGATCCCCAGTTGTTGCACCAGAGAATAGTGGTCCCGGAGCAGGTACTCGCGAGTGATCCGGCCGCCCTCGACAATGCAGTCGGCGATGGTCAGCGTCCATACCCGTTTGCCCGTGGGCGGCCCATACGCCGAAGGGCCGTCATTCGTCATGGGACTGACAATCCGGTGCGAGGAATAATAGCCCTTCTCTGCGCAACCGGACCAGATGACATCGTCGGCAAGCAGCGGCCGGCCGGGAAACGCTTCAAGCACGCGCCGCGTGCCGTCGATCATGCCCCCGGCCCCGCGGATGAGACCACTCAGGGCGAAAATTTGCGCGTTGGCATCATAGTATTCGTTGATGCGCTCGATACGGCCGCGTTCCCAGATCTCGAACGTGATTCCGAGAATAAACTCCACCAATCCCCGGTCAGGGTGATACCGGTTCAGCTTCCGCGTCATACCAGGTTGCTCCAGCAATCGATGAACCGCGACTCAATCGCGCATTTCCTTTGCGGCAGGCACCTTCGGCAGGCGCCTTGAATTGGGTTTGCATTCGAAGTACATTCGGTCGCGGTAACGTCGTCAGCGGCGGTGAACTTCGCCAGATGGTCCAGAGTATATCGTCCGAGAGTCGACATTCGGCACTCCTTGCCGAGCGATTGGTGCGCTACCGGGATCTGCGTCCCTGTACAACCGCGTTCATTGATACCAGGACGCCGGGAAGCACCCAAAAGGAGAACTTCACGATCATCGGGCCCGGGGTCGCCGAGAATCCGGACCAGTACGTACACATCGATATCCCGCACGGATTCAATGTCGGCGGCGCCCGCCAGCCGCCGGGATGCGTCAACTCGCAACACAGCCATGAGACCGCCGAGGTGTTCATTGTCCAATCCGGGCAGTGGGCGTTCTACACGGGCGTCGATTGCAGGGACGGTGAAGTCACAGTGGGTCCCGGCGATACCATCTCCATTCCCATCCATGTGTTCCGAGGCTTCAAGAACGTCGGCAACGAGGTCGGGTACCTGTTCGCCGTTCTCGGCGGTGACGATCCCGGCATGGTCACCTGGGCACCGTATGTATTCGATCAGGCGCGTGAGAACGGGCTGGTGCTGCTCGAGGACGGCAGCCTCGTGGATACATCCCGAGGCGAAACTGTTCCGGCGGAGAAACACCCGATGCGACCGACCAGCGAAGAAGACGTCGCGCGGCTCGACCGCCTGTTCACCGAACGCCTGGCGGGCTGTATCGTCCGGCGGGAGGAGCTGCTTCGGGAACCGGACAAGAATCCCGAACCGGTTCGGGAGTGGTCCATTATCGGTGCCGCAGGCGGCGCCGAAGGGCTCGAAGCAGGCAAGATCAACTGGCCTCACGGCTTCACCCTGCGCCTTCTGACGGTGCAGCCGGGCGCAGAAGCCGCTGCGCACAGTCGGCGCGAGGAAGAGGTCATCCTGATGCACAAGGGACGGCTCGTCGTGCTGCTTGCCGACGGCTCGGTGGAACTGGGACCGGGTGACGTGCTGACCATCCCGACCGGGATGCGGCGCGGTTTCGGAAACTTCGCAACGGAAAGAGTCGAAGCCTTTATCGTTCGCGGCGGTGACAAGCCGCAGCCACCGTTTCCCATGCGTTCATCCGTGGCGAACCGGGCTACCGGTGACGGAGCCTGACGAATGTCGGCGACTGAACGGCATATCCACAACAAGAGACACGTCCACCGCCGCCTCCAGGCGTTGTGCGATGCAAGCGAAGAGGCTCTCGAAAGCGCTGCCGGAGCGGCCTACGCACACGACGCGCACCTGTTCGGCTTTCACCCTGTCGACGAACGCTCCGGTGCGGCAGAAATCGCGGATGCGCTTTGGCGCCCGCTGCGAACAGCGCTTCCCGACCTGCAGCGCCGCGTCTCGATCCTGATCGCCGGCGTGTCCGATGACCGGGACCTCGTCGCGGTCATGGGCCACTTCCAGGGCACCTTCACCGAGCCCCTGTTCGATATACCGCCGACGCATGGAGTCGTCCATGTTCGATACGGCGAAGTTCATCGGTTGACCAACGGCACGATATCGACAACCTACATGATCGCCGACTTGCTCGACCTGATGCGCCAGGCCGGTTGCTACCCGCTCGCACCGTCCCTTGGCGCTGAGGGCCGGTGGCCGGGTCCGGCGACCCAGGACGGCGTCCGGCTCGACGTGGTCGATCCGCACGGAAGCGCCGAATCGCTCCGGCTGGTCAGGCAAATGCACACCGGATTGCTCAAGTTTGACGGCAAGCGGCTCGAAAGCATGGACCACGAGAAATTCTGGACCCCGGATTTCCTCTGGTACGGCCCCTCGGGTATCGGAACGACCCGCGGACTCCGCGGTTTTCGGGCTCACCACCAAATTCCGTTCCTGCGCGCCTTTCCAGACCGCCGCGTCGAGCACCACTTCGGCCAGGTGGGCGACGGCAACTACGCGGTGACGGGCGGTTGGCCGAGCGTAGTGGCGACGCATGCCGGCCCGGGATTCCTGGCGATGCCGCCCACGGGCAAGCGTGTCGGCATGCGAGTCATGGACTTCTACCGTACCGAGGGCGGCCTGATCGCCGAAAACTGGGTTCCCATCGACATGATCGACCTGCTGAGTCAATTGGGCGTGGATGTCTTCGAGCGCGTTCGGCACCTGCAGGGGCACCCAATGTTGACACTCGAATAACTGCGACCCGCCGACTGCGCCTCGCATTGGCGCTCCTCGCGAGCTCTGCTGCGAAACAACAGGCATGACTCGACACTAGAGCCAGATCCAATTGATACTTTTGGATCATTTGGATCTGGCACTAATAGCCGGCCGCGTGACCGTCCTTGCGGGACTCCGATGCACCCAGGTAAACGCCGTTGGCGCTGTCCCTCATTATTCCCTGATAACCGCCGTATCCGTCGCCGCCGATTTCGACCCGGTGACCGAGCAGTTCGAGAGCCGCGCGCGTGCCGGCGGGGAAACCCTCTTCCAGGAAGACCACCCCGCCGTCGCTCATGCGCCCGCCCCGAGGATCGCTGGAACCGTCGTGGCGCAGGCGCGGCGCGTCGCCCGCCGTCTGGATGTCCATGCCGAAGTCGATGACGTTGACCAGCACCTGGACCTGCCCCTGGGGCTGCATGTCGGCGCCCATGACGCCGAAGCTCAGCCAGGGTTCGCCGTCACGGGTGACGAAGGCGGGGATGATGGTATGGAAAGGCCGCTTGCCCGGCGCGTAGACGTTGGCGTGGGCCGGATCGAGGCTGAAGGCCTCGCCGCGATCCTGAAGCACGAATCCAAGACCCGCAGGCGTCATCCCGGACCCCATGCCGCGGAAGTTGCTCTGGATCAATGAAACCATGTTGCCTTGCTCGTCGGCGACCGTCAGGTAGACCGTGTCTCCGCGGCTGAGGGCCCCGGTGTTGCCGCCGGGAAGTCCAAGCGATGCACGTTCCGGATCGAGCAGACGCCGTCGTTCTTGCGCGTAGGACCTGGAAGTCAACTCGGCCACCGGGACCTCGGCGAACGCCGGGTCCGCGTAGAAGCGGGCCCGATCCTCGAACGCCAGCTTCTTGGCCTCGATCAGCCGGTGAAGATACGCCGGGCTGCCCCAGCCCATGGCGCCGATGTCATCCTGCTGGAGAAGGTTCAGCATCTGCAGGACGGCGATACCCTGGCCGTTGGGTGGCAGTTCCCAGACCTCGTGACCGCGGTAGGTGCTCGACACCGGCTCGACCCACTCCGAGCGGTGGACTGCCAGATCCTCGTAACTCAGGTAGCCGCCCTGCCCGGTTATGCAATCGTGAATGCCGTGCGCAATTTCGCCCCGGTAGAATGCGTCGCGGCCGCCCGCGGCGATCCGGCGATAGGTTTCCGCCAGCCTTCGATTGCGGAAGATTTCGCCAGCCGCCGGAGCCCGCCCGTCAGGAAGAAAGACATCGGCAAAGCCGGGGTAGCCGCCCAGCACGGCGGCATCCGAGGCCCAGACAGCGGCGATCACGGGAGTGACCGGGAACCCCTCCTCGGCATAGGCGATGGCGGGCGCCAGCAGTTCGCCCATGGGCAGGCGGCCGAATCGGCCGTGCAGTTCGAACCAGCCGTCCACAGCGCCGGGCACGCTGACGCTGAGCGGCCCGTAGGGCGGGATTCCATCGGCGGCACAAAGGTTGCGCAGGCGGTCGAGGCTGAGCCCCATGGGCGCGCGGCCGCTTGCATTGAGTCCGGTCAGTTCTCCGGATGCGGCTTCCCAGTGGATCGCGAACAGGTCTCCGCCGACACCGCATCCGGTCGGCTCCATGAGGCCCAGCGCGGCGTTCGCCGCGATTGCGCCGTCCACGGCGGTTCCGCCGCGCTTGAGCGTGTCCACGGCGACCTGGGTCGCCAGCGGATGGCTGGTGGCGGCCATGCCATGGACCGCCATCACCACCGAGCGGGTTGCAAATCTTGAGAGGGATTCTGTCATGTCCGGTAAGGCAATAGCTTGGTCAGCGTCTGCAGGCACACTATTATTGACCGGTACCGGCACGTTGAACACAGTCGATTGCCATGTCACACCGCACCGATGATCTCGCGCCGGGCAGCGCCACCACTCGCCTGGTCCGCAAATTGCGCTACCACGAAGGATCCAGGCAGGTTCTGGCCATCGTGCTGATACTGTGGTTCAGCATGACCGCCATGCCGGCTGAACTGTTCCTGACGCTGGGCACACCCTTCATCATCGCAGGCACCGGGCTACGGCTTTTCGCCAGCGGATTCATCACCAAGAATCGCGAACTGGCCACCGACGGCCCCTATGCCATGGTCCGCCATCCCCTTTATACGGGCAACATCGCCATCGTCAGCGGATTCGCCGTCGCCGGCGGCCAATGGTGGGCGGTCGTCGTCGCGCTGGCCTTCTTCTGGTTCTACTATCCCACCGCCATCGAGTACGAGGATCGCAAACTGCACAAGCTGTTCGGCGAAGAGTGGCTGGAATGGGCGGGGAGCGTGCCGGCGCTCATGCCCTCGTTCAGAAACCTGGGCAAGGCGGCCTCGGGCGGATGGTCGTTCAGGAAGAGCCTGCTACGGAACGGCGAACCCCTGATCGCGCTGATCATCGCCGCGTGTCTTGTCAATGTCATTCGGCAATTGCCATGAGCCTCTGCATGAGTCCGCCCATTGCCGGCGGGCGCTCCCGCGGATCGGGAAATCGGTGAAAGATGCGCAATGACCACCTGGCACTGAGCCCGGACCAACGTGAAACGCTGCTTGACTGGCTCGCGAGCAGCGACGCCGGCATGTCTCCTACACCAGGCTACCAGGCCTCTGTCCGAATCTACCGGGGCCCGGCCGGAGCGTATTTCATCAAGGAACCGTCCGGCTGGGGACTGCGCAAGACTCTCAGCCGAGCCGCAATCCGCCGGGAAGAACGAGTCTATCGCCGGCTGCAGGGCATTTCGGGGATTCCCAGATGTTACGGCCGAATCGACGACCGTTACCTGGTTCTGGAGCACGTCCCGGGCGGCACGCTGCACGCGCTCGAAGACGAACTGTCCGACCGGGAAAAATTCTATGCGAGGCTGCTTGAGACGCTGCTGTCGATGCACGATGCCGGAGTGGCGCACGGGGACCTGAAGCGCAAGAGGAATATCCTTGTCGGCCCGGGCGAGCAGCCGTTCGTGATCGACTTCGGCATTGCAGTGACGGTCGACGGTCAGCAAGGATTCCTGTACGACCTGGCAAGGCAGGTCGATCGCAATGCCTGGATCAAGCACAAGTACCGCGGACAAATCAGGAACATTTCGGACAATGATGCGGCACTGTACCGGCCCATGCGCTCGGAGCGCCTGGCGCGGGCGTTGCGAATCGCATTGAACGCAGTAACGCTGAGAAAATGGCGCAAGCGGCGGCGCAAATAGCGGGACGCCTGCTTTGGGATTGTGTCAGTCGGACTCCGGCTGATCCAGCAACTGAACCACCGCCATCGGCGCGGCATCCCCGGCGCGGTAGCCGATTTTAAGTATCCGCAGGTAGCCGCCCGGTCGATCCCTGAAGCGCGGGCCCAACTCGTCGAAGAGCTTGCCCACGGCGGCATCGTCACGCAGCCGGGCGAACGCCAGCCGGCGCCGGGAGGTGCCGTCCTGCTTGGCCAGCGTGATCAGCGGTTCCGCTACCCGGCGCAGTTCCTTGGCCTTCGGCAAGGTGGTCCGGATGGTTTCGTGGCGAAACAGCGATGCGGCCATATTCCTGAACATGGCCTTGCGGTGGGAGGAATTCCTCCCCAGCTTCCTGCCGGACTTGCGGTGACGCATGGTGGGATCCTCGACTTCAGAACGCCATGGGGCTGGGCTGTTCGTCGGTGCGCAGCGCCGGCGGCGGCCAGTTGTCCAGCCGCATGCCCAGCGACAGCCCGTGACCCTCGAGCACTTCCTCGATCTCGGTCAGGGATTTCTTGCCGAGATTCGGTGTGCGCAGCAACTCCACCTCGGTCCTCTGGACCAGGTCGCCGATGTAGTTGATGTTTTCGGCCTTCAGACAGTTGGCCGAGCGCACCGTCAGCTCGAGTTCGTCCACGGGCCTGAGCAGGATCGGGTCGACCAGCGTATCCGGGCGGCCGTAACCGAGGTCCGCCTCACCCTGCAGTTCGACGAACACGTCGAGCTGGTTCTTGAGGATGCCGCCGGCACGGCGAATCGCCTCCTCGGGATCGATGGCGCCGTTGGTCTCGATGTCGATGATGAGCTTGTCCAGGTCCGTGCGCTGCTCCACGCGTGCGGCTTCCACGTTGTAGGTGACGCGGCGTATCGGGCTGAAGGAGGCATCGAGCTGAAGCCGGCCGATGGGGCGGGTCGCGCCGTCGAAGTCCGTCTCCCGGACCGCCGGCCGATAGCCGCGGCCCCGCGCCACCTTGAGGAACGCCCTGAGTTCGCCTGCCTGGGTCAGGTTTGCGATGACCAGGTCCTTGTTGACGATCTCAACGTCATGATCGCAGACAATGTCGCCCGCCGTCACCGGACCCGCGCCCTTCTTGTGCAGCGTCAGTTCGGCTTCCTCGCGTGTGTGCATGCGGATGGCGACGGCCTTGAGGTTGAGCAGGATATCGACGACGTCTTCCTGGACACCCTCGATGCTGGTGTATTCGTGAAGTACACCGTCGATCTCGACCTCGGTCACCGCCGCGCCGGGCATGGATGACAGCAACACTCGCCGCAGCGCGTTGCCCAGCGTATGACCGAAGCCGCGCTCGAAGGGCTCGACGATGATTCTCGCGTTGTGTTCGTCGGAGGGCTGAACCTTGACGGTCCGCGGCCTCAAGAACTCGGTGGCTGATTCCTGCATCTAGTGTTCCTCTGTTACTTGGAATACAACTCGACGACCAGATTCTCGTTGATGTCGGGGAGGATCTCGTCACGCTCCGGCAGCGCCTTGAGCACCCCCTCCATTTTCGACTCGTCCACTTCCACCCACTCGGGTATTCCGACCTGGGTGGCTATGTCCAGGGCGGCCTTGATACGCATTTGCGCCTTGGCCCGCTGGCGAACCGCCACCTTGTCCCCTGCCTTGATCTGACAGGAGGGGATGTTGACGATACGTTCGTTGACCACGATCCCCTTGTGGCTCACCAACTGCCTCGCTTCGGCGCGGGTGGATGCAAAGCCCATGCGATAGACCACGTTGTCCAGACGGCCTTCCAGCATGCGCAGCAGGTTTTCCCCGGTGGAGCCCTTGCCGCGCGCGGCACGCTTGTAGTAGTTGCGGAACTGGCGTTCCAGCACGCCGTACATGCGCCGCAGCTTCTGCTTCTCGCGAAGCTGCAGGCCGTAGTCGGAAAAGCGCGGCCGACGCTGCCCGGGTCCTCCGGGCGGTACTTCCAGCTTGCACTTCGCCTCCAGGGGCTTGACTCCGCTCTTGAGGAACAGGTCGGTGCCCTCCCGGCGGGCCAGCTTACAGGTTGGTCCTCGATATCTCGCCATAGTTGCTTCCGATCAGACGCGGCGCCGCTTGGGGGGGCGGCAGCCGTTGTGAGGAATGGGGGTGACGTCCTCGATCTGGGTCACCCGGAACCCGAGGGCGTTCAGCGCGCGGATGGACGACTCGCGCCCGGGGCCCGGGCCCTTGACCCGGACTTCCAGGTTCTTGACGCCGTGATCCTTGGCGACGTTGCCCACTTTCTCCGCCGCCACCTGGGCCGCGAACGGCGTACTCTTGCGCGAGCCGCGGAATCCGCAACCGCCGGAGGTCGCCCACGCCAGCGTATTGCCCTGGCGGTCGGTGATGGTAATGATCGTATTGTTGAAGGAAGCATGTACATGCGCCACGGCATCCAGCACCGTGCGCTTGATCTTCTTCTTGCCTCGGGTCGGTTTCGCCATGTGGGTTACTTCCTGATGGGTCGCCGCGGTCCCTTGCGGGTGCGGGCGTTGGTTCTGGTGCGCTGGCCGTTGGTGGGCAGCCCGCGGCGATGCCGGATGCCGCGGTAGCAACCCAGGTCCATGAGACGCTTGATGTTCATCGCCGTCTCCCGGCGCAGGTCGCCCTCGATGGTGAATCGGCCGACCACCTCCCGGAGCTTGGCCACCTCGGGTTCGCTCAGGTTGCGCACCGGTGTGGCGGGGTCGACCCCGGCGACCTGGCAGGCGATCTTCGCGCTGCTGCGGCCGATGCCGTAAATTTGCGTCAGCGCAATGCCGACATGCTTGTGTACGGGAATATTGATTCCGGCGATACGAGCCAAGACGCTACCCTCCTAACCTTGCCGTTGCTTGTGGCGGGGATCCTTGCAGATCACCCGGACCACACCCTTGCGGCGAACGATCTTGCAGTTCCTGCACATTCGCTTGACCGATGCCCTGACTTTCATGTTCGCCTCCCGAAAGACCTATCGACGGCCGACGCCGCGAAGGTTCGCCTTCTTCAACAGCCCTTCGTACTGATGGCTCATCATGTGCGCCTGCAACTGCGACATGAAATCCATGGTCACCACCACGATGATCAGCAGCGAGGTGCCGCCGAAATAGAACGGCACGTTGAACTGGTAGATCATGAATTCGGGCATCAGGCACACGCCGGTGATGTACATCGCGCCCCAGAAGGTCAGCCGTGTCAGGACCTTGTCGATGTAGTCCGCCGTCTGCCTGCCCGGACGGATACCGGGGATGAACGCGCCGGAGCGCTTGAGGTTGTCCGCCGTATCCCGGGAATTGAAGACCAGCGAGGTATAGAAAAAACAGAAGAAGATGATCAGCGCTGCGTAGAGCAGGATATAGATGGGCTGACCGGGCGCGAGGCTGGCCGCCAGGCGCTGCAACCAGGTCACTGCCTGGCCTGTTCCGAACCAGGTCGCGATGGTGGCCGGGAACAGGATGAGGCTTGAGGCGAAAATCGGCGGTATGACGCCGGACATGTTGATCTTGAAGGGCAGATGCGAGGTCTGGCCCGCGTAGAGCCTGCGTCCCTGTTGCCGCTTGGCGTAATTGACGGTAATGCGCCGCTGGGCGCGCTCCATGTAGACGACGAACCCGGTCACGCCCAGCAACAGCAGGCCCAGCACGAAGGGCAGGGCCGGATTCATGCCGCCGGTATTGACCAGCTCCAGCGTGCCGCCGATGGCGGCGGGGAGCCCGGACACGATGCTGGCGAGGATGATCATGGAGATGCCGTTACCGATGCCCCGCTCGGTGATCTGCTCGCCCAGCCACATGAGGAACACGGTGCCGGTGACCAGCGTGGCCGAGGCGCTGAACACGAAGCCGATTCCGGGGCTGACCACGACGCCCTGATTCTGCAGCGCGCTGGTGGCCGCCACCGACTGGAACGAGCACAGCAGCACGGTGCCGTAACGGGTGTACTGGGTGATCTTGCGCCGCCCCGCTTCGCCTTCCTTGCGCAACTGCCCGAGCGTCGGCACGACGTGAACGGCCAGTTGCATGATGATGGACGCGGAGATGTACGGCATGATCCCCAGGGCGAAAATCGACATCCGTTCCAGCGCGCCCCCCGAGAACATGTTGAACATGCTCAGGATCGTGCCGGACTGCTGCTCGAAAAACTGCCCAAGCGCGGTCGGATCGATGCCCGGAACCGGGATAAAGGTGCCGATGCGGTAGACCACGAGCGCGCCTACCAGGAAGAACAACCGCTGGCGTACCTCGGAGAAGCGCCCGGCTGCGCCGAGCACCGATGCTGGATTTGCCGCGCCTGCTCTGGCCATCTTCAGGACTCCACGCTGCCGCCGGCGGCCTCGATCGCCTCGCGCGCCCCGCGAGTGACCCCGAGTCCCACCACCTTGACCGCCCGGTCGATCGTGCCGGACAGGAAGACCTTGGCGCTGCGGACCGACCTGGACACCAGCCCCGCCGCCTTCAGCGCCGCCAGGTCCACGGTCTCGCCCTCCACCCGGGCCAGCTCGTGGAGCCGGACTTCAGCGCGAAACCGCGCCTTGCGGGATCTGAAACCCACTTTCGGCAGGCGCCGCTGCAGGGGCATCTGGCCGCCTTCGAAGCCGACCTTGCTGTAGCCGCCCGACCGGGACCGCTGGCCCTTGACGCCACGGCCGGCGGTCTTGCCCTGACCGGCGGCGATGCCGCGACCGACGCGCTTGCGCGTCCTGCGCGATCCGGCGCCGGGCTTGAGGGAATTCAGCCTCATATCAGACCTCCTCCACCTTCAGGAGATACGACACCTTGTTGATCATGCCGCGGTTCTCGGGGGTATCGGCGACCTCCACGGTCTGCTCGCGGCGCCTCAATCCCAACCCGGCAACGCACTCGGCGTGCCCGGGCTTTCGCCCGAACTTGCTCTTCATCAATGTGACTCTCAGCCTGGCCATATCCGAACTCATGCCGTGATCTCGGCCACTGTCTTGCCGCGCTTTGCGGCGATTTCCCGGGGCGAGTGCATCCCCACCAGTGCACCCACGGTGGCCCGCACCACATTGATGGGGTTGCGCGAGCCGTAGCTCTTGGCCAGCACATTGCGCACGCCGGCGCACTCGAAAACGGCGCGCATGGCGCCGCCGGCGATGATGCCCGTACCCTCGGAAGCCGGTTGCATGAACACCCGGGTGGCGCCGTGGCGGCCGCGAAGCTCGTACTGGAGCGTTGCGTCTCGCAGGTGGATTGACCTCAGGTTGCCGCGCGCCGCCTGCATGGACTTCTGGATGGCCAGCGGCAGTTCCCGCGCCTTCCCGTATCCAAAACCCACGCGTCCGTTGCCGTCGCCAACCACGGTCAGCGCGGTGAACCCGAACTGGCGTCCACCCTTGACGACCTTGGCGACGCGGTTGACCGCGACGAGTTTTTCCTGGAGTTCTTCCGTGCCTGCCATTCGTTGCTTACCGTTCAAAAGCTCAACCCCCCTTCACGTGCCGCATCCGCCAGCGCCTTGACCCGTCCATGAAACCTGAACCCGGATCGGTCGAAGGCGACCCGCTCCACGCCCTGCTCCCTGGCGCGCTCGGCGATCAGTCGGCCCACGGCCTTTGCCGCTTCCCTGTTGCCCGTACCCTTCAGGGCCTTGCGCAGGTCGGGGCTGAGGGTGGATACGCTGGCGATGACTCGATTGCCTTCCGGCGCGATGATCTGAGCGTAGATGTGCCGCGGCGTGCGATGCACGCACAGTCGCGTGGCGCCAAGCCGGCTGATCCTGGCTCTCGCGCGCCGCGCCCGTCGTTGCCTTCGTTGCTTCTTGTCCATGGGAGGTTACTTCTTCTTCGCTTCCTTCAGTACGACCCGCTCGTCCGAATAACGCACGCCCTTGCCCTTGTAGGGCTCGGGAGGCCTGAAGCGGCGCAGTTCGGCCGCCACCTGACCGACGCGCTGCCGGTCGATGCCCTGGACCACGATCTCGGTCTGGCTTGGGGTCTCAATGGTCACGTCCTCGGGTACCCGGTAATTGATGGGGTGGGAAAACCCCAGGGTCATGTTCAGTTGCTGTCCCTGCGCCCTGGCCCGGTACCCGACGCCTACCAGCGTCAGCTTGCGCTCGAAGCCCGCCGTCACCCCCGTCACCATGTTGTCGATGAGCGAACGGGTGGTGCCCGCCATGGCCCTGGCAAACCGGCTGCCGGACCGGGGCGAGACGCGCAGTTCACTGTCGACCTTGTCCACCTGGACCTCGGTATGGCATTCCAGGGTAAGACTCCCCCGGGGCCCCTTGACGGTCAGGGAGTTCCCCTTGAGATTGGCGTCGACACCGCTTGCGATGGCGACCGGGTTTTTTGCAATTCTGGACATGGTCGTTCCTCGCCTAGGACACCAGGCAGATCACCTCGCCACCATGTCCCTCGGCCCGGGCGCGCCGATCGCTCATCACGCCGCTTGAGGTGGACACGACCGCCAGACCGAGGCCCCCCTGCACCCTGGGAATCTCGCTTGCGCCGGCATAGAGGCGCAGCCCGGGGCGGCTTGCCCTGGAGACACTCTCGATGACCGGTTCGCCCTCGTAATACCTGAGCGTGACCGTCATGTTGCGCTTGACGCCGTCTTCCTCGACCGTCACATCGTCGAGATAGCCTTCCTCGACCAGCACGCCGGCCACGGCGAGTTTCATCTTCGAGGCAGGCAGGGTCACGGTGCGCTTCCTGGCCTTCTGCCCGTTTCTGATCCGGGTCAACATGTCGGCAATTGGATCCGTCATACTCATCGAGGCACCTCCACGGCTACCAGCTCGCCTTGTAGAGGCCCGGAATTTCGCCGCGCATGGCCGCTTCGCGCAGCTTGTTTCTGCCCAGGCCGAACTTGCGGTAGAACCCCTTCGGCCGGCCGGACACCGCGCAGCGGTTACGCAGCCGCACCGGGCTGGCGTTGCGGGGCAGGGCCTGCAGCTTGAGCTGCGCCAGTTCCCGCTCGTCGTCGGTGGAGTTGGGATCGCGGATGACGCGCTTGTACTCGGCGCGCCTGGCAGCGTACCGCTTGACGGTCGCCGCGCGCTTGCGCTCTCGCATGATCATTGATTTCTTTGCCATGGCCGATGCCTCTTACTTGCGCAGGGGGAAGTTGAGCGATTCCAGCAGCGCCCTTCCCTCTGTGTCGTTTCTTGCCGTGGTGGTAATGCAGATGTCGAGGCCGCGGATCGCATCCACCTGGTCGTAATCGATCTCCGGGAAGATGATCTGCTCCTTGACGCCCATGCTGTAGTTGCCGCGTCCATCGAACGACTTCGCGCTCAGCCCGCGAAAGTCCCGAATCCGCGGAATCGCGATGTTGATGAGCCGATCCAGGAACTCGTACATGCGTTCCCGGCGCAACGTGACCTTGCAGCCGATCGGGAATCCGGTCCGGACCTTGAAGGTGGCCACCGAAACCCGCGCCTTGCAGATAACCGGCTGCTGCCCGGCGATCTTCTTCATGTCGGCCACCGCGTGCTCCAGGACCTTCTTGTCCGCCAACGCCTCGCCGACGCCCATGTTCAGCGTGATCTTGGAGAACCCCGGGACCGCCATGGGGTTGCTGATCTGCAACTGCTCCATCAGCCGGGGGGTGGCCTCGTTTCGGTAGATTTCCTGCAGCCTGCTCATGTCAGGTATCCAGCACTTCGTCGTTGGACTTGAAGTAACGCACCTTGCGGCCGTCTTCCAGCTTGCGGAATCCCACCCGGTCACCGCGCTGGGTGACGGGGTTGAATACCATCACGTTGGACATGTTCAGCGGCATCTCCTTTTCGATGATGCCGCCCGGAACGCCCGCGTTGGGATTCGGTTTCTGGTGCTTGCGCGCGATGTTGACGTTCTCCACGACCACCCGGTGGTCGCCGTAAACGCGCGCCACCCGGCCTCGCCGGCCCTTGTCCTTGCCGGAGATCACGATGACCTCGTCGCCTTGTCTGATCTTTGCCGCCATATCGTTCGTCCGCCGCCCCGACTCACAGCACTTCCGGAGCCAGGGAAATAATCTTCATGAACTTGCTGGTCCTCAGTTCCCGGGTGACCGGGCCGAAAATCCGCGTGCCGATGGGCTCGTGCCGGGCGTTCAGCAACACCGCGGCATTGGAGTCGAAGCGGATGGCCGAACCGTCCGACCGACGCACGCCGTGGCTGGTACGCACCACGACGGCGTTGTACATCTCGCCTTTCCTGACCCGGCCCCTTGGAATCGCGTCCTTGATGGTGACCTTGATGATGTCGCCGATCCGCGCATAGCGGCGTTTCGAGCCGCCGAGCACCTTGATGCACATCATCCGGCGCGCACCGCTGTTGTCCGCCGCCGACAAGACGGTCTGTGCCTGAATCATTGCGGCGCTCCGTTACTGCCCATCACTTCCACTACCCGCCACGACTTGCGCTTCGAAAGCGGCCGGCACTCGGCAATCGCCACCCGGTCCCCGAGCTGGCAGGCGTTGTCCTCGTCGTGCGCCATCACCTTGGAGGTCCGGCGGATGTACTTGCCGTAGACCGGGTGCTTGACGACCCGCTCGATGGACACCGAAACGGTCTTGTCCGCGCCGTTGCTCACCACGCGTCCAAAGACCCTGCGTACGGTCTTGCGCTCAGGCGACGCCTCGGCCTCTGCCGGCTCCGCCGCCTGTTCCACGGCCGGCTCCGACGCCTGCTCCACGACCTGCTCGGACGCCTGTTCCGCCGCAGGATCGGACGCCTGTTCCGCCGTCGACTCTGTTGTCTGTTCGGCTTCTGCTTCCACCGCGCCCTCGTTCACTTCGTTTTCGGTCATGCCGTGCGCTCCGCGTTGTCAAGCTCGCGAAGAACCGTCTTCACCCGAGCGATATCCCTGCGCACGCGGCCCTTCTGGTCCGGGCGGGCGCCCTGACCGGTCGCCGCCTGCATGCGCAGGTCGAACTGCTCCCGCCGAAGCCTGACCAGCTCTTCCATCAATTCGTCGGCCGACATGGCCCTCATTGCGCTCGCCTTCATCTGCGACCGTCCTATAGCGACTGCCGGGAAACGAACCGTGTGGCCACCGGCAGTTTTGCCGCCGCCCGCCGGAACGCGCCCCTGGCGATTTCCTCGGAAACCCCGGACATCTCGTACAACACCCGGCCCGGCTGAACCAGTGCGACCCAGTACTCCACGTTGCCCTTGCCCTTGCCCTGGCGCACCTCGAGCGGCTTCTTGGTGATCGGCTTGTCGGGAAATATCCGAATCCAGATCTTGCCGCCCCGCTTGACGTGTCGGGTCATCGCCCGGCGCGCCGCCTCGATCTGCCTGGAGGTGATGCGGCCCCGGCCCATGGCCTTGAGGCCGAACTCTCCAAAGCTGACAGAATTGCCGCGCTGGGCCAGGCCACGGTTGCGGCCCTTGTGCTGCTTGCGGTACTTGGTGCGTTTCGGTTGAAGCATGTCGCGTCTCTGCCAGTCTCGTCAGTGCTATCGAAGCCCGTTACGGCCGGAACCGGGAATCCTTGCCATCCCCGCCCTCATCGCCGGATTCGAACACTTCGCCCCGGAATACCCAGACCTTCACGCCGATCACGCCGTAGGTCGTTCGTGCCTCCGCAAGCCCGTAGTCGATGTCGGCACGGAACGTGTGCAACGGCACCCGGCCTTCGCGATACCATTCCGAGCGGGCGATCTCCGCGCCGTTGAGCCGGCCCGATACCTTGACCTTGATGCCCTCGGCCCCGATGCGCATGGTGTTGGTCACGGCACGGCGCATGGCGCGGCGAAACTGGACCCGCCGCTCAAGCTGCTGAGCCACGCCCTCGGCGACCAGTTGGGCATCCATCTCCGGTTTGCGAATTTCGGCGATATTGAGGCGCACGTCGTGCAGCACCATGCCGAGCAAATCCGCGACCTGCACGCGCAGCCTTTCGATGTCCTCGCCCTTCTTGCCGATCACGATGCCGGGCCGGGCCGTGTGGATCGTGATGTTCGCCCGCTTGGCCGGACGTTCGATGTGAATCCGGCTCACCGAGGCGTCCTTGAGCTTGCGCTTGAGAAAGTCGCGTACCTGGTGATCCTGCTGCACGTACTCGGGGAAGGTCTGCGAATCGGCGAACCACTTCGATGCCCATTCCGCGGTGATGCCGAGGCGAATACCGATTGGATGTACTTTCTGGCCCATAGTCGTTACTCGTCGGCAACCTGGATGGTGATATGACTGTTGAGTTTGCGGATCCGGTTGCCGCGGCCCTTGGCCCGCGCCCGGTAGCGCCGGAACGCCGGCGCCATTCCCACGTCCACCGTGCTGATCGTCAGTTCATCGATATCCGCGCCGTGGTTGTGCTCGGCGTTGGCGATGGCCGATTCCAGAACCTTGCGCAGCAGGTGCGCAGCCTTTTTCGGGCTGAACTGAAGAATTTCCAGCGCCTCGCCTACCGTTCGCCCACGAATCTGATCCGCCACCAGGCGGCACTTCTGTGGCGCGATTCGCGCGTAACGCAATTTTGCGGAAGTCTCCATCGGATACTGCCCTTACCTGGACTTGCGGTCGCCCGAGTGACCCTTGAACGTGCGGGTGATGGCGAACTCGCCCAGCTTGTGCCCGACCATGTTCTCCGAAACCAGCACGGGCACGTGCACGCGGCCGTTGTGTACGGCGATGGTCAGACCCACCATGTCGGGAATGACCATGGAACGGCGCGACCAGGTCCTGATCGGCCGGCGGCTGTTGGTGCGTGCCGCTTCCTCCACCTTCCGCAGAAGGTGGGTGTCCACAAACGGGCCTTTCTTGATTGAACGGGGCATGATCGGCTATCGGACCTCGTTTATTTCCTTCGCTTGCGACGCCGCACGATCATGTCGTCGGTGCGCTTGTTGTTGCGTGTCTTGTAACCCTTGGTGGGCACACCCCACGGGGTGACCGGGTGGCGCCCTCCCGAGGTTCGCCCCTCGCCGCCGCCGTGGGGGTGGTCGACCGGGTTCATGACGACGCCCCTGACGGTGGGCCGAACGCCGCGCCAGCGTTTGGCACCGGCCTTGCCCAGCTTGCTCAGGTTGTGCTCGTAGTTGCCCACTTCGCCGATGGTGGCGCGGCAGTTCACATGGACCTTGCGGATCTCACCGGACCGCAGGCGCAGGGTCGCGTAGCGGCCTTCCCGGGCAATGATCTGCACCGACGCCCCTGCGCTGCGGGCGATCTGCCCACCCTTGCCGGCCTTCATTTCCACGCAGTGCACCTGGGTGCCAACCGGAATATTCTTCAGCGGCAGCGCGTTGCCGGGCTTGATCGGTGCGTCGGAACCCGACTGGATCGGATCCCCGGCGTGACACCGCCTGGGCGCCAGTATGTAACGCCGCTCGCCGTCCCGGTAGAGCACCAGTGCCAGGTACGCGCTTCGATTCGGGTCGTACTCGATCCGCTCCACGCGGCCGGGAACCCCGTCCTTGTTGCGCTTGAAATCGACCACACGGTAGTGGCGCTTGTGGCCGCCGCCGCGGTGCCGCGTGGTGATGCGGCCCTTGTTGTTGCGCCCGCCCGTATTGGATTTCGGCCGCAGCAGGGGCGCATGGGGATCGCCCTTGTGCAGGTCGCTGCGCACGGAGCGGACGACGAAACGCCGTCCCGGCGAGGTAGGATTGGCTCTGCGTACCGCCATGCTGGTGCTCCCCTACTCCACGCCCATGAAATCGATGTCGTGCCCGGGTGCGAGGCGCACGTAGGCCTTCTTCCAGTCGGCTCGCCGTCCCCGGGACGGCCCGCGCCGTTTGGCCTTTCCGGACACGTTGGTCACGGTCACCCGGCCCACCTTGACGTCGAACAACAGTTCCACGGCCTGGCGAATCTCCTTGCGGGTGGCATCGCGGCGCACCTTGAAGACAACCTGGCGATGAGCATCTGCCGCGTTGGTGGACTTTTCGGAAATGTGCGGCCCGACGATCACCGTCATCAACCGCTCCTGGAATAACGCGCCGGCCTGCATTTCCAAACTCCTTCCCCGAGCCGCCTTCAGGCGAGCCTCGACTCCAGCACCCTGGCCGCGGCCACGGTCATCGCGACGCTGTCGCGGGAGATCAGGCTGACCGGGTCCACGGTGCGAGCCAGCTTCACGTCCACCCAGGACAGGTTTCGCGACGCCAGTTCCAGGTTCCGGTCGATGCTTTCAACGACGATCAGGACATCGTGAAGATCCATTTCCTCAAGCCTGGCTACCAGTTCCCTGGTCTTCGGTTCGCCGATGGCGAATTCCTCCAGAATGACCAGCCGATCCTCGCGGATCAATTCCGACACCACGCACCTGACCGCACCCCGGTACATCTTGCGATTGACCTTGTGGGCGAATGACCTCGGCCGGGCCGGGAACGCTCGCCCGCCGCCGACCCAGAGCGGGCTGCGTATGGTGCCTGCCCGGGCGCGGCCCGTGCCCTTCTGCCGCCACGGCTTGGTGCCGCCGCCGCGCGCCTGTGAGCGATTTTTCTGCGCTTTCGTGCCGGCTCGCCCGCCGGCCTGGTACGCGGTGATCACCTGATGCACGAGCGGTTCGTTGAACTGAGCCGCGAACGCGACATCGGCCAGCTCCACGCTGCCGCCGCCTGCAAGCTCGAGCTTCATTGGGCAACTCCTGTTGCAGGCGCCTTGGTGGCGGGGCGAACGATCACATGCCCGCCCGAGGCGCCGGGTACTCCACCCCTGACCAGCAGCAGGTTGCGCTCGGTATCGACCCTGATCACTTCGGCGTTGGCGACGGTGCGACGGACATTACCCATCTGCCCGGCCATCTTCTTGCCCTTGAACACGCGGCCCGGGGTCTGGTTCTGGCCAATGGAACCGGGCGCCCTGTGTGCCAGCGAGTTGCCGTGGGTGGCATCCTGGGTACGGAAATTGTGCCGCTTGACGGTGCCCGCAAACCCCTTGCCCTTGGATGTTCCCACCACATCCACGCGCTGTCCGGCGCGGAACACGTCCACGCCCAATTCGGAGCCGGCAGCCAGGTCTGCGCCTTCGCCATCATCCAGGCGAAATTCCCACAGGCCTTCACCCGGGTCGACGCTGGCATTCTGGAAATGTCCGAGCTGGGGTTTCGGGACACGTGTGGGCGATACGCTGCCGGAGGTAATCTGGACAGCCCTGTAACCGTCGCGGCCGGGCTCCTTGAGCTGAGCCACCCGGTTGGACGCAGCCTCGATGACGGTGACCGGGATGGATTCCCCGTCCTCCGTAAAGACGCGCGTCATACCGCACTTGCGGCCCACCAGACCGATTGGCATCGTTACTGTCCTCTATCCGCGCCTTCCGAACCGTCGTCGGTGCAGCGCTTCAGCCAGCACCTGTCCAGCGGCGCTGGCAACCACGAGTTACCGCGGTTCAAGACCGCAGCAAACTCTGAATTTCGTTGATCAATCGTGGCGGATGAGCCCGCCGGCGAACCCCATTTGCCCAAAATGGCCCGACGATGCGCGCGCTGGCTTCTTGTTTCAGCGAGCCCGCCGCCGTGACCGGGCGTAACCCCGTATTATAGGTAAGTCTTTTCCCAAAACTCAATGCCCACAGCGGTTTTTTCTGCGGTTACGCCGGGACTCCTGCCGCGGACAGCTAGTGCAGCCTGATCTGCACATCCACACCCGCGGGCAATTCGAGCTTCATCAACGCGTCCACCGTCTTGTCGGTGGGGTCGACGATATCCATCAACCGCTTGTGGGTCGGCAACTCGTACTGGTCGCGGGCATTCTTGTTCACGTGCGGCGAGATCAGCACCGTGTAGCGCTCGATCTTGGTCGGCAGCGGTACCGGTCCCTTCACCGTCGCGCCGGTGCGTTTCGCCGTTTCGACGATCTCCCGCGCGGAACGGTCGATCAGCTTGTGATCGAAGGCCTTCAGGCGGATTCTGATGTTCTGATTGGTAGCCATCGGTTTTCCCTTTTCTGCGCTTGCCTCGTACGACGATTCCGGCGATCAGGCGAGTGGTTGCGTATCCCCGGTCGGTGCTTATTCGTGGATTTTCGCGACCACGCCGGCACCCACCGTGCGGCCGCCCTC
>LXNI01000290.1_pt1 | contig 63847 bp, 43 predicted proteins | sample 809091 | NCBI WGS metagenome assembly LXNI01 (sample SAMN04870527, study PRJNA318959) | sponge metagenome | biome: 01000161; feature: marine sponge reef; material: water | host: Sarcotragus foetidus | place: Greece: Milos, Mediterranean Sea | collected 2013-05-29 | depth 5-7 m
GAACCCGCTGCGTCTGTAACGTCACGATCATCCTCCGATGATCCCAGACGCCGACCTACAGGCTCATGTCTCGTTGGATTTACGCCCCCCGTTCAGGCTCATGTCTCATTGGACAAGGCTCCTATTGCACTTCGATGACATGCCTGTGATATACTTTGCCGTCCGTTATGCTCATAATGAGCACAAGGAGCAGGGTCATGGTGCAGGCTCTCACCTATTCCCCCGAGGTGGCCGCGGCGACACATGCCACGTACGAACTGGTGCGGGATGTCATTCCCGAGATCGAGTGGCCGGTACACGCCCCCTACATCGCGCTCATCAATGAACTGAAGGTTCAGCGCAACGCGATCATTCTCGCCCATAACTACCAGACGCCGGAGATCTATCACGGTGTCGCCGACTACACGGGCGACTCCCTGGGCCTGGCGCAGAAGGCCAGCGAGACGGACGCCGACGTCATCGTGCTGTGCGGCGTGCACTTCATGGCCGAGACCGCGAAGATCATCAACCCGGAAAAGAAAGTGCTGATCCCGGACCTTGGCGCCGGTTGCTCGCTGGCGGCTTCCATCACCGGTGAGGACGTCCGCCTGCTCAAGGAGCGTTATCCCGGGGTGCCGGTGGTGACCTATGTGAATACCAGCGCGGACGTGAAGGCCGAATCCGATGTCTGCTGCACATCCGCCAACGCTGTGCGGATCGTCGAGGCGCTGGGCGTCGATCGGGTGATATTCCTGCCCGACAACTACCTGGGCAAGTACGTTGCCGAGCAGACCGACGTGGAGGTGATCCTCTGGGAAGGCACCTGCGAGGTCCATGAGCGCTTTACCGGAGCCGAATTGCGCGGCTATCGCAAGGCCACGCCCGATATCCAGATCATTGCCCATCCCGAGTGCCCGCCCGATGTCCTCGAAGAGGCGGATTTCGTCGGCTCGACTTCCGGGATGATCGGCTACGTGGACAAGGAACGGCCATCCCGGGTGGTCATGATCACCGAGTGCTCCATGAGCGACAACGTGGCGGTGGAGTTCCCGGACGTGAACTTCGTCCGCCCCTGCAACCTCTGCCCCCACATGAAGACCATCACGCTGCCGAAAATCCTGGCGTCGCTGGAGGAACTCAAGTACGAGGTGGAAGTGGATCCGTCGGTACGCGCCGGCGCCTTGCGTTCCGTGGCGCGAATGCTGGAGTACTCGGCCTGACGGCGCCGCCAACCCGGGCCTGACACTCGTCCGAAACCATGCAGCAGACCACGCAACACCCCATCCTCATCGTCGGCGGCGGTATCGCCGGGCTGAGCACGGCGCTGCGGCTGGCCGATGCGGGGCATCGCCCGGCCGTGATCACCAAGACCGCACTGCGCGAGACCGCCAGCTACAACGCCCAGGGCGGCATCGCTGCGGTCATGGGCCCGGAGGATTCACTCTCCCATCACCAGGCCGATACGGTCCAGGCCGGTGCGGGGCTGTGCCACTCGAATGTCGTGCGCCAGGTCGTCAGCGAAGGCCCGGAGTGCATCCGCTGGCTGGAGGGACACGGGGTGCAATTCACCCGCAGCAACGGCGGCTCCGAACTGCACCTGACCCGCGAGGGCGGTCACAGCCAGCGCAGGGTCGTGCACGCGGACGACGCCACCGGACGTGCGGTCATGGGCGTACTGGCGGAACGGGTTCGCCGGCACCCGGACATCGAGTTGCTCGAGAACCGCTTTGCCGCCCATCTCCTGACGTCGCACCAACTGGGCCTGGCGGGGCCCGATCGCTGCGTCGGTTTGACCCTGATCGATACCGCTTCCGGAGAGGTCGAGACGCGCTGGGCCAACGTGGTGGTGCTGGCCACTGGCGGTGCGTCGGGTGTCTACCGGCACGCCACCAACGGCTCCACCGGCGACGGCATCGCCATGGCCTGGCGGGCCGGGTGCCGGATTTCCAACATGGAGTTCGTCCAGTTTCATCCATCGTGCCTGCACGTACCGGGTTCACGGGCCATACTGATCACCGAGGCCTTGCGCGGCGAAGGCGCCCGCCTGCTGCTTCCCGACGGCACGCGCTTCATGACCCGCCACGACGAGCGGCTGGAGCTGGCGCCACGGGATGTCGTGTCCCGCGCCATCGTCCACGAGATGTCGGCCGGGGACTGCGACCATGTCCTGCTGGACATCACCCACAAGCCTGCGGCTGAAATTCGCAGGCGCTTCCCCAACATTCTGTCCACCTGCCGGGCGTTCGGCTTCGACCTGACCGCCGAGCCGATCCCGGTGGTTCCGGCGGCCCACTACACGTGCGGCGGCGTGGTCACCGACACCGGCGGCCGGACCGACATCCGGCACCTCTACGCCGCGGGCGAGGTCAGCTGCACGGGGCTGCACGGTGCGAATCGCCTGGCCAGCAACTCGCTGCTGGAGGCACTGGCGTTTGCGAAGTCGGTGAGCACACGCATCGACGAGCAGATTCGCAGGCCCCGGCGCCAACGACGGCCGACACCGGCACTGGTCGGCAGCTACGAAATCGACCGGCGCGAACAAGGTTGGGCGAAGGCGTGCGCGACAGATCTTCGCCGCATCATGTGGGAACAGGTGGGCATCGTGCGTACGCGCGAGAGCCTTGCCGAAGCAGCGGGCCTGCTGGCGGACCTGCAACGGCGCATCGACGACTCCCGCGACCATCGCCGCCTGCATCCCGACGTGCTGGAACTTGAGAATCTGGTCACCGTCTCAAGTCTGATCACCGACAGCGCCGCCCGGCGCCACGAGAGCCGCGGGCTTCACTACAACCTGGATTACCCGCGCATGGGGCCGCTGCCCCGGGACTCGGCATTGCGGATACCAGGCGCTCGCACGAGGGAAGCCGCGTTGCGCTAGTACGCATGCACCGAAATGTGATGGACGGTACACTTGCGCAGCCCGACGCAAAGCCTGATCCGGGCATTGGCGGCGCGACGGAAAATCTTTCATAAGAGACAGGGCTGCTTGAACGAATCCGGACCAGCCGGATACTCTCCCGAGTAGAAATCCCTTTCTGTCCGAAAGGTACTGGCGATGACGGTCATCAACACAATTCTCGTCCCGCTGAAACGCGTCGTGGATGCCAATGTCCGCGTGCGCGTGAAACCCGACAGCTCGGGGATGGCGCTGGACGGCGTCAAGATGAGCATCAACCCCTTCGATGAGATTGCGCTTGAGGAGGCATTGCGAATCAGGGAGCGCGGCGAGGCCGAAGAGATCGTCGTGGCCTCCATCGGCGCCCAGGCATGCACTCAGCAATTGCGCGGCGGGCTGGCCATGGGCGCCGACCGGGCCCTGTTGGTGGAGGTCGAACAGGACCTTGAGCCCCTGACCGTCGCCAGGACATTGATGGCCCTGGTCCACCGGGAAAATTCTCAACTGGTGATCATGGGCAAGCAGGCCATCGACGGCGACAACAATCAGACCGGGCAGATGCTGGCCGCGCTCTGGGGGCGCCCCCAGGCGACCTTTACCTCCCATCTGAGCTTCAGCAACGGCGCGGCCAGGACGATGCGGGAAGTCGACGCCGGGATGGAGGTCATTGAAGTCGACCTGCCGGCCGTGGTGACCACGGACCTGCGCCTGAACGAACCGCGCTATACGAAGCTCCCCGACATCCTCAAGGCCAAGAAAAAACCATTGGAGACGCTGACCCTGGCTGACCTGGACGTGGAACCGGAAGTCCAGTTCCGCGTGCTGGGGGTCGAACCGCCGGCCCAGCGCCCCAGGGGAGTCAAGGTACAAGATGTGGCCGAGTTGGTGCAGGCGCTGCGGCAGAAGGAGTTGATCTGATGGCCCGGGTGCTGATCGTGGCCGAGCATGACGGGCAAGCCCTCAATGCCAGCACGGCGAAATGCGTGTCCTGCGCCCTAAGTTTCGAACCCTCGGCCATCGACATTGCCGTGCTCGCCGGCGACGGCGGCGCAATTGCAACACAGGCGGCGGCACTCGCGGGAGTGACCGGCGTCGTCAGGGTCGATCATCCGGCGAACGAATCCGCCCTGGCCGCAGTCGCCGCACCCCAGGTATGTGAGCTGGCTGCCGATTACACCCACGTCTTCGGCCCGTCGACCACCTTCGGCAAGGACCTGATGCCGCGGGTTGCGGCACTCCTGGGCGTGGGCCAGTTGAGCGACATCATGAGCGCCGAAAGCGCCTGGCGGTTCGAGCGGCCCATCTACGCGGGCAATGCCATTGTCACCGTGGAAGCACCGGCGGACCGCCCCCTGGTGGCCACCGTAAGAACCGCCTCCTACCAGGCGGCCGAAGCATCCGGCAATGCCCCGATCCGGGAATGGTCCACCGATGCCGAGCTTCCGGACCATACCCGGTTCGTCGAACTTCGCAGCGACTCCGGCGGCGGCAGGCCGGACCTGCAGACCGCCGCCCGGGTCGTTTCCGGCGGCCGCGGCGTCGCCAGCAAGGAGAACTTCGACCTGATCTACCGCCTGGCGGACGCGCTCGACGCCGCCGTGGGCGCTTCGCGCGCCGCGGTGGACTCAGGCTACGCGGGCAACGATCTGCAGGTCGGCCAGACCGGAAAGATCATCGCGCCGAATCTCTACGTCGCCGTGGGCATCTCCGGAGCTATCCAGCACCTCACGGGAATAAAGGACGCGGGCGTCATCGTGGCCATCAACACGGACTCGGAAGCGCCGCTGTTCGAAGTCGCCGATATCGGCCTGGTGGCGGACCTGTTCGAGGCCGTGCCGGAGCTGATCGAAGCGCTGAGCGGCTAGCGCCCAAGCGACACCCTTGCCGTCAGGAGCCTGTGCCGCTCACTTCATGGTGGGCATTGAAAATACGGAGTCGGCGGACTGCGTCCCGGGCCAGCGGGCCGTGACGGATTTCATGCGCGTATAGAATCGCACCCCGTCCGGGCCGTGCATGTGCAGCGGGCCGAACAGCGATCGCTTCCAGCCGCCGAAACTGTGAAACGCCATCGGCACCGGGATCGGCACGTTGACGCCGACCATGCCGACCTGGATTTCCTCGCAGAAACGCCGCGCGCTGTCGCCGTCCCGCGTGAAGATCGCGGTACCGTTGCCGAATTCGTGCTCGTTGATCAGGCGGACCCCTTCATCGCCGCTGTCAACGCGCACGACGCTGAGCACCGGGCCGAAGATCTCCTCCTCGTAGATGCGCATGCCACGCTTGACGTGATCGAACAGCGTCGGGCCGACAAAGAAACCGCGATTGTCCTCGGAAAACCTGAAGCCGCGGCCATCCCGGCGAAGCGTTGCGCCTTCCTCGACACCGCTGTCGATGTATTCGCGCACCCTGGCCGCGTGCTGCTCCGAAACCAGCGGCCCCATGTGGGCTTCCTGCTCAAGGCCGGTGCCCGGGCCCACGCGCATCGCATCGATCTCCTGCTCGAGCCGGTCCACGAGCGTGTCGGCCACTTCGTCACCGACGCAGACCGCCACGGAAATCGCCATGCAGCGCTCGCCGGCGGAGCCGTAGGCCGCACCCATCAGCGACTTCACGACCTGTTCGGGGTCGGCGTCGGGCATGACGAGCATGTGGTTCTTGGCGCCGCCCAGTGCCTGCACACGTTTCCCGTGGGCGCTCCCCGTGCGGTACACGTACTCGGCGACCGGGGTCGAGCCCACGAAACTGACCGCCTGAACCCGTTCATCCGTGAGCAACGCGTCCACGGCCACCTTGTCTCCGTTGACGATGTTGAACACCCCGTCCGGGAGACCCGCCTCTGTCAGAAGTTCGGCCAGCCGCACCGTCGCCGACGGATCCTTCTCCGACGGCTTCATCACGAAGGTATTTCCGCAGGCGATGGCGACCGGGAACATCCACATGGGCACCATCGCCGGAAAATTGAACGGGCTGATCCCGGCGCAGACACCCAGCGGCTGCATGAGGCTGTAGCCGTCCACGCCGCGGCCGACGTTGAGGCTGTGTTCGCCCTTGAGCAGATGCGGGATCCCGGTCGCGAACTCCACCACCTCGAGCCCGCGCGTCAGTTCGCCGTCCGCGTCGGAGAGCACCTTGCCGTGTTCCAGCGTGATGAGTTCGGCCAGCTCGCGGCGATGCTTTTCCACCAGTGCCTTGAAGGCGAACATCGCCCTGGCCCGATTCAACGGCGTCACCGTCTTCCAGGACGAAAAGGCTTCCTGTGCCGCGGAAATCGCGGCCCGCGTCTCGTCCTCGCTCGCAAGCCCGACGCTCAGGCGCTGTTCTCCGGTCGCCGGGTTGAAAATGGGCGCGACACGCCCGGACGTGCTTGCCGTCCTTGACCCCTGAATGTAGTTCCCGACCGTATCCATGTCTCATGCCCCGCTTCATGACGGTAACACCAGCGCAGCACTAGGGTATTCCCCACCCCCAGACCGCTGCAATCAAAACGTCGCAATTCCAACCTGCATTGCCGCCTTGCAGCAGGAGGAACCCTCGCGAAGTCATCTAAAATGAACTGATCCCGCGCAGAGGGACCGTCGGCCGACCCGGTGGCGCGCCATCCGGTTTCGGCGAATCCACGGGCAATTGGAGGAGACTGCAACGATGCAAGATCAGCCGGCAGAGGTCCTGACCCATCCGGAAGCGGAACACGCATCGACACCGACGACGGCGGATGTCGCAAGGCAATACGAGCAGTACGTCTTCCCCCAGGTGAAGAACCTGCACACCGAGCCCATGGTCGTGACCGACGGCCGTGGCGGCCGCGTCACGGATCTCGAAAACCAGACCTATCTCGATTTCTTCGGCGGCATTCTCACGGTATCCCTCGGCCACGCCAACGAGGAGGTGAACCGGGCCGTCATCGCCCAGGTACATCGGCTCTCCCACATATCCACTCTCTACCCGACCCTGCCCATGGGCGAACTGGCGGAGCGCCTGGCCCGCATCACACCGGGCGCGCTGCAGAAGTGCTTCTTCACGGCATCCGGCAGCGAAGCCGACGAGGCCGCGATCATGATGGCGCAGAGCTACACCGGCAACACCGAGATCATCGCCCTGCGCCACGGTTATTCGGGCCGCACCCAACTCGCCCAGGGGCTGACCGGCAACGCGGCCTGGCGCGGCTCCGGCGACCGGGCCAGCGTCGTGCGGCATGCGCTCTCGCCCTACTGTTACCGCTGTCCGTTGAAGCTGACCTACCCCAAGTGCGGCGTGGCCTGCGCCCATGATGTGGAGGAATTGATCCGGACCGCCACGTCAGGCCAGGTAGCGGGCATGCTGGTGGAGCCGATCCAGGGCGTCGGCGGCTTCATCACCCCGCCGAAGGAGTATTTCGCCATCGTTGCGGAGATCGTGCGCAGGTACGGCGGCGTATTCATCGCCGATGAAGTGCAGACCGGCTTCGGCCGCACCGGGCACATGTGGGGCATCGAGCACCACGGCGTGGAACCGGAGATGATGACCATGGCCAAGGGCATCGCCAACGGCCTGCCCCTCGGAGCGCTGGTCGCAACGGCACCGGTCGCGGATTCGCTGCACAAGTCCACCATCTCCACCTTCGGCGGCAACCCGGTAAGCTGCGCGGCGGCCAACACCGTGATCGATATCGTCGAGCGGGACGACCTGGCGGCCCACGCCGGGCGGCAGGGAGAACGTCTGCGCGACGGTTTGCAGCGCATCCAGCGCCGCTTCCCCGCCCGCATCGGCGACGTGCGCGGCAGGGGACTCATGCAGGCGCTCGAACTGGTGGCCGACGAGACCGTCGGCGACCGCACCCCGGCGCCCGAACTGACCCAGGCGCTGCTCGACGCCGCGCGTGCGCGCGGGCTGCTGGTAGGCCGCGGCGGCACCTACAACAACGTGATCCGCATCTCGCCGCCGCTCAATGTCAGCGGGTCGGAGATCGACGAGGCGCTGGACATTCTCGAGCGGGCGATGGCCTCAGTTTCATAGCGCCCCGGCTGGAATGCCCTCCTGGGCCATGACAAGGCCGAAGCGCCCGTAAGAGGCGTCACCCTCGACGGCGGATGCCCCCTCAGCTCCGAATGCGCCGGCTCGCGGGGTCGTACATTGGCGTTGCCGATACCTCCGCCGGCACCCGATCCCCCGCCACTTCGATGCTGAAGCTCCCTTCGCCCGGGTCCTGCACTTTCGCCGAATCGACGTAGCCCAGCCCGATGGCGCCGCCGAGGGTGTGACCGTAGGCGCCGGACGTGACCTGCCCGACCAGGACGTCGTCGTGCCAGATGGGTTCGTTGTGGTAGAGCAGCGGCTGCGGGTCCAGCAGCCGGAACTGCAGCAAGCGCTTCGCTGACCCCACCGCCCTTTCCTTCAGCAGTGCGTCGCGCCCGATAAACCCGCCCGGCTTGTCGAACTTGACGGCGAAGCCCAGGCCCGCTTCCAGCGGCGTGTCCTCGTCGGTGATGTCGTGCCCCCAGTGCCGATAGGCCTTTTCAATGCGCAGCGAATCCAGCGCGTGATAACCGGCGTGGACCAGGCCGAACGGTTCGCCCGCCTCGACGATGGTGTCGTAGACGCCGGCGGTAAACTCGGTGGGAATGTAGAGTTCCCAACCCAGTTCGCCGACATAGGTAATCCGGGCGGCGCGCACCACGGCGTAGCCGAGCTCGATTTCGCGGCTGTTGGCGAACGGAAAAGACTCGTGTGAAAGATCGTTCGGACTTAGCGACTGCAACAGCGCCCGGGCGTTCGGCCCCATGATCGAGATCACGCCCATGGCCGAGGTCACGTTGGTCAGCACACAACGAGCGTCGTGGGGAATGTGCCGTTGCAGCCAGTTGAAGTCCCGCACTTCGGTAGCCGCGGCGGTCACGACAAGGTAGCAGTCCCCGGACAGGCGGGTAACGGTGAGATCCGCTTCGATGCCGCCACGCTCGTTCAACCATTGCGTGTAGACGATGCGGCCGGGGCGAACGTCGACGTCGTTCGCGCAGACGGTGTTCAGCACCCTGGAGGCATCGGCGCCCTCGAGCCGAAACTTGGCGAACGAGGACTGGTCGAACAGCCCCACCCGCTCACGCACGGCACGGTGTTCCGCGGCGGAATTCTCAAACCAGTTCTGCCGCCCGTAACTGTATTCGTAGCGGGCCAGGCCGGGTTCCGGCGCGTACCAGTTGGGCCGCTCCCAGCCGGCGACCTCGCCGTGGCAGGCGCCGATGGCTTGCAGACGATCATGGAGCGGCGACTTGCGAACGCCCCGGGCGGTGTCGTACTGGCGATAGGGGTAGTGGGTGGCGTACAGCAGGCCGAGGCTCTCCGAGACCCGTTCACGCAGGTACTTGCGGTTGCGCTGGAACGGCTGGTTGCGGCGCACATCCACTTCCCACAGGTCCGCCGGCGGATGGCCGTGGCGAATCCAGTCGGAGATCACCCTGCCGATGCCGCCCGCCGATTGCAGGCCGATGGAATTCAGCCCCGCCGCCAGGAAACAGTTGTCCAGTTCGGGCGCCTGGCCGATGTGGTAGCGCACATCCGGCGTGAAACTCTCCGGACCGCAGAAGAACGTCTCGAGCCCGGCGGTTTCCAGTGCCGGCATGCGTACCATGGCCTGTTCGAGGATAGGCTCGAAATGCTCCAGGCTGCCGTCGATCTCGTCGAAACAGAAGTCCTCGGGGATGCCGTCGGTGGCCCAGGGGCGGGCGTGGGGCTCGAATGCGCCGAGCAGCAGCTTGCCCGCGTCGTACTTGTAGTAGGCGCAGGCGTCGTAGTCGCGCACCACCGGGAAGGTCGCGTCCAGCCCCTCCACCGATTCGAACAGGGCGTAGTAGTGCTCGCAGGCATGGAGGGGCACGTTGACCCCAACGGTCTGCGCCAGTTCCCGGGTCCACATGCCGACGCACAGCACGACGCAATCCGCGTCGATATCGCCGTGTTCGGTGGTCACGCCGGTGACACCGCCTGGCCCGGTTCGGATGGCCGTCACCGGCAAGTTCTGAAAGATGCGCGCCCCGGCGGCCCGGGCGCCCTTCGCCAGCGCATTGGTAATGTCCACCGCATTGGCATAGCCGTCGGTAGGAATGTGGATGCCACCCAACACGTCCGCCGTATGCAGCAGGGGAATACGGGCCTTGATGGCGGCAGGCGTTACCACCTCCACCTCAAGCCCGAAGACCTTCGCCATTGACGCGCTGCGCTTGAGTTCCTCGAACCGTTCCTCGTTGGTGGCAAGCGACCAGGAACCGCAGCGCCGGTAGCCGGTCGCCTGGCCGGTTTCCGCCTCCAGCCGCAGGTAGAGCTCGCTGGTATAGCGCGCAAGCTCCGTCATGTTGATGGAGGTGCGGAGCTGGCCCACCAGGCCCGCCGCGTGCCAGGTGGTACCCGATGTGAGTTGCCTGCGCTCCAGCAGAACCACGTCCGTGATCCCGTCTCTGGCCAGGTGATAGGCCACCGAGCAGCCGATCACGCCGCCGCCGATGACGATCACGCTGGCGCTTCGCGGCAGTCCGTCAGGGCGTTCAGGTCGGGTCGTCATCGATCATTACGCGCGCAATCGCAGGTTGACCGGGCCAGCATTGACTATCACGCGCGCAATCGCAGGTTGGTGGGATCGTGGACCGGTTCCGTGCGCAACGTCACCTGCCGCCGCTGCCCCTGCACATCGACGGTCAGCGCCGTGCCCGGTTCGGCCAGCGACGGAGGGACGTAGCCGAAGCCGAGGCTCTGCCCGACATAGTGGCCATAGCCGCCGGACGTGGTCACCCCCACGCAGCGCTCGCCGGCGTAGATCGGCTCTCCGCCCTGAACGTCTGCATCGCCGGGATCGAGGCTGAAGTAGATCAGTTGCAGCGTGCGGTCCCGCTGTTGCAGGGTCGCTTCCCGGCCGTTGAAGTCGCCCTTGTCGAACTTGATGAACCGCTCCATGGCCGCATCGATCATGGTGACCTCGTTGGTCAGTTCCACGCCCCAGCTACGATAGGCCTTTTCCAGCCTCATGCTGTTGACCGCGTAGAGGCCGAAATTGCGTATGCCGAACTCCGCCCCGGCCTCCGTCAGCAGGTCGTACAGCGCCTCCATGTGTTCCATTGCCGGGTGCAGTTCCCAGCCGAGTTCACCCACGTAGTTCACCCGCAGCGCCCGTACCGGCATGCCGGCAACGTCGATTTCCCTGCCGCTGAGCCAGGGGAAGGCGCCGCTGTCCAGCGGCACGTCGGTAACCCGGGCGAGGACGTCCCGGGCGTGGGGCCCGGCCAGTACCAATACGCCGCGTTGGTCGGTGACATTGGCGATACGTACCTGCTCACCCGGGGATACGCCTTGCTGCAGGTGGTCCACGTCGCGCAGTTCGGCGCCGGCGGCGGAAAGCACGTAGAAGGCTTCGTCGTCGAGGCGGGTAATGGTCGCTTCCGCGCCGATACGCCCACCCTCCGACAACAGGTGGGTGAGCGCGATCCGGCCGCGCTTCGGCAACCGGTTGGCGCACAGCCGATCCAGCATCGTTGCCGCATCGGGACCCGTCACGTCGTACTTGGCGAATCCGGAGAGGTCCAGCAGACCGACCCGCTCGCGCACCGCCAGGCACTCCTCGCGCACGAGTTCAAAGACGTTATTGTGGCGGAAGCTGTATTGCTCCTCGCGGCCATCGGGCGAGAACCACTTGGGCCGCTCCCATCCGAAAGTTTCGGCAAATACGCAGCCCTGCGCACTGAGCTTGTCGTACAACGGGCTGGTCCGGCACTGGCGGGCGGCCGGCAGTTCCTCTCCCGGCATCACCGTGGCGTAGGTCATGCCGTAGTCCTGGCGGCCCCTGGCGCGCATGTAGGCCTCATCGGCAAAAGCGCCGAAGCGCCGCGGGTCGAACCCGGTCATGTTGATTTCGGAGTCGCCGTGCAGGATCCATTGAGCCAGGTACTTGCCGGAACCGGCGCCCTGGGCGATGCCGAAGGACGTGCCGCAGCAGAGCCAGAAATTGCGCAACCCGGCCACGGGCCCCAGCAGCGGCAGCCCGTCGGGGCTGTGGGAGATGGCCCCGTTGACGATGCGCCTGATGCCCGCCGGTTCGAAGATCGGCATGCGCTCCATGGCGCGGCCCAGCCAGGGCATCAGGCGCTCCAGGTCGTCGGTGAACAGTTCGCTGTCCGATTCCCAGGACGGCAGTCCGCCCGGTTGCCAGGCTTCGGTGATGCCGTCGCCCTCGTAGATGCCGATCAGCCCGGACTCCTGCTCCTGACGCAGGTAGGAGGAGGCCCAGGGGTCGCGGGTCACGGGGATCTCGACGCTTCTCTCGGCGAACTCAGGCACCGGGCCGGAGACCAGGTAGTGATGCTGGACATTGAAGATGGGAAGGTCCGCTCCCACCATCTGCGCCACCTGCCGGGCAAAACAGCCGGCGGCGTTGACCACCGTTTCGGCAATGACCGTGCCCTGTTCGGTAACCACCTCCCATTCCCCGCCCGGCCGGGCGTTGATGCCGGTCACCCGGTTGCGCCGCACGATCTTCGCGCCCATCTCCCGCGCCCCCCTGGCCATCGCCTGGGTAAGCCCGAACGGGTCGGCATGACCGTCGTTGCGTGTCCAGGCCCCGGCCAGCACGCCTTCGGTGGACACAAAGGGATTCAGCCTGGCGATCTGAGCCACATCGACGATCTCCATGTGGTAACCGACTTCGGCGGCGATCCCGCGCAGGTAGCGGAACCAGTCCAGGTCCCGCTCGTTCAGGGCGAAGCGGACGCTGCCGCAGCCGTGCCAGCCGACGGCCTGGCCGGTCAATTCCTCCAGTCTTTCGTACAGGGAGATGCTGTATTCGTGGATCTTGGCGAGGTTGTAGTTGCCGACCAGGTTGGGGCACTGACCGGCCGCATGCCAGGTTGAGCCCGACGTCAGTTCGCCCTTCTCGATCAGCAGGACATCGCTGCACCCCTCCTCGGCCAGGTGGTACAGCAAACCGACGCCCATGATGCCGCCGCCGACAATGACGATGCGGGCCTGGTCTTCCATCGCCTTCTGGTGCTCCAACAACCTGATAATTGCGGATCAGTGGCCGCAGGAGCGGCGGCGACCGGGCAATGGGCACAGATCGTGGAGACCGCGATTCACGTCTGTCACTATGCGCCCGACCCTTGCGAGCGTCAATATTCACCCCTCGACGCGAGCGACGCCGGCCTTCTCGAATGCGCCATCGATCACGCGTCCCGCCTTCCGGACCGGCCCGATGGCCGTAATCTGCGCCGCCGGATCGTTGCCGGCTTGCGTTCCCGTGGCGGCGGTGCATTATGGATCGACTGGCGCTAATATCGCAGGTATCCCTCGCGGCAACGGGTGAGAGCCCCGGATTCACGGGGGAGGTTTCCGGTTCGTCATTTTTCCAGGGAGAACTGCCATGGCCCGACGATTGGGCGGTAGACACGCACGCAGGGCCGCACGCGCCGCGCCGCTGGCCGAAGCGGCAAAGCCCGTTCGGCCCGGTCAGCCAGGCGGACAGTACCGGCCCCTGACCGACAACGGGGTTGCGGCCATCGTCGACAACGCCTTCAGGGTTCTCGAGCGCGTGGGGTTCGCCGACGCGACGCCTCACTGCATCGAGACCTGTACCGCGGCCGGCGCCGTGCTCGGCGACGACGGGCGTTTGCGCATGCCGCGAAGCCTGGTCGAACGAACCCTGGAGCAGGCCCGGCGCAACCTGGTGCTGCATGCCCAGGACCCGCGGCGGGATCTGGACTTGAGCGGTACCCGGGTGCACTTCTCCACCGCCGGCGCCGCGGTCCAGCTCGCCGACCCCGAGAACGACCTCTACCGGGATTCCCAGGCGCAGGATCTCTACGACATGGCCCGCATCGCCGACACCTGCGAGCACATTCACATGTTTCAGCGAACGCTCGTTGCCCGGGACATCACCGACAATTACGCGCTGGACATCAATACCCTCTACTGCTCGGTGATGGGCACCAGCAAGCACGTCGGTTCAAGCTGGACATTGCCCGGGCACCTCGAGAAGAGCCTCCAGATGCTGCACATGATCGCCGGCGGCGAGACCGAGTGGCGGCTACGCCCCTTCGTCAGCCAGTCCAACTGCTTCGTGGTGCCGCCGATGAAGTTCGCCACCGATGCCCTGGAATGCCTGCGTGTCGCGGTGCAGGGCGGCATGCCGGTACTGCTGTTGTCGGCCGGCCAGGCCGGCGCGACCGCACCCGCGTACCTTGCCGGGACCGTTTCCCAGGCCTGGGCCGAGTGCCTGGGCGGGTTGGTCTACGTCAACGCGATCGAGCCGGGCGCACCGGCGATTCTCGGCGCCTGGCCCTTCGTGTCGGACCTGCGCACCGGGGCGATGAGCGGCGGATCGCCCGAGCAGGGGCTGCTGTCCGCCGCCTGCGCCCAGGTCGGCAACCATCTCGACCTGCCGTTCGGCACCGCCTGCGGCATGACCGACGCCAAGTTCCCGGACTTCCAGGCCGGCGCGGAACGGGCCGCAACGGTGCTCTCGGCCGCCCTTTCAGGGGCGAACATCGTGTACGAGTCCGCCGGCATGTACGCGAGCCTCCTGGGAACGTGTCCGGAGAGCCTGTTGCTGGACAACGATGTCCTCGGCGCCGTCGGACGTTCGATCCGAGGTATCGAAGTCAACCCCGATACCCTGAGCTTCGACGAGATCGAACAGGTCTGCACCGGCGGAGAAGGTCATTACCTGGGTTCCGCCAATACGTTGCAGGTCATGCAGAGCGAGTATGTCTACCCTGATTTCAGCGACCGGAACAGCCCCACCGTCTGGGAGGAACAGGGCAAGCCGATCCTGCTCAATCGAGCCATCGAAAGGAAGCGAGAACTTCTCGCCCATCACGTGCCGCGCCATATCGGCGACGAAATCGACGCACGGGTACGGGCCGAGTTTCCGATCTTTCTCTCCCGGGAGGCAATGGGGCGATAGCGCCCGCCGGCGGGAGTCCCGTTGCATGGGGCGGAAGACCGCCTCGCCAACGACAGCCGATCGACCGACGGTGCATCCCCATGCACGTTCAGTTCTGGATGGCCAGTTCCTCGCGCAGCCCCTTGATGAGACCGACGCACATGCACAGCAGCACCACGGTGAAGGGCAGGCCCACCGCCAGGGTCAGCGCCTGCAGCGAGGCCATGCCGCCGCCCAGCATCAGCGCCATCGCGGCGGTGCCGGCAAGCAGGCACCAGAAAGCGCGCTGCTGCACCGGCGCGTCCATCTTGCCGCCGGCGGTAATGGTGTCCATCACCAGAGACCCCGAATCGGCCGAGGTGACGAAGAAGATCGTGATCAGAAACACGCTGACCGCCGAGACCAGTCCCGTCAGCGGCAGTGGCTCCAGCATCTTGAACAGGGCCAGTTCCGGCACCGAATCCGCCACGCCCGTGTAGCCGCCGAAAAAGTACTGGTCCAGGGCGGCCCCGCCGAAGGTCGCCATCCACACGATCCCGATGACCGTGGGGACGATCAGCACCCAGGTGATGAACTCGCGCACCGTGCGGCCAAAACTGATCCGCGCGATGAACATGCCCACGAACGGCGCCCAGGCAATCCACCAGGCCCAGTAGAAGGTCGACCAGTCACGGACGAAGGCCACGTCTTCGCGGCCGACCCAGTTGCTCAGTGCAGGCAGGTAGTAGACGTAATCGATGCCGGCTTTGCCGATCGTCGCGAGAATCACCAGTGTGGGCCCGGCGATCAGGACGAACAGCCACAACAGGCCCGCAAGCGTCATGTTGATCCAGCTCAGGCGCTTGACGCCCTTGTCCAGACCGGCGATGACGGACGCCAGCGCGATGCCGATGATGACCATGATCAGGATGGCCTTGGTGGCTGTCGTGGCGGGGATTCCGAACAGGTATTGCAAACCGCCGGCGATCTGCTCGGCGCCGAAGCCCAGCGACACTGCCAGCCCGAACAGGGTCGCCAGCACCGCAACGATGTCCACTACGTGACCGAAGGGCCCCCAGACGGACTTGCCGATCAGCGGGAAAAAGCCGGAGCGCAGCGTCAGCGGCATGCCCCGATTGAAGCAGAAGAATGCCAGCGACAGCCCGGCTACCGCGTAGATGGCCCAGGCGTGCAACCCCCAATGCAGGATCGCGGCGGACATGCCGACGGCCCGTGCCGCGTCGGTGTCGGCGGGGTCCACGCCCAGCGGAGGCGCCAGGGTGTGGGTCACGGGCTCCAGGACGCCGAAGAACATCAGCCCGATGCCCACGCCCGCCGCGAACAGCATGGCCAGCCACGCCGAATAGCCGTACTGCGGTGCGGCATCCGCCCCGCCGAGGCGTATCCGTCCCAGCGGGGACAGCGCCACGCCAAGGCAGAACACGACAAAGAGGTCCGCCGCACCGAAGAAAAACCAGTCGAACGTCACGGTCGTCCAGACTCTCAGGTCGGCGAACACGGTCGTCGCCTGCTGCGGGAACAGTAACGTGCCGATCACGAGCATGACCACCAGCGCCGCGGAAACGATGAAGACCGGGTTGTGGATATCGAGGCCGAAGACCCGGATGTTGTGCTCGCCGATTTCGTGGCCGATATCGGGTAACTCCGGCTCGGTCACGCCCGAGTCTGCACGGGTGCTGCCAATGTCATTCATGTCAATGCCACGAAAATCTCCGGATTTGCCTTCGCCCGACGCGTCCTTCAGCGGATCGAGCCAGGGTTCGTGGTTGCGCTGGTCGTCGAGCCCCGACCTGAATGTCAGCCCGACGGATCTGCACGCAGCTCGGTGTACGCACCGGGCTTGCTGCCGTGGAAGTTCAGTACGTTCCGGCCGGACACCCGGTCGGCTCGCGACTATATGGCAGGCAGGCATTCGTGTCGAGCAGCGGCCTTTTCCAACCAGCCTGAAGGGAGATCGTCAATCCGGATCCGCAGCAGGCGGCGAGGGCCCGGCCCGACGCCGATAATTCTGCTTGACACGTCACCGCAAGGGATCATAATCCGCATAGGCGCGAGTCACCGGAGAGACGCCATGGCCAGGGTGGAATCGGTTGATACGGGTCGCTTCTCGCAGGAGGTTCGCCGTTACCGGCGGGACGGCTACATCTCCGGGATGCGGATCATCGACGAGGCGGAAGCCGCCGCTCATCGCCGCGAGTTGGAACGCGCCGAAGCGGAATTCGGGCCGCTTCACTTCCAGGCCAAGGTCCACACCATCTTGCGTTCGCCCCTGGAACTGGTTACCCATCCGCGGGTGCTCGACATCGTGGAAGCGCTGATCGGCCCGAACATTCTTTTGTGGACCTCGACCTACATCGTCAAGGAGCCGCATACTCAGGACCATTGAGCTGGCATCAGGATCTCACCTACTGGGGGCTGAGCGGCGACGACCAGGTGTCCATGTGGCTGGCGCTGTCGCCGGCGAACGAGGCGAACGGCTGCATGCGGTTCGCCCCCGGCACTCACCGGGGAGGGCGCCGGCATCACCGCGCCACCGAGAGCGACTCCAACATCCTGTTTCTGGGGCAGACCGTCGACGATATCGACGAATCGACGGCAGTAGTGTGCCCGTTGCAACCGGGCGAAGCGTCGTTTCACCAGGGTTGGACCCTGCACTCGTCGCTGCCCAACCGGAGCAATACTCGCCGCATCGGTCTGAATGCACAATACCTGGCCACTCACATTCGCCAGACCAAGCACGACCGCGACACGGCCATGCTCGTGCGCGGCGTCGACGCCTACGGCCATTTCGGGGCGGACATCCCTGCCCAGGGCAACCTGGAGCCGCAGGCGCTTGAACGCCACCGCGAACTCGACCGGCTGTACCGCGAGACCATCGGCCAGGAATAAGCGCGTCGGCAGCCCCGTTACGATATATTGCCGGTCAACAATCGGACTCGCCAATGCAGCAATGGCGGCCAGACGCATGATCGTTTCGCACCGACACCGTTTCATCTTCTTCGCACAACCGAGAACCGCCACTCACGCCATTCGCGCGGCGCTGCAACCGCATCTTGGCGCAGACGACTGGCAGCAGGAGGCATTGACCCGGACCTTGCGCCTGCCGATACTGGAATTGGCGCGCATCGGCCACGGGCACATCTCCCTGCGGCAGGCGAAGGCTTGCCTGCCGACGGCGATTTGGGGCGAATATTTCAAGTTCAGCATGGTCAGGAACCCCTACGAACGCTACGTTTCGGCATGCACGATTCTGAACAGGCACAATTCCGGTTATACCGGCAGGGAGACGGCGTTCATGAAGACTGCCCTGACGCGTCAACGGTTTCGACAGCGCGTGCTGGTACGTCCGCAAGTGACACTGCTGGTGAACGGCGCCGGCACTGTCGGCATGGATTTCGTAGGCCGCTACGAACACCTGCAGCAGTCTTTCGACCAGGCGTGCGAGCGCATCGGTATCCCGCCGAGCCGCCTGACCCGCCGCAACGCCTCGCATCACGACGACTACCGACGCTATTACGACGAGGCGTTGCTCGAACAGGTGAACGACTTCTATCGAGCCGATTTCGAGCAGTTCGGCTACCCCATCGCGAAAACACCGAAGGCGCTGACATGTCCCTGATCCGTCCAGTCCACGGGCGAACCTGTTTACCCGCCGAAACTCCGGGCCGGTCATGCGCCTGAGCCGCCCATTCATCCGACTTCCGTACCAGTTCGACGCGACGCGGTTGGCAGCGGAGGTGCGTCAGTTCTCCGACCGACAGTGGATGGCGCATCCGAGCGGCCTGGCCGGCAACTCGGCCATCGCCCTGATTTCCAGCGGCGGCGGCGACAACAACTCCTTCGAAGGCGAGAAGCGCCCGACACCGCACCTGGCCCGCTGCCCGTACATGCGCCAGGTGATGGCCAGCTTCGATGAGGTGCTTTCGCGCTCGCGGCTGATGCGGCTGGAGCCGGGAGCCGAGGTCAGCATGCACGTGGATTTCAACTACCACTGGTTCAGCCGTGTACGCATTCACATTCCGATCGTCACAGGTCCTCGGGTGATCTTTTACTGCGGTCCGGAACAGCTGCACATGGCCGCCGGGGAATGCTGGATATTCGACTCCTGGCGCCGCCACCGGGTGGTCAACGACTTCCCCGGGCATCGCGTGCACCTGGTGATCGACACCTGCGGCTCCGCGGGCTTCTGGCGCCAGGTTCAGACCCTGGCGAAAGACCCTGCCGCGATCCCCCGGAAGCATGTGCCCTTCGAGCCGGGCCGCACCGTTACCCTGAAGACGGAACAGTTCAGCAGCCTGCCGGTGATGGCGCCTGGAGAATGCGCCGCGCTCATCGAGGACCTGATCGCCGATTTTTCCGCCAACCCTCGCAACGACAGCGTCCTGGTGGCGGAGTACATCGGCGTACTGCGTGCTTTCGCCCAGGACTGGCGCGAACTCTGGTTGCTGCACGGACACCGCCCCGAGGGCTTTTCCAACTACCGGCAGTTGATCGAGCGCACTCGCGAAAAACTTCATCCCCAACGGCGGGCGCTGACCACGGCAAGCAATGGCATCGGTGTCAACGCGGTATTCGCACAGCGCATCCTGAACGCGGCACTGGTCCCGGACGCCCGCATGACATAGCAGCCCGTGGCGAAAGTCCCCCGTCGCACCGGGGCAGGCTGGGTCAGGACTCTATCGGATATCGCGACAGCACGTCCGACCCAAGGGCGTCCTTCAGCGGGTCCAGCCAGGGTTCGAAATTGCGCCACTGCTCCAGCCCGGAGGTATATATGGGTTGGCGCACCTGCTGGGCGCTCGGCGTACGGATGGTGCGCCGGGTCTTGTAGTAGTCCACGCAGGCCTGCTCGAAGGGGAGCCCGCAGAACTCGAGCACGCGCCGCACCTGGGCCTCGAGATCGCCGACGACCTCCTCGTACTGCACTCGCAGGACGAATCCCGGCAAGACCCTGTCCCAGTGATCCATCAGCTTCACGTACTCGCGGTAGTAGTTGCCGATCTCCCGCAGCCCGTAGGAAAACTCCTGGCCCTCGCCGAAGAGCTGCTTGAAGCCGCTGAAGCAGCAGGCCATGGGGTGGCGGCGGGCATCGATGACCTTGGCGTTGGGCAGGATCAGCCTGATCAGCCCGACGTGGAAGAAATTGTTCGGCATCTTGTCGATGAAGCAGGGCGCCGAGCCCCGGTAGGCGCGGGTATCGTCGATGAACTGCTCGCCGAACCGGCGAAAGTAGCTGTGATCGATTTCCGCGAGGATTCGCGGATACCGCGGCGACCCCGGGCGTTCTTCGCCGCGGCCGCGCAGCCGTTTGGCCAGGTTGAGGATATTGTGCAACTCCATGGTCCCGTCCACCTGGGAATGGGACGAGAGGATTTGCTCCAGCAGGGTGGACCCCGCCCTCGGAAGGCCGACGACGAAGATCGGGTCCGGTGCCGGTAACCCGACCCCGGATCTGGCGGCAAACAGTTCCGGCGTGCACACTTGGATCTGGCTTTCCACTCTTATCCGCAAGTGGCGGGGGCTGTGATGAACGGTGGGCTGCTTCAGGGCATTGCCCCTGTCGTAGCAATCGAAGGCGCGCTCATATTCGCCGCGATCTTCGTGGGCCTTGCCTAGCGCAAAGCACAGTTGAATCCGGTCCAGCGCGCCGGTACCGGGATGCCGCTCCATTGCAGCCATCCGGGTCAGCTCGTCATCGGTAAACCGATAGGACTTGGTATTGGCCAGACTCCACCAGGCATCCCCGTAGTCCGCCTTGAGCCCGTAGGCCTGCCGGTACAGTTCAACGGCCCGGTCGAACTCGCCATCGGACTTGTACACATGGCCCAGCAAGACCGGATGAAACGGATTGCCGGGCTGTTGCCGCATCATGATTCGGTAGCTCTCGACGGCGGCTTTGTTCCTGCCCGCGCCGGCACAGGCCGAGGCGTATAGGGGCCGGATCAGATCCGCTTCCTGCGGAAAGCGGTCGAGCAGCTGTTCCGCGACCGCCAGGGCCTTGCCGAACTTCTGTAGCTTCAGCAGCAAATGGACATATTGCGCCCCGGCAGCGCGGTTTCCAGGTTCGAATTCGACGCAACTCTCCAACAGAAACTCGGCGTCCTCATAGATCTTGTTGCGCGTGGCGATCTCGGCCAGCAGCCGCATGCCTTCCACGTGGGTCTGGTCGGTGCGCAAAAACTGCTTGCACAGCGTTTCGGCCTCGCTCAAGCGGTCTTCGGAGATGTAGCTCATAACCGCCACGATATCGGCCGGCAAACCGTCGAGAAAGGCAAGGTGTTCCAGAACCGCCGCCAGACGCTCCTCGTCGCCCCCGTCCCGATACAGCTTGGCCAGGCATCTCCAGCTATTGATCAGCGCGGGGTCGAACCCGGTAGCCCGCTCGAACGCGGCCTGCGCGTTGGCGAAATCCCGCCTGGCGATATGGTTGTAGCCGCACTCCTGGTGCGCCCGGCCAAATTCGGGGCGGCTGCGGAAGATGTCCGACAGGGTCGCCAGGGCGGCGTCCCATCGGTGCTGGTGACGCTGCGATACCGCCAGCGCGTATTGCGCCTCGATCTCCTCCGGCGCATCGAGCAGCAGGGCGCGCAGCAGCCGTTCAGCCCGGTTGGGCTCCCCGCCGCTCAGCAGCCGCTGCGCTTCCTGAACCTGGCGCTCGACCTCCGTCAGTTCCCGCATCCCGCCGTCAAGGCGTACCGGCTCACTCGAAATCGAAGGACACGCGTACGCCGACGGTGCGGGGCCGCTGCATCAGGGTCTGTGGCGTGAAGTAGCCGGCCACCTGGGCGGTGCGAGCCGCTTCGTTGTTGGCGTTGTCGACGAAGACTTCCGCCACCCAGTTTTCCCTCTCCAGGCCGAAACCGAGATTCACCGTCGTTGCGCTGGGGTTGACGTAGCGCGAACTCACCGGCAACCGGCTGCCGCCGGCGCCATCCGGAATCTCCACGGTACCGAAGGTGCCGCCCGCTTCCTTGATCTCGTAACCCGAAGAACCGCCGGTTACCAGCCTCAGAGTGTCTTCCATGAACTCCGCGCTGCCGATGATGCCGGACACGTTTTCGCCCCGATGATGCACGCTGGCATTGACGTAGCCGAGCCCGCCCAATGTCGGGAACTCGTAGCGAACCCGCAAATTGCCCGCGAAAGGACTGGCAAAGGGCAGTTCGCTGCCCACCGGCACGGCAATTCCCTCAAGCTGGGGACTGAGGCGGGTCAGTTCCGTGTCGAGAAGGCTGAAGGCGCCGGAGAAGGTCAGCGCGTCGCTGGCGGCCCATTGAAAGTCCACATCCAGGCCGGTACTCTCCGCATCGCCCACATTCTCGATGAAGAACAGAAAGGCGACATTGGACGGGTCGAAGCGGGAGATCTGCAACTCCTGGATTTCGGTGGTAAACAGGGTCGCGTTCAGGCGTACGGTCCGGTCGAGCAGGTAGCTCTTCAACCCGACCTCGAAGCTGGTCAGTTCGTCCGTCTTGGCGGCGGCGGGCACCGCGTAGTTCTGATACACGCCCGTCTGGTTGCCCGCAAGCTGGCCGGCGTTGCGGTTCTGCGTGGCCGGGCGATAGCCCTGGGAGTAGTTCGCGAACAGCATCACGTCCTGCCCCGCCGCCCACTCCAGCGACGCCTTGAGGATAACATCGTCCTCCACCAGGGAACCGTCCGCCTGAAGCCCGGACAGGTCGATATGCCCGGCCTTGATCCCATCCAGCGTCGCCTGGTTGCTGCCGCCGCCCCGGAACATGTCTCTGCGGTCAAGCGGGCTCTTGGCATTCAGGACGATGTTGTCGTCGCCGCTGGCGTTGTACCGCCCCAGGGTCTCCAGGCGCGCGCTGACGTCGTTGCTGTAACCGGTACCGCTGCAACGCCCATCCGGCGTCTCCAGGGCATCGGCACCGATTCCGTAGCGGCAGCCGAAGGAGAAATTGGAGGCGCCCTGCAGTTGCGTGGTCAGGTCGTAGGCGCGTGCGCTCACCGCCAGGGTCACGCTGTCCGAGACATCGAAGGCGATCTCGCCGAATATCGCCGATTCTTCTTCCGTGCGGGTGAAGTCGTTGAAAAAGACGGTGGCCGGCGAGCGCGGACCGACAGCATTGACGCCCGGCGTGTTCAACGTGGTGTTGCCCAGCGTCAACTCGGGGTTGCCGGTGTTCTCGCGAAATGTGGGCTCGGTGCCGGAGTACTGAAAATCGCCGAGGTGGTTGGTTTCAACATTATTGAAATAGGCACCGGCCAGCAACCGCACCCGATCGGCCGGAATCGCGGTCAGCCGGAACTCGTGGGTGGTGCGCCTGTTCCTGGTGTCGTCCGCGAACTGCTTGGTCGGGTCGAAGCAATTGTTCGGAGCCATCAGGTTGTAGTACTTGCCGCTGCACAGATAGTAGGTGATGTAGCCGCCGCCATTGTTGTAGTGGGTGTAGTCGATGATGCTGTTTATCCGCCGGCTGAGATTGCCGCCAGTGTAGATCAGGTCGAGGTTGGCCAGCCGGCCATTCAGGGTCCAGGTGGTGAGGCCGAACTCGTCCCGGTTGTAGTCCGGAACGAACGCGGCCGCATCGTCTTCGCCGCCGCCCAGCTCCGGGTTGGTCAGGAAAGTGCCTTCCGCCGTCAGGGTCTGGGCAGTGTGCTGAATCAGCAGGTCCCAGTCATCGTTGATCCCGAAGCTCGCGCCCACGCGTCCGCCCCGGTAGGTCGCGTCGTTCCAGTCCTCCTCCACCAGCCTGTCGTTGCTGACGCTGGTGATCGAATCGGCGCCGGTCATCTGGGGCCCGAAACCTCTGCTGTTGCGGTCCACCACGATGCCGCTGGGGGTGTAAGTGGTCGGTACGTTGTCGATCCAGCCGCCCTGGACGTCGCTGTAGACGGCGACGCGAATGGCCACCTGTTCCGTTAGCGGGAGGTTGGCGTAGGCATTCACCGCGCTGCTGTCGGCGCCGTCGTAGGTCGTCCCGAACTTGGCGTTGAACCCGGATTCAAACTGGTCCGTATTCGGCTTGTTGGTGATCAGGCGCATGTTGCCCGACTGGGAACTCGCCCCGAACAACGTGCCCTGAGGACCGGACAGCACCTCGATACGCTCGAGGTCCACGGCGTAGACATCCAGATTACGGGCGCCGAAGGAGACCGGCTGTTCGTCCACATAGAGAGCAACACCGGGGGCCGACCCCTGGGCCGGCGCGACCGTCACGGCGGCCTGCTCGGTGGCGCTCCCGCGTATGTAGATTTCCTTCTTGCCGGGACCGTTACCCGTGTGGATAACGTTCGGCAGGTATTTGACATACTGGTCGAAGGTATCGACCCGCAGCTCCCGCAAGTTATCGCCAGTGACCGCCTGCAGGGAGATGGGCACATCCTGCGCGGGCTCCGCCCTCTTTGTTGCGGTCACGACGATTTCTTCGATAGCCGGGGCGCCAGCCTGTCCCTGCGCCACGGCCGAGAACCCGGCCAGCGCTGCCGCGACAGCGGCGGAAATTGCGGTACGTTTTGCTTCCAACGGAACTTTCATTTCGACTCCCCGATCATGTCCCAATGCCGGACTTCCAATCAAATGCCGGACTTCCAATCATCTGAGAATAGCATCGCAACGGAGCACCCAATGAAGCATATGCGACATCGGAATGCCAAAAAGGGACAAGCGGTACATCCAGCCTGTCCATGACCACGACATGTTGTTGCGCGCCGCCAACACTAGGGCGAGCAACCGCGATGTCGCCTGCGATTGGCTCCATGTCGCATCCGGCGATGCAGAAGTCCGGATTCTAGCTCAGACTGCAATTGAACGATACTGGCTTGCGCATTGACTGCTCAGCCGTTTTCCCGCAGCAGGAGGCCGTGCATGATCGACAATCCGCGACGCAGGCGTGTCTCCCGCCGCAGAGGCCGCGCCGGCCGCACGGGCCGGGGTGGCCGCACGGGCACGCCCGACGCACGCCGGCGCGGGATCGTGGACGAGTACGCAACCTGGATCGATCGCAACATCCCCTATTTCGAAATCCTCGATTCCGAGGCCCTTGAGCTGATCGAGCACAACGCCGATCTCGTGCTCGAGGAGATCGGCATCGAGTTCCGCGAGTTTCCGCGGGCGCTCAAACTCTGGAAGGAAGCGGGCGCGGATGTGGACGGCGAGCGGGTGCGATTCCCCCGCGGCATGTGCCGTTCGCTGGTGCAGGCCACGGCGCCGAGCGAGTACACGCAGCACGCGCGCAACCCGAAGCGCTCCACGATCATCGGAGGCGACCGCACGGTGCTGGTGCCCGCCTACGGTTCGCCATTCGTGATGGACCTTGACCGGGGGCGCCGCTACGCGACCCTCGAGGATTTCCGCAACTTCGTGAAGCTGGCCTACATGAGCCCGGGATTGCACCACTCCGGCGGCACGATCTGCGAGCCGGTGGACGTTCCGGTCAACAAGCGTCACTTCGACATGATCTACAGCCATATCAAGTACACCGACAAGCCGTTCATGGGTTCGGTCACGCATCCCGAGCGCGCCGAAGACACCCTGGCCATGGTCAGTCTCCTGTTCGGCGAAGACTTCGTGCCGCTGAAGACGGTGTTGACGAGCCTGATCAACGCGAATTCGCCGCTGACCTTCGACGCGACCATGCTGGGAGCGGCGACGGCCTACGCCGAGAACAATCAGGCGACCGTTATTTCGCCGTTCCTGCTTGCCGGCGCGATGTCGCCGGTGACCGTGGCCGGCACGCTGACCCAGATCCTGGCCGAGGCGCTGGCCGGCATGGCCTACACGCAACTGGTGCGCCCCGGGGCTCCGGTGGTGTTCGGCTCGTTCGCCGCCGCCGTGTCCATGCAGTCGGGAGCGCCGACCTTCGGTACCCCGGAACCCAGCCTGGTCGTCTATGGCGTCGGGCAGTTGGCGCGCCGCCTGGGCGTGCCGTTCCGCAGCGGCGGCGGGTTGTGCGCGTCGAAGATTCCCGATGCCCAGGCGGCCTACGAGGCAGCCAATACGCTGCAGACGGCGGCGCTGGCGGGCGTGAACTTCATGCTGCACACCGCCGGCTGGCTCGAGGGCGGCCTCTCCATGGGCTACGAGAAGTTCATCATGGACGCCGACCAGGCCAACATGATCACGGTCCTGTTGAGGGGGGTCGACCTGTCGGAGAACGCCCAGGCCCTGGACGCGTTGCGCGAGGTCGGGCCGGGCTCCCATTTCCTCGGCGCCGCGCACACGCTTGAGAACTTCGAAACCGCGTTCTATCGCTCCAACGTCGCGGACAACAACAGCTTTGAACAGTGGGAGCAGGACGGCTCGCTGGATGCCGCGCAGCGAGCCAACGGCATCTGGAAGCAGATGCTCCGGGATTACGAGCCGCCGCCGCTTGATCAGGCGATCGACGAGTCGCTGGTCGAATACATCCATCGGCGCAAATCGGAGTTCGAGGATCGGGAATACTGATGGCCACCGAACACGCAATGCTTGAAGAGGAAGACATCGTCCTGTCAGAGCTTGACGATGGCGAACTCGTCGAGCAGATGCATGAAGACCTCTACGACGGCCTGAGGGAGGAGATCGTCGAGGGAACGACCATCCTGCTCGCGCGCGACTGGTCCGCGGAAAAGGTGCTCAACGTGGCGCTGGTCGAAGGCATGCGAATCGTCGGGATCGACTTCCGCGACGGCATCCTGTTCGTGCCCGAAGTCCTGCTTGCAGCCAACGCGATGAAGGGCGGCATGGAAATCCTGCGGCCGCTGCTCTCCGAGACCGGTGTGAAGCCCATCGGCAGGATGGTGATCGGCACGGTGAAGGGCGACATCCACGACATCGGCAAGAACCTGGTCGGGATGATGCTCGAAGGCGCGGGCTTCGAAGTCTACGACATCGGCATCAACAACTCGGTCGAGGATTATTTCGAAGCCATGGAAAAGTACCAGCCGGACATCCTCGGGATGTCCGCCCTGCTCACCACCACCATGCCCTACATGAAAGTGGTCATCGACGAGATGGTCAAACAGGGCATTCGCGACGACTACATCGTACTGGTGGGCGGTGCGCCGCTGAACGAGGAGTTCGGCCGCGCCGTCGGCGCGGACGGCTATTGCCGCGATGCGGCGCAGGCCGCGGACGTGGCTCCGGCCATGGTGCGGGCGCGTCGCCTGGGAAAGATCGTCAATGCCTGAGCCGATCCTGGTCATCGCCTGCGGCGCCCTGGCGCGCGAGATCGACGCGCTCAGGCGCCGCTGGGGCTGGCGGCACCTGCATCTGAAGTGTATCGATGCGGCGCTGCACAACCGCCCGGCGGAGATTCCCGGGCGCCTGCGCCGGATGATACGAAGGCACCGCGATGCGTACGACGAGATTTTCGTCGCCTACGCCGACTGCGGCACCGCCGGCGGGATCGACCGGGTGCTTGCCGAGGAAGGCGCCGAACGGCTGGAAGGCGCCCACTGCTACGAATTCCTCGCGGGCCGCGAGCGCTTCGCCGAGCTTGCCATGGCGGAACCCGGCACGTTTTACCTGACCGACTTCCTGGCGCGCCACTTCGATCGATTCGTGGTGAAGCCGCTGGGCCTGGATCGGCATCCGGAACTCCGCGACGCGTATTTCGGCAACTACCGCAGGCTCGTTTACCTCTCCCAGACAGAAGACGCCCGGCTGCTCGAATCCGCCGCACAGGCCGCCGCACGCCTCGAACTGGACTTCGAGCACGTGCACTGCGGTTACGGCGAACTTGAAACCAGCCTGACGGCGCGCTTCAGGCCGACGGACCATGGTCAAGAAAGTCCTCGTCTACTGGCGTGACATTCCATCGCAGGTGATCGTGCAGCGCGGCCGGCGGCGCGAGAAGGTCCTGCTGGACGGCCGGTTCCAGGAGGCGATCGACCGCGCCGCCATGCGCGCCGGCAAGGGCGGCAGCTCGGCCTACCTCGCCGAATGGCGCCGCGAAACCACGACGATGGACACCGCCGGCGACCTGCGCGAGATCGCACTCGCCGAGGCGAGCCGCTTCGAGGAAGAGTTCACGCAGGCGCGGCTCAGCGCGTTGATCCGCAGCCACGGCGTGGCCCCGGACAGCGACAACGGGGCATAGCAGCCCGTGGCCACGGCGCGGATCGAGACGTACCGGATGCGCCGCTGGTCGGTGCGCAACGCACGCGCCCTCAAGCTACTCTACTGCGCCATCGAGCGGGTCCTGGTCTGGTGCCACCCCCTGTTACGTCGCATCGGTTACGCCCGGCTGGACAAGCCGTTCATGAAGGTGGAATCGCTCACCAAGGGCTTCCTGCTGGATTCGCAGAACTGCGGCCAGTGCATCGTCGGATTCACGGGATTATCGTGCCCGATGAACTGCCCGAAAGAGATGCGCAACGGGCCCTGCGGCGGCGTGCGCGCCGACGGAAACTGCGAGGTAAAGCCCGAGATGCCGTGCGTCTGGGTGCTGGCGTGGGAAGGCAACCAGCGATTGCGTGAAGAGGAATTTCCGCTGCAAGTCGTGCAGCCGCCCGTTGACCACCAGTTGATCGGCCGGTCGGCATGGCTGCGAGAGGTGCGCATCAGGGTCGAGAGCGGCAGTCATGCAGTTTGAAGACGAACCGCTGGTACCCGGCGATCCGCTGCCGATCCGGCCCGGGCACTCCTCGTTCGGCCGGTTCGAGCGCGTGCTGCGGGCCGGCGGATTCGCGGTAACCGCCGAGCTCGCCCCGCCCGATTCGGCCAACCCGGCCGAAGTCTACGAGCGGGCCGATCTGTTCGACGGTTACGTTGATGCGATCAATGCCACGGACGGTTCGGGGGCGAACTGTCACATGTCCAGCGTCGGCATGTGCTCGCTGTTGACGCGGCGCGGTTACGCCATGGTCATGCAGGTCTCGGCCCGGGACCGCAACCGGATCGCCATCCAGGGCGACGTGCTGGGCGCCGCGGCCATGGGCGTGGCCAGCATTCTGTGCCTGACCGGCGACGGCGTCGATGTCGGCGATCACCCGCAGGCCAATCCCGTGTTCGACCTCGACAGCCTGTCCATGCTGAGCATGGTTCGCGGCATGCGCGATGAGGCCAGGTTCCTGAGCGGGCGCAAGCTGACGGAACCGCCGAGGGTTTTTCTGGGCGCCGCCGCGAACCCGTTCGCGCCGCCGCTGGACTACCGTCCACTCCGGCTCGCGAAGAAGGTCGAGGCGGGTGCGCAGTTCGTGCAGACTCAATACTGTTTCGACGTCGATGCGTTCAAGCGCTACATGGCGGCGGTGCGTGACGCCGGGACCCACGAGAAGGTCTTCATCCTGCCCGGAGTCGGACCGCTCGCCTCAGCCCGTTCGGCCGAATGGATTCGCAGCAACGTGCCGGGCATTCACATTCCCGATGCGATAATCCGGCGCCTTGCGGGTGCGGCGAACCAACAGCGGGAGGGGGTGAATGTCTGCGTCGACATGATCCGGCGAATCAGGGAAATCGAGGGCGTGCACGGCATTCACATCATGGCGTACCGCCAGGAACACCGGGTCGCGGAAATCGTCGAGCGTTCCGGCGTGCTGGGTGGCCGCACACCGTGGCGGCCTTCGATCGACTGGAAGAACATCGCGTCGGTTCACGGCAATCCCGCCGTGTCCGGCGCACCGGCCGCGCAAGCGGCGGAGGCAGTCTCATGACGCAGACAGTAGTGACCTCGCCCACCCGGGAAGTGCGGATCGGTTTCGACCGCCCATTCGTCATCATCGGCGAGCACATCAATCCCACCGGGCGCAAGATCCTCGCCGAGGAGATGGCGCGGGGCGATTACAGCCGGGTCGAGGCCGACGCGATCGCACAGGTCGAGGCCGGCGCGCACATGCTGGACGTCAACGCCGGTGTGCCTCTCGCCGACGAGCCGAAAATGCTGGCGGACATCGTAAGACTCGTGCAGTCCATCACCGACGTGCCGCTGTCCATCGATTCGTCCATCGTCGCGGCGCTCGAATCCGGCCTGGCCGTGTACGAGGGCAAGGCGCTGGTCAACTCGGTGACCGGGGAGGAAGAGCGGCTGGAGACGGTGCTGCCGCTGGTGAAGCGGCACGGCGCGGCGGTGGTCGCCATTTCCAATGACGAAACCGGCATCTCCGAGGACCCGGACGTGCGTTACGCGGTGGCGAAGAAGATCGTCGAGCGCGCTGCGGACTACGGGATTCCCCGCGAGGACGTGGTGGTCGATCCCCTGGTCATGCCCATCGGCGCGATCAACTCGGCGGGCAGGCAGGTCATGCACATCGTCCGGCGGCTGCGCGAAGAGCTGAAGGTCAACACGACCTGCGGCGCATCCAACGTCAGCTTCGGATTGCCTAACCGCAATGGCATCAATTCCGCCTTTCTGACCATGGCCATCAGCGCGGGCATGACTTCCGCGATCACGAACCCGCTGCACGCCGATGTGCTTCAGGCCGTGCTCGGGGCCGATGTGATGATGGGTCACGATCCGGACTGCACGAGATGGATCCGCAAGTACCGCCAGCCGTCGGCCGATGGGACCCAGCGCGAGCGCCGCGGCCGGCGTCGCCGGCGCCGTTCGGCCGTCGCCTGAGCAAGCCGGTTGCCCGATCACCCCGCGCGAGGAACTGACGTGGCCAGCGAGGACCCCAGAATCGTGTTCACGCCCTCCGGGCGCCGCGGCACGTTTCCGCGCGGCACGCGGCTGCTGGATGCCGCCCGCAGCATCGGCGTGGACGTGGATTCGGTGTGCGGCGGCCGCGGGCTGTGCGGGCGCTGCCGGGTCGTGTGCATGGACGGGGACTTTGCCAAGCACGCCATCCGTTCCCGCCCGGCTCATCTGTCGCCGGTCAACGAGATCGAAGAGCGTTACAGCGAACGCCGCCAGCAACTCGCGCCCAACCATCGCCTGAGCTGCCAGGCCGTGATCGGGGGCGATCTCGTCATCGACGTGCCGCCGGAGAGCCAGATGCACCGCCAGGTCGTGCGCAAGGATGCCGAGTACCGCGACATCCATCTGGAACCGGCCACAAGGCTCTACCACGTCGAAGTGCAGCCTGCCGACCTGCTTGAAGCAACCGGGGACCTGCAGCGGCTCTGCGACGCGCTGGCCTGGGAGTGGAAGCTTGCTGACCTGGCCTGTGACCCCGTCATCCTGCCGGGCCTGCAGGCAGCGCTGCGCGACGGGGAGTGGCGGGTCACTGCGGCGGTGCACGGGCATTCGAGCATCGTCGCAGTCTGGCCCGGTTTCAAGGCCGCGGCCCACGGTGTGGCCATCGACATCGGTTCGACGACCATCGCCGCTCACGTGGTGGACCTGACGGCCGGGGACGTGATCGCCACCGACGGCATCATGAATCCGCAGATCCGCTTCGGCGAGGACCTGATGAGCCGGGTGTCCTACGTGATGATGCACCCGGAAGGCGCCGGCGAACTGACGAACGCCGTGCGCACGGGCGTGAACGACCTCATCGGTCAGGTTTGCGGGCGGGGCGGCATCGACGCGGCAGACGTTGTCGAACTGACCGTGGTCGGCAATCCGATCATGCACCACCTGTTCCTGGGCCTGGATCCGCGCGAACTCGGCGGCGCGCCCTTCGCTCTCGCTGTCGATACCGCGCTCGATCTGAAAGCGCGTGACATCGGCATCGGTATCAATCCGGGCGCCAATGTCTACGTGCTGCCGTGCATCGCCGGACACGTGGGCGCCGATGCGGCCGGCATGGTGCTGGCCGAGGAGCCGCACCTGCTGGACGATGTCTCGCTGGTCGTGGACGTGGGCACCAACGCGGAGATCGTGCTTGGCAGCCGCGACCGGCTGCTGGCCTGCTCCAGCCCGACGGGGCCGGCGTTCGAGGGCGCACAGATTTCCGGCGGCCAGCGCGCCTCGCCCGGCGCCATCGAGCGGGTGCGTATCGATCCGGAGAGCCTCGAGCCGCGCTTCAGCGTCATCGGTTCCGAATTGTGGTCCGACGAACCGGGATTCGACGAGGCAACACAGGCGTTCGGCGTCACGGGCATCTGCGGCTCCGGCATCATAGAGGTCATCGCCCAGATGTACCTGGCCGGAATAATCAACGAGGATGGCGTCGTCGACGGCTCGCTGGCGGCCCGGAGCGAGCGTATCGTCGCGGACGGGCGCACGTTCTCGTACCTGTTGCACGACGGCCCGCAGAGAATCCTCGTCACGCAGACCGACGTGCGGCAGGTGCAACTCGCCAAGGCGGCACTGTACGCCGGTATCCGGTTGCTCCAGGACCGTGCCGGCATGGACAGGATCGACCGGATCCGGCTTGCCGGGGCGTTCGGATCCCACATCGATCCGAAATACGCCATGGTCCTGGGGCTGATTCCGGACTGCGACCTCAACCGGGTCGAGTCGGCCGGCAACGCCGCGGGCATGGGGGCGCTGATCGCGTTGCTGAACGTGCCTGCCCGCGCGGAGATCGAGGCCGCGGTCCGCAGGATCGAGAAGATCGAGACGGCGGTGGAACCGAAGTTCCAGGAATACTTCGTGGACGCCATGGCGATCCCGAACAAGCGGGACGCCTTTCCAAGACTGTTCTCGGTGGTTGACAGGCCGGCCGCGGGGCCGGATACCGCCGGCACAGGCCGGCGCCGACGCAGGAGGGTGATGTGATGACCGGAGCAATTGTCCTGAATTGCAGGCTGGCAGGGTCCGCGGGAGCCGAGGCATGAATCGCAAGGTGACGTTCACGGCCATGGATCGCGGCACGCGCGAGGACTACGACCTGGTGGAGGCGCACGACGCGCGCAACGCGGCCGGACTCGCCGACCGGGTCCTAGCGTGGCTGCGCTCCATGGATGGCGAATCGCCGTACCGGATCAGCCGTCTCGATCACGCGTTGCAGACCGCCACGCGAGCCGAGCGCGACGGTGGCGACGACGAAACCGTCGCATGCGCGCTGCTGCACGACATCGGCGACGTGATCTCGCCGCGCAACCACTCCGAGGCCGCCGCCGCCCTGCTCGCCCCCTATGTGAGCGAGAAGAACCACTGGATCGTCCGGCACCACGGCCTGTTCCAGGGCTACTACTGGCTGCACCATTACGGCGAGGACCGCAACGCCCGCGACCGTTATCGCGACCACGAACATTACGAGGCGTGTATCGAATTCTGCGCCCGCTGGGACCAGGTTTCGTTCGATCCCGCGTACCGGACCCATCCGCTCGAACATTTCGAGCCGCTGGTACGAGAGCTGTTCGCCCGCCCGCCGCGGCCAATTCTCTGAGAAAGGTTTCCGGCTTATGAAGACACGGGCTAGAGTCGTGGTCATCGGCGGAGGCGTGGTCGGCGTCAGCGCCCTGTACCACCTGGCCAGGAAGGGCTGGGGCGACGAGGTCGTGCTGATCGAGAAGGGTGAGCTGACCTCCGGCTCTACCTGGCATGCCGCGGGACTGCTGCCGCTGTTCAACATGAGTTACTCGGTGGGCCAGGTCCACAAGTACTCGGTCGAACTCTACCGGCAGCTCGAGAAGGAAACCGGACTGCGGGTCGGATTCAGCCAGGTCGGCAACCTGCGCCTGGCCATGAACCGCGACCGCATGGACGAGTATTACCAGTACGCGGCGACGGCGAAGACCATCGGGGTCGACGTCCGCTTCCTGACGCCGGCCGAAATCAAGGCGCTCTGGCCGTTGTGCGACACGGACGGGCTCGTGGGCGGCATTTTCCATCCCGAGGACGGCTATATCCAGCCCGCCGACCTGACCCAGGCGCTGGCCGCAGGCGCCCGCGCACGCGGTGCCGCGATCTACCGCCAGACCGCGGTCCTGGACATTACCCAGGCGACGTCCGGCGGCTGGATGGTACATACGGACAAGGGCGACATCACCTGCGATCACGTGGTGTCTGCGACCGGCAATTACGCCCGCCAGACCGGCGAGATGGTGGGACTCGACATCCCGGTGATACCGGTGGAGCACCAGTACATCGTCACCGAACCGCATCCCGACCTGCAGGCCCGCAAGCGCGACGGCCTGCCCGAACTCGGTGTGCTGCGCGAATCGGACGGATCCTGGTACCTGCGCGAGGAAAACAGCGGATTCATCCTGGGGCCCTACGAAAAGGACGCGCCCTGCTGCTACGTCGACGGACCGGATCCGGCGGCCGAGTACGAACTCTTCCAGGAAGACATCGACCGCCTCATGCCGCACATCGAAGCGGCGATGAACCGGGTGCCCGCGTTTGCCGAGGTCGGGATCAAGGAGGTCTACAACGGCGCCATCGCCTACACGCCGGACGGCAACCCGATCATCGGTCCGGCGTGGGGCCTCGACAATTTCTGGCTGTCCGAGGGGCACAGCTTCGGCATCACCGCAGCCGGCGGCGCCGGCTGGCAACTGGCCGAGTGGATCGTCGAGGGCGAGCCGACCATCGACATGCTGGGCGTGGAGCCGCGCCGTTTCGGCGAATACGCCACGAAGGACTACCTGGTCAAGAAGACCGAGGAAGCGTACGCCCACGTCTTCATCATCCACTACCCGGACGAGGAGCGCCCCGCCGCGCGCCCGTTGCGCACCGCGCCCTGCTACGAGCGCATGAAGGCGCGCGGCGCCGTGTTCGGGCAGAAGTTCGGCTGGGAACGGCCCAACTTTTTCGCAACCGACGGGATGCCCCAGGAGGACGACTGGTCGTTCCGCCGTTCGCGCTGGTTCGAGGCGGTGCGCAGGGAAGTCGACATTGTCACCAACCAGGTCGGCCTGCTCGACATGACCGCGTTTGCCAAGTGCCGAGTGTCCGGACCGGGTGCGGAGGATTTCCTCAACTGGTTTGTCGCCAACAGTGCGCCGAAGCAGGTCGGACGGCTGTGCCTGGCGCACGCCCTGAACCGCAACGGCGGCGTGCATTCGGAGTTCACGATCCGGCGCGAACCGGGCGATGCCTTCTACCTGGTGTCGGCCGGCGCCTTTCAGCGCCTGGACCACGACTACCTTCGCAAGTACATGCCGCGGGACGGGTCGGTGCAGTTCACTCCGCTGACGGGTGCGATCGGCGTGCTGGTGCTGGCCGGGCCCAGGGCCAGGGAGCTGCTGTCGCGGGTGACGAGCGCGGACCTCTCGAACGAGGCGTTCCGCTGGCTGACCGCCCGCGATATCGTGGTCGGCTCGGCGCCGGTCAATGCCATGAGGGTGAACTTCGTCGGCGAGCTCGGCTGGGAACTGCACCATCCCATGGAATATCAGAACCACATTTTCGACGCGCTGTTCGAAGCCGGCGAGGACCTGGGTCTGGCGCCGTTCGGCATTCGCGCCATGGACTCCATGCGCATGGAGAAATCCTATCGTCTGGTGGGCACGGAACTGTCCATCGAGTACTCGGCTTTCGAGTCGGTACTGGATCGATTCGTAAAGCCCGACAAGGGCGATTTTCTCGGACGCGACGGCCTGCTGGCATCCAGGGATGCGGGACTTGCGAACCGGCTCGTCACCCTTGAGGTCCACGACGTCGAGGATGCCGACGCGCTCGGCAACAACGCGTTGCTCAGCGTCGGCAAGACCGTCGGCCGCGCGACCAGCGGAAATTACGGTTTCCGCACCGGCAAATCGCTGGCGCTGGGCATGCTGCCGCCCGATCTGGCGGTGCCGGGCACAGAGGTCGGGATCGAAATCCTCGACAGGACTTTCAGGGCGACGGTCATCCCGGACAGCCCGTTCGACCCGGCCAACGAACGGCTGCGCGACGTCAATGGGGCCAATGGGTAGTGATGGCATGAAGCGCTACTCCGCGATCGGCCTGCTGCGCAACGCGCTCACCCACAACAGGAACTGGCGCGCAGCCTGGCGCAGTCCCCAACCGAAGAAAAGCTACGACGCGATCATCGTCGGCGGCGGCGGTCACGGCCTGGCGACGGCGTACTACCTGGCCCGGGACCATGGCATCAGGAACGTCGCCGTGCTCGAGAAGGGCTGGATCGGCGGCGGTAACACCGGGCGCAATACCACGATCGTGCGCTCCAACTACCTGTGGACCGAGGCGTCGCTGCTGTACGAGAAGTCGATGAAGCTCTGGGAGGGGCTGAGCCAGGACCTGAATTACAACGTCATGTTCAGCCAGCGCGGTGTCTACAACCTCGGCCACTCGCTGCAGGACATGCGCGACATCGAGCGGCGCGTCAACGCCAATCGGCTCAACGGCATCGACGCCGAGGTGCTCGGCGCGGAGGACGTCAAGAAGGCGATTCCGTGCATCAACACCTCGCCCGGTGCGCGATATCCCATACTCGGCGCGTCGCTGCAGCGCCGTGCCGGGGTGGCGCGCCACGACGCCATCGCGTGGGGCTTCGCGCGGGCGGCGGACTCGCTGGGCGTGGACATCATCGAACAGTGCGAGGTCACCGGCATCGATGTGCGTGGAGGCAAGGCCGTGGGCGTGCAGACCACGCGGGGTTCCATCGCATCGGATCGCATCGGCGTCGTGGTGGCCGGCCACGCAAGCGTGCTGGCGAAAATGGCGGACCTTCGCCTGCCCATCGAAAGCCATCCCCTGCAGGCGTTCGTCTCCGAGCCCATCAAGCCGGTGCTGGACACGGTGGTCATGTCCGGCGCGGTGCACGGCTACATCAGCCAGTCCGACAAGGGCGAACTGGTGATCGGCGCCGGCATCGACGCCTACAACGGCTACGGCAACCGGGGCAGCTTCCAGGTCATCGAGCACACGATGCAGGCGATCATCGAGCTGTTCCCGGTGTTCAGCCGCGTGCGCATGCTCAGGCTGTGGGGCGGCATCGTCGACATCTGCCCGGATGCGTGTCCGATCGTGGGGAAAACGCCGGTGGAGGGCCTGTATTTCAACTGCGGCTGGGGCACCGGCGGCTTCAAGTCGACGCCGGGCTCCGGATGGGTGTTCGCACACACGATGGCCCACGACGAGCCCCACGAACTCAACGCGCCGTTCAGCCTGGAGCGGTTCACTTCCGGCGCGCTGATCGACGAGCACGGCGCTGCGGCGGTGGCGCACTAGCGCACCTTTGACGGCAGGCGTGCTGAAAATGAACTCGCAGAATTGTTTCGCTGGGCGCGAACGGGCTCTGGACCATGCTATTGATTGAATGTCCATGGTGCGGCCCCCGGGCCGAAACCGAATTCAGCTACGGCGGCGAAGCCGGCATTGTGCGGCCGGCCGACCCGGATGCGCTGAGCGACGCGGAGTGGGCCGACTACCTGTTTAACCGCAGCAACCCGCGCGGCGTGCACCGGGAGTTGTGGAATCACGCCCAGGGCTGCCGGCGGTGGTTCGGCATCGAGCGCAACACGGTGACCTACCGCATCGCACGGAGCTACACGTTGGATCGGACTGAGACCAATCCGGTGACTGGCTCCGGCACTACAACCGACGCCGAGGCCGAGTTTAGCGCCGGAAAGGGTGATTGACGATGGCCGCCTCGCAGCCGAATCGATTGCAACAGGGCGGGCGGATAGACCGCTCCCGGCCGTTGGCCTTCTCTCTGGACGGCAAGCCTTACGTAGGCTTTGCCGGCGACACGCTCGCCTCCGCGCTGATGGCCAACGGCGTATCCCTGGTGGGGCGCAGCTTCAAGTTGCGCCGCCCGCGGGGGATCGTCGCCAGCGGTGCCGACGAACCGAACGCGATCATGCAGATTGGCGAGGGAGATACCGCGCAGCCGAACCTCCAGGCGACGCAGGTCGAGCTCCACGACGGCCTGGTCGCGCGCACCACCAAGGGCTGGCCGAGCGTCCGCTTGGATATCGGCGAGATCAACGATGTCTTCGGGCGAATGCTGGGCGCCGGCTTCTACTACAAGACGTTCATGTACCCGCGCTCGTGGTGGAAGTACTACGAGCGCGTGATCCGCCTGTCCGCCGGCTTCGGCCGCGCGCCGGCGGCGCCCGATCCCGACACCTACGAGCACATGAACGCGCACTGCGACGTGCTGGTGGCCGGCGGCGGACCGGCCGGCCTCATGGCGGCGCTTGCGGCGGCGAGGTCCGGCGCCCGCGTGATTCTCGCCGACGAGCAGACCGAATTCGGCGGCAGCCTGCTGGCTTGCACCGGGAGCATCGACGGTACCCCGGCCGCGGAGTGGGCCGCGGGCGTTGTGGCCGAACTGCGCGAGCACCCGGACTGCACGCTGTTACCCCGCAGTACCGTGTTCGGCTACCACGACCACAATTTTCTGACGATTGCGGAGCGGTGTACCGACCTCCACGGCACTCGGGAGCGGCTCTGGCGCGTCCGGGCCCGGCAGGTGGTGCTGGCGCAGGGCAGCTTCGAGCGACCGCTGGTGTTCTGCAACAATGACCGGCCTGGCGTCATGCTGGCCTCGGCCGCCTCCAGCTACGTCAACCGGTACGCCGTCCTGCCCGGCCGCCGCGCAGTGGTCTTCACGAACAACGATTCCGCCTATCGGGCGGCGATGGACCTGGCAGAGGCCGGCGCCGAAGTCGCAGCCATCGTCGACAGCCGCCCCGGCGGCGGCGGGGAACTGGGCGCGCAGGCGCAAGACGCGGGGATCCCGGTGCTGACGGGACACGTGGTGAGCGATGTAGCCGGCCGGCATCGTGTTACGGGCGCCCGCATCGCAAGGTGGAACGGCGACAGTTGGGAAAACGTCAGGCATACGATCCGTATCGACTGCGATCTCGTGGTCGTGTCCGGCGGCTGGAGTCCCGCGGTTCATCTGCACTCCCAGGCGGGCGGCCGACTCGCCTGGGACGATGCGAATCTCTGCTTCTCGCCATCGCAAGCGCGGCAGGCCCACGTTTCGGCCGGCTCGGGCAACGGCAAGTGGTCCCTCGGCGAATGCCTGAAGGACGGGCTGCGCGCCGGCACTGAAGTCCTGTCGCGGCTCGGGCTTGAATCCGCGTCCATCAAGGCACCGTCCGTCGGCAACATCGCGGAAAACCCGATCGAGGCCCTGTGGCGCGTGCCGGCCGCGAAGGACGCGGACCGCTGCCCGAAGCAGTTCATCGATTTGCAGAACGACACGAGCGTCGCCGACATCCGCCTCGCGGTGCGGGAAGGCTATCGCAACGTCGAACACGTCAAGCGATACACCGCGCTCGGCTTCGGCACCGACCAGGGCAAGCTCGGCAATATCAACGGCATGGCGGTGCTGGCGGACATACTCGGCAAGAAAATTCCCGAGGTGGGAACGACCACGTTCCGGCCGGCCTATACGCCGGTGAGTTTCGGCGTCGGCGCTGGCGAAAGCGTCGGTGAGCTGTACGATCCGGTGCGCAAGACGGCAATCCACGAATGGCACGAGGCCGCCGGTGCACCCATGGAAGTCGTCGGCCAGTGGCACCGGCCCTGGTACTTTCCGCGAGACGGCGAAGACCTGCACGCGGCGGTGGCGCGGGAATGCTTGGCCGTGCGCAACTCCGTCGGCGCGATGGACGCCTCCACGCTGGGCAAGATCGACGCCCGCGGGCCCGATGTCGTGGAATTCCTGGAGCGCATCTACACGCACGATGTCGGCCGGATGAAGGTCGGGCGCTGCGCCTACGGCATCATGCTCGGCGAGGACGGCATGCTCATGGACGACGGTGTGATGGCGCGCCTCGGCGAGCACCGCTTCTACCTCACCACGACCACCGGCGGCGCCGCGAACGTGTTGAGCTGGCTGGAAAGTTGGTTGCAGACCGAGTGGCCGGAGCTTGACGTCTACCTGACGTCGCTCACCGAGCACTACTCGACCATCGCGGTGGCCGGACCCAACAGCCGCAGATTGCTGGAGAAGCTCGGCTGCGATATCCCGCTGGACAAGGAGAGCTTTCCGTTCATGGCCGTCAGGCCGGCCGTTCTGGCGGGCATGCGTGTCACCCTGTTCCGGGTAAGCTTTTCCGGCGAACTGGCGTTCGAGATCAACGTCGACAGCGGCCACGCGCTGGCCATGTGGCAAAGGGTCATGGAGGCCGGCCAGGCATTCGATATCGCGCCCTACGGAACCGAAACGATGCACGTACTGCGCGCCGAGAAGGGTTTCATCATCGTCGGCCAGGACACGGACGGCTCCGTGACGCCCGTGGATCTGGGCATGAACTGGCTGCTATCGAAGGAGAAGGACTTTCTCGGCAAGCGTTCCCTACGGCGCCCGGACTGCCTGCGGGAGGATCGCAAGCAGTTGGTCGGACTGCTGTCGTGCGACGGTCGAACCGTGCTCCCGGAGGGAACGCAGCTCATCGACGAGCCCCGGAAACCCGGAAAGGCCGGCAGGCTTGGGGGGACCGGCTGGCTCGGAGGGAGCGGTTGGTTCGGGGGGACCGGCAGGCTCGGGGTGTCCGGCCAAGGCGAGCCCATACCCATGTGTGGCCATGTCACGTCCAGTTACCGCAGCGCGTGCCTCGGCCACCCGATCGCGCTGGCCCTGGTGGCCGGTGGGAGGGGGCGCAAGGGCGAAACCATCTACGCGGCGTTGCCGGGGCGCGACCCGCTGCCGGTGCGGATCGTTCCGCCGGTCTTTCACGATCCCAAAGGACAGCGCCAACATGTCTGAAGCGACTGCACGCCGCCACGGCCTGGAACCCTTTTTCGCCGCAGCGGAATCCGCGGCGGCGGCGCGTGTCGACATCAGCGTGCTTTCCGACCGGGGGTTCCTCAACATCCGGCTCGATCCACGCAATCAGCAAGCCGTCGAGGTCGCCGCGCGGGCCCTGGGCCAACCCGTGCCGCTCGCTTCCAACACGTTCACGTGCGGCGAGCACCGTGTATTTTGGCTCGGCCCGGACGAGTGGCTGATCGAGACGGGCGCGCAGCGCGCCGCACGTCTCGACAGCGAACTCGCCGAAGCGCTTGCCGGGTCCCATGTCGCGATCAACGACGTCAGCGGCGGACATGTGGCGCTGCGCATCAGTGGAGCCGACGCGCGCACGGTGCTGGCGAAGGGTTGCACCCTGGACTTGCACCCGCGCGAGTTCGGCCCTGGGCAATGCGCGCGCACGGGTCTGGCCAAGGCGAGCGTACTGCTGGGCGTTCACGACAACCCACCGACCTGCACGATCATTGTCGGCAGGAGCTTCGCGGACTACCTTTGCCGCTGGCTTGCGCACGCCGCTCACCCGCACGGCGTGCGTTTCTCGATACAGTAGCCGGAACTTCGGTTTCCTCGTTGATCGACTGCCCTCAGGGCTCGTCGCCTTGGCGGGTCAGACTTGAAAGCGCGACACATCCCTTGTCGGTCAGCCGGTATTTCTGCAATCGGCTATTAGGCTTGTCAGGGAGGGTGAACTCGATCATTCCAGTGGCCGTGAGCTTTCGGACGAGTCCGTGCAGGGGTCCCGATACCTGCCTTTGTCCCAAGCCTCGTGACAACTCGACCTTTGACATCGGCCCGGCGACCAGCAGACGCAGCACGCGGCCCTGGAATGGGGTAAATGACGACTCTAGCTCCGACTCTAGCTCCGACTCTAGCTGTGAATCGACTTTGGGGACGGCTCTGGACCTGCCTGCCTCGCTAATGGACGTTGCCCCCACCGCGCTTTGTCCCGCTCCTTGCACCCTGGCCAACTGTGCCGCGTAATCGGGGCGACGAATGGTCGCAACGAAACCCCCGCTGGCGACGAACTCCGGTTCGGTCAAGCCAGCGTCCGCGCAGCGCCGGATCATGTCCAGCGTTCCGGTTCCAATCTGTTCGATGTAGCCGCGCAGATACATGCACTGCGCCAGCAGAGGATTGCGAGGCGCCGATTCATGCGGAACACGCAGCTTTTCCACCGTAAGCGGCGGCGGAAGACTGCCCGAGTTCATTACGTCCAACCGGTCCGCGAACAGCATCACCTGAACGCTGCTGTTGTCCGTATAGTCGCGGTGCGCCACAGCGTTGACGATGGCTTCGGTTACCACTTCCTTCGGTATCTCGTAGGCCAGCGGCACCTCGATGCTCTCTGCCCTGGTTCCGACCGACAATGCGATCTTGCTCAGCACGAAGTCCACGGCCTGATCGACCACTTCGAATACCGTACCCTTGTAAATCTGATAGGACGGGATCGGTTTTGCAACCTGCGTGCCGTGAAAATGAGCGCACTTGATTGCCGAGGAAATCAGGAATCGTTGCGGCGCCTTGCCGAACAGCAACATGGCCGCGTTGGTCAATCGACCGTTCTTCAACAGGTCAAGGTGTCGAAGCAAGTCCTCCGGTGGGGTGTCCTCGCGGAGCGGAAATTGCCTGATGCTGCGCGCCGCACGCACAAAGCGCCTCATTACCCCGGAGTCCAGATCGCCCAGCGAGGCTCCAGCGCAAGGCGCTGCGTCGAACGGCCCGAAACGCAGTAGTTCCCTGGTTTCGAGGTACTCCACCAACGCCGCGTAGAAACCGGTGACCAGGCCTTCCGTCGTATTGAAGCGTTTCCGAATCAGACCTGCCTCCGCCTTGCCGATCAACGCTTGCATCTTCGGATGGCGGGCGTTGGATTCCGCGTCCTTGACAAATATCAGGCGGTGCTTGCCGAGGGCAGTGGCATGATCGAACTCCCGTTCCGTCGGCGACAACCCATTGCCGTCTTCGGTTCCGTAGTCCTTTCCGAACAAACCCACGTAGATGTCGCAACGCTCGACTTCGGACAGATACACTCTGTCTGGTCGCCGGTCCGACGCCGGGACACCCTCGAAGAGGAAACCTTCAAAACATCTCCGCATAAGCGGATCGTTGCGCAGGTAGGCGCCGAGCGCCTTCCGTTCGTCGGAGAACTCCCGCTGCACGCTGCTGATGAAGATGCGGAGGGGGATCATGCGGCGGTTGCCTGTTCGGTAAGTATCTCCGGTTCACAAATCGTAAACCGTCCCTCGTTCACCGTCCAACCCCGCGTATCGGTGCTGAAGCGTCGCGCCGGACACGGGGCAGTCTCGGCAATGATTCCGTGGCGACCGCGTACGATCACGACGGTTTCGGCGCGCGGAAAAGCGATTGTAACGAAGCCTGCGCCGGATTGATCCTCAAACCGGAAAAAACAGATAATAGTTGCACTATTCCCTGCTTAAGAGGGATGCGAAAATGTTATACAGTGCATCCATCCATTCAGTGGCCGAATTCAGCCGCAAGCCGGCGGAGCACATCAAACGGCTCGGTAAACACAAGCTTCCGGAGTTCCTGACGGTGAAAGGCAAGGCCGCCGTGGTGGTGCAAGATGCCGAAGCCTACGAAAAAATAGCAGAACTGGCGAGATACGCGGAGAGTCTGCAAAGTATCAGGCGAGCCCTGTCGGAACAGGGGAGAGCGCTGGATGAATTCACCGCTGAGTTTGAGAACAGGCGCGATATTCGCCGTTGAAACAATACATGTGCGCCACGGCCGCATGGACAGGCGGCTTTGACGAACACGGTTTGCGCGATGGGAAAGGCCGAAACTCAACAGTTGCCAACGTTATTCGGCTTCATGCTGATCGACGATTTCACGCTCATATCCATGTCGTCGGCGATCGAGACGTTGCGCATGGCCAACCGCGTGGCCGGCTCCAGGGTCTATCGCTGGCGGATGATTTCCAGGGACGGTGACGCCGTGACCGCGAGCGACGGGCTCTCCATCAATGCCGATTTCGGTATCGGCGACGAAGTCCAGTCCCGAACCGTGGACGCGGTCGTTGTCTGCGGCGGCGAGGGCGTGGAGCGCTTCGCCGCCAAACCGGTACTGCGCTGGCTGCACGCCTGCAGCGCTCGTGGACTGTCGCTCGGCTCCACCTGCACGGGCAGTTACGTACTGGCCAAGGCCGGGTTGCTGGACGGCTACCGGTGCAGCATCCACTGGGAGAATTTCGCCACCCTGACCGTTGAGTTCCCGAAGATCGCTGTCAGCCGCAGCATCTACACCATCGATAACGACCGCTTCACCAGTTCCGGCGGCACGGCGCCCATGGACATGATGTTGTACTTCGTCCGCAAGCAACTGGGCAGGGAGATCGCCGCGGGGGTCGCCGACCAGTTCGTGCATGAACGAATCCGGGATACGAGGGACCGCCAGCATGTGCCGCTGCGCCATGTGGTCGGCGGGCAGTCCGCGAAACTGGTGGCTGCCGTGGAGTTGATGGAGAGCAACATCCGCGAGCCGTTCAGCCAGGTCGAACTGGCATCCTACGTGGACTTGTCGCGCCGGCAGTTGCAGAGGCTGTTCCAGAAGTACCTGATGTGCTCGCCGTCGCACTACTACCTGCGATTGCGGCTGGAACGGGCGCGCCAGTTGCTTTTCCAGACCGACTTGAGCATCGTCGAGATCTCGGCGCAAACGGGATTTGTTTCGAGCTCGCACTTCAGCACGACTTACAAGGAACTCTACGGCAACACGCCGAGCGCCGATCGCGCGGCCAGGTGAAGGGCCGTGCGCCGGTACTGACCCACGTTGGGCCGTAATGTATCCTTGCGCAGCGCCGTAATCGCATCCAACATTAATGCCGCCATGAATACTGCATCGAATATCGCCGCCGATCTGACCAGGCCGCTGCCGGGCGTGATCGAACCGCGCTGGTGGACGGGTACGCCCGCGTTGCCGCCGGCGTCATTCACCATCGACTGCAACGAATTCGCCATGGGCGAGGCGGACCTGGATCCGGATGGCGAACTGGCACGTCGCATGAACCGGACGTTCGATGACGTCGGTCTGGTTTACCTGGTCAACACGGGGCTGACCGACCTGCAGATGATGCGCCGGTTCGCGAAGCTCGTCATCGACCGGGAGATGCGCTACGAGGGCGGCGCCAATCCGCGCGACCTGCTGGAAGCGAATGTTTATGAGGTGGGGGCGCCGCTGGAAGCCTGGCTGCACTACCACCACGAGATGGCCTATGTCGGGCACAGCACCCGGATGCTGGGATTCCTGTGCTATCGGGCGGTCCCGGGGCGCGGGTTTACCTTTGTTTCCGACAGCCTCCAGGCGACCGACGCCATCCTCGAAACAGATTTCGGACGCAAGCTCAGGGATCGGGGGATTTGCTATCACCGCAATCTTACGGATCGCGAAGCCTTCGCCGGGACACCCCAGATCGGCGTCTACAACCACTGGCAGAAGTCCATGCTGACCGACGACCCGGACGAGGCCGAGGCCGAAGCCCGTGCCAAGGGCCTGGAAGTCGAATGGGGCCCCAACCGACTGCTGAAGACCCGCTACCGCGCGTCAGCATTCGAGTACTTTCCGCTGCTGGACAGGAACGTCCTCTACAGCAGCATCGCCGACGACGGCATGTGGTTCGACGCCTGGCCCAGGGTCATGCACCTGCCCTACGAGGAACGGCCCCTGAAATTGACCTTCGGCGACGGCAGCGAGATGACCCGCGAGGAAAAACGGCAGTTTGTCGACGTCTACGATCGGTTCGGAATAGCCATCCAGTGGAGCGTCGGCGACATCGCGATCGTCTGTAACTATCGCTTTGCCCACGGCCGGCCGAGCATCCACCTGGGCGAGGGCGAGGCGCGGGAGCTTGGGGTGTTGATCGGCGAGGCGTACGAGCGCGTCGGCGATTTGCCGGACAAGTGGTAGCCGCGGTACTGGTGCTCCATCAACCTGACAATTGCAGATCAGGTTGATGGAGCGCTGGCAGGCTGCTAGCGAAGGACCACCGTCTGCGCCTCCCCGTCCGGTGATCGAATCCTGAGCTCACCCTGGCGGTCGCTGCGTCCCGTGTTGATGACCAGCAGTTCCGTCGCGGTGCCGTCGCCGTTTTCGAAGCGTGGATAGAGGAGCGAATCCCCGGCCTGCCTTGCCGGCTGCAATGGAACGTTGGTGACGACGAGATCGCCCAACACGTTGACGGTCCGGCGCTGCAGCAACGCCGCCACGGCCGAATCCGAGAACACCCTGACGGTGCCCCGCAACGGGCTGAGGCCGAACGCATCTTCCAGGGACAGGTGGACACGCCGGCCCAGGGGCACGATGCGCTCAAGCTTTGCGGTGGAGTAACCGTCGAGATCGAACAGTTCAAGGTACACCGTTGCCGGTACCGGTCCCTCGTTCACCAGGCTCAACTCGACATCGATGTCACCGTGGCGCAGCAGGCTCGGATACGTGTTCACCGGGGCCCACATCAGGGTGCCCTCCTGGTGGGAGGTGACCACGTGGGCACTGCGGATGCTGGCGTCCCTGCGCTCGGCCAGAACCAGCGCCGCCGCGCTGGGCGCGGCGCCCCGCACGGCCCGGACGATGCCGAAGCCGGTTTCAGCCGGTCTCGTATCCTGCTGCGTTTCCTGCACGAACACGCCGCCCGGCGCAATTTCATAGTTCACGGTGCCGCCGTCGATCTCCAGTACGCCGGCCACGGACTCATCGGTGGGGTTCAGCAGTAAATGGGTGACCTGCTGGCCGGCACCCGTCGTCACGGAGGGCAGAACACGCCGCTGCCCGAGCAGCCCGGTCGTAGCGGTCCGGGCCCGCGGCGCCGCGGCAAGCAACGTTCCGCCCCGCCCGTCGGGAATCCTCAGCACGCCGTTGGCGCTGACAGGCGCGTCTGCCTCGACGGCGAGCGCGGCCAGTACGTCCGCGCCGAAGTGTTCCCCGACGTCCACGACCCATTGTTCGTCCGGGTTCAGATGTCGGAGCTCGGTCGCGGTTTCGCCCGCGGTGGTGCGCAGCTCGAGCTGCAAGTCGAGGCCGGCATCGTTGCCGTTGACGATCGACAGCTCCACCGTCCGACCGCCGCGCGTGTCCACGTAGAACAGGGCCGACTCCGCCGGATCGGTCACGTCGAGTACGACCTCGCTCTGCAGCACCCGGCTCTGCCGTTCGCTGTCCGCGTCCATCGTTGCCCTGGTGAGCAGGTGTCCGCTCAGCGCGACCACCTCCGCGGCGCTCTCCAGATTCAGTTCGGAATGGCCGATCGTGTAGGCTTCCGGGCCGATCGACATTTGTGCATCGAGCGATTCATAGGCGAGCTGGGACCGCGCCGGCAGATCCACCCTGTAGTCGACGCGCGGCAGGGTGAAGACGGTCATTCGCCCATTCAGCCCTTCACTCTGGAACAGGCGTTGGTCGGCTGAATCGAAGTCACTCCCCCTGGGATCGTGGAGCCGGTCCGGGTGGTGGCGGGGGTCACCCGGACCCATCTCCACCGAGTCGAATGTCTGCTCGCCGATCACGGCGGAAGCCGTGGGCATATTGTTACTCTGTCCCGGAGGCACATCGTAGACAAGAACCCTGTGATTGTACTTGTCGGTAACGTAAAGCCTGTCGTTCAGACTGTCATAGGACAGCCCATCGGTCTGCCGGAAACGGTTGTTGGAAAGACCGGGTGTGCCGCTGGCGAAGTCCTGTTGACCGATGACGAACGACGCGGGTTGACCGTTGCGCAGCCGCTCCGGATGCACGTCAAACGCCAGTACGCGGTGCTGCCAGGCGACTCCCACGAAGAGTCGCTGGTTGCGCTCGTCCAGCTCCAGGTCGCCGGGCAGTTCCCAGCGCGTCCGGGAAAGACCGGTCTCGGTGGAGGTGAAATCGTCCTGGCCCAGAACTGCCAGCGCGTCGGCGCCGTTTCCAATACGGTCCGGGTGCACGTCGAAGACCAGCACCCGGTGGTTGCCGCCATCGGTGACGAAGAGCCGCTGATTGACCCGGTCCATCACCAGTTCGGCGGCGCGCGCCTCGCTGGGATAGATCCCGCGGCCGGCCCGGGAACCGAAGTAGATGCGATTTTGCGCCGCACGGGGGTCGTAGGAGGTGAAGTCCGCCTGTCCCAGTACGTAGGAGGCTTCCATACCGCTTTCGACCTGGCCCGGCGTCATGTCGAACACCAGCACGCGATCGCTCCACGTGTCCGCCACGAACAGTCGCTTGTGGGAGTCATCGTACTCCACCGCCAGGGGTAGTTTCACGCTCGTCGCATCCTGGCCCGGTCGCAGCACGCTGGTCTGCGTATCCGGCTGGCCCAGGGCCCAGCTTGCGCCGCGATCGAGGATCCGGTTCATGCGGTCCAGCCGGTAGATGAGCACGCGATGCCCGTAGTTGTCGCTGACGAAGAGCCGGTGATCGACGGTGTCCAGCGACACGTCCCGCGCCTGGGTCCAATAGCGTGGAGAGATTCGGTTGTTGGCCGAGCGCGCCAGGAAGTCCGGTTCGCCCTCCGGATTGATGTGGCCGAGCTGGTCCAGCATCGGGGTCGCCGTGGTCTGCATCCGATCCGGATGAATGTCGAAGATGTTGATCCGGTTGCCCGCCGGGTAACCGTCCGGCACGTAGGCCAGTTGCCGTTGGGAATCGATGGTGATCCGCGGCATGGTCAGGCGGGTTTGGGAAACGGCCGGATCAGTCGACTGGAAATCGGGCTGCCCCAAAACCGCGATGGCATCTTCGTCCAGCGCGCCGTTCAGCTTGTCCGGGTGCACGTCAAAAACGAGTATGCGGTTACCGAACTGCTCCCCGACAAACAACCGGTGATACGCAGCATCCACGGCCATCACGCCGGACCTGTACTTTTCGAGCTCGGTGCGTGGTTCCCGGGAGTCGAAATCGTTCTGCCCGATCACCGCCATGGCCTCGATGCCGGAGCGAAGATTCTCGTCGCTGACATCGAATACCAAAATACGCCGGTTGCCGCTGTCGGAGACGTACAGGTGTTCAAGCCGATCGTCGTAGGCGAGCCCGCCCGCGCCGGCGAAACGGTCGCGGCCCAGACCGCGCTGCCGGGTGGTCAGGTCCGGCTGACCGATGACGAATTTGGCTTCCATGCCGTTTTCGAACCGGTCCGGATGGACGTCCCACACCAGGATCCTGTTGTTGCCGCTGTCGGCGAAGAAGTAGAGCTGCCGTTCGGAATCGACGATGCCGGAACCGCCGCCACCGATCGTGGCGGGGCCCTCCCCCGGCGACCAGGTCTCGAAATGGGGCTGACCCAGTACGCCGATGGCTTCGGGAAGCTCCCCGCGCCCGAGTTCCGCCAGGCTCCGGGGACTGACGTCGAAGATCATGATCCGATACCCGGGCGGGCCAAGGCTGGCGTTGTCGGTCACGAACAGCCTTTGGTTGACCTCGTCGACCGATCCGCCGAAGGGAAAGTTCAGGTAGGTCCGGCCGAGCGGCGCAAAGGCAAAACCGCGCCCGATGAGGTTGCGGCCGATGCCGTAGTCGGCGTGGCGCTGCTCGGGCAGCCCGTCATCTCCCAGCGGATAGATGTCGTAGCGGGAGTTGCCGTGATGTCCGATAAAGAGGCGGTTGTTGGCCTTGTCCAAGGCCACACTACCGGGTCACCAGACGCCGTGGCTCGTGCCTCCGCCGTTGGCCACGCCGCCGATGAACGTGGGATTGCCGGCGATATCGTCGGCCCCCAGCGTGTCGCTGGCGGGCAGGCCGGTCTGCTGCGCATGGGCTGAGCAGGCACCGAGGAGCCCGCTCAGAAGAAGGGATGTTCTGTTCATTTTTTACCCCCGGATCGCTGATCTGGTTCTCGGTTCACATCATACGTTCGGCATTCACAATGTCCAACGGACCGTCGGCGATGCTTGCATCAGCAAGGGATCGCCCGGCGGCAAGACTGAAGCGTGCGACCTGCGGACGGCGCCGGGCCGGTGTCACAGCGCCCCGTAAACGATCCGCCCGCCCAACAGGGTCGCCACGGGCCGGATGTCCTTGATCTCGTCCTCGGGAACCGTCAGGTAATCCCTGTCCAGCACCACCATGTCGGCCAACAGCCCCGGCTTGATCGCACCGATGTCCTGCTCCATGAACATCAGGTGCGCATTGGCCCGCGTGGTGGCGATCAGGGCCTCCTCCCGCGTCAGGGTCTGGTGCTGTATGACCTCGCCGTTGAGGGCCTTGCCGGTGACCGCCCACCACAGGGTGACGAAGGGGTTGATCTGCGCGGCCTTGGTGCCGTCTGTCCCGAGCCCGTAGGAAACGCCGCTCTCCTGGGCCATTCGCAACGGGGGCATGTGGAAGGCGGCATCGCCGAAGTGCTCGAACACCGGCTCGCGCCCGCCCATGACCATGTTGCTGCGCAGTTGCACGTTCATGCCAAGGCGCCTTACGCGCTCAAGTTGCTCCGCCGTGATGTTGTCGGCATGGGTGATGGTCCAGCGCAGCGGGCGCACCGGGTGAACGGCATCGACCTCTTCCACGAGATCGAGCAGATGGCCGATCGTTGCAGGTTGGGTGGCATGGGTCTGCACGGACCAGCCGCCCCGGGCACTGGCCAGCAGGATCTCTCTTGCCCAGTGGATATCCTCATCGCCCGGGTCGATCGCGTCGATGGTTCCGTCCCAGTGGAAGGGTGCGTAGTAAATCTCACCGACCGAGATCAGGTCCACGAAATCGTCGCCCAGGAAGGGCTTCGACGCCTCGATCTCGGCGATGAGGTCCTGTGCATCCTGCGGCGTCCTCGGCATGCTGCCGCCGAGCGTGTGGTAGACCCGCAGCGTCAGTTCCCCATCCGCCGCGATCTCCCGGATCCTGGCGTAGCCCTCGCGGCGGATGCCGACGCCGGCCGGATCGTAGACCGCGGTGAGCCCGATGCTGTTGAGGTGTCCGAATGCGGTCTTGACCGCCTCGACCTGCGCTTCGGGGGAAACCGCCGGGAAGCGCTGCAGGGCCTGCTCCACCATGGGGAATCCGCCGTTGAGCCGGCCCGTTGCCTGACCGTCCGCATCCCGGACGACTCGCGTTGCAACGCCTTCCGCCGCGGCCTGCTCTTCCGCGGACGCGCTGAGGGGGATGCCCATGGCCTCGAACCACGCAGTATTCACGTAGGCGTGGCTGTAGAGAGCCTGGATGAAGGCAGGCCTATCGGGCGCCAGCGCGTCCAGTTCCGCCAGCGTGAAATCCGCCTGGCTGTCCAGGAACTGCGCTTCGCTCCAGCCGCCCAGCGACATCAGCCACACGCCATCGGCCAGCGACTCCGGCTTGGCTCGCAGTATCTCCAGCGCTTCGGCGCGGCTGGTGACGCCGTCCAGGCGTGCCTCGTTGGGCCAGTACTCCGTGGCGCGGATGACGTGGTTATGGTTGTCGATGAGTCCCGGGATCACGGTGTGTCCGGCGAGGTCCGTGACGACCGTATCAGCGTCCGCCAACGCCTGGATCTCCTCGCTGTTGCCGGTGGCCAGGAATCGCTCGCCGCGCACCGCGACGGCTTCCTGAATGGAGAAGTAGTCGTCCACGGTGATGATCTTGCCGTTGATGAAGACGTGATCGGGCGCTTCCTGTGCGAGCAGCAGCCCGTGTCCCGCCGTGCCGAAAAACAGCGTCAAGATCAATGCCCGGGTCGTCCTCATCCTTTTCTCCTCGGTTTGTTCCTTCCCTGCAGCCTGGCCTGGCAGGCCGTGGCAAAAGTCCCGCTGCATTTGATCGGCCAGTCGCCGCTACATTCGTATAATCGAGAGTCCGCCGGCAGGATTCAACACCTATGCCCACCCGTCAACGTTCGATCGCCATCGTGGGCGCCGGCATGGGCGGTCTCGCCGCCGCCGCGACGCTGCTGCGCATCGGCATGAAGGTCGACGTCTACGAACAGGCCGCACGCTTCGCCCGGGTGGGCGCCGGCATCCAGATGATGCCCAATTCCATGAAAGTGCTGCGCGGGATCGGGGTCGAAGAGTCGCTTCGCCGGACTTCATTCAAACCCTTTTCCCATCTCAATCGGGCGTGGGATTCCGGCCGTGTTCTGAAAGAACTGCCGATGCCGGAGGATCTGTTCGGCGCACCGTACCTGTGCATGCACCGGGCCGACCTGACGGACGCGCTGGCGAGCGCCGTGCCGGCGGAAATCATTCACTTCAATCGGGAGCTGGTGGGCCTCGACCAGTCAGCCACCGGCGTTCGGCTCTCGTTTGCCGACGGCAGCCATGCGAGCGCCGACGCGGTAGTGGGCGCCGACGGCGTGCATTCGCTCGTCCGCGAACTCGTGCTGGGACCCGACGAGCCCATCCACAAGGGGCGGATCGCCTACCGCGCGGTGTTCCCCGCCGAGAGGCTCTCAGGCCGGGATCTCGGCCCGTCCCGCACCAAGTGGTGGGGCGAGGACCGGCACATCGTCATCTACTACACAACGGCGACACGGAGCGAAATCTATTTCGTCACCAGCGTGCCCGAACCGGCGGACTGGCTGACTCCGGAATCCTGGTCCGCGAAGGGCGACGTGGAGGAAGTTCGCGCAGCGTATGAGGGATTCCATCCCGATGTTCGCGCCGTGCTCTCGGCCTGCCCGGACTGCCACAAGTGGGCGATTCTGGAACGGGAACCGCTGCCGAGGTGGGGCGACGGCCGCGTCGTGCTGCTGGGCGACGCCTGCCACCCCATGACCCCCTACATGGCCCAGGGCGCCGCCACCGCCATCGAGGACGCCGCGGTGCTGGCGCGCTGCATCGAGGCCTTCGAGGGAGACGATCTCGAACGCGCCTTCCGGCGCTACGAGGCCACCCGCAAGCCGCGCACCTCCAGGATCCAGGCCATCTCCAGCGCCAACACGTGGATGCAGGGCGGCAGCGAGGACGGCGGCTGGCTGTACGGGTATGACGCGTGGAATGTGCCGCTGGTTGAGGTGGGGTTGCCGACCGACGAAGGTTCCTGAGCCGGTTCAGACTCCCGGCTCCGTCGCCGGGACCGCGATCCGGTCAGTCCGACGATCGAGCCAGTCTGGCGTTCGGGCCAGACGAGAGACTCAATCGTCGATCACCGCCACCGCTTCCACCTCCAGAATGAAGCGCGGATCGGTGGCCAGCCGGACGATCTCGATCGTGGTGCTGGCCGGCCGGTGACCCGGGCCCCAGTAACGGGCCATAACGTCGCGGACGATATCCTGGTTGGCCCCCACATCGCGCATGAACTTCGTCACCTGGATGATGTCGGTGAGTTCGCCGCCAGCCGCCCGGATCATCTCCTGGAGACTTTCCATGACCCGCTCGGTCTGGGCCTCCGGGCTGAAGTCCAGATGATCGAATTCGGACGGGACGTGGGGATGGCTGTGGGGAGGCGCCCCAACGGTTCCGGACAGGAAGACGATGCTCCCCGAATTGACTTTTATGGCCGAGGTGAAGGGTGTATTGGTGCCGCTGCCGGGCTGCGTCCCGGAAATATCGATGTACTCGACGGCCGGCCCGCCCGACCCCCCCGGCTCGCATCCGCCAGCCAACCATACGGACGCGGACAGGGCTGCGGCGCAACCCATGGCGCGACACCTGCCCGAAGACAACCACTTCATGTCGAATCCTCCCAGGTACTTTCTTGATCGTTCCCGGTCCATAGCATACCAACGGCCCCTGGAGTGAGCCTGAAAACGACACCCACCCTAGAGACCCTGCTCTACCGAGTACCGCTTCGTTGATGCGGTAACGCCTGTTCGCAATTTGTGTGATGATGGGTAGTGGCGAGACGATTGATGAAGGGGGCAAGTCAGATGCCGAGAGTTTGTCTTGTATTGCTGAGCGCATTTGCCACGACGGCCGGGGCGCAATGGAGCATTCCGGCCAGCGATACCCTGGGGGCCGACGATCTGGCGGGAAATCCGACCTTTATCGGCGGTATCGCCAATAGCGGGAGCACGGCTCACGGGATCTGGTGACCCGGCAGTGTGGCCTTGGACAAGGCCAATAACCGGCTCTTCGTCGAACATCACGGCAACAGCCGCTACGACATCTATCAACTGGACGACGACGGCCTGCCGCTGCGCCGGCACGCGGACCTGGGCATCGGCCGAAGCCTGATAGGACGGGGCTTCGCGTTTGCGCCGATGAACACGACGGCGCTGACGAATCCGGGCGGCGCCAGCTTCGACTCCGTGCACCAGCGAATGTTCGTGTCCGACGACCTGAGCCTGGGACCCCCCGCGGCAAGAATCCTCGTCTTCGATCTGAGCCCGGAAACGTTGGCGACCCTGGAACGAAACGAGTTGCCCCAAGCCATCGCGGTCCTCGGACAGCCCGACTTCGAAACCTACGAACCGGGCGCCGGTCCGGCGAAAATCGGTAGCCGCGGCACCGCGGTCGTGGACGAAGAACGCCAACTTCTGTTCTTCACCGACCCGCAGAACAACCGAGTGCTGGTCTGGGACATCGATCCGGATCGCCTGGTGAGCGGGATGGATGCAATGGCCGTGATCGGTCAACCGGATCTCAATACCAACGAACCCGGAATCGGCAGACGCGGTCTGACCCGACCAAGTGGGATGGTCTACGATCCGCGCCGTCAGAACCTCTTCGTGGGCGACGGCAACAACCGCGTGATGGTATTCCATGTCAGCGATCAGAATCTCGCGGAGGGCGGGGATCTGGAAGCCTTCGCCGCCATCGGCCAGGCGGACTTCGATTCCCGTGAGCCACGCGAGACCCTGCGAAAGTACGGGGGAGGCTCGCTGGGATTCGACTACGAGTACCACCGACTGTTCGCCGGAGAATTCGCCGGCAATCGTGTGCTGGTCTTCGATGTGTCGCCGGCGAACCTGGAAGGCGCGTCCAACCCGGACGCCGTCGCCGTGCTTGGTCAGCCGGACTTCGAGAGTACGGACCCGGCCGTCTCGCAGACGCGACTCACCATGCCAAGGGTGGACATTGACACCGAGCGGCAACTGGCCTACGTACCCGACGGCTACCCGGCGGGCAACCGGGTAAACATATTCGATATCCATCCCGAGCGGATGCAGCAGACTCTGACGCCGATGCTTGAACAGCTCGGTCACATCAACCCGGAAGGCGAACCCGACTTCCTGGCGCGATCTCCCAACGACCGGATCTCTCCGCGCTACTGGACCCAGGGCAGGGATATCGCCGTCGACCGGCTGGACCATCGCCTGTTCATGAGCGACAACTACGGGCACCGCGTGATGATCTTCCAGCTTGATCGCATGAATCGGCTACTGGAAAGGGGCGCAAGCTGGGTGTTGGGCCAGGAGGACACATCGACCAGCGTGCTGCTGCCCGGCCGCGACGCCACAACCATCAAGCTACCGATGTCGGTGGAATACGATGAGGTCCACAAGCGCCTGTTTGTGGGAGACACCTGGAACGACCGGGTACTGGTATTCGATATGACGCCGGGCCAGGTCGAAAGCGGAATGCCCGCGTCCCATGTGCTGGGCCAGAAGGACTTCACCTCCTACGAGCCCGCGGCAGCGCGGAACAGGATTTTCTTCGGATCGCGCAACGGCAACGGCATCGGCCGGGTGGGTTCCCGGTCCGCGGAGCTGACCCTGGATGAGACGACCCAGCGCCTGTATGTCACCGACGGCGGCAATCACCGGGTACTCGTGTTCGACGTGGATCCCCATCGGCTCCGTAACGGCGCGGACGCCATTGCGGTGCTGGGTCAGGATAATTTCACCTCCACCGAGGAGGGGTTGTCGGCGGCGCGTTGGAGGTTGCCGGGCGACCTGGTGGTGGACGAGATCAATCAGCGCCTGTTCGTGGGCATATCCACGCAGCATCGGATACTGGTTTTCGACGTTCACCCGGATCGGCTGCGCAACGGCCAGGCAGCGTCGGTGGTGATCGGGCAGCCGCGTTTCGATACCCGGGAAACCGGCCTGTCCGACCGCATGCTTCGCGAGCCCGACGGGCTGTCCTACGATTCGGAGAACCACCGTCTGTACGTTTCGGATAAACGCAATCAGAGGGTATTGGTTTTCGACGCCCATCCCGACCGCCTGGGCAACTTTCCGGCGGCCATCGGCGTACTGGGCGAACCGGACTTCGATCACATGCGAGTAGGACCCGGCGACCCGAGGAACTATCCCGATCGTTTGCACGACCCCCGGGGAAGCTACTTCGATGCGACGGATCAACGCCTCTATCAGAGCGAGGGGTTGAACGGGCGGATGACGGTCTTCACGTTGCCGCGGGAAGCCTATCGAGTGGATCTGCCCGGCCGTTCGAACCTGCGTTACGCCTCGCTGGACGCACAACTGTCGACGGGTCCCCAACCGCTTGAGTCGGGGTATTCCACGGCGCGACTGAGCAACCCGGGCAAGCTGGCTGCATTGAGTACGCACCTGGTCACGCGTGCCGTGATGCATGAGCAGAGCGAGCGGCAAAGCCGGGAGCTGATCTCCCAGGCGGTGCTGGCAGCGAGTGTACCGGTGCGCTCGGGCCTGCTCTATGTGGACGGGCGGTCCGGCCGGGACACCGCGGTCTCGCTGGTCAATGGTCATTCTTCGCCGATGGAGGTCAGGCTCGAACTGAGCCTGCTGAACGGCGACCGACTGCGGCAGAGCGTGCGCCTGGATACCCGCGGTCAGGTTTTCGAGCGAGTCTCGGCTCTGTTCCCACGGCTGCAGGATCCTCACGGCGTGCTGAGAATCGAGGCGGATGAACCCTTGAGCATGAGCGGATTGCTGGAGACTCCCGACGGCGCGGGACATACGATGTTGAGCCCTGCACCGCTGATCTCCGGCGAGACTGACTTGTCAGGCCTGGAGGCCGAGCGCCGGGTGCTGCCGGTGCTGACCACGGGTGCGGGCCAGCACGTGAACTACATCCTGATGAACGGCAGCGACCGGACGGTCAGCGGCGAACTCGCGGTGACCGACCAGGCGCCGGTTAACTACGAGATCGATGCGGGGGGAATCTACATCCACGAGTCGCCGTCCGCCGCGGAGCCGTTGCTCACCGGGCATGGCCTGGTTCGTTCCGCCGAGGGAGCGGCCCCGGCGGCATTCGCCGTAGTGTCATCGTCACGGCGCGACGGCAGCGTGCGCAGTGTGCATACCGTGACCTCCCACCAGGAAGGCACGCTGTTCTGGGCGCCTGTCGATACCCATCCGGATGTCCTGCATCACGGGAATATCGACGCCGAGCTGAGCATCGTCAACGAGGGACTGGTACCCGCAACTACTTACCTTGAACTGTTTGATATCGACGGGCAATCAGCAGCGACGTACGAACGAACGGTGCCGCTGGGCGAGCGCGCGATGCTCTCGCTGGAGGAAGTCTTCGGCCGCAGTCCGCTTCGCGGGACGCTGCGGATATTCTCGGACACCGCGGTCACGGTGACGCTGCTTGAAACCACCGTAACCGTCGACAACGAAGCCGTGATCACCGATGTGCCGCTGCAGGAGACGCCGCAGCAGGCGAGAACCGAGATCATTTTTCCGCTCTATCAGAACGGAGAGGGCCACGCGACCGAACTCATACTGTTCAACACCGATCGGCGGGCCCATGAGGGCCGCCTCTCGGTGATGTCATCCGCGGGCGAACCGAGGGCCATGATCCTGCGTTAGCAGGGACATGGCCCCGACGGCCGAGGGCTGGCGAGACTAGAACGACTGCCGCCAGGCCAGCCCCATGCGCCGGCCCCGCACGTCGTAGATCATGCTGGTCGACGTGGACAGGTTGCCCTGCTTCAGTGGATCCTCCTCGTCGGTCAGGTTCTGGACCGAGAAAGTGAGTGTCCGCGAGCCGTTGCTCCCGGGCAGCGTATAGTCGTATAGCACGTCCAGCGTGGTGAATGCGCGTTCCTCGGTATTCGGGTTGTTCGGATTGTCCTCCTCCAGAGCCGAGATGTAGCGCACTGTCCCACGGACGTAGTGGTTGTCCCGCGCCCAGTCGACCATCACGTTGCCCCGCACTTCCGGCATCGGCACGCCCTGGTTGGACCCGTTGTGAATGCCGACGCCGTCGAACAGCCGACCTTCACTGGTGATGTCGTACTCAAGGATGTAGCCGCCATTGAGGGCGACGCCCCACTGCGTCCCCGAGGCGCTTTCGGTGTTGAACGTCAAACCAAAATCCACGCCGGAAGTCTGCCAGTAGTCCTGGTTGATGTAGCTCAGGTCGTAGAGCAGCACGTCGAAGCCGGAAAGGCATTCGTCGGGATGGGTGCCGGGCGTCGGCACCGGATCCTGATCCGCCCGGGTAATCTCGCAGGCCTCGTTGGGCACACCCGCCGGCAACACGATTCGCGGGTCCGTGAAGAAACCGTCCGCCAGGTCCGCGTAAAACACCGCGCTGGCACTCTCCGGTACGATCAGGTTCTCGAATTCCACCGTATAGTAGTTCAGATCCAGGGTGAGCCGATCCGTGACATCCCAGGTGATTCCGGCCGTGAAGTTCCTGGACGTTTCCGGGGCCAGATTCGGATTCCCTGTCGCCTGGGCGCGCGCGTTGATCTGGTCGCCGCCGATGAACAGCGCGGCCCCACCCACGGCCGTCTGACCGAAGCTCTGGGCTTCGCTGGCCTGGCGGAAAGACGTTCCCCAGGTGCCGCGGATGAAGAGCCCGTCCGAGGGCGTCAGCAGCAGACCGATCTTCGGTTCCACCGAGTCGTGAGCGCCGGAGTTTTCGTAGCGCGCCGCCATTTGAAACTCCGCCCAATTGCTTGGATACATCACCATTTCCGCAAACAGCGCGTTGGTTTCGCGGTTGCCGCCGAAATCGCCCAGTGCCTGGGTATTGAAGGCCCAGCCGCCGCCCTCGCTGATGTCGTCGCGGTCGTTGAAGTAGTCCTGGGAACGCCACTGCACACCCACCGCAAGTCCGGTGGGGCCGCCCGCCATCTCCCAGAGTTCATCGGCGGTCAGCATCACGTCGAACGTCGTCAGGTCGGCGCCTCCGTCGATGCTCCGGCCGGCGGAAAACCAGTCGAGCACCTCCGGATCGTTGAAGTGCGGGTCGCCGGGCGAGGCCGTCATTCGATTGGCAAAGGGATTCCAGTATTGGCAGTTGCCTTCGCCCGGGGTACCGGTGTTGGGATTGCAGCTGCGCCCGCCGAGCCCGCGAAGCGCCAGGTCCAGCCGGCTGCGAATTGCCTCGACGTCGACAAACCGGCTGTCGTTCGTCGAATAGGTGCCGGAGGCCATCCAATTCCACCCCGAATCGCCCAGCGGCGCCTCCAGGGATGCGGCAAGTCGATAGGTGTCCTGTTCGAACGTCTGCGGCGCCGGGTCCTCGTAAGCACCGCTCTTTTCGCGGAACCAGACGATGTAGTCGCGGACGGCGAAGTTCGGGTCCGCCGCGTTGGCGGCGATGACCCCCGGATTGGTCCGCGGCACGAACGGCCGCGGCGGAGCCACGATGGGCAATCCGTAGCCGAAGTTGTTGGAGTAGCGCGTGCGCGCAAATCCGGTCTCTACCTGTGCGATCATTTCGTTGCCGAAGTCGTGGGTGACCACCGCCAGCCCGTTAAAGCGCTGGGAGTCGGGGACCAGGCTGCGCCCGTAGGCCAGTGCCATGCGACAGAGCGGGCCGACGGTCTTGAATCCATGTTCAACGCCGCCATCGCTGACGGCAATGGACGGGTCGCCGCAGAGCGGGTCGGCGAACGGCCCGCCGGCCGGCCGGCCCGTCGGGGTCGCCGGCTGAAAGTTTCCCGGATTACCGAACGCGGATATCAGGGATTGCTTCAGTCGCGCCGTGTCGTACCGATGGTCGCTCTGGACCTGCTCGGTGCTGGCGTACTCGAAGCCTGCGACGATTCCGGTCGAGTCTCCCTGCGAGCCGAACAGCCCTGCGATGTTGTACTCGGGCGTGCCGCTGGCGGCGTCCTCGTTCCACAGGGTGTTCACCCGAAGTTCCGCGCCCTCGAAGTCGTTGCGGGTGATGAAGTTGACCACGCCCGCCACCGCGTCGCTGCCGTAGAGGGCGGAGGCGCCGTCGCTGAGCACTTCGATGCGCTCGATCATGATCGCCGGCGCCAGGTTGTTGACATCCACCGCGCTGAAGCCCTGGCCGTTGGAACTACCGTCGATGGTCTGGCGCCTGGAGTTAAGCAACACCAGCGTTGCCCGGGCCCCGAGACCGCGCAGGTTGACCGTATTGGTGGGCGAGTCAGAACCCTCCGACCAATTGATGGTCGCTACCGTGCCGGTCACCTCCGGCAGCTCCTTGAAGACCTCGGCGACCGAACCCTTGTACTGGCTGAGCAACTCGTCGTTGTCGATGACCGTGACGGGCTGTGGCCGGTCCGCCGGACGCGCGATGAACGAGCCGGTGACGACGATTTCCTCCAGGTCGTCCGTCTCCTGCGCCATCAGGGGCGTTGTCGCCGTACCCAGAAAAAGCAGTACGGCAATTGCGGCTTCGGCCGCGCGGCTTGAATGCTGGGTTCCTATCTTCATTTTTTCCCCCCTTGAATCAGAGAACCTTCGATTTGTGTTACTACATCGTTGTACTGCTACCTCAAAATCATCGTGCGAATGTCTCCCCGGGCCGACATTACGTTGAGATCGCCCTTGTAGGCCTGCCGGTCAGTGTTCATCAACACGACTTCGGTGGCATGGCCCTGGCCGTTTCGGAATACCGGATAGATGAGTTCGCTGGACGATTCAACCGGCGTCGCCTGCAGCGGCACGTCGGCCACCACCATTTCGTCGTCTACGGTGACCGTGGTCTCCTGCAGGCTCAGCGCCACCGCGGTATCGGTAAACACCCGGAGCGTGCCGCGGATCGGGCTGCGCCCGAAGACTTCCTCCAGCGACAGCATCGCGCGCTCGCCCAGGGGCACAGTACGCTCGTACTTCGCCGTCGACTCGCCATCGTCGATATCGAACAACTCCAGGTACAGTGTCGCGTGCACCAGGCCCTCGTTGGCGATACTCAGTTCGGCATCGATATCCCCGTGATGCAGGACATCCGGATAGGTATCCACCGGCGCCCAGAACAACGTGCCCTCCTGGTGGGAGGTCACGGTATGCGCGCTGCGCAGGCTGCCGTCGCGGCGTGCCGATGTCACCACGGCGAACGACGCCGGTGCGGTTCCCTCGGCGGCTCGAACCAGGCCATGGCCGGTGAGCAACGGTTGCGCCGTGGGCGGAGACTCGTGAATGAAGACACCTCCGGGTTCGATCCGATAAACCACGGGCGCGTGGTCAGTGACCAGGAGTTCGCCGCTCACCGCCGCGTCGCTCAGGTTCATCAGCACATAGTCCACGTGCTGTCCCGCACCGGTGGTCAGCACCGGCAGCACGCGGCGCTGTGACATCAATTCCGAGGAACCGGCAGCACGGTTGCCCTGCGGCGCAGGCGCGAGCAGTGCCTCGCCCCGACCGTTATCGATCTCGAGCAGGCCGCCCATGTGCAAGGTCTGGTCCGCCTCTACCCGTAGCAGCCCTCGCTGCGGGCCGGCACGGCCTTCGAACAGCGCCGACACCCGGTCCGAAATCTGACCGCCCCCGGTCAGGGTCAGGGTTTCCTCAAGACGGTCACCGTCGAGCCCTTCGAACTCAAGGCGAATGCGCGCCACCTCATCGTGGCCGTTGACCATCGAGACCAGCGTGTCGCGTCCTTCGCGAAGATCCACGTAGAACAACGCCGAATCCACCGCCGCCGCCGCGGGCAGCATCGCCGCAGAGATCAATTCCCGGCTTTCGCGCTCACTCTGGTCATGCATTACGGCGCGGCTCACCAGGTGCGTGCTGACGGCCGCGACGCGGCCGGGCTCGCTCAGGCGCGCTACCGAGTAGCCCGTCTCCAACGGCTGCGGGCCCGTGGAAAGCTGCGCATCCAGCGAAGCATAACGCAGGTTGGACCGGGGCGGCAGGTCGATTCGATAGCTCTCCCTGGGCAGCGTGAATACGGTCATCCGTCCGTTCAGACCCTCGGTCTGGAACAGGCGTTGATCCGCGGCGTCGAAGTAGCTGCCGCGGGGGTCGTGCAAACGGTCCGGATGGTGCCGCGGGTCGCCCGGTCCGGAGCGGGCGGTATCGAAGTCGATTTCGCCGATGACCGAGATGGCCTCGGGCAGGTTCTGCATGCGCTCCGGGTGGGCGTCAAAGACCAGCACCCGCTGATTGCCCTTGTCGGTGACGTACAGGCGGTCGTTGTGCGTATCGTATGAGATTCCGTCGGGTTGGCGGATCTTGCGGCTGGAAATCCCGGGCTCATCGCTGGTGAAGTCAGACTGACCGATGACCCGAAAAGCAGCCTGGCCGCTCTGTAACCGGTCGGGATGAGCATCAAAGACCAGCACCCGGTTCTGGAAGGGCACCTCCACGAACAACCGCTGGTGGTTCTCGTCGAATACCAGGTCGCCAGGCAGGTTCCAGCGCGTGGCCGACAGTCCCAACTGGGTGGTGGCGAAGTCGTCCTGACCCAGCACGGCCAGCGCGTCCGCGCCGTTCTCGATCCGATCCGGATGCACATCATAGACCAGCACCCGATGGTTGCTGCCGTCGGTGACGAACAGCCGCTGGTTGACCTTGTCCATGGACAGTTCCGCCGAACGGCCACCGGACGGGCCGATACCGTGTCCGTCCCGGCTGCCGAAGGAAATGCGGTTGCGGGCCGCGGCCGGCTCATAGGAGGTAAAGTCTTTCTGCCCCAGCACGTAGGATGCCGGCATGCCGCTTTCGACCTGCCCCGGCGTCATGTCATAAACAAGCACCCGATTGTTCCATGAGTCGGCCACGAACAGGCGCTTGTGTGACTCGTCGTACTCAACCGCCAGGGGTAGCTTGATGGTGGTCGCGTCCCGGCCCGGCATCAGCACCGCACTGGCCGGGTCCTCCTGCCCGAACACCCATGTAGCGCCACGCTCCAGCAGGCGATTCATCCGGTCCAGTTCGAAGATCATCACCCGGTGGCTGTAGTTGTCGCTCATGATGAGCCGATGGTCCACGGTATCCACCGTCACATCCCTGCCCTGGGTCCAGCCGCGGGGCGTGATGCGACCGTTGGCCGAGCGGGACAGAAAATCCGGTTCGCCGTCCGGGTTGATGTGCCCGATCTGGCTGATCATGGGCGTCAGGGTCTGCTGCATGCGGTCGGGATGGATGTCGAAAATGTTGATCCGGTTCCCCGCCGGATAACCGTCCGGCACATAAGCCATTTGCCGGTCCGTGTCGACGGTGACCCTTGTCATGGTGAGCCGCGTCTGCGACACGGCCGGATCGGTACTCTCGAAGTCCGGCTGTCCCAGTACGGCAACCGCGTCGGGATTCGACGCGCCCTCCAGCCTGGCTGGAGACACATCGAACATCATTACGCGATTCTTTGTGAACGACCCCACCAGCAGGCGATCGAATTCATGGTCCAGGGAAATGGGGCCGTTGCTGAACTTTCGCAGGTCGTCATTGGGCTCGTTAGACTCCCAATCCGGCTGTCCGAGCACGGCGAATGCCTCGAAACCTGCAACCTCATCGAGATTCTGGTCGCTGACGTCGAATACCATCACCCGGTTGCGATCAACCACGAAAAGATTCTGCCGCCGCGGGTCGTAGGCCAGTCCGCCCGGGCTGGTGAGCCCGCTGGGGCCTGTGCGCGCCTCACGAGTGTAGAAGTCCGGCTGACCGATGACGGCAATGGCGTCCACGCCCGTCTCCAGACGCTCCGGGTCGATGTCCCAGACCAGCACGCGGCTGTTGCCGCCGTCGGAAAAGAACAGCAACTGCCTTTGCTCATCCACCAGGCCCGTACCGGATCCACCGATCTTCGCCGGGCCCACGCCCAGGTCCCAGGTGGTCTCGTCCGGCTGCCCAAGGGTGGCGATGACGTGCGGCAGTTCATTGCGCTCCAGTCCTGCCAGCGACTCCGGGCTCAGATCGAACACCATGATCCTGGCGCCTCGCTGAGTCTGCAGGTCCGAACTGTCGGAGACGAACAGGCGCTGATTTACGGAATCGAACGTGGCCTGACCCGGGAAATTGGTTTCGTCGGTGCCCAGTGGCGCGTGAGCGAACCCGCGTCCAATCAGGGGACGCCCGACGCTGAAATCGGCATGCGTCCTCGCGGCCAGCCCGTTTTCGTCCAGCTGGTAGACGTCGTAACGGCTGTTACCCGGTGCCGCGACCATCAGTCTGTTGTTGACCTTGTCCAAGGTCACAGCACTGGGTCACCAAACGCCGCTTGAAGTACTCCCGCCGTTGGCGACGCCACCGATAAAGGTCGGGTTGTAGGCCAGGTCATCCGCACCCAGCGTATCGCTGGCCGGGATGCCGGCAAACTGACCCTGTGCGGCACCGGACAGAGCCGCCATAGACACAACGACGAATGCGCGCATCGGTACTCTCCCCACTTGTAATTGATTTTGTTGGTGGACACGTGGATTGTAACGCACCCGGCGGGACTGCGGGCATGTACAGAGCGGAACACAACGCCCGAGCATGGACTGACGAACCCGTCTGGGCAATGAAAGCAGAATGCCAGCGGGACCGGCACGCAACTTCCATATTCCAATTCAGGATGCCGGCCACAACTGTTGCCAAAATACGACGCGTGACCAATCCGTCGCTTACTGGACATAGTCTAATCCAATACCGACATGAGCCTGAACGGGGAGGTTGACTTGAGGTGTAGGCGGAGTCGGGATCGGTATTGAAAGTACCTCTATCCTGGGGCACGGACGGTCTCGATACAAGCCCT
>LXNI01000291.1_pt1 | contig 63779 bp, 53 predicted proteins | sample 809091 | NCBI WGS metagenome assembly LXNI01 (sample SAMN04870527, study PRJNA318959) | sponge metagenome | biome: 01000161; feature: marine sponge reef; material: water | host: Sarcotragus foetidus | place: Greece: Milos, Mediterranean Sea | collected 2013-05-29 | depth 5-7 m
AGGGCATCGTCTGGTTTGCCGAGCTGTTCGGCTGCGCCGTGGCGAGTTTCGATCCGGAAACCGAAGAGTTCACGGAATATCCGTCGCTGATGAAGCCGTGCGCCATCAACCGTCTGGCGTCGGACTCGAAAGGCACGATCTGGTACTCGGTGTTCAGTTCAGGAAGGCTGGGCCGCCTGGACCCCGCTACCGGGGAGCAACGGGAATACGACATCCTGCCCTTCACCCCCGTCAAGGCATCAAGGCCCTACGGCATCGTGGCGGACCACGATGACAAGATCTGGTTCGGAGACGGCGGACTGGGTGGCGCCCTGGTCCGGTTCGACCCGGACACGGAAGACTTCACCTATTTCCCGGAGCCCCGCCAGGCCGACAATCCCAACCTGGACATCACCCGGGAAGGCGCCATCATTTTCTCGACCCGCTCAAACAACCAGGCGGCGCTGGGGATCTTCTACCCCGACGTCTCGAAGATGACCGGCTACGGCGCCTACCGCTGATTCCACCTCACAAGGCGACTGTCAGAACTCGAAGCTGGTCCGTATGCCGTACGAAGGCCTTGGGAGCAGACCCGCCATCATCATCCGGGCAAAGGGGCCGCTGAGCCCGGAAAGATCGGGGAACAACTGGAGATTGGTATAGCCTTCTTCCTTGAGCACGTTGGTGCCGTACAGTTCTATCCGCCAGGCCTCCATTTCCATGCCCACCCTGAGATTCAGGGTCGCGAATGACGGGGTTTCGGTAACGTTGGCGTTGGTCATCCAGGTGTTTCCCCGATAGATCACATCGCCTCGCGCGAACCAGTCGCGCCCGGACGGCAGTTGGTCCTGATAGGTGAGCGATAGCGTACCGCTGGTCTCGGGATACCGTGAAAAGGCGTTGTCCAGGCCATCGATAGTGCGGTCGCCGAACAGGTTCAGCGCGTCCGGACTCTCGAAGTCCTTGATCTCGGACTTGTTGTAGCCGAAAGTCCCGTCGACGACCAGGTTCTCCGAAAGAAGCACTGTGCCCTGCAATTCAAGGCCGGACAGCTTGGCCACGCCGCCGGTTGCGTTGACCTGAACACTGTCGGATTCACCGGCGGCATTGATGTACGTGATGATTTCCGGAGCGATGACATTGTCCCAGTCCGAGAAATAAACGGCCGCGCTAATCTGGACCTGGTCGTTCCACAAGAAAGTCTTTATGCCGAACTCAATGTTCGTAATCTCCTCCTCCTCGACGAAAATCCCGCCGCCTCCGGCAGCGGCAATCTGGTCCAGCTCACCCTGAGTGAGCTGGAGGAGACCGGCGTTGAACTGGCCCGGGTTGGTTCCCTGTGCAAAAGTTGCATACAAGGTTGTGCCTTCCCTGGGCTTCCAGTCCAGAATCACGCGTGGCGTGAAGCTCTTGAACGTATTCTCCAGCGGTGTGCTGCCGACCGTGCCCTCAATGACTTTGTCGCGCTGATGACGCGCCTCGACATTGAGCGTGAACTGGTCATTGATGTCGTAACTGGCGGCGGCAAAGACCGCCGATGTTTGCGGGTCGAAGGTGCTCACATTGGGATTCGGGTTCGGCTGTCTTCCCCAAAGTGCGGAGAAGCCCTGGAGTCTGGCCTCGATCTCCGTGTAACTCAAGCCGGCGATCCAGCGCAGCCGCTGGTCGGCGGCGGAACTGAGGCGAAATTCCTGACTGAAGTCCTTGTTCGAAGTCAGGGACATGCTGTACGAATCCGCCGATGAGGGTGCGACCAGGTAGTTGCCGATCAGGCCCGCCGTAGGACGACGATCGAAGTCCTCGAAACTCACGTACTCGTTCTCGTGCGCGGCGGTGATCGATGAGAGTGTCAGACCGTTGGCGAATTCGTAGTCCAGCACCAGGCTGATTTCGTGGGCGTTGCGTTCCAGGCCGAACTCGCGCGGCACGTCAAAAATAAAGGCGCGCCTGATCGTATCGTTGAAAAATGTTGCCTGAAGTTCAGGAGTCAGGGTTGTGTCCATGCCGATATTCCCGTGGCCCAGAAACGGCACCTCGCCACACAGCCACGCGCCCCCGCCGGCCCCACGGCCGGATAGCATGCAGTTGAACAATTCGGGGTTGTCCGCGATGTTGATCGCCGCGCTGGCCGACGGACCGTCGTCATCCTTCCACTGGTGGAATCTGAACTTGGCGCTGAAATTGTCGGTCGGAGTCGCAAACAACGACAGCGCAATGTCTCTTGTGGACTCGGCGCCCAGCCGCTGTGTCGCATTGGCGGAGTTGCGGTACTCGCCGTCGGTCTCGTACTGGCGAGCGCTCAATCGAAACGAGAGCTTGCCTGCTACAAGCGGCCCTTCGATTTGCCCACCCATATCGGAGGTGCCGAACCGGGCCACCTCGGCGGAAATCCTGCCGGCCCACTCGCTGCCCGGTGTCTTGGTGACGGCGTTGATTGCGCCGGAAAACGTCGAGCGTCCGAAATAAGCGCTCTGCGGGCCCTTGATTACTTCGATTCGCTCGTAGTTTTCCGTGCTGCCGATCTCGGATCCGAGTATCGGAGCGCCGTCTATGAACACGGTTGCGCCCTGGCGGGTCTGCCGGTCTGTTCGCGGGTTCATGCCCCGAAAGATCAGACGGCGGTTGAAGCGACCGCCCCTGCCGACCGAGTGCTCCGAATAATGAAAGCCCGGGGAGAAATCAACAATATCGGGCAATTCATCCAGCGCCATGGTCTCAATGTCGCTGGCGCCGAACGCCGTAACCGTCAGCGGCACCTCAAACAGCGACTCTTCGCGTTTGCGCGAAGTAACGATGATCTCTTCGATGAACAGTTCATTCTGGGCGCCGGCATCCTGCGCGGTGGCGACAGGCGCGAGCAGGGGCGCGGAAAGAAGCAGTGCGAATGTGAACGGGGGGGGGGGTGATATGGGACTTGGTCATGGCAGACCCTCCAGCGGCGACTGGGGCCGAAGTGCGCAGCGCAAGTCGCAAGGCCTCGGGCAAATCTGTCACAACCCGATCCGGCAATCCCTGATGGGCCGCCGGAAAAAGAAGCCACACATCTACAACAAGTTGCCGTCGAGAAATTCGCAGCTTGTTGAAAGTCTGTCCATCCTAACTGGACTTACCAATTGTTACAAGACAAGGTTTGTCCGACTGTTGCGGACAAGGTTAGTCCGCAACAGGCAAGGACGGCCGGACTACGCGTTCCAGCGGAAAATGCGTGCCGTTGCTCCGGCGGGGAAGCGGGTGCGACTTGCGGGAAGCTGGGCGAAGCCATCGGTCTGGGCGAGGGAGGCGAAATCGCCCGAAGTATTTGTCTGGCGCGGTTGAGCGAGCAGCTGCCCTTCATTGCTGGTTGAAAGCCGCACCGGGAGAAACCAGGTCAATGCCGGTTTGAAGCTGACGGCTTTGGTCAATGTGGCATAAGCAACGGCGGCGGGACGGGCGCCCTGGGCCTTGCCGAGAGCCGGGATGACGTAGCGGCGCAGGCAGACAAGGCTGGAGACGGGATTGCCGGGCAGGCCGAAGATGGGTTTTTCGCCGTGCATGCCGAACCACAGGGGGAAGCCGGGGCGCTGGCGCACGCGATGCAGTTCCGGCCTTGCGCCAAGTCGGGTCAACACGCCTGGCACAAAGTCCCGGGCGCCCCTGGAGACGCCGCCGCTCAAGACCATCGCGTCGCTTTCGGACAGGGCTTCGCGGATACGTTCCGCGAGCGCTTCCGGATCGTCGGGCGCATGCATGGCCGCGACCCTGCCGAATCCGTGGCGCTTGAGCAGCGCCGACATGGCGGGCCCGTTGCTGGAGCGCACTTGCCAGCCTTCGGGACGGGAGTCCAGCCCGACGAGTTCATCGCCGGTGGAGATCAGGGCGATGCGGGGGTCCGGGGCGACGCGTGGCCGCGCCACGCCGTTGGCGCTCAACAGCGCCATCTCCACGCCGCCGATGCGCTGGCCCTCCTTCAGGAGCAGGGCGCCCGCCCGGCGGTCCGACGCTTGTCTGTGGATGAACTGGCCCCGTTTCGGGCGATAGGCGTCGTCCATGCGTATTCCGCCGTTCGTATCGACGAGCCTCTCCACCGGCACGACCGTGTCGGCGCCCTCGGGCATCGCCGCGCCGGTCGCGATTCGCCATGCCACGCCCGCGCCTGACAGGGCGCCGGGGGCCTGGCCGGCGCTTTGCACTCCCTCGAGCGGAAATTCCCTCTGTCCGGACGACCAGGAGCGCCAGACCACCGCAATGCCGTCCATGGTGGCGCGGTCGTAGGGCGGCAGGTCGCGTTCCGCAAGCACGTTCTGACGAAGGACGTGGCCGGCGGCTGCGTCAAGCGCAAGCGGCTCGGCCGGCCAGGTCGGCACGGTCTGCAGGATGAGGCGCTCGGCCTGGGCGACGGAAAGCTCGGTTTGCACGGATCAGGGCAGGTTACAAGCAGCCATGGCCTTGCGGTAGATGGGCAGCAGGCGCCACAGGAAGAACAGGCCGAGCAGGCCGCTGATCCCCCCGACAATCGCCATCGAGTAGTGCAGCTTCAGGTCGTTGGCGAACACAAAGTCGGTGATCAGCGCCACCGATGTGCTGCCGAAGCCCATGCTCACGAGCGCCACGATGAACAGGTAGATCGCGCTGGTCTGGGCGCGCATGGATGGCGGCGTGAACAGTTGCAGCGTTATCACCGCGAGGGGAAATACCCAGCTTCCGAAGAACAGCAAAGGCGCGTACATGGCCAGCGAGTAATTGGCATCGGAAATGAGCGGAGTCACCGCGGCCGTCGGCACGAGCAAAATCGTGGCCATTATGGCCGATCGTATGGTCCCGCCGCGATCCCCCTGACGGTGGAGGTAATCGGCGTGAAGGCCGCCGACTATGGATCCGATGCAACCGAACGTGCCCACGACGAGGCCCAGCCTGAGTCCCACCGTGGCCCGCGGCATTTCGTGAATCCGAATGAAGTACTCCGCGCCCCACACCAGGACCGCGTTGAAGAGCAGCGAGAGCATGCAGAACGCGGAAACCAGGTTGCCGTAAACCGCAATGTTCTTTTTCAGGAATTCAATCAGTTGGGGTATTGGAACGCCGCCTTCGACGGCGCCGTGGCGGGCGGGTTCGCGGAAGGTAAGGCAGAGCAGGGCGATCACCAGGCCAGGCAGGCCCACGATCACAAGCGTTGCCCGCCAGGCGGAGAGTTCCCCGAGCAGCGGAAATTCAAGCGGGGGCCCCTGTTCCAGCGTGCCCACCAGCCAGCCGCCGAGTATCACGCTCAGCCCGTAGCCTACGAACAGGCCGGTCTGGTAGGTGCCGATCGCCCGCCCGACCTGCTTGCGCGGGAAGAGGTCGGTAATCAGCGAGAAAGCCGCCGGCGCCAGGGCGGCTTCACCCACGCCTACGCCCACGCGCGCCAGGAACAGGGAACCGAAACTCCGCGCCAGCCCGCAAAGCGCGGTCATCAGGCTCCAGAGGGCAATGCCGGCGGCCACGATGTTGCGGCGATTCGAGCGGTCTGCGAGCCGCGCGATGGGTATGCCCATGGTGCAGTAGAACAGGGCGAAGGCGATGCCCTGCAGGAGGCTGAACTGGGTGTCGCTCAAATTCAGGTCGGCCCGTATCGGCCCCACCATCAGGCCGATGATCCATCGGTCGATCAGCGCGAAGGTGTACGCGAAGGTGAGCAAAATCACCGCGTACCAGGCGCCAAGATTCTTAAGCCTGTCGATTGGTCTGGCCTCCCTCCGGACTAGCGGCGTAGCTTACGCCATAGGAGCGAGCGCTGGACGCCCCCTCCCGGGCTATTCGGAGAATTGAAGGAGGACGCCGGGGGCCTGGACAGTCAGCTTGCCCGCGTCGCGCTGGCACGGCTTGCCGGCCGCGGCGAGCGTGTCGGCGGTCTGATCGAGGCTGCGGGTGCGCAGGTGCAGGGCGGTAAAGCCGCTGAAATCGCCTTCGGCCTGCCTGATTTCCAGGCTTTCCGGCGCGTCCGCGCGGCTCAGCAGCCTGAAACGGCGCTCGGCATCGCCCATGTTGGCGGCGTGCAGCGTCATTCCGGTCAGCTCGACCGCGCCGTTGGGATGCGCGTTCATTTCCTGCCAGAACACCAGTTCCGGCGTCAGGTGCTGCACGTAGCCGCACAGCGCTTCGGGAAAGTTTCCGGACGGCAGCGCCAGCCAGCGAAAGCGCGCCACAGCGCCGTCGGCGTAGTGCAGCGCCCGGCTGGCCTCGCCCACGGGCGTGGGGTCCTGTCCGGAAGCCACAGCCTGCTCGCGGACGGCGTCGATGTCCGCGGCACGAAGGATCAGGATGCGAATGGCCGGATCGTCCTCCAGCCAGGCGGCCAGGTGGTGGTCGGGCCCGGGCCGCGTGACTTCGCTCAGCTCCACGTACGTCGAGCCGAAGATGAAATGGGCGCTCTGCTGACCCAGGCTTCGATCGCTGCCGTCGGGAGCCGAGCCCATCAGCTCTACGGGGTCCGTAACCCGAAAGCCCAGCGCCCGGAACGCAGCGACGGTGCCGTGAATATCCGGCCCCACCAGGCCGACGTGATCGATATCGAGCGCGACCCGGGTCAAGAGGCGCTCTCGGCGGCGATCTGCCGTTCGCGTTCGTCCATGCCACGACGGTAAATCGACAGCAGGCGCCATAGCAGCAACAAGCTCAGTGTCCCGCTCAGCGCGGCGGTTATGGCGATGGAATAATGGAGCATGCCGTCATCGTGGAACACGAAGTCGGTGATCAGCGCGACGGCGGTGCCGCCGAAGCCGATACCTGTCAGGTTAACCACGAACAGGTACACAGCCGAGAACTGTGCGCGCATGTTCGGCGGCGAAAAAAGCTGGAGCGCGGTGGTGGCCGGCGCGAACACCCAGCTTGAAAAGAACATCAGCGGGGCCAGCAGCACCAGCGACCATTCGCCGCTGGGCATCAGGGTGGCGGCGGCGCCCAGGGGCAGCGCGATGGAGGCGGCCAGCAGCGCCGAGCGGATCGCTCCGCCGTTGTCGCCGCGGCGCTTTAGCCAGTCGGTGTGAAGTCCGCCGCAAATGATCCCAAAGCCTCCGAAGAACGTGACGATCAGTCCGATGTACCAGCCGGCGTCGCCCCGGCTCATCTCGTGGATCCGGATCAGGTATTCGCCGAACCAGGCCATGACCGCATTGAACAGCAGCGTCAGCATCGAAAACGCGCCGAAGTGCAGCACGTAAAGGTTTGCGTTCTGTCCGAAAAAGGCGCTCACCTGGCTCAAGGGCACGCCGCCGGTTCTGACGCCAAGCCGCTTTGGTTCCCGGAAGGTAAAACAGAGCGCGGCGATGGCCAGGCCCGGGAGGCCAAGGATGATCAGCGTCAGCCGCCAGGGCGTGAGTTCTCCCAGAACCGGCAGCGTGATCGTATCCAGCATCCCGATCAGCTTGCCGACCAGGATGAAGCTCAAGCCGATGCCGATGAACACGCCGGACGAGTAGATGCCCAGCGCCCGGCCCAGCTTTTCGCGCGGGAAGAGGTCGGCAATCATCGAGTAGGCGGCCGGCGAAAGCGCCGCTTCGCCCACGCCCACGCCCACGCGGGCCAGGAACATTGCGCCGAAGGTGCGCATCAGGCCGCAAAGGGCCGTCATCAGGCTCCAGACGGCGATTCCCGCGGAGATGATATTACGGCGGCTGGCACGGTCCGCCAGCCAGGCGATGGGGATTCCCAGCAGCGTATAGAAGATCGCGAAGGCGAAGCCCTGGAGAAGGCTGAACTGGGTGTCGCTGATGCCCAGTTCAGCCCTTATCGGGCCCACCATCAGGCCCAGCACCGAGCGGTCGATAAACGACAAGGTGTAGGCGACCGTGAGGACGCCCACGACGTACCAGCTCCTGCGGCTCATGTTCTGACTGGGAGGAAGAACGTCGCCGCCCCCCTGGGAACGAGGAGGTCTCGTCCTCGTCGAGGGCGGGACGCCCTCACTCCCGGGAGGGCGGGACGCCCCCGTTAATCAAAAGCCCACGTGAACCTGCAGTGCCATCGAGCGGCCTGCGCCGGGGTAGCCCAGGGCCGCGCCGATGCCGGCAAGGTCCTTGGTGCGGTCGTTCAGCGAGGTGTACCGCACCGCGTTCTGGTAATACTCCTTGTCCAGCAGGTTGCGCACCACCATCGAGACTTGCACGCCGTTCAGGAAGGTGATGCCGGCGCGAAGGTTGGCGAGCATGACGCTTTCCTGACCGACTTCGGTCTCGTTGAACTGGTTGTGGTAAACCTGCGAGCGGTAGGCGACCTGGGCCGTGGCCGAGAACGTTCCGGGGCCGATGTCGGTGCTGTAATTCAGCGTGGACGTGACCGAGACCTCCGGCGCGTTGACCAGGTTGTTGCCCTCGACGTTGATGACGTTGGGCACCCGCCCGGCGTCCGTCGTGATGAAACCGTAACGGCTTGCGAAATCGTCATACTCGGCGTTGAGCACCATGGCGGACAGGTCCCAGGTGAACTGGTCGGAAAGCACCGTGGATACGTCCAGTTCAAGGCCCGTGACGGTGGCTTCCGCTGCGTTGGTTACGCGGACCGTGCCTTCGGTGAAGGTCGAAACCTGCAGGTCGGTGTAGTCGTAGTAGAACACCGCGACGTTTGCGATCGCGCGGCCGTCGGCCAGCGTGGACTTGCCTCCCGCTTCCAGGTTCCAGATGTACTCGGGATCGAATGCGGGTTCGGGCCCCAGTGAATTGGTACCGCCGGACTTGAACCCACGGGTCAGCGTGGTGTACAGCAGAATGCTGTCGCTGTAGTCGAACTTCAGGCCCAGCTTGGGGGTGAATGCGCTCCAGTCGTCGGTGGAATTGCGGCCGCCGAAATTGAGGGTCAGGTTCATGGGATCGCTGGGACCGAACAGGCCGTCGAAATTGCCGGGGTTCAGGCCACGAAGGTTCCAGTCTTCCTTCTCCTCGTTGCTGTAGCGGGCGCCGACGATACCGCTGAGGCGGTCATTGAAGTGCCAGGTGAGCTCGCCGAAGCCGGCCCAGACATCGGTCTTGTTGGTGGCGAAAATGTTGAACGCGCCGCCGAAGTTGATGGCCGGGAGGCCGAGAGCCTCTTCCTTGTCCTCGGTGAAGTAGTACAGGCCGGCAATCCACTCGTAATTCGGGCAGTCGCAGGCCAGACGGATCTCTTCGGAGAACTGGTCTGTGTCGCGCTCGAAATGCGTCTGGGTCACGAAGATCTCGGTCCCGTCGGTGTTGAAGCGGAAGCTGTCCTCGAACTGGCGGTAGCCGGTAATCGAGGTCAGCGTCAGCCCGCCCCCCAGGTCCGCCGTCACCTCGGCGGTAATGCCGCCGATGGTCCACTGCTGGAAGCTGTCCACTTCGTTGCGCGTCTGGTCGAAGTCCGGAACCGGCTGTGCGCCTTCGGCCGCCGAGCGGTGCAGGTCGCCGCGCGGGCGGATGGTGAGGTTGTCGCCGTCGAAGTCCGTGTAATCGCCGATAACCTTGGCGCTGATCGTGTCGGAAAGCGCGAAGGTGACCGTCGCGCGGGCAGCTATGGTTTCGCCGCCGTCGATTTCGTCGCCGCCCCTGGGGTCCAGGTCCTCGGTGAAGCCGCCGTCGCTGCCGTAGCGCACGGCCAGGCGAAAACCGGCGTTTTCGCCGATCGGGCCGCCGTAGGCCGCTTCGCCGTCATAGCGGTTGAAGTTGCCGAGCATGAGGTTCACGTAGCCTTCGGCTTCATCGCCGGGTTCGCGGTGGATGATGTTGATCACGCCGGCGGTCGCATTACGGCCGTAGAGCGTGCCCTGCGGCCCGCGCAGCACTTCGACGCGCTCCACGTCGAGGAACTGGTTCAGGCCCATCTGCGCACGGCCCTGGTAGACGCCGTCCTGGTGCACGGCCACAGACGAATCCTGGCCGATGCCGAGCAGGTTGGTGCCCACGCCGCGGATGTAGAGCTGTGCTTCGCCGCCGAGCCGGCTGAACACCAGCGAAGGCACGTCGAGGCTCAGGTCCTCGATTTCATCCAGGCCGCCGTTCTCCAGCAAGTCGCCGCTCACGGCGGTGATCGCCAGGGCCGTGTCCTGGATCGACGCCTCGCGTTTTTCCGCGGTGACGATGATCTCTTCGAGGATGCTTTCCTGTGCCGCCACGTTTGCCGCGGTCATCATGCAGCCGCTAATAAGTGCGGCCAGCGATAGCCGCAGTAAACGAGTTTTCATGCGTACTTCTCCTGTTAGGTGGTTCATAGGGAATACGGCGGCCCCTGCGGCCGCCAGAACCGGAGCATGATAACGGATTGCGCGTGCAATACCTAATCCCCGTCAGCGAGGGCGTTGCCCTCACGGCGTTCCGCCTTCGCTCCCGGAACTCACACCTTGAGACGTACGTTGCCGTGCCGGCGAAAGGCGGCCGCGACCTGGTCGAACACCACGCCCACGCGGATCACGCCGAAGTCGCGGAAGTCGATGATGGTGCTGGAGTGGCCTTGCGGGTTGGCGTGTTTCGAAAGCCCGTAGTCGAAATACACGCTGGCCGCTTCACGCACCGGCGCCTCGATGTCCGCATAGCGGTATTTCGAGCCCTGCAGCGAGGTGTTGGCCGAAGAGCCGAACACCGGCATGCCGCGCTCCCATGACTGGCGCGCGATCTCGTTGTGGAACTGCCCGGCGTTGAGCAGCATGTCCATGGTCTCGGCCTTGGTGGACGACTGCATCACGAAGGGATCGACGCGGGCGAAGAATTCGTGTTCCGTGCGAAACGGCGCGACGATGGAGAAGGGGATGTTCTCCTCGCGCACGATGGTCTCGGCCAGGTCGTGCTTCCAGTCGTCCATGATGTGGATCGCGCGGCTCATGGCGGTGTTGGCGAACAATCCGCCCGGCTTCTCGTAGCTGCGCTTCTTGGCTGCGTAGATGCGTCGGATTCCCGGCTCGGTGCAGGCGTTGACCGCGTAGGCGACGTCCAGCGGCGCGATCGCCACGTCGCCGGCGGCGATGGTGTCGAGCAGCAGGGCCACGTCGGTCTGCAACTGTTCGGCCGGGACCGGGTCGGCGGTAGTGCGTTCTTTGGACATAAGCGAATTCAGGAGCAGAAAGGCGTAAGAAGGGGATCAATCAGGCGAAGACCGGCCAGGTTGTCCAGCCGTGCCGCAACCTCCTGGCCGCTGATGCCGTTGTCGCCCGCAGTCAGTCCGTCAAACTTCGCGATCAGGTCGGCGCGATGCATGGGGTTGGCCGGCGTGCCCAGGCTGTCCAGCACATCCGAGCGGCGCGTCTCGCCGTTGCGGACCTTCAGTTCCAGCCAGCTCCCGAAGTGTGCGGGGAAGGCCGCCTGCATGCCGGGATCGGCCACCGCCTCGACGCGGTCGGCGATCGCCAGCGTGCGGGGGTCCTCCAGCGCCTCGCCCATGAAGCCGGCCACCGAGCTCGGACCGTGGTAGAGCGCCGCGCCCAGCGTGAACGGCAGGCTGTATTGCGCGGCCATCTCGGAGGTCGGGCGGCGCAGCATGTGCTGGGTAACCATGATGTCGGGACCGCCCACCACGATGGAATCGATCTCCCGCGGATCCAGGCTGAAACCGCCGGTAACTTCGGCGAGTGCGTCCAGCGTCGAGTGAAACAGGCGGCAACAGGGGTAGGGCTTGTAGCTGATGCGGTGGATCTCCGGTCCGTCGGGATGGGGGCGATTGAGCCGCTCGGGATCGGAGTTGGCGCCGAAATTGCTGATCAGGCCGTAGCGGCCCTCCAGCGCCTGCTCGGGCCCGGCGATGCCCAGCGAGGCGTGTTCCGCGGCCATCACGCCATGCAGCGCGGCGTAGCCGCCGTGCAGGCGCTTGACGGTGGTGCCTTCCGGTTCCTGGCTGAACTGCATCGAGCCGCCGGCCATGGACAGGACCAGCCCCCAACCGCGTGCCAGTTCCCTGGGCGGGAGCCTGAGCAGCACGGCAGCCGCCGCCGCCGCGCCGAAGCCGACGAACAGGCTGGTGGGATGAAAGCCCAGTTCGATGGTCTCGGCCGCGTTGGTGGCCGCGCCCACGCGCCCGACCGCCTCGTAACCGGCGTAAATCGCCGCCGCCAATTGCCGGCCGTCCAGCCCGTGGTGGGCGGCGAGCGCCAGGCTGGAGGCGATCACGGCCGCGCCGGGGTGGCTGACGGACTCGTCGTGGGTGTCGTCCAGTTCCAGGCCATGGGCCGAGGTGGCGTTCACGAACGCCGCCAGGGCCGGGGCCAGGCGCATGTTCGCCGCCAGCAGCGGAGCGTTGCCCGAGCCGGCGTGCGGCGTTGCCCATTCGTGCAGGCGCCGGCCCCAGGCCAGCAGCGAACCGGCGTAGCAGCAGCCCAGGTGGTCCAGTATCAGGTTTCGGATCTGCGTCAGGTCGCGCTCGGCCAGCGGCGCTTCGGCTACCGCCAGCAGTTCCTCGGCCAGCGCCAGGCTGCGCGCGTTACCGGCGACGCTCATGTCCTTGTCTCCCCACTGGCAGCGCACTTTGTGGCCAAAGTGTGGCTGCCGCCTTTTCTCGCCTTCTTCCCGCGGGAGTGTTGGAGGCAGGGATGCCGGAACCAAGCTACAGGGATGTATTCATGCGTCTCCCGCGGGAAGAAGGCGAGAAAAGGCGGAATCGAGGCGCCAGCTGCGATGCTCATGCCGTCTTACGCGCTTGTTTGCGTCGCAGTGACCGGGTGGCGGCGAGGTCCGGCGCACCATCGCAGGAGTCGATGACTACGCCGTAGTTTTCGCGCGCCTGTTCAGCCGAGAGCAGGCCGTCGAGCACATCGGCGGCCACGCTGCGGGGGTCGCGCTCGAGCGGGTCGCCGTAGCCACCGCCGGACACCAGCGTGATCTCCAGCCGGTCGCCGGCTTCGAAACGGGCGTGCGATATCTTGGCCGGCAGGTCCTGTTCGCTGGCAGCGCCCGGATTGACCTTCACCTGGCCGGGCAGTCCGTCGGCGCCGCCGAAGATCCCGCGCGGCGGGTCGCCGGTGCGGTTGTCGCCGGTGGAACTCACCGCCGCGCCCTCGAGAAAGCGCCAGGTCTTGACCGCGCCCATGCCGCCGCGCCAGCGTCCCGGCGCCGGCGCCTCGTCGCGCAGTTCGTAGCGTTCGCACAGCATCGGCGCCGACAGCTCCATTTCCTCCAGCGGGTTGTTGCGGGTATTGGCCATCAGCGTATCCACGGCGTCGAGTCCGTCGCGACCGTGACGGCCGCCGTACGAACCCTCGTTGATCTCCACGTTGATCTGGTACTTGCCCCGATACGACTCGAACGAATAGACGAAGCAGGATACATTGGCCGAATTGCCTCCGGTGACGCGCCGGGGCAGGGCCTCGCTGAGCGCCAGCAGCACCTGGTCGGGAATCCGGTTGATCTGGGTGAAGCGGGCTTCGCAGCCGCGCGGGTAGATCGGGTTGAAGATGCTGCCCTTCGGCGCGTGCGCGTAAACCGGCCGAAAAACGCCGTCGTTCTGCGGCACGCCCGCGCCCTCGGCGGTCTCGTCCAGCAGCAGGGCGCGCACCGCGAAGTTCACCGCCGGCAGCACGCTGCCCTCGAAGGGGCAGTTGAAGCCGGTGGCGGTCTGCGGCGTGGAGCCGGTCAGGTCCACGCAGATGTCCCCGCCTCGCACCAGCACGCGCGTTGCGATCTTAAGCGGTTTGCCGAAATGCTTGCCGTCGTCCTCCAGCCAGGCGTCGGGCGCCGCGTATTCGCCATCGGGCAGCTCTTCGATGCGCGCGCGCATCCGCCGCTCGGCGTAGTTCATCCATTCTTCGGCCGCGCTCATTAGGCGGTCCAGGCCGTGCTGCGCGACCAGCCCGGCGAAGCGCCGCTCGCCCAGCCGGCAGCAGGCGATCATTGCCTCGAGGTCGCCGGCGTTGGCCTCCGGCGTGCGCACGTTGTCCATGATGAGCGACCACAGGCCCTCGCTCCGCTCGCCGGCGGCGTGCAGTTTCACCGCGTCCAGGATCTGTCCCTCGGCGAAGAAGTCCGGCACGTCAACGGAAAAACCGGGATCGGCGGCCCCGATGTCCACCATGTGGCCGGTGCAGCCGGCGAACCCGACGTGTGCGTCGCCCACGAACAATGGCAGCAGCACGCCGTAATCGGGGCTGTGCGAGGCGCCGTGATAAGGGTGGTTGTGGAGATAGACGTCGCCGGGCCGGTAGTTTCCCCGGTGCTTGCGGTCGATGCCGCGCACGTAAGCGGGCAGTGAGCCGCAGTGCATGGGGGTGGAATCGCTCTCGCACAACTGCCGCCCGTCGAAGTCCAGCAGCGCCGCGCCGATGTCGCGCGATTCGCGCATCACGCTGGAATAGGCCATGCGCACCAGGAGTTCGGCCATTTCGCGGGCGATGGAGTGGAGGGCGCCGCCGATCACCTGAAGCGAGACCGGGTCGACCTCCACCAGGTTCCAGCGCCGCTCGCCGTGCCGGCCCAAGCCGGTGCTGCGCGCCTGGTCGAGTCCGGGCCAGAGGTTCATGCCGGGAGGGAAGGCGTCCCGCCTTCCCTGAGCGCGGGGGCGCTCTCTTTCCCGGAGGTCAGCCGGAGGTTCGAATAGCGGTCAACACGCGCCTGCCAGCCCGGCGGGATGGCGGTCGTGGTGTCGGACTGTTCGACGATGGCGGGGCCTTCGATCCGGTGGCCTGGCATGAGCCGGGAACGGCGATAGAAGTCGGTCGGCAGGGGATCGGCCGCGCCGGGAAAGCGGCAGGGCGCGGTCAGCAGCGGCTTGGCGTTCACGGCGGCCGTTTCCGCGGCGTGCGCGGATACGAGAGGCTTGCCGGGCACGTAGGCGGATACGCCGAGGTTGATGACCCGCACCGGCATGTCCGGGTAGGCGCGCAGATAAGCGCGCTTGTGCTCGGCATCGAAGCGTGCGCGCAACGCCTCGGCCCACGCAGCATTGATTTCGCCGGCCGGTGTCTCCACCGCCAGTTCGTTGCCCTGGCCGGCATATCGGCACTCGGCCCAGAGTTTCAGACGCACTTCGCCGGCGCCGAACCCGTCGCCTGCAAGCCGCCCGGCGGCCTCCCGCGTCATTTCATCGAACTGGTCCGAGACCGCCCCGTAGTTCAGATCGTCCAGGTCGCTCCACAGCGTTGCCTTGAATTCGTAGCGCACCTGCGCACACAGGAGCCCGCCGGCCGCGCCCACGCCGGGATGCGGCGGAACCAGCACTTCGCCGATGGCCAGCGCCCCGGCCACCGGCGCGGCGAAGGCCCCGCCCGCGCCGCCATAGGCTATCAGCGTGAATTCGCGCGGGTCAAAGCCCTTGGACACGCTGGCCAGGCGCATCGCCTCGACCATGTTGTTGACCGCGATATCGAAGATGCCGCCGGCGGCGTCCTCCGGCGTCAGGCCCAGCGGCTCCGCAACGTGCCGGCGGATGGACTCGCGGGCCCGGTCCGGCTTCAGGGCGGGCACGGCGTCCGCCAGGTGGGCGGCGCGGTACCAGCCGCTCACCAGCAGCGCATCGGTTACGGTGGGCTGTTCGCCGCCCCTGCCGTAGCAGGCGGGGCCGGGATCGGCGCCGGCGCTTTGCGGACCCACGCGGAACATGCCTTCGGGGTCCAGCCAGGCGAGCGAGCCGCCGCCGGCGCCCAGCGTTGCGATGTCCACCATGGGCGTCATCACGTCATAGTCGCCCACCTGCGTATCGAGCAGGCTGCGCATGCGCATTTCGCCGTCCGGCGCCACGCCGATGTCCGCGGACGTGCCGCCCACGTCCAGTGTGATGACGTTCCTGCGCCCGATCTCCCTGCCGGCCTCGATGCCGGCGATCAACGCGCCGACCGGCCCGGAAAGCAGGAGGTTCACCGGCCGCCGGTAGGCCTCGGCCGGCGCGACCATGCCGCCGCCGGAGGTCATCAGGCGCAATTGCGCCGGCACGCCGGCCTCCTCCAGCGCGCCGGCGAAGCGGCGCACGTAGCGGCCGGTCACGGGGCCTACGTAGGCGTTCATCGCGGTGGTGGAAAAGCGTTCGTATTCGCGCACGAGCGGCGCGATCTCGTGACTTGCGGTGACGTAGGCTTCCGGGAACTCGCGCCGGGCGATTTCCGCGATGCGCTTTTCGTGCTCCGGGTTCAGGAAGGAAAAAAGGCAGCACACGGCGACGGATTCGACGCCCTGGTCCCTGAGACGCTCAATGGCCTCGCGCACATCGTCCTCATTGAGCGGCGCTTCGACTTCGCCGCCGGGAGCGCGGATCCTCTCCCGCACGGTCATCCGCCAGCGGCGTGGCGACAGGGGGCGGCTCTGGCGGGCGATTTCCTGGTAATGCGAGAAGTTGTATGGGCGGTCCTTGCGCCCGATGTGCAGGACGTCGCGAAAGCCGCGGGTGGTGATCAGGCCGGTCTTCGCGCCCTTGCGCTCCAGCAGCGCGTTAGTGGCGACGGTGGTGCCGTGACAGCAGAACTCGATGTCGGCGAAATCCAGCCCCGCCTTGCGCAGCAGTTCCTCGGCGCCCTGCATGGCGGCGCGGGCCGGGTCCCGCGGGGTAGAGGCGAGCTTGTGGGTCGCCAGCACCTGTCCGTCGCGGCCGGCGGCTATAAGGTCCGTAAACGTTCCGCCGATGTCGATGCCGATACGCGCCAAGATGCCCGCGCCTCTCCGCGCGCCAGGAAAGACGGCGGATTCTCTCACAGCTCGGGGCAGAGGGCGGGAAGGAGGGCTTCCGGGCTCGCTGAATCGGCCGTGCAAAATGGGAGACCGTGTTCGTTACCTTATCCTCGACCATGAAGTTCGCATTCGGCCCGTGCGTCCGATCAGCCGCCTGTACGGCTTGTTGCGGTGCCCGGATTCCATGCCCGCCGCAACGCTGAAGGACATGGAGCGTGCTATTGCCGAAGGCGCCGGCGAGGAATGATTGCGCTCGACGCCGTATATCGTTCTATATTCTTATGACCTGCGGATTTTATTGTTGAACAAAAAGCAACGGCGCGCATACGCAGCAAGGCAACGCCAGCAAAAAGGAAAATGAAAACGACGCCCGTCATATCGTCCCTCGTTGTATTGGGCCGCGATCACGACCAATGCCCTTGCCTCGCGTAGGACTAATGAGGTTGACTTCAGTAGATGACAACGATATTGTTGTGTTTATGATACCCCAGACTGATGCTGATACAGGCTATCTACCGGCAGGAGTTCATGAGGCTGACTGGGGCGAGGTCGTTAGCCGCTTCGCTGGCAACATTCATCGCGTGCGGCTGAAGGATGGTCTATTGGCGGCATGCCGCAACCTGGCGGCTGCAGGGTGTATAGAACTCCTGCTCGACGGAAGCTTTGTAACCGAGAAGCCAATACCAGGCGACTATGACGCCGCATGGGAAACTGCCGGGGTTGTTCCCGAAAAGCTGGACCCGGTTCTCCTGGATTCCAGGAATGGTTTTGCAGCGGCGAGAGCAAAGTACTTGGGAGATTTGTTTCCGGCGTCGGGAGTGGCCGAGCCCGGAGTACTCTTTCGTGATTTTTTCAGAACAGACCGGGACGGTATCGAGAAGGGCATTGTGCTGGTCGATCTCAGGAGCTTGCCATGATTACGAATGAGAGGCAGTACAGGATCACGCGGAACAAAGCGCAGAGGATCCTTAGAGCATTGGAGGAGTTTGATACGACGATAAGCGAACGTGCGCGCGTGCATCCTCGGCTGGTTCAAGCGGAGCGCGAGGCCATAGAGGCCCAACTAGCTATTTTGCGTGAGGAGTTGGAGGAATACGAGCGACTGAAATCTGCCAGTGTCTCGGACATTGTCGCGTCGTCAATCGATGAACTTCCGGAGTGTCTGATCAAAGCCAGAATTGCGGCAGGTTTGACCCAGCGTGAGTTGGCTCAACGCATTGATATAAAGGCGCAGCAGATTCAGCGTTACGAGGCGGAAAGATACGCTTCCGCCAGCTATCAGAGGTTGTGCGAAGTAGCGCACGCGTTGGGGATTGGTTCTAAGGCAAGATTCTCGGCTCAATAGTGCTCGGAGTGGCGGTTCGCGAACGACAGAACGAGCAGCGATCGTTAGATAGGCTCGTTGCCCAACGGCTGCTGTATCTGGCGGGTCAAGACCGTCGAGAATTGGCGACTGGTTTCCGTATTGTTGGTCGCGGCCGTGCTACTTTGGGTTCTGGCAATCGAAGCGGGGCCGTTCAATTATCTAGCGACAATCTTTGTTCTTTATTACTGTGGTTCTTGGATCAAGTGTGCCTAGGGCGGGAGAATACCACACTCCACGGCAGTTGTGTTAACACGCCCTAGTCAGATTGGCCCGAAGTTGGAAGGTGGAGGCTGCAACGATTCAAGAGGATTTTGATTGTCATGTCTTTGGCATACCGTGGCCGCACCACGCCAGCTTCGAACGGCCTACACAGGATAGGTTGGATGAGTTGGTGCAAAAGGCAAAACGCCTACCTATTCTCCAGGAGGATATAGAGGATTGGTACGGCGTCCACATTCCCGAGGAAGCGATCGCCGCGCGCCTGTATTGTCAGAGAGCCAATTGCCGATGGGATAAACGACTGCGCAAGGAGTGGACGCTGGTTGTCAAGACCGTGTTGGGGATATTGGGTTTCTTTTGTCTTGTAGTGCCCCCTTCGGTGTTCGCCAAGAAATCAGCTTGAACTGATGAATTTCCCACATCCAGGGTGGCTCGGATCCAGAGGGGCAGCACCGAACCCTTTAGGGTTCGGAAACAGCAGTTATGCGATCACGGCCAACATGTCATCCTTGATTTTGTGCCAGTCTTGGCCAAGATCAATGCTCCGCGCTTGAATCGAAAACCCTTCCAGGTAAACATCGATCTCTACCTGCGAATCAACGGTTGGGTAGAGCAATATGCCCTCATGTTTCGGCCCGGGCGCTTCAGTAGATTCCCGGTTTCTAAGGTAGGCCAGGAGTTGGTAGAGATGGCCGGAGCGTAACTTGTTGCCTTTACGGCCTCCTAAGGCTTCCCGATAGTACTTAGCATCCATGATGATCCGCCGGCTCGGAGCCTCAAGAATGACATCGGCTTCCATCGCGGGAATCCATGTGCGTTGATGAGCGGGTGTTCCTTTGTCATCCCAAGATATCCAGCGTCCGCGGCGATTGGCCGAATAGGTATCCTGCTCGCAGCTATAGAACTCGATGATGAAGTCCTCGTATAGCTTTTCCATCCGCTTCTCGCTGAAGTCCGTGAAGGTGGTTTCCCCGGACCGTTCGTCGACCAATAGATGTTCATGGATGAGTCGGCACACTGACAACAGGAATCGATAGTATCGACGGTTGCGATCCAGCCGCACCCTCTGGAATAGCCGGCGGTTCAAGCGCACGTGGCTGATGCCACCGAGTTTGGTGAAGGCATTTCGGACATCTGCACGGACATGCGCATGCAGGTCTCGCAATTGAAGCAAAGACTTAAGCGTGGAGCGCAGGATCCGGTTATGAAGCACGTCGTGTGAGAGCTCCTCGAACTCACACGCCACCTGTCCACGAGCCCGCAGGCCCCTTTTTGCAGTCTCTCCAATAAGAATCTTTCCGCGAATGCCGGCAAAGTCCTCATGAACTTCCCGGTAACCGCGATCAAGACCTCTCCGGATCAGCCGAAAGGCGCCCGTGGCAAGCAGCTTGCCGAGGAGATCGTGCACTTTGTCGATGCCCTGCAGCTCTCCTCGCCTGACCAGGTCCTGCTCATCGACATGTTTCCATGCGTAGCACAGCAGGTAGTAGATGTTCGCGATGGGGATTTGTTTGTTCGTCACCCCAGCAGGTCCTTAACCAGATCATCCACCGTATCGGGATGGTCGAACCAGTACTCGAGAAGCAAGGGCTTGATTTGCGTGTCTACAACACCTTGGAACCACTGCTCGTCCGCCGACTCTTCAGGCACGAAGTAGCTGTGCCCGATTTGGAAACCAGGCCCAAGGTCGTTGTCGTTACGAATGCGCTTGTTGAGCGCCAGTAGTTTCGTATTGATCCGATCTATGAGGTCCTGATCAAGTTCTGCTTCATCCAGGTAGTCAAGGAATTTCTGGGTACCGTACGCAGGTTGAAGCTCGTGGAACGCAAAACGGCGGCGCAGCGCGTAGTCCACGATCGCCAGTGAACGATCTGCCGTATTCATGAGTCCCAAGAGATAAACGTTCTCAGGGACGCTGAAACGCTCTTCCGGCTCGCCATAGGTCAGAGCAATTGCATGCTCCGATCCGCGTTTGTCCGCTTCGATGAGCATGAGAAGTTCTCCAAAAATCCGGGAAAGATTGCCTCGGTTGATCTCATTGATGATGAAAACAAATTTCGTTTCGGGCTCTTCTTCTGCGCGTTTGCAAAACTCGTAGAAGACGCCGTTTCGCAAAGTGAAGCCACCGGTCTCCGTCGGTCGGTAACCCTGCACGAAGTCTTCATAAGCATACGACTGATGAAACTGAACCATCTTGATTGTCCGATTGTCCTTTTGCCCCAGTAGGCACCATGCAATGCGTCGTGCGATGAATGTCTTCCCTACCCCTGGAGGTCCCTGAAGAATTAGATTCTTGCGGAGTGCGATCGAGTCAAGAACGCGCTGGAAATCAGTCTCATCCATGAAGAGGCCGCTGAGCGCGGTTGTAAGGTCATAGGGTTCGGTGTCGATATCCTTGGGCCGAGCGTCCCGCTCTTCCGGGTCGGCATCAATCAATTCGAAAAGGTATTGCAACCAAGTCTTGTCGGAAGTGAATCGAGTCAGTGTTTTGGTGGTAATCGGATTTCGGAGAACGCTTGGTTTCTGGCAAGAAGTCCATTCCACTTTTCGCAGGTGTTGGTACTCCGGGCGGTCGAAATCGAAAAAATAATCGCCCGCAACCTTTCCCCATCCAAGTATGGCTTTGCGTCCCTTTTTGGCGATAAGAATGTCTCCGACCCTAACTTCACGCGCAAATTCCCAGGCAGCAAGGGAGTTGTTGTACGGATTTTGCCCGGCACCACTCTCGATTAATTCTTTGTGGATCGCGTCTCTTGAGGCATAGTCGCTGAGATCACCGAGAAAATCCCACCCGATCGCTGCGATACTCGCCACTTGGAAATCTGCCCACAAGCGCGCGCCTTCGCCCGCACCGATAACCCATACATCCGCCGAACCGAAGCGGTCACGGTACCATTTCTCCGCTTCTTTCTCGTCTCTGGGTGCACTGCCGCTTGGTACCTGGCTGTCAGGTTGCCAACGCTCTCTCCAAGGCGAAATATAGAAGTCTATTTCCTCGTCAACATGCTCAGCTTGCAGCAGTTTCCTAATTTTCAGCAAGGACCCATCGAGTTCCAAAGGATCCATTGCCGCGACGTCAAATGGCCCACCGTAATCCTTGCCAAGTAATTCAATGATGCTCTTCTTGTGGCTGCCGACCATGCTGTTCTCAAATTCGTCAGGAAACAACAGGAACAGCAATGCGTGGCGGAATTGACGGCGGTGGCCCTCTTCCTTCTTATCAACCCATTCCGCAAAACGCCAAGGGTGGGACAGCAACCCTTGACGATCCTCAAGAGGGAGGGAAAACCAATCGAGCAAAGCGGTGATAATGAACTTATATTCACGCCATTGATGCGACGAATATCCTCTGCCCGGGCTAATGATTCCCTGCGCAAGAACATCGCCTAAGGCCCAGTGATCCTCAGGCAATCGCTCTCCTGACAATTCTCAGACTGTTCTGATTCGGTCAAGTTTGGTTGCGCGCTTGACTGAAGCCACGATCAGGTAATAGACCCAGGTGATTTCTGCCCACAGGCGCTTCGCCTGTGGCGGTGCCGGCTCAAGTTGGCGCCCGAGTTTTTCTTCGAATGAACCGCTTCCCTCATCAGGACGTTCGACGAAGTACTTATGGAGTTCGCGGCAGCATTCAAAGGACCAAAGCTTCTCTCCATCAAACAGCGAAAGACCATCAAGCAAGCATCGTTGCTTCCAGAATTCTGCTGCTTCAAGAACTGGTTTGGCTTTCTTGAGTCGACTCATATGCTCCTCCTACTTTGGGCGACAATCGTACAGGTTTGTCGGCGACCGCGCGACGGAGTCTATTCCGGGCAAAGGTAACGGATCTCATGCGCCGACGCGCTAAGAATTGCAAGCTGAAATGGGCAAGAAAGGGCTCAGAACGAGTTATTCTATTGGTGGCTTCCCTGTGTCAGAGCCAAAGTAGTAATGTCCCCTTTGTGCAATTCATGAACGCACTCCCGGGTCCGAGTCACTCTTGATGGGGAGAAACAGCATATGGGTGACCCTGAATCTCCTCGACGCCAACGTCCTGGTCCGCTTTCTGGTGGACGATGAACCCCGATAGGCCAGGACGGCCCGGGAGTTTCTGGAACGGCTCTCGGGGGAGCAGCCTGGTTTCGTTTGCCGGGAAGTCATCGTCGAGCTGGTCTGGGTTCTTGAACGCACCTACGGGTTTTCCCGGGAGCGCATCGCGGAAGTTCTGGCTGCCCTGATAGCAACCGAGGAGCTGCAGATTGAAGCTTCCGATGATGTTGCGCGCGCGGCATTGAAGTACGGCCGCGGGGGCGCGGGCTTTATCTGATCTGATGATATCGGCAGCCGCCCAACGGGCAGGCGCGCAAGCACTGTACACCTTTGACCGGAAAGTGGCCCTGAACCCCAACGCAACGCTCCTGAGAGCCTGAGCGGCATTTGCCGCCACGGTCGGAACGTGCGTGGCCATCCTCTCGTTTTCGTTCGCGCCTTTCGGCGCAAACCGTGTATGGTTCCGGCAGCCATGGGCGCGCTGACCGAATCCATAATCGACTTCCTGTGCGGCGACCTTCCCGCGCGCGCTCCGGAAGAAGCCCGCCATGTCGCCGTGACCGGGTTCGTCGACTGCCTGGGCGTCGCCCTGGCCGGAGCGGACCAGCCGGTAGTGCGAAATCTGCTCAAGTCCGACGGCGGAGGCAATCCCGAATCCCGCCTGCTGCTCGGCGGCGACCGAATAACGGCTTCCGCCGCCGCCCTGATCGGCTCGGCCGCGGCACACGCGCTCGATTTCGATGACTACGCCTTCGCCAATCACACCAGCGCCGTGCTGGTTCCGCCGATCCTTGCGGAAGCCGAAGTGGTGCGGGCCTCGGGCGCCAGCATGGTTGAAGCCTACCTGGCGGGGTTCGAAGTCTGGAGCGTCCTGGCGCGGCGTGAGAAGGACTACATGCAAGGTGCGGGATGGCACCCGACCGGCGTCTATGGCCCGGTGGGCGCGGCCGCCGCCCTTTGCCGGCTGCGCGGCATGTCACGCGGCGAAACGCGCAATGCGCTGGGCCTTGCGGCCGCCGCCGGTGGCGGCGTGATGGACAACTTCGGGACCCAGGCCAAGCCCTACCAGGCCGCGCGCGCGGCCGAGGCCGGCCTTGTGGCGGTTCGGCGCGCACTGGCCGGACTGGATGCGGGGGGCCACGCGCTGGACGGGGCAGGGGGCCTCCTTCAGGCGGTATCGCCGTCGGGGCGCGTGGACCGCGCCTCGGCGGCGCCCGAACTCGGCCATGATTGGTACATTGCCGAGCACGGGCTGAATATCAAGCCCTACCCGGTGGTGGGCGCGGCGCAACGTTGCGTGGACGCGGCCCTGCAGTTGCACGCCGACCACGGCCCGGATCCCGCGGCAATCAGGCGGGTGACTGCGCGCGTCAGCGAGGGGCACTCTTCGGTCATGCAGTTCCGGCTCCCCGTCGACGCCATGCAGGCCAAGTTCAGTCTGGAGTTCGCGGTCGCTGCGCCGCTGATCGTCGGGCGCCTGGGCCTTGCGGAAATGCGCGACGATTGCGTGCGGCGTGACGACGTGCAGGCGTTGATGCGCAAGGTGGAGCGCAGGGAAGGCCCGGACGACGATCCGGTTTACCCGGTCGGGGCGCGCCATGACACCGTGGGAGTTGTGCTTGACGACGGAACCGAACTCGAGAGCCAGCCGGTTCATCGCTACCGGGGTCACGGCCAGAACCCGCTTTCATCGGGCGAGCTGCGCGCCAAGTTCATGGATTGTGCAACGGCTACCGGCGCAGTTCCGGCTGAACTCGCAGCTGAACTGTATGAGCATTTGTTGCGTCTGGAGGAACTGAACGGCGTTGAGTCTATACCGGAAACTCCGATTTAAACGAGTAATATATCAATATATTACTGAGTTATTCTATAATTATTATTTAAGTTCAGAATTACTAGCCCGCCAGCAATTCCTCCAGCGCTGCGGCCACTGCCAGCACCTGCATGTCCGCGAACCGCGCGCCTACGAGTTGCACGCCTACCGGCAGACCCGCCGGACCCCTCTGAGCCGGAACCGTCACGCACGGCAGGTGCAGCGCCGTGAACAGCCGGTTGAACGTGGCCTCGCCGTTTCCCTCGCTGCGAAGGATCGCTTCGCCCGGCGCCGAAGCCGTAAGCCAGGCGTCGTAATCGGCCAGGCGCGCGTCGAACACGGGGCGCAGGCCGCCGATCCCGTCGTAGGCCTCGGCCATCAAGCGCGGCGTGATCCCGCGGTTGACCTCGACTTCCTCGATGATGTCCTCGTGCAGCCCCTGCTTGCCGGCGCCGTGTTCGGCCAGCAGCGAGATCCGCGCTTCGCCATGCATGATCACGTCCTGCCACTCGTTCAGGTTGTCGGCGGCCGGGATCTCGTCCACCGTATCTACACTGTGGCCGGCCTCCGCCAGCTTCCCGGCGGCGGTCTCCACGGACGACCGGCTGGCCGGTTCCGCGTCCGGCCAGTAGGGCGTGCGGTACAGCCCGATGCGCAGGCTCCGGCCGGCTTCGGGCGCCTGCCATTGACCGAGGTTGAGAACTTCTCCGGTCCGCGCCAGCAGTTCCACGTTCTCCGCCATCCAGCCCACCGTATCGAGGCTGGGCGCGTGCAGCCACAGCCCCTGCACCGGCACCCGCCCGTAGGTGGGCTTGAATCCGGCCACGCCGCAGAACGACGACGGCCGGATCATCGAGCCGCCGGTTTGCGTCCCCAGCGCCATGGGCGCCATGCCGGTGGCAACGGCGGCGCCGGAGCCGGCCGACGAGCCTCCAGGGGTGCGCGCGGGGTCATGCGGATTGGTGGTGGGCGGGTCGCGGCCGATGCCGGCGAATTCGACGGTGTCCGCCTTGCCCAGCAGTACGCAGCCGGCCTGCCGCAGAAGGCGCACGCAGGCGGCGTCCTGCTCGGCCCGGCGGCCCTCGTAGCGCGGCGAGTTGCGCTGCGTGGGCAGGTCCACGGTATCGATCACGTCCTTGACCGCGAACGGCAGGCCGTGCAGGGCGCTGCGCGGCCCGCGCAGTTCACGTTCCCGGTCGCGCGCACGCGCCTCGCCCAGCGCCCGCTCGGCGTCGAAGGCCGCAAACGCCCGCACTTCCTTCTCGCGCCTCCCGTAGCGCGCAATGCAATGCTCGACCGCCTGCTCGCTCGACAGCTCTCCGCTCGCCAGCCTGTTCCAGATCCCGCGCTTTACTGCCATGCCGGCATTATTCCAGCATGGCCGGCATATTGCAGCCGCCGGTTTTGGGGATTGCCGAATATTCTCCGTCAGGACAGGGCTTGCGGTTACGATAACGCCCGGATCCGGCCGCAAAGATGGAAATCAAGGGAGAACAAAGCCTGGCGCACCCGCGGGAAGAAGTGTGGGCGGCGCTCATCGACCCCGAAGTCCTGGGCGCGTGCGTGCCCGGTTGCCAATCGTTTGAAAGGGTTGGCGAGAATCAGTACCGCGCTTCCATGCAGGCCGATATCGGCCCGGTCAGCGCACGATTCGCCGTCGAAATCCGGATTGCCGATCCGGACCCGCCACGCTCGTACCGGCTGGAAGGCAGCGCCAGGGCGCCGGTCGGATTCGGCCGGGGCCAGGCCGATGTGCGCCTGGAAGAAGACGGCAAGGGCGGAACCGCGCTCAGCTATTCAGCGAAGTTGCAGCTCGGAGGAAAACTCGCACAGGTCGGGTCCCGCCTTCTGTCCGGCATAACGCGGAAGATTGCCTCCAACTTCTTCGAGCGTTTCGCGCGGGTGCTCGACGGCAAGTTGCCGGCCGGCGCGGCGGCGAAACGGACCGGCGAATCGCAGTTCGGGACCGCGATTCGTCGACTTTGGGAGAACCGTGCGTTGCGCTGGGTGGCCCTGGCCGTACTGATCGTCCTGGGCGCGCTGGCTGTTTTGCTGTCGTTGACCTGATGATTTTTCGCGGGGAGCAGGTTCATTCCCGCACTCGATTTATGGAGCGCCCGGGGATACTCTCGCGCCTCGCATATGGAAGCGTTATGATCGGCAGTGCTGTGCCGGAACAGCACAGTCGGCCCCGGCGATAGCCGGAAAAAATGTATTCGTAAGTTAAGGAGGGGCTGGAATGGACGCAAAGGTTTCGTTCACGCTGAACGGCAGGAGCGTCGATGCCGAGACTACCGGCGCGACGCTGCTGGTGGATCTGCTTCGCAACCATTTCGGACTGACCGGCGCCCATGTGGGTTGCGACACCAGCCAGTGCGGCGCCTGCGTGGTTCACGTCGACGGCGTCTCGGTCAAGAGCTGCACCATGCTGGCGGCGCAGGCCGAGGGGCGAACGGTGGAGACGATCGAGGGCCTGGCCGGCAATGGCGAACTGCATCCCGTTCAGCAGGCGTTTCATGAGCACCATGCCCTGCAATGCGGATTCTGCACGCCGGGCATGATCATGAGCGCGGTCGATCTGCTGCGCCGAAACCCGCGGCCCAGCGAAGCCGAAGTGCGTGACTGGCTGGAGGGCAATATGTGCCGCTGCACCGGCTATCACAACATCGTAAAGGCCGTGCGCGCTGCGGCGGCCGCAATGGGTGAGGAGGCGTCATGAGCGGCGAAATGGGAATCGGCGTCTCGGCGCCACGCACCGAGGATCGGCGCTTCATCACCGGCAGGGGCCGGTATGTGGACGACATCAACCTGCGTTCGCAGCAATATGCCTGGTTCGTTCGCTCCCCCCACCCGCATGCCGAGGTGCGCGGCGTGGACGCGGCGGACGCATTGAAGATGCCGGGCGTTACGGCCGTGCTGACGGGCGCCGACATGCAGGCCGACGGCATCGGGCCGCTGCCCGTGGCCTGGGGCATTACCAGCAGGGACGGCTCGCCCGCCTTTGAGCCCGAGTTTCCGGCGCTGGCCACCGATCGTGTGCGCTACGTGGGCAACGCGGTGGCGGTGGTCGTGGCCGAGTCGCGGTCTCAGGCCCGGGATGCTGCCGAGATGGTGAGCGTGGACTACGGGGAACTGGAGTCCGTGGCCAGCGCAACGGCCGCGCTGGAGGAAGGCGCCCCCCAGATTCATGAAGGCGCGCCCGGCAACCTGTGCTTCGACTGGGAGTGGCTGCCGGCGGCCATGGCGCCGGACGCCAGGGCGAACACGGACAAGGCCTTCAAGGAGGCCGCGCACGTCGTATCGCTGGAACTGGTCAACAACCGCCTGGTTCCGAACGCCATGGAACCCCGCGCCAGCCTGGCGGACTTCAATCCCGCCACCGGTCAGCTCACGCTGTACACCACCAGCCAGAATCCGCACGTCAACCGTCTGCTGCTGTGCACCGCCACGCTGAAGATGCCCGAGCACAAGGTGCGGGTCGTGGCGCCGGATGTCGGCGGCGGCTTCGGGTCCAAGATCTATCACTACGCCGAAGAGCTGACTGTGTGCTGGGCGTCGCGGCGGCTGGGGGTCCCGGTGAAGTGGACCGCCGAGCGCAGCGAGTCCTTCCTGACCGATGCGCAGGGGCGCGACCATGTGACCCGCGTGGAACTGGCGCTGGATGCCGAGGCGCGGTTCACCGGCCTGCGAGTGGACACCATCGCCAACCTGGGCGGATGGCTGTCGGCCTTCGGTCCGGCCATTCCCACGGTGTTCTATGCGCCGTTGCTGGCCGGGGTCTACAGGACACCCAACGTCTACGTCACCGTCAAGGGCGTGTTCACCAACACCACGCCGACCGATGCGTACCGGGGCGCCGGGCGTCCGGAAGCATGCTACGCGGTGGAGCGGGTCGTGGAAGAAGCCGCGGTGCAGCTCAACATGGACCCGGCCGAACTGCGCCGGCTGAATTTCATCCAGCCCGACGAGTTTCCCTACCAGTCACCGGTCGGGCAGCTCTACGACTCGGGCGATTTTGAAGGCTGCCTTGATCTCGCCAGCAAGCTGAACGCCTACGACGAGTTTCCCGAGCGGCGGAGACAGAGCGAGAAAAGAGGCAAGCTGCGCGGCCGCGGCATGTGCTTTTACATCGAAGCCTGCGGCGCCGCCCCTTCGCAGGCCGCCGGGCAGCTCGGCGCGCGCGCCGGGCTCTACGAGGTCGCCACCGTTCGGGTGCATCCCACCGGCAGCGTGCAGGTCCTGACCGGGGCCCACAGTCACGGACAGAGTCATGAGACCACCTTCGCGCAGATCGTCGCACAGCGTCTGGGCATCGATTTCAACAACGTGGAAGTGGTTCACGGCGATACCGGCGAAATCCCGTTCGGAATGGGGACCTTTGGCTCGCGTTCCCTGGCCGTCGGCGGAACCGCCCTTTACAAGGCCATCGACAAGGTGGAGGAGAAGGGACGCAAGATCGCCGCCCACTTGCTCGAAGCGGCGTCCGACGATATCGAGTTCACCGAGGGCGAGTACCGGGTGGCCGGCACCGACCGCGCGGTGTCCTTCGGGGATGTCGCGCTGGCGGCGTACGTGCCGCACAACTATCCGCTGCAGGAACTGGAGCCGGGGCTGGAAGAGACCGCGTTTTTCGATCCGGAGAACTTCACTTTCCCGTCCGGATGCTACATCTGCGAGGTGGAAGTGGACCGGCAAACGGGCCAGGTCGATCTGCGCGATTTCGTTGCCGCCGACGACTTCGGCAACATCATCAACCCCATGGTGGTGGAAGGACAGGTGCACGGCGGGCTGGCGCAGGGCATCGGGCAGGCGCTGCTGGAGCATTGCCTGTATACGCCCGAAGGCCAGTTGCTCAGTGGTTCGTACATGGACTACTGCATGCCGCGTGCCGACGATTTGCCGAATTTCGTCGTGGCGACGCGCTGTACGCCCACACCCTTCAACCCACTGGGCGTCAAGGGTTGCGGCGAAGCCGGCGCGATCGGCGCGCCGCCGGCGGTCATCAATGCCGTTCTCGATGCGCTGCGCCCGCTGGGCGTCAGGCATATCGACATGCCGGCCACGCCGCAGGCCGTGTGGCAGGCGATACAGTCCGCGCGGTCCGGCGGGTAGAGGAGGATAGAGCGATGCGCGAATTCAATTACTACCGCGCGGGTTCCGTGCGCGACGCGGCCAAGCGCCTGAGCGCGAGCGGGAACGCCATGCTGCTGGCCGGCGGAATGACACTGTTGCCGGCGCTCAAGATGCGCCTGAATGAACCCGGGGAACTGATCGACCTGGCCGATCTCGGCGAACTAAAGGGCATCAGGCTGAGCCGCAAGGGCGCGCAGGTCGGCGCCACGACCACCCATGCGGAGGTTGCGGAGAACGTGGAGCTGCGCGCCGCGATTCCGGTACTGCCGCATGCGGCGGAGTCGATCGGCGATCCGCAGGTTCGCAACCGCGGAACGCTGGGCGGTTCGCTGGCCAACAACGATCCCGCGGCCGACTACCCGGCCGTTGCGCTGGGACTGGGCGCCACCATCATCACCAACAAGCGCAAGATTTCCGCGGACGACTTCTTTACCGGGATGTTCGAGACGGCGCTGGGACGCGGAGAGATGGTCACCCAGGTGCTGTTCCCGATACCGCAGCAAGCGGGCTACGCGAAGTTCCCCAATCCCGCCACGCGCTACGCGCTGGTGGGCGTTTGCGTGGCGCAGTTCAAGACGGGTGTTCGGGTGGCCGTGACCGGCGCCGGCGCATCGGTTTACCGCCTGGAGGATTTCGAGGACGCGCTGAGCGACGAGTTCTCCGAAGTCGCGCTGGACGGGTTGACCGCTTCCTCGGCGAGCCTGAACGACGACATGCATGCCGGCGCCGATTACCGTGCGCACCTGGTGGGCGTCATGGCCCGCCGCGCCGTTGCAATGGCCCTCGACTGAGGTTCGGCGCTCCTCCGGGAGCGAAGGCGTCTCGCCTTCGACGAGGGCGGACGCCCTCGCTTCCGGGCAGGTGGATATGAATGTGAACGCGTTACCGGAGTCCGTGGAGCAGGTTCACGACCTGCTGGAGGGGCAGGACTACGTCGCCGGCGATCGCCTGAGCACTGCCGTTTTTCTGGCGCTAAGCCTCAAGCGCCCGCTTTTCCTGGAGGGAGAGGCCGGTGTCGGCAAGACGGAACTGGCCGTCGCGCTGGCCGCGGCGCTCAAGCGCCGGCTCATCCGCCTGCAGTGCCATGAGGGCCTGGACCTGGCCGGGGCGGCGTACGAATGGAACCATGCGCGGCAGATTCTGGCCATTCGTCTGGCCGAGGCGGAGGAGCGCGTGGACGATATGTCCGGGGACCTCTATTCGCGCGAGTTTCTGATCGAACGCCCGCTGCTCGAGGCGCTGTCGCCCTGTCCGGAGGGACCGCCGGTGCTGCTGGTCGACGAACTGGACCGGGCCGACGAGCCGTTTGAGGCCTATCTCCTCGAATTTCTGTCCGATTTCCGGATGAGCATTCCCGAACTGGGAGAGATCCGGGCGCCTGAGGCGCCCATCGTGGTGCTGACTTCCAATCGCACCCGCGAGGTTCACGACGCGCTCAAGCGCCGCTGCCTGTACTGCTGGCTGGACTACCCGACGCAATCCGCCGAGGACCGCATACTTCAGGCCCGCGTGCCGGGACTGCCCGATGCCCTTCGCGCCAGGGTTGTCGGCTTCGTTCAGGGCCTGCGCAAGGAAGGCCTGTTCAAGTCGCCGGGCGTGTCGGAGACGCTGGATTGGGCGGAATCGCTCATGGCCATGGGCGCCCGCGAAGTCGATGTGGAGTCCGTTTCACAGACGCTGGGAGCATTGCTGAAGTACCAGGAAGACCTGGGCGCGGTGGACGACAGCATGGTGGAGCGCCTGCTTGCCGCATCCGCCTGATTCCCGGGGCGCGAGGCCCGCTCTTCGGCCCGATTCCGTCCTCACTCCGGCTGCTAATTGCCACCCAGACCCAGAAACTTCACCGCATTTCCACCCAGAATCTTTTCCTTGTCCGATTTACTGAGCCAGGGGTTGTTCCTGACCCCTTCGCCCATTCGTTGTTCTCCCAGCGGAAACGGATAATCCGAGCCGTAGATCACCCGTTCATTGCTCATGACATCGGTCAGTAACCTTAATGAATGGTCGCTGAAAACCGCTGCGTCCACATGGAATCGATTCAAATAAGAGGAAGGAGGCGATGGGCAATCCTTACGCACGATATCGCGTCGCCGCCAGGCATTATCGACCCGTCCCAGCAGAAAGGCGAAGCTGCCGCCGCCGTGGGCGAAACACAGCTTGAGAGATTCGGGAAGCCGCTCGAACGCGCCGGAAAGGATAAGGCTCAGTATGGACAACTGAGTTTCCGCCGGCATGGAGACGGTCCATGCCATCATGTATTTTGCGGTCCTGCCACCACCCATCATGTCCCAGGGGTGTATCAGCACGGCTGCGTTCTCGTCGGCGCAATGCTGCAGGAATGCAATCAACCCTTCGTCATCAAGGTCCCGTTCATCAACGTGATTACCGATTTGCACGCCGATGTGGCCGTCGCGCATTGCACGGCTCAGCTCGGCGCAGGCTGCATCCGTGTCCTGTAGCGGCACCTGGCATAGCGACAGCAGTCGCCCCCGTCCCCGTCCGCAGATTTCCCGCGCCGCGTCGTTGAACAATCGCGCGCATTCGGCCGCCTGGGTCGCCGGCCGGCGATAGGCAAACAGCAACGGCGTTGCACTGATTACCTGCAAATCGACGCCGTCCCGGTCCATTTCTTCCAGGCGCCGCGCCGGGTCCCAACAGGCGTCGTATATTGGCCGAAACGGTCGATCGCCGATCATCACGGTTGCCTTGCCGTTTCCTTCGTGGCGCATCCACGGCCAGTTGGATGAGCGGAACTTCCGATCCAGGTCGGGCCACTCCTTCGGGAAAAAGTGGGAATGGATGTCAATGACGGGAGTTGCCGCACTCATGGCGTTACCCAGCCTTCCGGCGGCCTGCCCTTGCCCGGATGCAATTCGCCGCAATTCGAACAGGTACGCGCGTCCATGTCAGCGTGGAATGCTTCGAAGATTTGCGGCAGGGTTGCGACGATGGCGCCGGGGACCGTGAGCGCCACGTCCACGCGGTGGACCCTTGCTTCACAGTTGAAGCAGTACCACAGAAACCCGTCCTTCATTCCCATCATTCGCGGCGACTCGACAACGATGCCGATAGAGTCTTCCTGGGGTCTTTGTGGCGCATGAATGGTATGAGGGGGCAGGAGAAAGACTTCGCCCTGGCGAATCGGCACGTCGTAGATCCCATCGTCGCCGGCGATTTTCAGAATCATGTCGCCCTTGACCTGATAGAACCATTCCTCGACAGGATCGTCGTGAAAATCGACTCTTGTATTGGGTCCGCCGATGACCATGACGATCATGCCGCTGTCCTCATGCAACAGCTTGTTGCCGACCGGGGGCTTGAGTTGGTCCCGGTTATCGTGAAGCCAGTGTTCGAAGCTGAAGGCTTGTAAGGTCGGATGGAGGTTCATGGTGCATCGTTCCTGGGCTTGTAGGCTATCGCCTTGATCTCGACAAGCAGGTGAGGGTGCGGGAGCTGGCGCACGGCAACCGTTGTTCTGGTGGGCCCGCCGTAATCGAAGAATTCGGAATAGGCGGCGTTGTATCCGCCGAAGTCGTTCATGTTGACGAGAAAGGCGGTGATATCGACCAGGTCCTCGGCCCCGGCCCCAACGCTCTGCAGAATGTCCACAACATTACGGATGACGGCCCGGGTTTGTGTCCCTATGTCAAGATGCGTCTTGCCTTCCTGATCGACGGTCACACCGGCGAACGTGTTGTCGGCGCGCCGCGCACTGGTTCCCGAGACGAAAATGAAGTCACCCGCTCGCTTTACGTGAGGGAAGCTGCCCAGCGGCGCCGCTTTCCCGGTCACGACCTTGCCCGCCGTTGCAGTCATTCGCCACCGGGCCCGCTGACGGGATGCTTGTTCACAGCTTGATACAAATGTTCGTGGGCTGGGAATAGAACGCGAAGGAGTGCGCTCCCCCTTCGCGGCCGATACCCGACAGCTTCACGCCACCGAAGGGCGTGCGAAGATCGCGCACGAACCAGTCGTTGACCCAGACGATGCCGACGTCCAGTTGCGGCGCAAGGGTATGGGCCCGCGTGAGATTCTTGGTCCAAAGCGCCGCCGCCAGGCCGTACTTGCTGTTGTTGACCAGATCAACGACCTCGCTTTCGTGATCGAACGGGCGTATGTGCGCACATGGGCCGAAGATTTCCTCGCTGACGGATCGCGCATCGTCGGGAAGACCGGTCCATAGCGTGGGCTCTATGAATGCGCCTGCGTCCCTGTCATCCCCGAAGCGCGGGATTCCGCCGCCGCAAACCAGGTCGGCGCCTTCCTCAAGGGCCATGCGATAAAGAGCGAGGACCTTTTCGCGATGGTCGCGCGAGATCAAGGGTCCCATTTCGGCGCCATCAGAAGGCCTGCCGATTTCAATGCCTTCGGCTTTCTCCTTAAGTGCGCGGACAAACCTCCGAAAGATCGGCCGCTCGACGTATATGCGTTCCGAACACAGGCAAACCTGACCGCAATTGGTGAAGGTCGAACGGGCGGCGCCTTCCACCGCACGGTCGAAATCCGCATCGGCGAAGACAACTGCCGCGTTCTTGCCGCCGAGTTCAAACGAAATCGGTTTTACCCCGTCAGCGGCGGCCCGCATGATCGCCGAGCCGGTTGCGGACTCGCCGGTAAACGTGATGGCGTCAACCCCGGGATGACTGGCGAGAAACTCCCCCGCCGCTTCGGCCCCATGCCCATGGATGAGATTGAATGCCCCGGCCGGCAGGGCCGACTCTGCGATAACCTCCGCCAGCAGCGTTGCCGAGGACGGTGTTTCTTCCGAAGGTTTGGCGATGACCGCATTTCCCGCCGCAAGGGCTGGCGCAACCTTCCAGGTCAGCAGGAGCAGGGGAAGGTTCCACGGAGAGATAGCGGCTACAACGCCGAGCGGCTTGTTGACCGTGTAGTTCAGCGCATGGCCGCCGTCGGGGGTTTCAGAATCGAAACATTGCGCGGAGTGGCTGCTTGTCAGATCCGCGAAGACTCGAAAGTTGGCTGCGCCGCGTGGTATGTCAATGCGATGCGCCTGGTCGAGTGATTTTCCGGTATCCCTGATTTCGGCGCTTACAAAGTTATCGTAGCGCGCCTCGATGCGATCGGCGATGTCGCGCAGAACGGCGATTCGATGGCTTGGGGGAGCTTGTCCCCATGCGCCGGCCAGCGCGCGTCTGGCTGCGGCCACCGCGGCGTCCACCGCCTGTTTGTCCGCTTCGCAGACCTGGCAAATCAATTCACCGTTTACGGGATTGATGTTGGGGAAACGCTCGGCGGTTTCCCGAAAAACACCGTCGATAAAGTGCCTTTGCACCGGCAGCGGCGATGGCTTGTCCGGCAGCCTGACCATCGGCAGCTTGCAGTATGGCTAAACGGAGCCGAATTTCGGCCGTCCGCGCCGGTCAAATCGGAGCAGGAGCGCCGAAGCGCAAACTGCCGCTTACGTGACATTCGCGTCCGCGGTGGTGGATACGTTCGCGAATATCGAAGGTGGTGTTATGCAATCCGGCCACGACGTATTTCTCGTCGCCCAGGTTCGTGCAGGCCAACAGAACCTTCCAGCGCTCGGCCGGCGGCTGCCATGTCAGGCTGAAATTGACCAGCGATACGCTTTCGGTCTGCGCAATATCCGGCGTATTAAGCGCGTCGTTGAAGTAGTCGCTCCGATAAGAGTAATCCAGCCTCGGCGTGAACGTTCCGAGGGCTGTGGCGAAGTCACGCGCGATAGAGACGAAACCGGTCCATTCCGACACGCGCTCGAACATGCTGTCCAGGGTGATCTCGTCAGCGCGCTCATCTACGGCTTCGAATTCCGGGTCAACCCATCCCAGGCCGGCCTCCACGACGATGCCGTTGGTGGCCAGCAGGCTGAGCTCCACTTCCAGCCCGTTGATTCCGGCTTCCGCCGCGTTGCGGAAGATCGGCGCTGTATTGCCTCCGGAAGGATCGAAAATGGAAACCTGGATGTCCGTGTAATCGGCCGTAAAGACAGCGCCGTTAAGACGCAGGCGATTATTCAAGCCCGTGAATTTCCATCCGAATTCGTAAGAGGTCACGAACTCCGGATCGAATGTCGGAACGATCGTCAGCGGCGGGAAAACACGCTGGGTGAATCCACCACTTTTGAATCCCTCCGCCCAGGTTGCATAGAGCATCAGATTGTCGGTGGCGGAAAAGGACAGATTGAGCAGCGGCGTTGTATCGGTGATTTCGACTTTCTCGGTCACGAACGGCAATACTCGCGCACCAACGCCGAAAGCGGGGCGGTCCGGAACGTTGTCGCCGTCGGTGTCAACCGCAGTGCGGTCGGCCAGAATGTACTGATTGGGCGAAAAGCTCTTCTCCTCGTCCGTGTAGCGTACGCCCAGTGTCGCGCGCCAGCGATCGTTGAGGTCATAGCTTGCTTGCGCAAAGGTGGCGCGGCTCTCGTTGTCGAAACGCCCGCCGCTGCGCACGTCGGCCGGCGGGAAAAAGACATCGTTGACGTTCGAGCCGTCTTCGGAGAACAGATACAGGCCGAAAATCCAGTTGAGGCGGTCGGCCAGGGCTGTTCCGAGCAATTGCAATTCCTGGGCGAACTGGTTCTGCTCATAGGTGTCGGTAAGGAGAACGATCGGCAACGGGGAGTGGTCTCCGTCGCGGGAGAAAACGCCTTCCAGTTGCCTGATTGACGTTATCGACTTCACCTGGATATCCTCATTCACGTCCCAGGTTGCCGTCAGTGCATAGCCCTTTGTTTCCAGGTCCGAGACGGTGCGTCCGGTACCCGCATCGCGGCCCTCGCCCAGCACGTATTGGCTGTTGTAGCAACGCGGATTTCGTGGATTGCCGGCGCCGCTGAAAGGCTGTCCGGGAATTTGAGTCAAACAGTCGGCGCCCCCGGTATCGCCGAACTGGGGCAGTACTATGGACTGAATCCAGTTATGCAGAAGTGCGAAATTGTCCACCGGGGTCAGTGAGTTGATCCCCAAAGCCGCAATCTGCCGGCCGATGGTTGACGGGTCGAAATTGCCGTTCGAGTCCACCGGGTTGTAGAAAACCGACCCGAAGCCGATATTGACAAGCTCCATCGGTGGTCCGTTTTCACGGTCGCGAGTGAGGTCCGCGCTGAAATCGAGGCTCAGCTTTTCGCCCAGGTCCCAGTACAGCCGTAGTCGGCCTGTGAACGTATCATCGTCGCCCAGACTGACGCCGTCTGCGGAACGCTCCACGTATCCGTCCTGAGCGAGTTTGGCCAGCGAGATCTTGGCAGCCAGATTCCCGGAGATCGGCAGATTCCCGACCAGGCGAACATCCCGCCGTTCGTCGCTCCCGATCTTCACGTCCATCCGCCCTGCAAGCGCGTTGCCGGGTGGTTGCGTAATGATGTTGATTGCGCCGCCGGTCGTGTTGCGGCCGAAAAGGGTTCCCTGCGGACCGCGCAGCACCTCAATACGCTCAATGTCCAGCACGTCGATGACTGCGCCCAGGGAACGCGCAACATAAACGCCATCCAGGTACAGGCCCACACCCGGATCCACGGTGGGAACAAAATCCTGTTGACCGATGCCGCGAATATAGACTGCGGCCGCCGAATTGGAACCGCTGTGGCCGGGACTGTTCTGAAAGGTCATATTCGGCGTGTAGTGGGCCAGGTCATCCATCCGGTCGATTCCGCGCGCCTCCAGATCCTCTCCTCTGAAGGCGCTGATTGATATGGGCGTTGATTGCAGATCCTCGGTTCTTTTTCGGGCCGTTACCACGATTTCCTCCAGAGCGATTTCCTCCGACACGCCCGAATCATTCTGGGCTGCGGCGAATACCGGCAGCATGCTGAGCAGGAGGAACACCGGCAGGGGGCGGCCGGTCAGGCGCATGGTTAGGGTATCAGGGGTCATTGCGGGTTCCTCCAGGAGGTTTCCTGCCGGTCAATCCCGGCCTGCCTCGATGAGCTTCTCGGCAAGCAGGCCGGGGTTCGTCAACAGCGCTTCGTGGTCGCCGGGCATCTGAACCAGCCTGTAGAGTCCGAGGCGGCTGGACATTCGCGGGTGCCAGCCGGTATCCGGCCCCGGGGGCAGGGCGATGTCCTCGGTGCAGTTGAGGTAGCTGCGGGGCACATCCAGGTTGTAGAACGCCTTCAGGTCCAGCTTGTCCCTGAACGGCTGCGCCGGCTGGGGCGAAAAGTGGGTTTCCCACAAATGTCGGGCCGTGGCCAGATCCACGCTGTTGAAGAACACTTCGCGGCAGACTTCAAACGGCAGGACAAAGGAATCGTCGGAACTCCGGGACAGAAGGTTGTCCACCAGTGCGCGGTAATGTGGAGGGTTTTCGTCCAGAAGGCACTGGCCGTCCAGCAGCACGAAGGCGTTATAGAACACCAGGCGCCGCAGCCGGCCGGGAACCGCTTCAGCGACTTTCTGGATGATGGAGCCACCGTAACTGTGGCCAACGAGGACTACGTCCGCAAGCCGGGACTCGCGGATCAGGTTCACCACGTCCCCGGTGCAGATCGCGTGAGTCTTTCCCGTCTTTTCCACACCGTGCCCATGCCCGGACAAGGTGGGCGCGGCCACATCGTGGTCCGCTTGACGAAGCAAACCGGCAACGGCGTCCCATCCGGATCCGTCGTGCCAGCCGCCATGTACCAGTACGAATTGCACGGCTGTCTCCCGTAACGCCCGTCTTCGGCCGCGCCGAGTAGCGACGTAACATGTGATGTATAGCCCACAAGGCGCGAAAACGAACCTGTCAAATGCGACAGGTTCGGAGCCGCCGGCGCCTGCCGGCGCAATGCTTCAGGGCTGCCGGATTGTGCTGCTCTATAATCGTATTTTGCGTCCGCTTTTCAGGGGGTGCCGGGACAGCGATCACAAGCCGGGCTTTGAAAAGAGATGCACCATTCCGTATGGGAGTTCTACGAAAGCGTCCGTGGAATTGATGCCCGGCGGAATATCCATGGCCTGTTGACCCATCAGACGGAAGAGCTCGGGTTTGAACAATATGCTTTTTTCTCCTTTCATCCAGGACAGCCCCCGGAATTGGTGTGTAGCGAAGGTCTGCCGCTTGGTTCCTATCTCAAGCAGCGCGCCTTCACCGTGGACCCGATCCTCCATCGCGCTGAGGAAAACGTCACCCCGATAAGCTGGAACACGAGCCGGTGGGATCAACCCCTCTGCCGTCAGGAGCACGCGGTACTGGCGCAATTGCGGGACCTTGCAATCGAATGCGGTGTTTCCGTGCCGGTGCATGGTCCGGGTCTTGAGTTCAGCGTCTTATGTCTGTCAACCCGCGAACGGGAGCGGCTGGATTTGCGGATTCGCGGGGAATTCGAGGGCGCGCTGCTTCTGCTGGGCGCCTACATTACGTCGCTACACCGAAAGGAGACACGGCTTGCCGGCTCGCCATCATTGTCATCGAGGCAGATCGAGTGCTTGTCGTGGACAGCCCAGGGCAAGACAGCATGGGAAATTGGCCGTATCCTGAGCATTAGCGAACGAACAGTCCGGTTCCACCTGGGCAACGCCATGATGGCGCTTGACGTTGTTTCCAAACATCAGGCGGTGCTCAAGGCAATTGCACTTGGGTTGCTGCGCTATTAGTGTCGTGTCACGCCCGTATTGTCGCATCAGAGCGAGCGTAGCGTGTCCCTGCAAGACGCAGCCGGCACGGAATACTCGCCGTATTGCGAACGGCTGCAACGCCGCGGGGGCGCGCCACGCCCGCTCCCGAAGGGCGCTTCTCCCCTGGCCCGTGGCGGCGTTGCGCCCCTGGGCAATGGGAGGCGCCATTCCCGGCGGGACGCGCCTTGCCACGAACCAGGGGAGACGCGCTGATGCGACAATACGGGCGTGACACGACACTAGGGCCTGTTAGCACTATGCGATGCCGCGCTAACTGAGTCTCTGATGATGAGCAATGGCTTGCGCAACAGGGCGTTGCATCCCCGGTGCGGCAAGTGATGAAAAGCATGACTGTGAATGGAAAGGGCGCAGGTCTGGCGCAACGCATCGTGAGCTTTGTGCGCACGCTGCGCGCGGCGGGATTGCCGCTGGGCGTGGGCAAGAGCGCGCTGGCGCTCGAGGCCGCGAAGCGCATCGACATCGGCAACCGCGCCGGGTTCTCCGCTGCGCTGCGCTCGGTCCTGACCGTCAGTCCCGCCGAGGGCGTGCTGTTCGATTGCGCTTTTCCCATGTTCTTCGGCAACTCCGCGGCCTTTGCGCGGCTTGGCGACTTGCATGAGCTCGGTCTGCGTTCGCTGGGCGAGGTCAAGCCCCCGCCGGGAGCCCTGCGCCTGCTGCGAGCCATGGACAGCGCATCCAACCTGATTGCCGCGCCCGGCGCCCAGCGGGCCATTGCGGGCGCCGGCTATTCGCCGCAGGAACGACTCGCCTCCAGGGACTTCGCCCAGATGACGCCGGAGGAACAGGACCAGGCGCGCGAACTGCTGCGGCGCGGCGTGCTCTGTCCCAGGCGCAAGGGAAGGCGGTACAAGGCCGCCGCGCATGGAGCGCGGATCGACCTGCAGGCCACCCTGCGGGCGGGCCTCGCGTCCGGCGGCGAGCTGGCGCAACTGAAGCGCAAGACGCGCCGTGACGAACCCATGTCGCTGGTGCTGCTGTTCGACGTTTCAGGTTCCATGACCACCTATGCACGCATGGCCATCCATTTCGCCCACGCGCTGTGCAGCGCCCGCCGCAACGTCGAAGTGTTCGTTTTTGCAACCCGCCTGACCCGGGTGACCCGCGAGTTGCGCGGGCGGGATGGGGACGTGGCGACCGCCGCGGCGCTCGCGGCCGCCCCGGACTGGGAAGGGGGCACGCGCATCGCGTCCGCCATTGGCCAGTTCAACAGGCAATGGTCGCGGCGGGTGCTGGCCCGGCCCGGCATGGTGCTGCTGTTCAGCGATGGCCTGGAGCGGGCCTACGTCGAAGAACTGCGTTTCGAGGCGGCGCGCCTGCGGCGATCCTGCAAGCGCCTGGTATGGCTGAATCCGCTGCTGGGCTACAGGGATTTCCAGCCGCGGGCCCGCGGCGTGCGCGCGCTGCTGCCCGCCGTGCACGAGCATCGCGCGGCCCATAACGTCGACAGCCTGCTGGGACTTGCCGACGCGTTAGAGTAGGCGGGGTGAAGGATCGCGCGCTCGAATCGTTCATGTCCGGCGTCGTACGGCGGAACCCGGGCGAGACGGAGTTTCACCAGGCGGTGCACGAAGTCGCCACGGACATCATTCCCTTCGAGGCGAAAAACCCGCTGTTCCGCGAGGCGCGAATATTCGAGCGGCTCGCGGAGCCGGATCGGGTCGTCTCCTTTCGCGTCTGCTGGGAAACCGACCAGCGCCGGATCCACATCAACCGCGGCTACCGGGTCCAGTGGAACAACGCGATCGGCCCCTACAAGGGCGGCTTGCGCTTCCATCCTTCAGTCAACCAGAGCATCCTGAAATTTCTCGCCTTCGAACAGACCTTCAAGAACAGCCTGACCGGTTTGCCCATCGGCGGCGCCAAGGGCGGGTCCGATTTCGATCCCAAGGGCCGATCCGATGCGGAGATCATGCGTTTCTGTCAGGCCTTCATGACCGAGTTGCATCGGCACGTCGGCCCCAACACCGACGTGCCGGCGGGCGATATAGGGGTCGGCGGGCGGGAAATCGGCTATCTGTTCGGCCAGTACAAGCGCCTCAAGAATGCCTTTGAGGCCGTGCTGACCGGCAAGGCGCTCGAGTTCGGCGGTTCCTACCTGCGCCCGGAAGCCACCGGCTACGGCGTGGTCTACATGATGGAAGAGATGCTGGCGCTTCAGGGCGAGGACCTGGACGGCAAGGCCTGCGTCGTATCCGGTTCCGGAAACGTGGCCTTGCACTGCTGCGAGCGCCTCATGCACATGGGCGCCAGGGTTGTGACGCTTTCCGATTCGTCCGGGTTCGTGCACGACCCGGCCGGCTTCGATACGGAAAAATTCGCTTGGTTGTGCGAGCTAAAGCTGTCGCGGCGCGGTCGGATCGAAGAGTATGCGAAGGAATTCGGCTGCGTTTTCCATGCCGGCGCCCGCCCCTGGGCGGTGCCCTGCGATCTGGCCTTTCCCTGCGCCACGCAGAATGAACTGGATGAACCCGACGCGCGCAGCCTGGTGGAAGGCGGCTGCCGGGCAGTCGCCGAAGGCGCGAACATGCCCACCACGCCGGCCGCCATGAAATTCTTCGCGAAAGCCCGCGTGCCTCACATGCCGGGAAAGGCCGCCAATGCGGGCGGCGTCGCGGTTTCGGGCCTGGAGATGAGCCAGAACAGCCAGCGGTTCAGCTGGTCGCGTGGAGAGGTCAACATGCGGTTGCGCGACATCATCCGTCACATTCACGAGCAGTGTGTCCGCCATGGAGAAGAGTCCGGGTTCATCAACTATTGCCGGGGCGCCAATATCGGCGGATATACGAAGGTTGCCGAAGCCATGCTGGCTTACGGCGTGGTCTGAGCGTTGTTGCTATCATCAAGGGGTCCCTCCGGCGTGGTCGGGGGACTTGCAGCGGAGGAGCCGAGTGACTACCACGTTCAGCCTTATTGATACGAATGCCGTTCCCTGGGAGCACAATCCGGGCATTCCGGGTTTCAAACGCCGGCTGCTGGTCTTCGACGACGCCACCGGGTCTGAGGTCCGCATGGACTACGTGCCGCCCGGCGCCATACCCGAGGTGCTTGAGCTGCCGCACCGCCATTACCACAGGACGGTGACGGAACGGGCCTACGCTCTGGCCGGCGATTTTCCGCACTGGGAGTTTTCTTCGACCAGGGACCACGAAGGCGAAATGATCGTGTTCCGCCGCCACCTGTTCATGGACCGGCCGCCGAAGAGCATTCATGGGCTCATGCCCGAACCCCTGTCCGAAACCGGGTGCGTGCTGCTGTACTGGAACACGGGCCCGGGCACGGGCGTGGCCGAACCGGATGCGCCGGTGGAATCGGTTGAACTGGCCTTCGATGACAGTGCCGATGATGACCGCACCGATTTTTCAGATGCCCGGCTCTTCGATACCGGCGAGGTCGCCTGGCTGGAGCATCCCTCCGTCGCGGGCTGGAAGGCCAAGCCCCTGGCCGAAGCCGTCGAGAATTCCGGCGCTGTCAGCCTGGTGCACATTCCCGCCGACTGGACCGGCTCGCCCGGACCCGTGGAGGCTCAGGGAGGTGCTCCATCGCCCTGGCTGTTCGTGGTTGCCGGCGACCTGAACCTTTACCTGGCGGAGAACGGAGCGCGCCGCGAGCTTGCGCTGCGGGAAGGCGCGTTTCTGACCTGGGGCGCCGGAACAGCGCCAGGCGTGCCGCCCGAATCCGTCAGCGATGGCGGATGCACGGTGCTTTGCGTCGGCCACGATCTGTCGGGCCACGGCTGACGCACGTAACCCCGGGAGCGAAGGCTAACCCGAGTTCAGGCAGGCGGCGTTCAGGTCGGCGCGCGTCGGCCAGGTGTCCGGTGACTGGCCGCTGAACGAATCCACCGCCACCGTAAACAGATTGGGCAGCACGGCGTCGTCCCATTCCGGCCCGTCCTTGCCGGTGCGCAGAATCACGAGTTCCCGCGAAGGAATCATGTACAGCCGCTGGTCGCCGGCGCCGTCGAGGAAGACGACGTCATCGGCCACGAACGGTTCCGAGTGCAGGTTGCCCATGAACTCGATACCCGGATCGTACTTGCGCAGGGGCTCATGCGAGGTCCCCAGCCAGAGCTGCATGCCGTAGTTCTCGTTGGCCGCCGACGGCGTGGTCATTTGATCCACCCAGCCTTCCGGAATCACCTGTTGGCCCGCGTAGCAGCCGTTCTGCATCAGGGCCTGGCCGATTCGCGCCCAGTCCTCGATCGCGGTCCACATGCAGCAGTCGGTATGCACCATGCCGTCTTCCCGGTCCAGAAGAAGCCAGCCATCGCGCAGCCCCAGCGGCGCCCAGAGCTTTTCCGAAAGGTAGTCGGCAAAGCGCTTGCCCGTAGCGCGCTCCACCACGATTCCGGCGACCTGGCTGTTGGGATTGGCGTGCGAGAAGGCCGTTCCCGGCGGCGCGTAGATGCCTACGTCCAGGTTGGCGGTAACAATGTCGGTACCCATGGTCCGCGCCAGGCGCGCCGAGCCCGGATAGAAGGCGAACGTCTCCTCAAGGCCCCCGGCCATGTTCAGAAGGTCGCGGACGGTAATGGCGCGGCGTTCGTCCGTGTCCCATTCCGGGAGAAAATCCGCCGCCGGCTGATCGACCGACTCCATGTGGCCGTCGGCGATGGCGTGGCCCACCATTATCGAAGTCAGGACCTTGGTCAGCGAATGGGTGCTGAATTCCGACTCCGCGGTCTGGTCGTTGAAGTAACTGGCATGGGCCAGCCGCCCCTTGTAGAGCACCACCAGCGAATCGCTGTCCTGTTGCTCGGCCCAGGTGGCGGCTTCCCGGGAGACGGTCGGATCGATCGGGTTATCCGCCTCCGGCCAGGCCTCCAGCGGAATCGTGTCGCCGCCTGTCACAAGTTCCTGCGGGTCGTACCAGGCGCGTGCGGGGCTCATGGGATTGCCGGTCAGCGAGATGGCGTAGCGCTTGGCGTAGATGCCGTACCAGCCGAACCGCGCAGGCAGAAAAAACAGAATGCCGATCACTGCGATGACGATCAGAATCCACTTGCCGGTCTTGGCGAGTCCTCTGAGTATGCGTTTGAGCATGGTGTCTCCTTGATTATTCGTGGGCCGAACGGCTAGTGTCGTGTCACGACACTAGTCCGGCGCGGATTCCGCCGCGTCGTCGGTGGGCCGCCCGGCCAGTATTCCGCCGTAGAGAATCGCGCCGCCGTACATGGGCGACTGCCACAATTGCTCGGAAAAGCGCGGAATGGCCATGGCCGCGACCGGGAAGCACTGGACGAAGTAATTCGGTCTTATGGGAAGTCCCTGCATGGCGTAGCAGAAGAAGTCGCGGTCATCGATGTGCCAGAACCCGTCCACGCCTTCCATGCTGGAGCTGACCGAGCCGTCCTTGTTGTAATAGGCGTCGAAGACGAATTCCCGTTCCTCGTCCACCCAGCGGAAGTGGGTGGTGTTGTGCATCAGGTGGTTCCAGAAGCTCGGAAAGCGCTCGGCGGGCGACTCGCCCCTGGGCGTTTCGAGGGCGGCAATGTCGATTTCCGGACGTGGCCAGTCCGCGCCGCCCGTCTCCATCATCATGAAGGAGATCATGGCCAGGCGGTCGCGGTCGGGCACCGGCTCGGGAATGAGCATGGTGTTTCCGGGCAGGTAGTCGTCGGGATTGGCGAGCCAGTCGTCCACCCGGTCCGGCGTCCAGGCGAACCCGGCTTCCTTGAGCGTCTCGGAATAGCTGAATTCCTCCCGCGAGCCGGCGGTTCGGCCGATCACCTGCCACAGGTTGGGCCCGGCCAGGTGCAGGGCGTCTTCGGCGAGCGTGTGGCAGGCGCTGCAGCGTTGCTGAAAGGCGAGGCGTCCTCTCACGTAGTCGGCCCCGGCGAGGGTCTCGCGGGTGAGACGCTCCTGGGCGCCGGCGGGTGGCGCGGGCACGCTCCAGGCAATAGCCAACAGGGCGACCGTTGCGGCGGTGCGTTTCATGTCATTGCGCTCCGGATTTCTGCCCCGCACAGACTAAAGGATTCCGCGAATGATCGCGTTCGGAATGAAGGCTTCGTCGAAGCCCTTGTCGCGGGGCGGCGGGTATCCCATGCGCAGCACGATGAGGTCCAGCTTCGGACTGATCCAGACGCGCACCTTGCCGCCTCCGTCCAGGTAGAAAAGGTCGTCAACGGCAAAGGGCTCCGAGTGAGTGTTGGCGAAGTTCGGCGGCATGCTCGGGTAGTACGGGCGCCGCTCCATGAAAACCGTGTCGGTCCAGATCTGAAATCCGTAGTTCGGGTTGGGTTCCGAGCCGGTGAGCATCTCATCCACCCAGCCATCCGGCAGCAATTTCGTGCCGTCGGGCAGCCGCCCGTCCTTCATCAGCAGATGGGCCACCCGCATCCAGTCCGCCGGGGCCGACAGAAAGCAGCAATAGGAGATGACATTGCCCTCGACGCCGTCGAGGCGCATGGCGCCGCGCTGCGCGCCCATGGGCCGCCAGAGTTTCTCTCCGAGGTAGTGCGCGAAGTTCCTGCCGGTGGCCCGGTGAATGATCATGCCGGCGAGCTGGGTATTGGGATTGTTGTGGGCAAAGGTCTTGCCCGGTTCGTTCGCCAGTTCAAACGAAAGCACCGTGCCGTAGATGTCGGACCCCTCCACCAGCTGCATGCTCTTGGAGTACGGCTGCGGCCCCTGGCCGCGCTGGCCGAAGGGAAGCTCCAGGCCGGTCGTGTTATGCAGCACCTGGCGCACCGTGATCTGCCCGCGTGGATCGCCCTTCCATTCGTGGATGTACTTCTCGACCGGGTCGTCAAGGCTCTCGATGTCGCCGTCAGCCAGGGCAAAGCCGGCTACGATTCCGTGCAGGGTCTTGACCCAGGAATGAGAACTGATCGGCGAACTCTCGTGAAATCCTTCCATGAACTCGGCGTGACGGATCTTGCCGCGGTGATAGATCATGAAGGCCTGCGTTTCCCGCTCCATTGCGTAGCCTGAAGCAGCGGCGATGGCCTCGGGGTCGATGGTGGCCGGCTCGCCCGGTTCGGTGCCCGGAAAGAAGGGTTGGGAAACGCCACCGTCCACCAGGATCATGGGGTTGTACCAGGTCTGGGGCTGGCGGAAAGCAGTCTGGTCGGGCTGGTCGCGCCAGCGCCGCCAGAACTGGAAGTCCTGCGCCTCCACCTCGTTGACCCAGTCCACCCGGGCCTGGATTTCCTCGGGGGTCATTTGCGTATTCGGCCGCTCTTCGGCGGCTGTCGCGCCCACCGCGAGCAGCGCCGCGGCGGAAATCCCCAGTATCGTCTTCATTGCCTTGCTCCCTTTCATTTCAGCCCCGCCAGCAACAGATTGGGAAGACGCGCGTCGTCCCAATCGGTCGCCAGCGCGCCGGTGCGCACGATTACCATGTCGGCGCTCGGAATGAAATATACGCGCTGCCCGCCGAAACCGTCGAAATAGGCCACGTCATCGGCCGCGAAGGGCTCGGAATGGTAGCCCCGCAGCGTAGCCTTGGAGTTGTAGACGCGCTGCTCGACGTGTTCGTTGCCGAGCCACGTCAGGAAGCCATAGTTCGGATTGTTGGGCCCGGGCGTGCGGATTGCCGCGATCCATTCCTCCGGCACCACCTGCCGGCCGTTCGCGCGGCCGTTGTGGAGGTGCAGCAGGCCCAGCCGCAGCCAACCGCGCGCGGGAATGTCGAGGCAGCAGTAACTGCGCGCCATGCCGCCCGCGGTATCCATCTGCACCCAGGCGTCGCCGGCCCCCAGCGGCTTCCAGAGCGCCTCCGAGAGATATTCCGCGTAACCACGCCCCGTGGCGTTTTCGATGACCAGGCCGAGGATCAGCGGATTGATGCTGTTGTATTCGAAGCTCGTGGCCGGCGGCTCCACGGCCGTTTGCGCCAGCGTGGTCGGGCGCATGTCCTGGCCGATCAGCAGGCCCATCATCGGCCCCAGGCTGCCGAAGGCAAAGGTCGGGAAATCGATCCCGCTGCTTTGCCAGAGCGCCTGGCGAATCGTGATTGCGGAGCGCTCGTCGCCCGCCCACTCGGGAAGGTAATGGCTGACGGGATCGTCCGCCGAGGCAATGTGTCCTTCGGCGATGGCGACTCCCACGAGCAGGGCCACCACCGACTTGTGCATGGACTGGGTTGAAGTGAGCGTGTTCTCATCCGCGCCTTCGTAGTAGTGCTCAAGCTGAATCCGACCGCCGCGCCATACGATCAGCGCATCCGAGCCGGTCTCGGCGCCGTAGTCCAGCGCCGCCTGCAGGCTTTCGATGGACAAGGCGCTCTCGCCTGACGAGGCTTTCGGCAGGGGTGTTTCGGGGCTGCCCGGCACCAGCTGCATGTGGCCGGGCCGCTTGCCGGCGAACTGCCCGAAAAATCGAATGGTTTCGGTTGGTTTTGCGACGAGAAAACCAAGCATGATCAGCAGAACCAGGCCAACGATTCCGCCCACCGCCCAGGCGATGGTCAACCCGAAGATGCGCAGTAATTTCTTCACGAACTGCTCTGCAGCCCCCACAGGACCCGTAATCATAGCCGGGGAACGGGACGCCTTGCTCTCGACGGGGAAGTAACTTCATCGTTGCAGTTTTTCTGTCGTTCGCCCCGGGCCGTTGCGCCTTGTCAGGGTCCGCGCGGGCTAGAATTTGCCAATCACGCCAATCCGCACGAGAAGATGACCGCAAGTTCATACGCCAGCAACCCCGATGTACTGCGCGCCCTGGTTCGGCCCGACGCCGTGCATCGCGACCTGTATATCTCCGAGGAGCTCTACGAGCTGGAACTTGAACGCCTCTGGCGCAATACCTGGATCTACATGGGCCACGACAGCCAGGTCCCGAAGCCGGGCGACTTTTATACGGCGGAAATCGCCGGTTCGCCGCTGGTCATGCTGCGGGGCCGCGACGGGGCAGTTCGCGTTTTCCTGAACCGCTGCGCGCACAAGGGCACCCGGGTGGTCAGTGCGGTCGAAGGCAACTGCGGGAGCACGCTGCGCTGTCCGTACCATGGCTGGACCTATCGCCTCGACGGCAGCCTGAGGACCGTTCCGCTGAAGGGCGGCTACCGGGAAACGAACATTTCGGATACGCCCCACTTCAAGGGGCTGGCGCAGGTACCCAACGTGGAAATCTACCGCGGCTTCGTGTTCGTGCGCCTGAGCAACGAGGGCCCGGGTTTTCGCGAGTATTTCGGCGATTCGCTGAGCTCCATCGACAATATGGCCGACCGCTCGCCGGAGGGACGGCTGGAGATCGCCGGCGGCGTGCTGCGCTATGACCACGACTGCAACTGGAAGATGTTCGTGGAGAACCTGAACGACGCCATGCACCCGATGGTGGCGCACCAGTCCTCGGCCGGTATTGCCAAGCGGCTTTGGGAGGAGGAGGGCGACGACGGGCCCCCGCCGATGGTGGTGCAGCAGTTTGCGCCCTTCGTGAACGACTACGACTTCTTCGACGGGATGGGCGTGAAGATCTACGAGAACGGCCACTCGTACACGGGAGTGAAGTTCTCGATCCACTCGAAGTACTCGGCGGTGCCGGAATACGAGCGGCAAATGTTCGAGGCCTACGGGGAGGATCGCGCCCGCGCCATCCTGGGCGAGAACCGCCACAACACGGTTTACTTTCCCAGCCTCACGATCAAGGGCGCGATCCAGGCGATTCGCGTGGCCCGGCCGCTGGCGGCGAACAGGACGGTGCTCGAAAGCTGGACGTTTCGCCTGGCGGGCGCGCCCGAAGAGCTGCTCAAGCGCACGATGACGTATTCGCGGCTGATCAACGCGCCTACTTCGGTGGTGGGGCACGACGACCTGCATTGCTACAGCGAGATACAGAAGGGGCTGCATGCGGAGGGCAACGAGTGGGTGAGCCTGCATCGCAACTACGACACGGCAGAGCAGGACAGCATTGCGGGCGTTTACAACGGCACCAGCGAAGTTTCCATGCGCGGGCAGTTCCGCGCCTGGCTCAAGTACATGCTTCCTCCTGGCGAGGTAACTGCATGATCCCGCCGCTCTTGCATCCGTCCTTTCCCGGGAGACGCATGAACCCATCCATGGGGCTCGGCGGCGACATCCCTGTCGCCGACGCTCCCGGGAAAGGACGGATGCAAGAACGGCTCACGTCGGTGCATTCTCTGGGCTTGAGTCATGAGTAGACGCGGACCCGGGGAGGGGGAGTTGGCGCGGTTCGTTTATCGGGAGGCGCGGCTGATCGATGAGAAGCGGCTGGACGAGTGGTATGAGCTGTTTGCGGAGGACGCGCTGTACTGGATGCCGCTGGTGCGGGGTCAGATGGATCCGCACAGCCACACTTCGCTGTTCTGCGAGGACAGGTTCCTGCTCAAGGTGCGCATCGAGCGGCTGAAGAACCCGCTGTCGCATTCGCAGCAGCAGCCGAGCTTCTGCCAGCACGTCCTGCAGCGTCCCGAAACCGTGCGGAGCGACGACGAGGCACAGGAATACGAACTGCGCACGCCCTTCGTCTACCTCGAATCCCGGCTGGACGAGCAGTTCATGCTGGGAGGCGTGACGCATCACACATTGCGCCGGGAAGACGATCAAATCAGGATCGCGGTCAAGCGCATCGAACTGTTGAACCGCGACGCGGCGCTGCCGTCGATACAGCTTTTCCTGTGAGCATCGCGGCCTCGGGCACCGTGGCGCGGGTCCTCGAGGAGGCATCTCGACGGCACGGCGAAAAGCCGTTCCTGCGGATTACCCGGGACACGGCTGAGCGTACGGGGATCGAGCCAGGTGATCTGAGCTATGTGCAGGCGTGGGATCGCACCCAGGCGCTTGTCGGCGAATTCGAGAGCCTGGCGGACGGCGCTCCGCAACGCGTGGCGCTGCTGCTGGAGAACCGCCCGGAGATGTTTCTGCACTGGTTGGCGCTGAACGCGCTGGGCATATCGGCCGCGCCGCTGAATCCGGCCTGGCGCTCCGCGGAGCTTGGCTATGCGCTGGCGCACAGTGAAGCACGGCTGGTGATCGCCTTGCCGGAGCGCGTGGACGAATTGCAGGCAGTGGTGCGGCAGGAAGGGCTTGATGTGCCGGTGTGCGCGCCCGGCGAGGAGTTGCCGCGACTGCGATCGCGGTCCGGGGCCGGTCGGCAACCGGAGGATGCCGCCGATCGCGAATGCGCGCTCCTGTATACCTCGGGCACCACGGGGAAGCCCAAGGGCTGCATGCTCGGCAACCGCTATTTCACGATCATCGGCGACTGGTACACGGCGCTGGGCGGCTTGTGCGCGCTGGACAAGGCAGGGGATTGCCTGATCACGCCGCTGCCCATGCACCACATGAACGCGATGGCCTGCTCGACCATGGTCATGCTGGCCAACGCAGGCTGCATTGTTCCCCTGGACCGGTTTCACCCGCATAGCTGGTGGCGGGAAGTCAGGGAATCGGGCGCGACCATCGTTCATTACCTGGGCGTGATGCCGGCGATCCTGCTCAAGCTGGAGGAAGACCCCCTGGAGCGCCGGCACAGCGTGCGTTTCGGGTTCGGGGCCGGCGTGGGCAGCCGCCAGCACGCGCCGTTCGAGGAGCGCTTCGGGTTCCCGTTGGTGGAGGCCTGGGCGATGACCGAAACCGGCGCGAGCGCCGCGATGATCGCGAACCACGAGCCGCGCAAGCGCGGAACGGCCTGTTTCGGCCGGCCATTGCCGGCGGTGGACATTCGCATCGTCGATGACGAGGCCAAGGAAGCGTCCGCGGACCAGCCGGGCGAGTTATGGGTGCGCCATGCGGGCAGCGACCCCCGGCTGGGTTTTTTCTCGGGTTATTTCAAGGACGCTGCGGCTACCGAGGCCGCCTGGGAGGGCGGATGGTTCCATACCGGCGACATCGTGGCGCGCGACGCCGATGGGGACATGCATTTCGTCGACCGCAAGAGCAACATGATCCGACGAAGCGGAGAGAACATCGCGGCCGTGGAGGTGGAAGGGATCCTGGCCGACCACGATGCCGTCGCCGAAGCGGGCGTTGTGGCGGTGCCCGACGAAATTCGCGGGGATGAAGTGTTCGCCTGCATAAGACCCAAAGGCGGTAGCGGGGAAGCCGGCGAGGCGGAGTCGCTGGCGGAAACGCTGGTGCGGTATTGCCTCACGCGGCTCGCCTACTTCAAGGCGCCGGGGTACGTTACGTTTGTGGATGCCTTGCCCCACACTACGACGGAAAAGCTGGACAGGGCGGCGCTTGCGTCATTGGCCGCGGACTTGAGAGAACGTGGCGATTGCTTGGACATGCGCTCAATGAAACGTCGCTCCCGGGTGGCGTCGCGCGCAACATGAGCCGTCAGACTTACAACGGCGTCGCGCTGGTCGCCCCGGTGACCGTGCCCTACCGGCGCTACTCCACTCGCGACGCGCACTGGTGGATCGCCCGGGCCCTGGTGGGGCTGCTGAAGGACACCGGGCTGAACAAGGACGACATCGACGGCCTGGGCATATCCAGCTTCACCCTCGCCCCGGACACCGCGGTCGGCCTGACGCAGCACCTGGGAATGTCGCTGCGCTGGCTGGACCATGTGCCCATGGGCGGCGCTTCCGGCATCGTCTGCCTGAGGCGGGCGGCGCGGGCGGTACAGTCCGGCGACGCGGAAATCGTCGCCTGTATCGCCGGCGACACGAATCATGTGGATACCTTCCGGCGCACGCTTTCCACCTTCAGCCGGTTCGCCCAGGACGCCGTGTATCCGTATGGGTCGGGCGGCCCCAACGCCAGCTTCGCATTCATCACCGACTGGTGGATGCGGGAGTTCGGCGTGCAACGGGAGGATTTCGGCAAGCTGTGCGTGGCCCAGCGGCGCAATGCCATGGATAATCCCCATGCCCTGCTTCGCAAGCCGCTCAATCTCGATGATTACCTCGGCGCGCGGATGATTGCCGAACCGCTGCACCTGTTCGACTGCGTGATGCCCTGCGCGGGAGCGGACGCTTACCTCGTCATGACGGCGGAACGCGCGGACGCCCTGGGGCTGGAATCCGTGCGGCTGCTGGGAGCGATCGAGCGGCACAACGCTTTTCCCGATGACCCGGTGCAGATGCGAGGGGGTTGGGCGCTCGCGCGCGCCGAACTCTGGGCGCAGGCAGGTGTGGGCCCGGGCGATATGGATTTCTTTCAGGCCTATGACGACTATCCGGTGATTACGCTGATGCAGATTGAGGAACTGGGCTTTTGTGCGTCCGGCGAGGGCGCTGCCTTTGTCCGCGAGCACGAGTTCGCTTATGACGGCGACTGCCCGCTGAACACTTGCGGCGGCCAGCTTTCGATGGGCCAGGCAGGGGCGGCGGGGGGCTTTCTCGGGCTCGTCGAGGCCATGCGCCAGCTCTTGCGCCGGCCGCTCGGCGGGCAGGTCGCGGACGCGACGCATGGCGTCGTCTCCGGATTCGGCATGATCAACTACGACCGCGGCCTGTGCAGCGCCGCCGCGGTCCTTGCGCGCGGTTAGCAGACCGTGGCAAAAGCCCCGCTGCATTCGACCGGCGATCCATCCCGCCTGGACTGCGTTGCTCGTCACTTGCATATGCCCGATATGCGCGCTCCTCGCGCCTTGCCAGACGGGAGTCTCGCCAGTCTCGGTGCGACGCGGGGTTCTGCCACGGGCTGCTAGAAAATGTCTTCAAGACCCAGGCTCAAGAACCCCGTCCTGCGCACTCGGCAGCCGCTGACGCCGCCCATGCCGCGCAGCCGCGCCGCCCTGGGCCTGACTGCGCAGGCGGCCGAAGGGCGTTTCGCCTTGCAGCGTTGCGAGGAATGCGGGCAGGTGCAGTATCCGCCGGTGGACAGTTGCCGCGCCTGCCTCTCCGGGGAATTGTTGTGGACGCCGATGTCGGGCCGGGGGGAACTACTGACCCACACGAAGCTGCATCACAGCAACGATCCGTTTTACCGCGAGCGCCTTCCCTGGCGCCTGGGGCTGTTGCGCCTCGAGGAGGGACCGGTAGTGGTGGCTCACCTGCACCAGGAATGCCCGCCACCGCCCGCGCCGGTGCGGGTAACGGCTAAACTGGACAAGGCGGGAAGAGGCGTGCTGGTGGCGCTGCCCACCGGCGATAGACGAGACATGAGCACAGATCCACGGCACGGCGAATTTTCTTGCGATCCAAGGTTCCGCAAGGTCCTGGTGACGGACGGCAAGAGCCGGGTGGGCCAGGCGCTGGTTCACGAGCTTGCGGAGGCCGGCGCGGCGGTGATCTGGGTGGGCCAGGCCGAGCCCTGGAAGAAATACGATGGGCAGGAAGCGGTCGGGAAGCTGCCGCAGGTAACGGTCGTGCCGCTGGACCTGACGGACGAACGCGGCGTCATGCGCATCGGGGCGGAGATCGGCGCACGGGTCGACATTCTCATCAACAATGCCGAGGTGCACCGTACGGAAGGAATCGCGACCCGGGCCGGCGCCGAGCTTGCCCGGCGAGAGATGGAAGTCAACTACCTGGGTCTGTTGCGGCTGGCTCAGGCCTTCGGCCCCGCAATGCGGTCTCGCGCCGCCGATGGAGGCGCATCGGCGGCGGCCTGGGTCAACGTGCTGAGCGTGTATGCCTTGAGCAACTATCCCCCGCACGGCACCTATTCGGCATCCAAGGCAGCGGCGCTTTCGCTTTCGCAGTGCCTGCGCGCGGAAATGCAGGATTCCGGCATCCGCGTAATGAACGTGTTCCCAGGTCCCGTGGACGAGGAATGGAACCAGCCCATGCCGCCGCCCAAGCTGGCGCCGGAAAGGCTGGCCCGGGACATTGTCCTCGGCCTGCGCGACGGCGTCGAAGACCTCTATCCGGGGGACGTGGCCCGCGAATGGGTCGAGCGCTGGCGCGACAACCCCAAGGTGCTGGAGCGCGAACTGGCGCTGGAGGCGCAATGAGCGCGCCGCGCGTGTGGCTTACCGGCGCCAGTTCCGGAATCGGCGCCTGCCTGGTCAGGATGCTCGCGGAGCAGGGCTCGGAGGTCGTTTGTTTTTCCCGCCGCCCGGCAGCGGCGGAATCGCCCCGCGTGAAGTCCGTCGCGGTGGACCTTGCCGATCCGGATGCGACCCGCCAGGCCTTCCGGGAAGCTGCCCAGGGTTTTCCCGCCAACTGCCTGGTGCACAACGCGGGCGTGATTCGCGAAAGGCCGCTGCCGGAAGTCACCCAGGACGACATGGACGCGCTGTCGCGCCTGCACATGGGCGCCGCGGTGGCGATGGTGCAGGCCAATCTCGACTGCATGCGCGAGGCCGGTTGGGGCCGCATCGTGCTCATGTCGAGCCGGGCGGTCGTGGGACTGGCCAAGCGAACTGCGTACGCATCCACCAAGGCCGGGATGCTGGGGCTGGCGCGAACCTGGGCGCTGGAACTCGCGCCGCTGAAGGTGACCGCGAACGTGATTCTGCCGGGGCCGATCGCCGAAACCGAGATGTTCGATGACGTCGTGCCTCCCGGAACCGAACGCGCCGTCCGGTTGGCGTCATCAATCCCGCTGGGTCGCCTGGGCCGTCCCGAGGATGTCGCCCGGGCCGCCATGTTCTTCCTGGACCGCGCCAGCGGTTTCGTGACCGGGCAGACACTGTACGTTTGCGGCGGCGCCTCCGTCGGTTCGCTGACGCTTTGAACGACCTGCTACAGGATCTGTTGGCGGGCATCGCCGCGGACAAGCTCAGAGTCGTCGACCTGACGCACACACTGAACGCGTCCTTCCCCCAGCTCAGCCTGCCGCCGGAAATGGGCCAGGCGCTGCCGTACCGGAGTGAAGAGATTTCACGCTACGACGGCCGCGGTCCTGCCTGGTACTGGAACAACTTCACGCTTTGCGAACACACGGGAACGCACTTCGATGCGCCCATCCACTGGGTATCCGGGCGCGAGCTGCCCAACAACACGGTGGACACGATTCCGCCGGAGCACATGATCGCCCCGGCCTGCGTGGTGGACTGCGCCGAGGACGCCGAACGGGACGCCGACTTCCTGCTGACCCGCGGCCGCCTCGAGGAATGGGAGACGGAGCACGGCCGTATCCCGGCGGGCGCCTGGGTGCTGATGCGCACCGGTTGGGCGCGACGTGTGAATGATCCGGTGGCGTTTCAGAACTACGACGAGACCGGCCAGCACACGCCGGGGCCGGACGTGGACTGCGTCCGCTTCCTGGTCGAAGAGCGCGACGTGCTGGGCTTCGGCACCGAGACCATCGGCACCGACAGCGGCCAGGCGCAACGCCTGAACCCGCCGTTCCCCTGCCATTACTACATGCACGGCGCAGGCAAGTACGGCCTTCAGTGCCTCAACAACCTCGACCGGCTTCCACCGACCGGCGCGGTCCTGTTCACCGCCCCGCTCAAGCTCGAAGAGGGCTCCGGCAGCCCCCTCCGCGTTCTGGCCCTGATCGCCTCCTGATTCAGACTTCAGGAGGGAACTCCATCCATAGCAGGGAAGACTGATGCGACGCAACCCTTTGCCGGGTCGCGGCATCCATAGAGCGAGAACGGCCGACCCGGCCGCCACCCGAAGAAGGGAGAAAGCAAGATGAGGAAAAGATTGGTTACCGGCGCAGCGCTGCTTCTGGCGTTCGGCGCCACCGCCGCCCAGGCCCACGATCCCGCTGCCCAGCGGACCGACAGGCTCGGCGAGATGCTGGAGCTTACCGACGAGCAGAAGGCGCAGGTGAACGAGATTTTTGCCGAGGCGCAGACGCAGCGAGAAGCCTTGAGGGAGCAGTCAAGGGAAGAGCGCAAGGCGGCCCTTGAGCAACGCCGGGCCCGGTGGCAGGAGATCAAGTCGATCAACGAGTCCACCCGGGAACGTCTGACCGCCGTGCTGACCGATGAGCAGAACGCGCAGCTCTCCGAAAGGCGCGAGGGCATGAGAAAACGCGCGATCATGCGGCGCGGCGCTCAGGGAAGAAGCTTCGGCCGCGGCATGAACCGTAGCCGCGGCATGGACCGCGGAAGGCAGATGTCCAGGCGTCTGCACCGCGAAAAACAGGAACAATCAGAAGACCCCGCCGCCGAAGAATAGACCCCTCCTCCCCCCGAAGCGGCGGGGGAACCCGGGGCCCCATGACGCGGGGCCCGAGCGAGCGCCGGCGCAGCCAGGGACGGAACTGCGCCGGCGCATCTCCCGTACAATCGCCGGATGCCCGAAATTACGCTTCCCGACGGCAGCCGCCGCTCCTACGACGAGCCTCCCAGCGTGGCCGAAGTGGCCGCCGATATCGGCCCCGGTCTGGCGCGCGCGGCACTGGCCGGGCGGGTCGGCGGGAAGCTCGTGGACACCGATTTCCGGATCGAGAACGACGCCGATGTCGCGATCGTCACCTCCAGGGACGCCGACGGCCTGGAGATACTGCGGCATTCCACCGCGCACCTGCTGGCGCAGGCCGTGCAGGAGCTTTTCCCCGGCGCCCAGGTGACCATCGGGCCGGTGATCGAGGACGGCTTCTACTACGATTTTTCCTACGAGCGCGGTTTCACTCCGGAAGATCTCGAGCGCATCGAAAAGCGCATGAAGGAGCTGGCGAAAGCCGACCTGCCGGTGTCGCGCGAGACTGTTGCCCGCGATGAGGCCGTGGAGTTCTTCAAGTCCATCGGCGAACACTACAAGGCCGAAATCATCGCCGGCATTCCCGCTGACGAGGCCATCACCCTGTACGGCCAGGGCGATTGGAAGGACCTCTGCCGCGGCCCGCATGTGCCGTCCACCGGGCGCCTCAAGGCCTTCAAGCTGACCCGCACCGCCGGCGCCTACTGGCGCGGGGACTCTTCCAACGAGCAGCTTAGGCGCATCTACGGCACCGCCTGGGCCGATTCCAGGTCGCTGAAGGCCTATCTCAAGCGGCTGGAGGAAGCCGCCAGGCGCGACCATCGCCGCATCGGCACGGACCTCGACCTGTTCAGCATCCAGGAGGACGCCGGCGGCGGGCTGGTCTTCTGGCATCCGAAGGGCGCCCGGATCCGGCGGGTAATCGAGGATTTCTGGCGCGAACGGCATGGGCGGGCCGGCTACGAATTGCTGTACACGCCGCATATCGCCCTGGAGGACCTCTGGGACCGCTCCGGCCACACCGACTTTTACCGCGAGTCGATGTATTCGCCGGTGGAGGAGGAGGGCAGGGGCTACCAGTTGCGGCCAATGAATTGCCCCTTTCACATTCTCATCTACCGTAACCGGCTGCGATCGCACCGCGAGCTGCCGCTGCGCTGGGCGGAGCTGGGCACCGTGTACCGGCGCGAAATGTCGGGCGCGCTGCACGGTCTCATGCGGGTGCGCGGCTTTACCCAGGACGACGCCCATGTCTTCTGCACCGAGGACCAGATCACCGAAGAGATTCTGCGCATCCTGGACCTGGCGCTTGAAATCTTCGGCGCGTTCGGTTTCGAGGACCTCAACACCGTGCTGGCGACCCGGCCCGAAAAGGCCGTCGGCACGCCTGAAATCTGGGACCGGGCGACCGCCGCGCTGGAGTCGGCGCTACGGGAAAAGCAGATGAGCTTTGAGGTTGATCCGGGCGGGGGCGCCTTCTACGGCCCCAAGATCGACATAAAGATCCAGGACGCCATCGGCCGCGAATGGCAATGCTCGACAGTGCAGCTCGACTTCAATCTTCCGGAACGCTTCGATCTGGAATACGTTGCCGCCGACGGCGCGCGCCGGCGCCCGATCATGATTCACCGGGCCCTGCTCGGCTCGCTGGAACGGTTCTTCGGTATTCTCATCGAACACTACGCCGGCAAGTTTCCGTTCTGGCTGGCGCCGGTGCAGACGGTCGTGCTGGCCATTACCGAGCGCCAGGAGGCCTATGCCCGGCAGGTGCTGAATGCCTTGCAGGACGCGGGATTGCGTGCCGAGGCCGACTTGAGAAGCGAAACAATAGGCTATAAAATCCGCGACCACACTTTGCAGGGTGTTCCCTACCTCCTGGTCCTCGGTGATCGTGAGGCGCAGGAGGGCAATGTAGCCGTGCGGTCCCGCGAGGACGGCGATCTCGGCGCCATGTCTCTGGATGAATTCATGGCCGGGGTTGCGGCTTGAAGCAAGGACGCTCTGCAAGGGGTTGACGAAAACTTAGCTGCCCGGAGGATATCAATATCGCTCAAAAGAAACGGATTCTTCGCAACGAGGAGATCGAAGCCTACGAGCTTCGCGTAATCGGCGAAGATTCCAAACAGATCGGCGTCATGAAACGCGACGATGCGCTTCGTGCTGCCCAGGAACGAGGTCTGGACCTCGTGGAAGTGGACCCCAACGCCACCCCGCCCGTTTGCAAGATACTCGACTACGGCCGTTACGTATTCGAGCAGAACAAGCGGGCTCACGCGGCAAGGAAGCGGCAGAAGCAGATTCAGGTCAAGGAGATCAAGCTGCGGCCCGGCACGGACAAGGGTGATTACGACGTCAAGTTGCGCAACGTGCTGCGGTTTCTCGAGCACGGCGACAAGACCAAGATCACCTTGCGCTTCCGTGGACGGGAAATGGTGCACCAGGACCTGGGAGCGAAGTTGCTGGAGCGGGTGCGCGACGACCTCAGCGAAGTCGCAATGGTGGAGCAGGAGCCGAAACTGGAAGGACGGCAGCTGACGATGGTGATGGCGCCGCGCAAGAAGAATTGAGCCGATTGAGAGCCTTAAAGACGATATGCCAAAGCAGAAAACCAATCGCGGTGCGGCCAAGCGCCTGAAGCGAACCGGGGGCGGTTCGTTCAAGAGAGCGCGCTCGCATCTCAACCACATCCTCACCAAGAAGAGCAGCAAGCGCAAGCGCAAGCTGGGCTCCCCGGCGACGGTAGCCAAAGCGGACGTGGAGAACGCCAAGCGGCTTCTCCCTTACGCGTAGACGGGTTCCGGTTCACCGCAGGCGGCCAGCGCACCCACCGGAAACGATTCAGAGGCGGAATTCAATATGGCCAGGGTCAAACGTGGCGTCACCACGCATGCAAGGCACAAGAAGGTCCTCAAGAAGGCCAAGGGCTACCAGGGCGCGCGCAGCCGCTCCTACCGGGTAGCGCGCCAGGCCGTCACCAAGGCCGGTCAATACGCCTACCGGGACCGGCGTCAGCGCAAACGCAATTTTCGCGCGCTGTGGATCGTGCGCATCAACGCCGCGGCGCGCCAGCACGGCATGTCCTACAGCCGTTTCATGAGCGGATTGCGCAAGGCGGAAATCGAGCTGGACCGCAAGGTCCTGGCCCATATCGCGGTGCATTACCAGGAGGCGTTTGCCGATTTGGCGAAGCGCGCTGCCGCGGCTTAGTGTCCGTCCGGCCGTTGGATGCGGCGCTCATGGGGGAGCTTCAGAAAAGGGTTCGCGAGGCGCTCGCGGAAATTGAATCCGCCGCCACGCCGGACGTGCTGGAAAAGCTCCGGGTCCGGCTGCTGGGACGCAAGGGCGAGATTACCGCGCAACTGAAGGCGCTGGGCTCATTGCCGCCCGGCGAGCGCCCGGCGGCGGGCAGGGCGGTCAACGAAGCCAAGAACGCGTTAGGCGCCGCAATCCAGGCGCGCAAGCAGGCCCTGGGCGATCGTCGCCTGGACGAGGAACTGAAGGCCGGCGGCATCGATGTGACGCTGCCGGGACGCGGCATCCGGCCGGGCGCGCAGCATCCGATCACGCGCACCATCCGGAGGATTCGCGACATCCTTACCGGCGCCGGTTTCAGCGCCCGTTCCGGGCCGGAGGTGGAAGACGAGTTCCACAATTTCACCGCGCTGAACATGCCCGAAAACCATCCGGCCAGGGCCATGCACGACACTTTTTACCTGCCGTCCGGCATGTTGCTTCGCACCCATACCTCTCCGGTGCAGATACGGACCATGCTGGCCGAGGGCGCGCCGCTGAAGGTCATATCCCTGGGCAGGGTGTTCCGGCGCGACTCCGACCAGACGCATACGCCGGTTTTTCACCAGGTCGAGGGACTGGCGGTCGACGAGGGCGTGAGCCTTGCGAACCTGAAGTCGCTGCTGCATGAATTCGCCGAACGTTTCTTCGAGCGCAAGGTGGAGGTGCGGTTCCGCGCGTCGTACTTTCCCTTTACCGAACCTTCCGCCGAAATGGACGTTCGCTGGGGCGACGGCGGCTGGCTTGAGATTCTCGGCTGTGGAATGGTGCACCCGGAAGTGCTGCGCTACGGGGGAGTGGATCCGGAGCGTCATACCGGCTATGCCTTCGGCATGGGCGTGGAACGCATGGCCATGCTGCGTTACGGGGTCAGGGACATTCGCCGCTTTTTCGAAAACGACACCCGGTTCCTGGGACAGTTCGCGCCATGAAGATCGATATTGCATGGCTGCGCGAGTGGTGTGATCCGGAGGTGGACGACGAGGTCCTGGGCCACCAGCTGACCATGGCAGGCATTGAAGTCGACGGCCTTGTTTCCGGGGCCGATGGATCACGCGTTCTCGAGCTCGCGCTGACGCCCAACCGGGCCGACTGCTTCTCGGTCCGGGGCGTGGCGCGCGAGGTGTCGGCGCTGTTTTCGGCAACGCTTGCGGCAAACGACGTGAAGGCGATTCCGGCGCGCAGCGATGCACGCAGAGAATTGGGCCTGCTTGCGCCGGAGGCCTGCCCGCGCTTTGCCGGCCGCGTGATCGAAGATTTCGACCCCTCCGCCAAAACGCCCGGGTTCATCCGGCAACGGCTTGCCGCCGCCGGGGAACGGCCGCAGCTTCTGCTGGTGGACGTAACCAACTATGTCATGCTCGAAATGGGTCAGCCGATGCACGCCTACGACCTCAAGCGTCTGGACGGCGATCTCTGCGCACGCTGGGCGGAGCAGAGGGAGTCGCTGACTCTCCTGGACGGAAGCGAGCTGCAACTGGATTCCGATGTGCTGGTGATCGCCGACGAAAAGCGGGCGGTAGCCGCAGCCGGAATCATGGGCGGACTCGGCAGCGCCGTCGGCGACGACACCTCCGGCGTGCTGCTGGAGTCGGCGTTCTTTGCGCCCGCCGCAGTCGCCGGAAGGGCCCGCAGGCTGGGGCTGCAGACCGAAGCTTCCCTGCGGTTCGAGCGCGGCGTGGACCCGTCCGGCCAGGTCGAAGCCATCGAGCGCGCGACCGAACTGATACTCGCGGCGGCAGGCGGGACGCCGGGGCCGGTGATCGATTCGCTGGCCGAGGGCCACCTGCCGCCGCGTAGGCCAATCGAGCTGAGACGGGAGCGGCTGGCCGCGCTGCTGGGGGTGGCGTTGCCGGACGAGGACGTGTCCGGCATTCTGCGCCGCCTGACCATGGCCGTCGAAGCCCACGAGAAGGGCTGGCGGGTATCGTCGCCCTCGTTCCGGTTCGATGTGGCCAATGAAGCCGACCTGGTGGAGGAAATCGCGCGCGTTCACGGCTACGAGAACATTCCCGAGATCCCGGCGAAATGGAGCGCCCGCCCGTCCGCGGCCACCGAGCTTGAGCTCGATCCGGACCGGGTGCGGGCGCTGCTGGTCGATCGCGGCTACTATGAGTGCCTGAACTACAGCTTCCTGGACGAGGAATCGCACAAACCGTTTCATTCCGCCGGGAAGGAGCTCGAGCTGGCCAATCCGCTGTCCGGAGAACTGTCGGTATTGCGCCGGTCGCTGTGGCCGGGACTGCTGCGCAATTACCAGGCCAATCGCGACCGGGGGGCCGCGGACGCCCGCCTGTTTGAGATCGGCGTTTGCTTTTCCGGTGCGCCGGACGACATCCGCGAGGAAACCTGGCTGGCCGGGTTGCTGGCGGGCGGGGCGATGCCGGAACAGTGGGGAGTTCGCCGTCGCGACGCGGATTTTTTCGATGCGCGTGGCGACGTGGAGGCCATCCTCGGAATGGGTGATCCCGGCGGCGAGTTCGATTTTCGGACGACCGGACATCCCGCCCTGCGCCCGGGACGCGCGGTCAGAATTCTTCGCGGCGAAGAAGAAGTGGGCTGCCTGGGCGAGCTGCATCCCGAACTTGCCGACGGGAGCCCTGCGCCGCAACTGTTTGCGCTGAGACTGGATGCGGTGCTGAAGTCCCGGCCTGCCCGGGTCGCCGCGGTTTCCCGCTATCCGGCCGTGCGCCGCGATCTTTCCCTGGTCGTGCCGCCTGCGGTGAATGTGGGCGATCTCCCGATCGCCATCCGCGCGGAAGCGGGCAAATTGTTGCGCGAGGTCATCGTATTTGACCTGTACGATGACCGGAAGAGTTTGAACTCTGATGCAAGAAGCGTTGGTTTAGGCTTGATTTTTCAGTCAATTTCGCGCACACTTACCGACCGGGAAGTGGATCGAACCGTTGGGAAGGTCGTGTCCCTTCTCGTGGAGAAGTTTGGGCTCGGCGTTCGGAAATGAAACGAAACATGCTTACCCGCGCCGGGATCGTCAGTTCCCTGCACGCCAATATCGGCATGAGCAAGCAGGAGAGCGCGATGGTCGTTAACGCGGTGTTCGAGAGCATCAGCGACGCGCTGGTCGACGGAAACCGCGTGAAGATTTCGGGTTTCGGCAATTTCGACCTGCGCGACAAGGGCGAGCGGCCCGGGCGCAATCCGCGCACCGGGGAGAGCATTCCGATCAGCGTGCGCAGAGTGGTGACTTTTTCCGCGGGCCAGAAACTGAGGCAGCTGGTGGAAGCGGGTGCTGGACCAGATTGACCGGGACCTGAAGCTACCGCCGATTCCGGCGAAACGCCTCTTTACCATCGGCGAGGCCAGCACGCTTTGCCAGGTAGAGCAACATGTGCTGCGCTACTGGGAGAAGGAATTCCCTCAACTCAATCCCACCAAGCGGCGCGGCGGACGCCGCTATTATCAACCGCAGGACATCATGCTGATCCGCCAGATCCGGCATCTGCTGCAGGTTGAAGGCTATACGCTGGCCGGCGCCCGCCAGCGCCTGGAAGGAGAGGATTCGCGTCAGGACCAGAGTCATCTGAAGCAATTCGTGCGCCAGATGCGTGTCGAGCTGGAGGAACTGCACCGGTTGCTTCGCTAGCGCGGCCGCCACGCGATAGAATCTGCACCCGGTCCGGGGCGTGGCGCAGTCTGGTAGCGCACCTGCATGGGGTGCAGGTGGTCGGAGGTTCAAATCCTCTCGCCCCGACCATTTTCGTTACTCGCCTTCGTTTCCATCATGCGCCAAGTAGTGCAGCGTAGTTCCCTGTTAGTGCTGGTGGCCGCAGTCACTGCGGCGTTCATCCTTCTGCTGACCGACCTCCTGCTCGCGGTCTTCTGGGCCGCGGTGCTGGCGATCCTGTTTCATGGGCTGTACCGGCGCCTCCTGCCACGCATGTGGGGCCGGAAGTCGCTGGCCGCAGCCATTGTTCTGGCGATCGTGCTGGCCGGCGTGGTGGCGCCGGTTCTGCTGCTGGGATGGGCGGTAGTGCGCGAGGCAAGCCAGTTCTACGCCGCCGTCGAACGGGGTGTGCTGGACCCGGGGGCGGTCCTGGATACGCTCGGCGCCTGGCTGCCCTGGGCGCGCGAGGTCCTGGACAACTTCGGCCTGGATTTCGAAAGGATGCGTTCCGGATTGACCTCCATGGTCGGCAACGCCGCCCGTTATGCGGCCACCGGGCTGGTGGCCGCGGGGCAGGGCGCGCTCAAGCTGATGCTGCAACTGGCGGTCATGCTTTACCTGCTGTTTTTCTTCGTGCGCGACGGCGAGAAACTCGTCGACTCGCTGGTCCGCATCCTGCCGCTGGGCGATGAGCGCGAATACGAGTTGCTGGGCCAGTTCGCGACCGTGTCGCGGGTGAGCGTAACTTCCCTGATCGTGATCGGCGCTGTGCAGGGCGGACTCGGCGGCATTACGCTGGCGCTTCTGGGCATCGGCAGCCCGGTCCTTCTCGGAGTGCTCATGGGGGTTCTGTCGGTCATTCCCGCGGTGGGACCCGGCCTGGTGTGGGCGCCGATTGCAATCTGGCTGTTCGCCTCCGGCATGTGGGTACAGGGACTGATCCTGGTCATCGTTGGGGTGCTGGTGGTGGGGCTGGCGGACAACCTGCTGCGGCCCATGCTGGTTGGACGCACCGCGCAGTTGCCGGACTACGTCATTTTGCTGGCCACGCTCGGCGGACTGTCGGTTTTCGGGTTTTCCGGACTGGTCATCGGGCCGGTCCTGGCGGCGCTGTTCTTTGTTTCCTGGCGACTGTTCGAGGAGGAATTCTCGCCGCCGGAAACCCGGGATGAGCCATGAATACGCAGATCGAAGTGTCGTGTCTCGCCTGTATCGTCGCATCAGAGCGAGC
>LXNI01000292.1_pt1 | contig 63687 bp, 61 predicted proteins | sample 809091 | NCBI WGS metagenome assembly LXNI01 (sample SAMN04870527, study PRJNA318959) | sponge metagenome | biome: 01000161; feature: marine sponge reef; material: water | host: Sarcotragus foetidus | place: Greece: Milos, Mediterranean Sea | collected 2013-05-29 | depth 5-7 m
ATGAGCCGGACGCTCTTCGAGCGGATCGTCCCGGAGATGCGCACATGACCTACGCCACCCGCGCGGATCTCGAGGCGCGCTTCGGCGCTGAGGAGGCGCTGGACCTCGCCGGGATGCAGGCTGGGCGGATCGAGTCCGCGCTCTCCGACGCGGCCGCCGAGATCGACGCGGCACTCGCAGCTGCCTATCGCCTGCCGCTCGAGGGTGGTCCCTGGCCGCGGCTCGTGGGCATCGCCTGCGACCTGGCCCGGCGTGCGCTCTACGACGACGTCTCGTCTGCCGAAGTGAGCGCACGGGCCGAGCGGGCGCGTGCGGCGCTCGCTCGTCTAACCGGCGGGCAGGAAGCGCTCCTCGACGACTCGGGCCGTCCGGCACCCCGACGCGACAGCGCCACGCGCGGCGGCCCGGCGCCTTCGCTCACGCCCGACAGCCTGGCGGGGTTGTAATGGCAGGGCAGGGGAGCAGCGTCGTGGTGGATATCGCGGTACGCGACGGAGCGCTTGCGCGCCTGGTCGAGGTGCTCTCGCACCCCGACGACATCCTGGATCAGATCGGCCGGTACCTGGTCGCCTCCACGCACCGGCGCTTCGAGCGTGAGCGGGCGCCGGACGGCGCTCCCTGGCTCAAGAGCGCGCGCGCGATTGCCGAGGGCAACCGGACACTCACGGATACCGGCCGGCTGCGCAGCTCCATCGCACACGTGCTCACCGACGGCGGGCGTGGGGTCGAAATCGGGACGAACGTCGCCTACGCCGCCATTCACCAGTTCGGCGGCCGAGCCGGCAAGGGCCGGCGGGCGAGGATCCCTGCGCGCCCCTACCTCGGTGTCGACGAGCACGACCGGGACACGATTCGTCGCATCGTCGCCCGGACCATCGAAAGGGCCGGGGCATGACTCTCGCAGCGCTCGAAATGCACCTCGCCGACGCGATGGCGGCGCGGCTCGCGGCGCTTGAGGCTGACGACGACGCGCCGGTTTTTTCGGCCGTTCTCAGCGCGCTCGATACGGTGGCGCTCACGGCCTGGCCCAAGACTCCGGCAGCGCTGGTGCTGCCGATCTCCGACGAGGCAGAGGGCAGCACGACGCGGCGCGTCGAGGGCGCGCCAGTGCAGCACGTCGTGCGCGTCGGCGTCTCGGTGATGGTCGCGGCGCCCAACGACCGCGGCGGCGCGCGCGGGCGCGAGCGGCTCTCCGCCCTGCTCGCCCGCGCCCGGCAGGCGCTCGCCGGTTGGGCGCCGCCCGGCCAGCGCGAGGTCCTGTCCTTCCGCCGCGGGCGGCTGGTCTCGCTGGAGGACGGGCGCCTTCAGTGGCTCGACGAGTACGAAATCCGCCGCGTCGCCCGCGCCGGCGTCGTGGAAGCTGAATAGGGAGACACGCGAATGACCGCGCGAAGCATCGACAAGCGCACCGACAACATTCTCATCGGCGCCGGTGAAGTCTATCTCGACATTCACGAGAGAGGCGCCGCCACGGGCGAGCGCTACCTCGGCGATGCCGTGGGTGCCGAACTGGAGGTTGCGGCCGAGGAAACCACGGTCTTCTCGGGCTCAGGCCCCGTCGCCCGCGAGCTTACGCGCATCGCCCGCAGCGTGACGCGGACGGCGAGGCTCACGCTCCACGACATCAGCCTGGAGAACCTGGCGCTCTTCACGGTGGGTGAGATGAAGCGGCTCAACGCCGCCGGCCGGGTCGCGGGCGAGGCGGCCATCCTGCGGCCCGGCCGCTGGTATCAGCTGGGGGGCGCCGACCGGCCCGCCGGCGTGCTCAAGCTCGCAACGCCAGCCAGCAAGGCTGCGGCGATCGCAGCCGTAACCATCGCCTCCACGGCGCAGACGCCGGTGACGGCGATATCGGCGATCGCCGCCGGGCAATTCGGGAGCGGCGTCGCCGAGACCGAGCAGAAGGGCCAGTACATCGTGGACTATGCCCGCGCCCGAATCTTCTGGCTGCCCGCCGATCACGCGCTCTACGAAGCCAAGGCCGGCGTCGAAGCGGGCACTGCTCTCGCCATCGATTACACGGCCGACGACGCGGTGCGGGACCAGGTGCAGGGCGCCTTCCGGCAGCTGATCGGCGCGTTCCGCTACATCGAGGATGCGGCCGAGGGCCAGGGGCGGAACATCTATGCGCCGCGCTGCTCGATCCAGCCGGCCGGTGGGCTGACCCTGCTGGACGGGCGGTCGTCCGAGCAGCAGATCCGGCTCGCCGTCTCGATGCTGGAGCCGGGCGGCGGCAGGCCCGCGCTCTATATCGACGGGCAGGCCGCATGAACGCCGAGCACGAGTTTTCCGTCCTGTTCCCGGATCGGGACGTGACGGTGCGGGATCCCGAGACCGGCGCCGAGGTTTCGCTCGCCGTGAGGGAGTTCCGCTTCCGCGAAGGGCTGGAAGCCACGGCGCTGGCGCGGCCGTTGATCGCGGCCCTGGCGGCACTGGTGCCGGAGAGTGACGGCGGCGCGAGCACCCGCGAGGAGGGCCCGGACGCGCTCGCGATCGACAGCGCGCTTGCCGCCAATGCGGCGATCTGGCTGGAGCTCACCGCCCGCGCCTGCAGCCGGGATGCGGACTGGCTCGCGCGCCTCGGCGATGGGGATGGCCGCGCGCTCTCGGAGGCGATGTGGGGGGCGAACGGCGGATTTTTTTTGCGCCGCGTGGTGGCCCAGGTGGCGAGCCGGGGGCGGGGGGCGAGCCCGTCGCGCTCTCCCGCGTGCTCGACACCCTCGTCCGCGCCGGCCACGGCCGCGGCCACCTCGACCTCAGCGAGCACCTGACATGGCGGCAGATCGTCCTCTTCTACCGAACGGCGACCGAACCGGCGCCCGGCAACTGAGGGAAATGAACCATGCCCGGTGATCTGGATCTCGCGGTGCGCGTTCGTGCGGACATGCGCGGGGCGCTGCAGGGGATCGGCGCGCTCAACCGCTCCCTCGGGGATACCGCGCGGCAGAGCGGAGAGGCGGACGCGGCACTTGCGGGTGCAACCGGCGCGGCACGGGAACTCTCGGCGACGCTTGGGCGGGTGTCGGATCCCGAGGCGGATGGAACCTGGATCGACGCCATGCAGACATCGCTGAGTGCCCTTGGCCGCGAGAGCGAGCGCACTCTCGATCGGACCCGATCCGCGGCGGAGACCGCCTTCGACGCCATGGAGGGGGCGCTCACCCGGTTCGTGACCACGGGCAGGCTCGACTTCTCCAGCTTCGTCGATTCCGTGATTGCCGATCTTGCCCGCCTGGCGGTGCGGCGCTTCTTCGCCCAGCCCTTGGGCGACCTGCTGTTCGGCGTGCTCGGCGGCGGCGCGACGGCCGGCTCAGCTCCGATATTCCACGCCGGCGGCACGGTCGGTGCGCTGGGCGGCGTCAGGCGGAACGCTGGCCTGCGCGCGGACGAAGTGCCGATCATCGCGCAGCGCGGCGAGTCGGTTTTGCCGCGCGGCGCTCTCCTCGATCCGCGCGCCTTCGGCGCGACGCCCTCTATCGAGATCAATTTCGAGAATCGCGGCACGCCGCAGCGCGAGCAGAGCCGCGAAGTCCGATTCGATCCGCGCGGCATCGTGGTCTCCATCGTCACGGATGATCTCAGGCGGGGCGGCCCCATCCGCCAGACGATAGCCCGCGAGATGGGCGGAGGATCCCGATGATTCGGGCAAAGGGGCCGGGCCGTAGGCCCGGAGCGCGCAACCGCGCGTCGCACGGCCACGTGCGCAAGCGCACGATGCGCATAGCGCGTAGGCAAGCGAGTGTCGCGCGTCCACGCGCGCGGGCGCGTGATGCGAGCGCCCGCCGATTGAGGGAAACGAACAAGTGAGCGCGCTCGTCTGGCCGGATTACGCGGCTATCGAGGCGGATGGCTACGCCGTGGCGGGCGATAGCGATGTTGATCGGACGCCCTTCGATGATGGGCTGATTCGCCAGGAAAGGCGCTACGCCAGCGCGATGACGGCGCTGGATATCCGCGCGCTGCTCGCCGGCGATGCGGAGCTCGCGCGCTTCCGCGCCTGGGCCGGGGATTGCGCCCATCGCTGGTTCGCCTGGATAGCGCCTGAGACGGGCGCCCCCCATCAAGTCCGCGTGCGCGGCGGCGCCGGCGGAATCGAATACACGGCGCGCATCGGCCCGGATGGCCGGCGCTCCTGGGAAGCGACTCTCACGCTTGAAGGCGTGGGCCTGTGAGCCCCGATGGAGGGGCAGGAAGCGCCGGGCCGGAGGCCCGGACGGCGCATCCGCGCCGCGCGCGAAGCGCGAAAGCCAAGCGAGCGGAGCGAGCGCCCGGCGAATGAGGGAAACGAAAGGAGCTTGAAGCCATGCCCATCGCAGCCGCGGAGCAAAACAGGGCGGCGCTCGCCATCGCGAAAGCCGGCGACGATTTCCTGGCACTTGCCACGGCCGATCCGACGGCGGCCGGGGCCAATCTGATCGCCGTCGCCGGCCGGGTCGAGATCAATCTCGGCCGTGAGGCCGGCGATGCGGCGGGCGAAATCAAGAATCTGGCGCAGGTGGACTTCGCGCCGACCGCGCTGGTCGAGAACGCCACGCATTTCGCCATCACGGACGCTGCGGCCGGCGGCAACGTGCGCGCATGGGGGACGCTGGTGGACGATGAGGGCAGCGCCACCACGGTCTCGCAATCGACGACGGACGACATCCTGCGCGTGCCCGCCGGCGCGGTGATCGTCCGCGTTCCCGCCGGCAGCCTCTAGGCTTGGCGCGCGGCGCGAGAGCTGGCATGGCGACGATCACCCTGACGTTTGGGGCTGCGGCGGCCGGCGGGGCGGAAGCATCCGCCAGGGTGGATGCGCTGCCCCCGGCTCGTCTCTACGAACGCACCATGCGCGAGGCGGCGCCGGCCGATCGCGTGGTCACGGCGCTGGAGATCCGCCATCCGGCGGTGCCCCTGCCCGTGCGCGTGGTCAATGACACCGTGAATCGGCGAATCGAGGGGCATGAATACATCGCGCTCCGCTTCGACGCACGGCTGGCGGACGATATCGCGGGCCAGGCGCCGCAGGCGGAGCTCGCCATCGACAATATCGGGCGCGATCTCGGCCGCCGCGCGCTTGTGCTGGAGGGCATCTACCGATGGTTGTAAATCCTGCCCCTGGCGCCGCCGGGGCGCCACTGGCGCGCGTCCCGGCCACTGGCGCGCGCCCCTTGCAAGCGCCCGGCAGTGCGCTCGTCTCGGCCGATATCTGGCCACATCCGCTCACGGCCGAGGGCCGCGCCACGCGCCCCGTCACGGTGTTGCCGAAGACCACGCTCGCGGAGTTCATTGCGTCCGCGTTAGCCGAACTTGGCTCCGACGCCGGCAGTTCTGGTCGGGGCGCGTCCGCGCTACCGCTTCGCTGCTTGAGCGCGGGCGCGCCATTCACCGCTTTCATCGACGGCCGGCCCGTGCCGCGCGGCGCCTGGGCGGAGACGCGGCTTTGCGCCGGCCAGATCGTCACGCTGCGCGCCGCGCTCGCCGGCGGCGACGGTAAGAATCCGCTCGCCGCCATCCTCCAGCTCGCCGTCCTCGTCGCCGCCATCGTCGTGCCGCCCCTGCTCTTCGCCTCCTCATGGGCGCAGGCGCTTACCGGCGCCGCCATCACCATCGCCGGCGGGCTGATCGTGAACGCCCTCGCGCCGCCGCGCGCGCCGGATACCCTGCCGGAACCGGGCGCCGCGCCCGCGCCGGTCTACGGCCTGCGCTCCGGCTCCAATCGCGCGCGCCCCTACGAGCCCCTCCTGCTCGTGCTCGGCGCCCACCGCGTCTTTCCCGATCTCAGCGCCGCCGAGTACACCGAGATCGTCGACGGCGAGCAGTATCTCCATCAGGTATTCAATTTCGGCCTTGGCAACCTCGCCATCGACAATTTCCGCATTGGCGAGACGCCGCTCCGCTCCTACGAAGAGGTCCAGCTTCAGCGCGACAATGCGGCTGGCGATCTCACGCTCGTCGCCGGCAACGTGGACAGCGAGGCCGGCGGCGTGCTGGAGGACACCGCGTTTATCGAGCGGAGCACGGGCCAGAACACGGGGCGTATCGGCATCGATCTCGTGGGCCGGATATTCGAGGTGAACGAGCAGGGCGATATCGTCGAGAACAGCGTCGAGGTCGAGATCGAATGGGAGCCGGCCAGCGGCGGCGGCCCGGTGGAACGCCGCACGGTCACGCTTACGAACGACACGCAAACGCCCTATCGCCGCACGCTCGGCTACGATCTCGGCACGCCCGGTGCCTGGCTCGTGCGCGTCCGCCGCACCGCCGATCCGGACGAGTCCGACCGCGTCTATGACGATCTCTCCTGGGCTGCGCTCCGCGCCTATCAGCTCGATACGGCCGATTACCAGGGGCAGACGCGCTACGCCCTTCGCATCCGCGCCTCCGGCCAGCTTTTCGGCCGGCTCAATCGCGTCTCCGCGATGGTCCTCCAGCGCGTGCCCACATGGGATGGGGCGCGATGGACGGCGTCGATGCCGACGGACAATCCGGCCTGGCTCTTTCGCTGGTATGCGCGGGGCATCCGCGTGGACGGCCATCTCGTCGCCGGCCTCGGCCTGTCCAGCCGGCGCATCGACGAGGAGGCGCTGAAGGCATGGGGCGCCTGGTGCGATACCCAGGGCCTCGGCTGCAATCTCGTGCTGGACCGGGCCATCAGCCACGGCGAGGTGCTGGCCCTGATCGCGCAATGCGGGCGCGCGAGCGTGAGCTGGCAGAGCGGCAAGCTCGGCGTGGTCTGGGAGGAAGCCGGCCGCCCGGCCACGGCGCTGATAACCCCCGGCAACATCATCGCCGGCTCGTTCGCTGTGGAATACGCGAATGGCCGCGGGGCGGACGAGATCGCCGTGCGCTACATCGATCCCGATCTCGATTGGCAATACAACACGCTCCGCCGCCTGGTCCCCGGCGTGACGACGCCGCCTGCGAGCACGGCCACGATCACGTTGCACGGCGTCACCTCCAGCATGCAGGCGGCGGCCGAATGCAACCTGCAGGCCGCGCGCCAGCTCTACCATCGCCGCCGTTTCTCCTGGGAGATGGCGGCGGAAGGGCTTTCGCTCGCGCGGGGCGATGTGGTCCATCTCACGCATTCCTTGATCGATGGCGGCCGCGCCGGGCGGCTGGCCGGCGGCGACGCCGCGCGCCCGATCCTCGACCGGCCAGTGAATGTGGACGGCGGCGGCGAGATGCTGTTCCGCCTGGCGGACGGCGCCGTGCATCAAAGCGCCGTCGCCGCGCCGCCAGGGATTGCCGGGGAGACCGCCCGGATCGTGCTCGATACACCCTTGCCGGAAGCGCCGGATGCGGACGGGGCCAGCCCGCTGGATACGCTCTGGCGCCTCTACGATGCCGCCCTGCCGCCGGCGCGCGCCCGCATCGTCGCGGTAGAGCCGGCGAGCGACCGGCGCGTGCGCTTTACTGCCATCGACGAAATCGCGCTGTACTACGACGCCGCCACGCTCGATCTCTCCGCGCCGCTGCCCCCGCTGCGCTCGCGCGCGCCGCGCATCCTCGATATCACCATCGCCGAAACGCTTGTGCGCGTCGGCGCCGGCTTCGCCGTCGAGATCGAGGCCGCGCTGACCGTCGCCGGCGACTGGCGGGGTGGCGTGGTCCGCGCCGGGATCGACGGCGCCACGCCCGCCACCGTGGCCCGCATGGTCGACGGCGAGACCACCGCGCGCTGGCTCGCGCCCCCCGCCGGCAAACTCACCGTCACGGTGACGCCGGGCACGGAGGCCGCGCCCTCCGGCGCGCCGTTCACCGTCTCATACGAGATCATCGGTCCCCTCGCGCCGCCCGGCCCGCCTACGAATTTTCTGATCGACGTGCTCGGCGACGGCACGCGGCGCCTGCGCTGGACTCCGCCGCTGGACAGCGATCTCGCCGGCGTGCTGATCCGCTTCGGCGCCCAGGCCAGCCCGCCGCTCGAATGGGAGCAGCTCACGCCGCTGCACAGGGGCCATCTCACCGCCTCGCCGCTGGAGACGATAGAGCCGCCCGCCGGCGTCTGGGTGTTCTCCGCCCGCGCCATCGATACCGGCGGGCGCCTGTCCGAGGACGAGGTGCGGATCGTCGCGGAGCTCGGCCCGCAGCGCCAGGGCGACGCAATCGTCTGGTTCTGCCCTTCCGCTACAGGCTGGCCGGGCGCGCGATTCGAGACCATCGAGCGCTCGAACGATGGGCGCGATGCGCTGGAGAATATCGGCGACTACACCTGGGACGATCTCACGACGTGGGATGCCTGGGAATCGTGGACCACCGGCGACGGGACGCAGGCGACGACGGAGATCCTGTTCAGGAGCACCGTGGAGGACCTCGCCGCCATCTTCGATGCCGAGCTGCGCTGGACAGCGGACGTGGCGGGCGATGTGGCATTCGAGTACCGCGCGACGGACGCCGAGGAAGATATCGCGAGCGAGCCCTGGGCGCCCTATGTGCCGGCGACCACGGTGCACGGGCGCCATCTGCAAATGCGCTGGCGCATCGCCGGCGACGGCACGCAGGTATTGAGCCTCGATCACCTCTGCTGGTCCGTCCACGCGCCTGGCGCCACGCGCAATCTGCTTGATCGCGATACCGCTGATTGGGAAGGCTCGGCGGCGCTGGGCCGCATCGTGCCGAACGATCTGCGGCTGGTGACCGACCTCGACGTCACCCTGCAATCGGTGGGCGCCGGCTGGAGTTGGACCCTGCTCAACAAGAACGATCCCACGCGGATCAGGATTTACGACGGCGACGGCAACCCGGCCGATGCCATCGTGGACGTGATCGTGCGCGGCGTCGCCGAATAGAAGGATACCGCCATGCCCTGGCCGCGAGACGATCTTGTGACGGACGATCTCGATTCCGGCGCGGATCGCCCGCCGCGCGCGGAATTCTTCAAGCTGTTCGAGCGCGTGAAGGCGATGATCGCCGCGCGCGGCGAGGTTAACGGCATCCCGATACTGGACAGTCGCGGCCGCATTCCGGCCGCGCAGATCGGGCGCGGCGTCGCCGGCGGCGTGGCCTCGCTCGGCAGCAACGGCACCGTGCCCGCCGCGCAGCTCCCGCCGGCCGCGACGCCGGAGCAGCAAGTGCCGCCCGGCGCGATAGCGATGTGGGCGGGCGGCAACGCGGCGCCGCGAGGCTGGCACAATTGCTATGGCGCCCCCGTGAGCCGCACGACCTACGCCGCGCTATTCGCCGTGATAGGCACCACTTACGGCGCGGGCGATGGGGCGACGACGTTCAACTTGCCGCATTTGGGCGCGCGCTTCCCGCTGGGCCGCGGCTCCGGCCGTGTGCCGGGCGATACCGGCGGCGCGGTCACCCATACGCTCACTGAGGACGAGATGCCGAGGCACCATCACACGATTGCTCAATCGCCGGATGACGATAACCCGAATCCCGGAAACCGGGTTATCACGAACACGCTGGCGGAGCGGGGCACGATCAATTCGGATGTCGCCGGCGGCAGCATGCCGCACAACAACATGCCGCCCTATCTCGTGGTGAACTTCATAATCAAATGGTGAGCCCGGCCGCGAGCCCCCGCGCGGCTATGGGAAGAGGGTGAGGACGCCGGTGTAGCCGTAGAGCCGGTTGTGCGAGATCTCGCCGTTGCAGAAGAAGCCCACCAGCGGCACGTCGCCGAGCGTGCGCTCGATGAGCCGCAGCTCTTCCGACGCCTCGCCGAACATGTTGGGGCCGCGGGCGAGGCAGGTGAAATAGAGCGCGCCGCGCGGCTCTGCGCCGGCCCGCCGCTTGACCGAGTCGACCATGCGGCCCAGGTCCTGCTCGGCGGCGTCGGCGTCGCGGCGGCAGAACTGCACCAGCGCGCCGCGCTCCACGAGCTCGCTGATGCCGATCAGCCCGCGGTCCACGTCGAACCCCATGATGTTGCGCACCAGGTAGTCGCCCGTGTCGCTGCCCGAGACGGGCAGCGCCGCGAAGATGAGGCCGCCCACACGACGCAGGTCGCTGGCGAGTTCCTCGCCGATTTCCTCCTTGAACACGTCCAGCGCCGGGCGGCCGTCGAGCTCGATGATGACGTTGGCCTGGCGGTCGGTGACCTGGTGGCCGGGCCCGATCGGCATGCAGCTCTGGCTGAGCGCGGTCGCGACGGCGACGGACTCGGAGAGGAGCACGCCTGAGACCCCGCCCTCCGTTACTCCGCCTGCGATCTGGGCCGGCACCGCGCGCGACGACGAGAGGCCGCCCACCAGGAATCCTTCCAGCTCGTCGGCGAGTTCGGCGATGATGTCGCCCGTGCGCTGGTTGCGCGGGTCCGCGTGGACGATGCCGAAGCGGGCGGGCGCCCTGGCGATCCAGGCGCCGTTGTCGCGGCTGAACTCGCCGAGGTCGTCGCGGATGGTCTCGAAGACCCGGTAGCTCGTCTGGTCGAGGTCGGCGATCATCACCGCGGCGGCGGGCTCGTCGAAGTACTCCCGCCCGGTGGCGCAGATCCCGATGCCGACCGAGCCCACCCACTCGTCGATCCCGGTTGCGCGCTTGAGCCGGTCCAGCGCGGCCGGCAGGTGATCGCCGATCGCGTCGGTAACGTAGAGCATCCCGAGCCCGTTCCGCGGCAGCGTCGGCCCGAGCTTCTCCAGGCAGGCCTCGATGGCGGCTTCGCCGCTCGGCCCGCCGGCATGGGCGTAGTGAAATCGCGTCATTCTCTGCGTCCCGGCGCTATGTCACGCTCGCAAGCGCTCAATGGTGCGCTCACGGGCGCGCTTCCTGCAAGCGGGCGGCACACCAGGCAGCGGCCCGCAGCGTGGTCGCGTCGCTGCCGTAGCGTCCCACCACCTGGAGGCCGAGCGGCAGCCCGCCCACGGCAAGGACGGGAACGTTGACCGCCGGCACGCCGAGCATGGTCCAGAGCATCGTCTGCAAGCGGCTGCCGGTAAAGGCCAGGCCCTCCGGCGCGCCGCCAGGGGCAGCAGGCGTCAGCGCCGCGTCGTAGGGCCGCATGGCTTGCTCGAACGCGCGGCGCATCGCATCCGCCGCATCGAGCATGGAGAGATAGGCATCGGCATCGATCGCCCGCCCGCCCTCGATGTGCTCGCGCACGGTTTCCGAAAGCGCGGCCTCGCCCCGCGCGACCCACGGTGTGAACGCGTGGGCGACCTCGCGCCTCATGATGCCGAGATGCACGGCCCGCGCGTCCGCGAATTCCGGGCCGAGGGCGAGAGGCTCGGCGCCGAGCGCGGCCGCCGCATCCTCGTAAGCCTCCGCCGCGTCCGGCTCCACCTCGTCCCAGGCCGGCGCGCGCACGAACGCGAGGCGCGGCCGGCCGAGCGGCAGGGCAAGTGCGGCGGCGAGTCGGGTGGGGGCTCGCCCCGCGCTCGTTTGATCCAGCCCGTCGTCGCCGGAGATCGTATCGATTCCGAGCGCCACGTCCTCCGCCGAGCCTGCGAGCACGCCGACGTGGTCGAGCGTCCGCGCGAGCCGCGTGACCCCGGTGCGCGGGATCGCGCCGAAGCTCGGCTTCATGCCCCAGACGCCGCAGAACGCCGCCGGCCGCACCACCGAGCCTGCGGTCTGGCTGCCGAGCGCCAGCGGCACGCCGCCCGCAGCCACGGTTGCGGCCGAGCCTGAGGAGGAGCCCCCCGGCGTGTGCCCGAGCGCATGCGGGTTGCGGGTCTCGTTCGCGGCGCCGCAGGCGAGCTCGGTGGTCACGGTCTTGCCCAGGATGAGCGCACCGGCCGCGCGCAGGCGGCGCACCACCGTGGCGTCGGCGTCCGGCCTGCGGCCTGCATCGAGCGGTGTGCCGTTCCCGGTCGGCTGGTCGGCAGTATCGAAGATGTCCTTGACGGCGACGGGCACGCCCGCGAGCGCCCCGGCCGGGCCGGCGTCGTCGATCGCCCGCGCCTGCTCCAGCGCCTGCTCGGCATCGAGATGGGCCCACGCGTGGACGTCCGATTCTGTCTCCGCGATGCGCGCCAACGCCGCGGCGCAGGCCTCCGCCGCGCTCTCCCGCCCGGCGCGGACATCGGCCGCGATATCGGCCCCACGCGGGCATTTCGGCAGCGCCGGGGCCGCCTTCGCGCTTCCGCCAGCCGTCATCACCGTCTCCTCGTCCTTGCCGCCTACATCCCAAGCATACAGCGGGGTCCCGGATATCGCGCCGTTCCTTGGCAAGCCCTGCGGGCAGGGCTATAAGCCGGGGCATGCTGGTCACTCTGGTCGACGACTCCATTCCGTTCAACGGGATGACACCGGCCTATCAACCCATCGGCGGCGCCGAGAAGGCGTTCGCCAGCCTGCCGGCGGCGCTCGCGCGCCAGGGCCATGTGGTGCGCGCGGTCAACCGGAGCCCGAACAGCCTGGGCTTCGAGAACGTGAGCTGGATCCACTGGGATGGCCGCAGGCCGCCGATCACCGAGGTGCTGATCGCGTTCCGCAAGCCGGCGCTGCTCGAGTTCACGCGGGCGACCAAGGCGCGCATCCTGTGGGTCACCGGGCCGCCGGACTACCTCCATCGCCCCGCGGTCCACGAGGTTCTGAGCCGCACCGACGCCAAGCTCGTGTTCCTGGGCAACAAGCATTCCGAGGCCTATCGGACCGAGGGGGAGAACGCCGTCTACTACCGCTCCATCTCACCCGGCGTGCGCGAGGAATACCGAAGCATCGAAGAGACGTCGCCGGAGGAGCCGCCGACCGCGGTGGTGACCACGCACCCCAAGCACGATCTCGACTGGCTGCTGGATCTCTGGATCGAGCGGATTCGCCCCGAGGCGCCCAACGCCCAGCTGCAGGTCTATTCGGCCGCGTTCAAGCGCGCGCAGACGGGCGATGCGCTGGCTGACGATCTCATGCCGATCTTCGAGAAAGCCCGCGATGCCGCCGATCACGGCGTGGTCATCATGGCGCCTGCCGGCGACAGGGACATGGCGAAGGCCTACGCCCGGGCGCGGGTGCATCTCTATCCCGGCTCCGAGCGCGAGACGTATTGCTCGACCCTGGCGGAATCGCAGGCGGTCGGCCTGCCGGCGGTGGCGCGGCCGGTGGGCGCGGTGAAGGAGCGCTTCACCGATCGCCAGTCCGGTTTCCTCGCACCGGACGACGATGCGTTCGTCGAGAACACGCTCGTCATGCTGAAGGACGACGAAGCCTTCGAGAAGGCGAGCAAGACGGCGCGGCGCACCGGCCGGAACCGGAGCTGGGATACGGCAGCAAGCGAGTTCGAGATGCTCTTCCGTTGAAGAGTTCCCCGGTCGCTCGCGAAGACCCTACATCACGCCGTATTTTTCCCAGGCCTCGGTGGTCGAGAGGCCGCCCTCGATCTCGCTCGCGATGATCGTTTCCAAGCGGCGTTTTTCGAGCGCCTTCTCCACGCATTCCGTCGCGACCTCGCTCGGCACCACGAGCACGCCGTCGTCGTCGCCCACGATCAGGTCGCCCGGCTTGACCGCGACCTCGGCGATCCGCACCGGCTCGCGGTAGGCCACCACGCGGCCTCGGCCGCGCTGGTCCTGTGCGTAGGAGCCGCGGGCGAAGACCGGCAGCGTCATCGCGCGAATCTCCCGCGAATCGCGCATGTAGCCGTCGAGCACGGCGCCGGCTGCACCCTGCGCCAGCGCGCGGGTGGTCATCAGCTCGCCCCACAGCGCGAAGGGCGGCGCGCCGGCGGCGGCCACGTACACCTCGTCCGTCCCGAGCGAATCGAGGGCCTCGAACATGAGGCCGAAGCTGTGGTCGTCCGGCGTGGCCGCGATCTCCAGCAGCGGCATCGCCCGGCCTACGAGCCTCGCGCCCGGCACGGCCGGCTGGATGGCCGGCGGCAGGAACTGGTGGCGGCGGCCGAGGGTGTCGAGCACGTCGCCGAGCTGCGCGGTGGAAAGCTCCGCCCGCACCGTGGCGAGAAGCGTGTCGGGAACCTGGTTCATGGCGTTTCTTCCTTCGGCGGGGTGGGGCTCTCGCGGCCGATCAGGGTCGCGATGACGGGATGGTAGCGTGCGCCCAGCCCGCTCTCGATGGCCTCGGCAAACAGCGCCCTGACCAGCGCGGCGCCCTCGGCGTCGATGCCTGAGGCCTGTGCGAGTTCGAGCGCGTAGTCGAGATCCTTCATGGCATAGGTGACGGGGAACGCGCCTTCGGGGAAGCGGTCTTCGAGGATCGCCTTCTTGCCGTGATTCTGGAGCGCGAAGCTGTCGCCCGAGCTGCGGCCCACCGCCTCAAGGAAGGTCTCGGGCGCGATCCCCTGGCGGCGCGCGATGGCGAGGCCCTCGGCAAGCGCGCGGACGTTCTGGAAGAGGATCATGTTGTTGAGGATCTTCACCGCCTGGCCGCTGCCGACCGGCCCGCAGTGGGTCACGTCCTGGGCAATGTGGCCGAGCAGGGGGCGCACCCGCGAGACCAGCGCCGCGTCGCCGCCCACCATGATGCTGAGCGTGCCGTCGATGGCGGCCTGGCGCGTGCGTGCAATCGGCGCATCGGCGAAGGCGATGCCGCGTGCGGCGAACGTGCCCTCGATCTCCCGAGCCAGCGCCGGCGGGGCGGTGCTGGTGTCGACTACCGTCCGTCCAGGGGGCACGTGCTCGATCAGCCCGCCTTCGCCGAGGCAGACCGCCCGCACCTCGCGGCCCGAAGGGAGCGAGAGGAAGATCAGATCGGACGCTTCGGCGAGCGCGGAGACGGAGGGCGCGACTTCTGCACCGTCAGCAGCGAGCCGGGCCAGCGGCGCGGGGTCGAGGTCGAAGGCTGTGACCGGGCCGTCGTGCTTGCGCGCGAGGTTGCGGCACATGGGCTCGCCCATGACGCCCGTGCCGATGAAGCCGATGCGCTCGCTGCTCACCGGTCGCGGCCCTCCCTTGCGAACAGGGCGGCGCTTGCGCCGGCGAGGCGGCCGAAGACCGCGCCCGAGACGAGGCCCGTGCCGCCCGGATAGTTGCCGTAGAAGAGCCCGCCCACCAGCTCGCCCGCCGCGAAGAGGCCGGGGATCGGCGCGCCGGAGACCGCCTGAACCCGCGCCTCCGGGTCGATGGCGAGCCCGCCGAAGGTAAACGTGATGCCGCAGGTGACGGCATAGGCCTCGAACGGCGGGGTCTCGATCCGGTTGGCCCAGTTGGACTTGGGCGGGGCGATGCCCCGCGTCCCGCGGCCGTCCTTCACCGTCGGGTCGAAGGGCACCTCCGTCATCACGGCGTCGTTGTAGGCCCGCACCGTTTCGAGGAAGCGCGCGCCGTCGATGCCCTCCATCTTCGATGCCAGGCCCTCCAGCGTGTCCTCCTTCGCCTTGCTCACTTGCCGGATGCGGTACTCGTCCCGCAGCAGGTGCGTTAGCTGCGAATCGAACACCTGCCACGCCACTTGGCCGGGCTGCTCCAGCACCCGGCGGCCGTAGGCGGCGTAGGTGTAGTTCCGGAAGTCCGCGCCCTCGTCGAAGAAGCGCTCGCCCGCCGCGTTGACGACGATCGCGAAGGGGTAGCTGTGCTTCTGGAAGCCGTCGCCCACGGCGAGGTCGCCGAACGCCGGCGCGTTCCGGTCCCAGGCGACCGCGTGGCAGCCGGACCAGTGGCCGGCCGGCATCGCGCCGGCTTCCAGCGCCATGCGGATGCCGTCGCCCTGGTTGAAGCGGGTCCCGCGCACCTTGGCGAGGTCCCAGCCCGGCCCGAGATAGCGCGCCCGCCACGCGGCGTTGGCCTCGAAGCCGCCGCAGGCGAGCACCACCGCAGGCGCGGAGACCTCGACCGTGCGCCCCTCGATCCGCGCCCGCACGCCGCGCACTCCGGCGTCGTCGGCGAGGAGGGAGAGAGCCTGCGCCCGGTAGTGAACGGCGACCCGCGCCTCCGCCCCGGCCTTGTAGAGAGCGGCGACCAGGCCGGGCCCGCCGCCCCAGGCCTCGACCGCGAGCCCGCCCCAGAAGCGGAAGCGCCCGTCCTCTCTCTTGAAGGCCTGGCGGCCGTAGCTCGGCTGAAGGCGCACGCCCTTTTCGCGCAGCCACAGCAGGGTCGGATGGCTGCGGGTCACAAGCTGCTCGACCAGATCCGGGTCGGCGCGGTACTGAGTGAGCCGCGCCATGTCGTCGTAGTAGTCGGCCTCGGTATAGGCGCCGAAGTCGGTCTCCGCCAGCTCGCGGTCGGAGAGGTCGGGCATCAGCGCACGCAGCGCGTCCACCCCGTCGAAGACCACGCGCATGGCGCCGGCCGTGTACGTGCTGTTGCCGCCCCGCTCCTCTTCGGGCGCGGCTTCGAGCAGCACCACGCGCACGCCGCCCTCGGCCGCGGCGAGGGCCGCCGCGAGCGCGGCGTTGCCGCCGCCCACGACCGCGACATCGGCTGACAGCGTCTCGGTCATCCAGCGTCTGCGATCCTGTTTGCCTTGACCCGAAACAGGCCCGATGTGGGCCTCCCGTGAGAGTGCAGTGTACTATCCCGCCAGCCACGAACGGGAGGGAACGAATGAGCGCAGCCGCGCCCGAAGGAAATCAATCCGCGTCCGAGCTTCGCCTGGTGTGGGAGCCGCTGGAGATCGGCTCCACGCACGTGAAGAACCGGATCATGATGACCGCCCAGACCACGCTCTTCGGCAGGGACAACGTCCTCGGCGACCGCCACATCGAGTTCTTCCGGGAGCGCGCGAAGGGCGGCGCCGCGCTCTTCATCACCGAGCAGCAGGCCGGCCACCGCATCAGCAAGGGCTCGTTCTTCGAAGGCTGCTCGGCGTGGGAGAAGAGCGCCATCCCGCAGTACGCCAAGCTCGCCGATGCGGTGCACGAGCACGGCGCGCGGCAGTTCGTCCAGCTCTTCGGCTGCGGCGTGCACGACAAGGGCACGATGATCATGGACGAGTGGCACCCGCTCTGGGGCGTCTCCAAGATGCCCTCGATCGTGCACCACGAGATGCCGATGGTCATGGAGCAGGAGCACGTCGACGACGTGGTCAAGGGCTTCGCGGAATCGGCGCTCAACGTGAAGGTCGCGGGCTGCGACGGGGTGGAGCTTCACGCGGCGCACAGCTACCTGCTCGGCCAGTTCCTGAGCCCCGCCTTCAACGACCGCACGGACCGCTACGGCGGCTCGGTCCGCAACCGCTGCCAGGTCCTGCTCGAGATCGGCGAAGCGATCCGCGCGCAGGTGGGCGATGACTTCACCGTCGGCGTCCGCATCTCCTTCGACGAGTTCATGGGCGATGCCGGGATCACGCCGGACCAGTCCGAGGAGCAGCTCGAGGTTCTCTCGACCAGCGGGTACTTCGACTTCTTCAACATCTCGGGCGGCGGCTACTACACGCTGCACCGCGCCGTCTCGCCCATGAACATCGAGAACGGATTCATGCTGCCCTTCGCCCGGCGCGCCAAGGCGGTGGTGGGCAACCGCGCCAAGGTCTTCGCCGTCGGGCGGATCATCGACCTGCAGCAGGCGGAGCGCGCGCTTGCCTCGGGCGATACCGACATGGTCGCGATGACCCGCGCGCAGATGGCCGAGCCGCACCTGATCAAGAAGACCCGCGAGGGGCGGCAGAAGGAGATCCGCCGCTGCATGGGCGCGAACGAGTGCGTCGCCCGCCTCTTCGACAACCGGCAGGTCACGTGCGCGGTCAATCCGAGCGTCGGCCGCGAGGCGCGCTGGGGCAGCGAGACGCTGAAGCGCGTGGCGCCCGAGGAGGCGAAGTCCATCGTGGTCGTCGGCGGCGGCATCGCGGGCATGAAGACGGCCGCCGTCGCGGGAAGCCGCGGGCATCGGGTCATGCTGCTGGAGCGCGAGGAGCGCCTGGGCGGCCACGTCAACCTGCTAATGGCGCTGCCCACGCGCAAGGAGTGGGGCACCGCCATCGACAACCTGGCCCGCGCCATGGAGGTCGCCGGCGTGGACGTGCGGCTCGGCGTGGAGGCGACGCCCGACGCGATCGAGCGCGAGACGCCCGATGCCGTGGTCGTCGCCACCGGCGCGCGCTGGGACTGCGACGGCCGCAGCCAGTTCCGCCCCGGCAGCCTGCGCCTCCCCGGCACGGAGCAGGAGAACGTCATCGACATCGGCACTGCCACGCAGCGGGCCCTGACGGATGCAAGCGCGCTCGGGCAGCGGGTCGTGATCCTGGAGGAGACCGGCTTCTACCTGCCCATGGGTCTCGCCGAGATTCTCGCTGCGGCAGGCGCCGAGGTCGAGATCGCGACGCCCCGCGCCATGGTGGGCGAGGATGCGATGCGCACCCTCGATCTCTCGTACGTGATGCCGCGCCTGGAGGAGGCCGGCGTGCGCTGCAGCGGGCACATGAACGCGGAGAAGATCGAGGGCAGTTCGGTCCACCTCCGCTCGGTCTGGGGCACGCAGACGCACGTCATCGAAGGCGTGGACACCGTCGTCGTCTCGATGCTGCGCTCGCCCGACGACACGCTCTACCGGGCGCTCGAGGGGCGCATCGCGGAACTCTACCGGGTCGGCGACGTGGTGGCGCCCCGCCGCCCGATCCAGTCCATGTACGAGGGTGAGGAGCTCGGCCGCGCGCTCTGAGTTATCGGCGGCCGTCCGTCCGTTCTGCGCTTGCGCGCGCCTGTCGGCGCGACCCGCCGGACGGTTTACTCCGCTGCGCGCTGGCTGAGCCGCGATTGCAGCGCGGCGCAGAGCGTTCGCAAGACTTCCAGCCGAGCATGCCGCTTGTTGTTGCCGGGCACCAGGGTCCACGGCGCTTCCGCCGTGCTGGTGCCGGCGATCATGTCGTTGGCCGCGTCCTCGTAGGCCTCCCACTTCGCGCGGTTGCGCCAGTCCTCCTCGGTGAGCTTCCAGCTCTTGTAGGGGTTCTCCTTGCGGGCGAGGAAACGCCGCTCCTGCTCGTCCTTGTCGATGTGCAGCCAGAATTTCATCAGCAGCGTGCCGTGGCTGATGATCTGCTCCTCGAAGTCGCGGATCTCGGCGTAGGCACGCCGCCATTCGGCCTCGGTCGCGAAGGATTCGACGCGCTCGACCAGGAGCCGGCCGTACCAGCTGCGGTCGAAGACCGCGACCTGCCCGGCCTCGGGCAGCCTGCGCCAGAAGCGCCAGAGGTAGTGATGGGCGCGCTCCTCGTCGCTCGGCGCGCTCACTTGGTGCACGCGGTAGCTGCGCGCATCCAGCGCCGAGACCATGCGCCGAATGGCGCCGCCCTTGCCGCCCGCATCCCACCCTTCGAAGACCAGCACCACCGAGAGCCCGTGCAGGAGGTTCTGCGCGGCGAGCCAGTAGAGATCGGCCCTGAGCCGCGCCATCGACTTGTCGTAGGCCTTGCGGCCGATGGCCTTGCTCTGGTCGATGGTGGCGAGCGGCTTGACGTCGCGCACCGTGGGGCCCACCGCCGCCGGACCCGTGACCGGCGCGCGAGCGCGAAAGCCGGCGTCCGGCGGGGGCAGCCCGGCGAGACGGGCGTCCAGCGCGCGCCGCACCATCCCCAGCACGGTGATCGAGCGGTGGCGCGCATGGCGGCCGTCGACCACGAGCCACGGCGCCTCGGCGCTGCTCGTGCTGGTGATGATGTGCTCCGCCGCATCGTTGAAGTGCTCGTAGCGGTGCCAGTTGCGCCAGTCCCACTGCGAGATGCGCCAGTGGTCGCGCGGGTGCTTCTGCAGCGCCTCAAGCCGCTTCTGCTGCGCCTCGCGGTTGAGGTGCATCCAGAACTTGAGGATCAGCGCGCCGTCGTCGGCGAGCGTTCGCTCGAACGCCGCGATGCGCGCGAGCCGGCGGTCGAGCGCGCTCGGCCCGATGCGCCCGTAGGCGCGGTCCAGCAGGGGGGCGGAATACCAGGCGCTGAGGAAGAGCCCGAAGCGCCCGCGTTCCGGCAGGTCGCGCCAGTAGCGCCAGAACTCCGGCCGCTGGCCTTCCTCTTCCGTGAGCCGGTCGTAGGCGTGGGTGACGATGCGGCGCGGATCGAGCCATTCCGTGAGCAGGTTGACCGTCTCGCCCTTGCCGGCCCCGTCGACGCCGGCGAACAGCACGATGACCGGAAAATCCGCTTCCGCGAGCGCGCGCTGCGCTTCGACCAGCGCCATCCTGAGCGCCGCCGCCTGCTCTTCGAACGCGGACTTGGAAATCTCCTGCGCCCGCTCGCGCTCCACTTCTTCGAATACCCGAGCGCTCATCGCTGTCTCCGCCGAGGCCGATCTCCCAACGCGGACGCGCCCCGTGCCCGTGGCGCGGCCGGCGGTCTTGTCGCCGCTCCATGCACTGCCCACGATCCGGAACGGTAGTACGCCGGCGCCAACTTTTCGATGGCGAATTCCGGCTCAGCCGTGAATGTCCTCCGTCTGCGCACAAAGCGGCCCGTAGAGGTCCGGCCTGCGGTCGCGGAAGAACGGCTTTTTGTGGCGAACCTCGAAGACGCGCCGGCGATCCAGCGTTGCGGTGATGATCTCGTCTCCGTCGTTCCCGGCACAGGCCAGCACCTCGCCCTCGGGGTCGACGACCATGCTCTCGCCGCCGAAGGCCCAGCCGCTCTCCGGCCCGACCTTGTTGCAGGGCGCGAAGTAGACCGCGTTCTCCCAGGCCCGCGTGATCATCATCTCGCGCCAGGGGCCGACGCGCGGCGCGGCGAACGGCACCACGATCAGCTCGGCGCCGTTCACCGCCGAGCAGCGCGCATGCTCCGGGAAGAAGGTGTCGTAGCAGATGATGATGCCGATTTTCCATGAGTCCACCTGGAAAACCGAGAAACGCGAGCCGAAGCGGAAGTACATGCGCTCGAGGCTGAGATAGAGCCCCGGCATCACCTTGCGGTACTTACCGACGATGTCGCCTTGGGGATCGATTACGAACGCCGTGTCGTAATAGAGGCCGGCAGACTCCTCCTCGTAGAGCGTGGCAATCAGGTGGATACGGTGCTCCGCCGCCTTCGCCCGCATCGCCGTGATGCTCGGCCCCGTCGCAGGCTCCGCCCGCTTCAGATGCTCGTGGTCGCGCTCGTTGAAGACGTAAGGGTGGTTGAAGAACTCGGGGATCACCACCAGGTCAGGCTGCTCGCTCTCGACGGCGCGGTCGATATGAGCGGCGGCCCGGGCGATGTTCGCGTCGCGGTCCGGCCCGCTGTTCATCTGCACCAGGCTGAGCTTGATCGTGTCGCCGAGGCTCATATGCCGCCCCCTCCCGTTTGAGCACCGTGTCGAAGGCTAGCATTCCGGACTACCGCGCTCACTGGCTATGATAGGGGTGGCGCGCGGGACTGGCTTGCGAAGAGGGGAGAGGTCGAGCGTGAATCGGGCTGCGGCAAGTATCGATCCCGTCACGGCGAACGTGATCGGCGGCGCGCTGGAGACGATCGCCGTCGAGATGGGCTTCAGGCTCATGCGCATGTCGCATTCGAGCCTGATCCGCGAGTCCGAGGATTTCGGCGCCGCCGTGATGGATGCAGACGGCAATCAGATTGCCGAGACGCCTCAGAGCACGCCGCTCCAGTCGGGGCCGCTTCCGGGCTACGTGCGCGGCATTCGCGCGGCGCTCGCAAGGCGCGGCGAGGCGATCGAGCCCGGCGACGTCTACGTCCACAACGACGCCTACGGCGGCGCGAGCCACGTGCCCGACGTGGCGTTCTGTGTGCCGGTGTTCCACGAGGGCGCGCTGGTCGGCTTTACCGGGACCGCCGCCCACCACGTCGATATCGGCGCCCACACGCCGGGCAGCGCCGGCATCGTCGATGCGGTCGACGCCTATGCGGAGGGCATCCAGCTCAAGGGCCTCAAGATTTTCGACAAGGGGGTCAAGAACACGACGCTCTGGGCGGTGCTGGCCGACAACATCCGTGCATCCCACCTGGTGCTGGGGGACATGGAGGCGCAGATCGCCGCGGCCCGGATGGGCGCCGAGGCCTTTCTCCGCCTGATCGACCGCCACGGCCTTGCAACGGTTCAGGCCGCCTGCGCTGCGCTCATGGATTACTCCGAGCGCATGATGCGCCAGGCCGTCGAGGCGCTTCCGGACGGGCGCTACTGCGCCGAGGGTGCGATCGACGGCTACCTGGATGACGACGATCCTGCGCGCCGCGAGCTCCCCATCGCGGTCGCGGTGACCGTTGCGGGTGGCGACATCACGGTCGATTTCACCGGCACGTCGGCGCAGGTCGACGACCGGCCCATCAACATGCCGCTCCACGGCACTGTCGACTGCGCGGTCTGGATGACGCTTCGCTCGATCCTGCTGGATTCCGAGGTGCACGGCCGGATACCCCTCAACGCCGGGCTGACACGGCCGATCCGGATCGTCGCGCCCAAGGGCACACTGGTGAACCCGATCTTCCCGGCGCCCACGATCTCGCGGGCCTGCCCGGGGATTCAATGCGCCGACACCATCATGAAGGCGCTTGCCCAGGCGGTGCCGGGGCAGGTCTCGGCCGGCGTCGGCAACCTCAACGTCGTCGCCTACAGCGGGCTCAAGGGCGAGCGGCACTGGGTCCACATGGAGATCTACGAGGGCGCCTACGGCGGCCGCGCCGGCAGGGACGGCATGGACGCGGTGGACATCCTCTTCACCAACACGCGGAACAACCCCATCGAGGATGTCGAATCGCACTTTCCGCTGCGCGTTCACCGCTACGAGCTGCGCGACGACAGTTGCCCGGCGGGGCGTTGGCGGGGCGGCATCGGGCCAATCCGCGAGACGGAGCTGCTCGACGACGCCGGCTTCTCGATCGAGGGCGAGGGGCAGCGCTTTCCACCCTGGGGCCACGACGGTGGCAGGGATGGGCGTGCCAACAGCATCATGCTCGTCCGTGCCGACGGCTCGCAGCAGGCGCTGCCGTCCAAGCTCGCCCACATGAAAGGGGCCGCCGGCGACCGCGTGATCGTTACCTCCGGCTGCGGGGGCGGCTACGGTGATCCGCTGCTCCGCCCGGCCGAACAAGTGCTGGAAGATGTTGCCGACGGCCACCTGAATGCCGAGTCGGCGCTCCGCGACTACGGCGTGGTCGTCACCGAATCACTCACCCTTGACGAAGCCGCGACCGCCGGGGAGCGTTCGGCCCGCGCCGGGTCGGGTCTGTCCGGCGAGCCGAATTCATGATGTAGGGAACACGCCGTCCGCCCGGATCGAAGGCGCAGCTACTGATCGGCCTCTTCGACCGTGCTCTTCCTGAGCGTGATGACGTTGCGGTCGTCGGCCCGCTCGTAAGTCATCTCGTCCATCATCTGTTGCACGAGAAAGATCCCGAGCCCGCCGAGCGCGCGCTCTTCGAGGGTCGCATCGACATCGGGCTCCCGTTCCGTCGAGGAGTCGAAGGGCCCGCCGTCGTCCACGATCACCACCACGAGCGTCTCGCCGTCAACGCGGAACGTGAGGTCGATCCGATGCTCCGCGTCGTCGTCGTAGCCGTAGCTGATCGTGTTGGTCAGGATCTCGTCGATCGAGAGATTGACCGCGTAGGCGATCTGCGCGGAAATTCCCTGCGCTTCGCAGAACGCATCGATCTTCTCGGCTGCGGCGCCGATTTCTCGCAGGTCGTTGACCAACGACAGCTCCAGGACGCCGTCGGTATCGCCAGTGCTCATAGGCCAAACGCGTCGCGGTACCCGCAGGGCTTCGTCTCAGCCTGCATCGCACTCACGTTTACGCCTATTCGGCGGAAACTGCCACGCGGTTTTGCGAGGCGGCGGCAATTCGTCGGCGATCGGCCCGTGCCGGCGTCACTTGATCGAACCCGCCCTCGCATCGCACACTTGCGGCTGAGTGAACGGGCCGAGCGCGCGGAGGCGCGGTCGCAAACGGGGAGGAATGCCTGACATGTCCAACGACGCCGAAGCTGCGCTGCTCGATCGAGACCGCGCGCACCTGCTCCATCCGCTGCACAGCCAGGCCACCCATTCCACGGGCAAGGTCTGGGTCGGGGGCGAGGGGGCCTTCCTCGTCGATGCGAACGGGGACCAATACATCGACGGCCTCTCCGGCCTCTGGAACAACACCGCGGGCAACGGCTGCAAGGAGCTGGTCGAGGCGGGGAGCAAGCAGCTCGCCGAGATGGCCTACGCCTCCGGCTATGCGGGGAGCTCCAACCCGCGGGCGATCGAGCTTGCCGAGAAGCTCGCGCGCATCACCTACTCCAACATCAATCACTTCTATTTCACCTCGGGCGGCGGCGAGGCGACCGACAGCAATATCAAGATGGCCCGCTACTACTGGAAGCTGAAGGGGCAGCCTGAGAAGACCAAGGTCATCTCCCGCATCTGGGGCTATCACGGCGTCACCCTGGCCGCGATGTGCGCGACCGGCATGAGCATCTACTGGCCGATGTTCGAGCCGCGCATGCCGGGCTTCGTCCACATCCCGAGCCCCTATCCCTATCGCTACGAAGCGCCGGATGGCGCGGAGAGCCAGGGCATCGCCGCGGCCGACGAGCTGGAGAAGGCGATCCTCGCCGAGGGGCCGGAGACGGTGGCGATGTTCATCGCCGAGCCGGTGCAGGGCGGCGGCGGCGTGATCCCGCCACAGCCCGACTACTTCCCGCGCATCCGCGAGATCTGCACCAAGTACGACGTGCTGATGGTCGCGGACGAGGTCATCACCGGCTTCGGGCGCACCGGCACGATGTTCGGCCTGCAGCACTGGGGCGTCGAGCCCGACATGATCCAGTTCGCCAAGGCCATCACGTCCGGCTACTTCTCCCTCGGCGGCATCGGGATCAGCGACGAGATCGCCAGCACCATGCACGAGAGCGGCAAGCCCTGGATGCACGCCTACACTTACAGCGCGCACCCCACCGGCTGCGCCATCGGCTGCGCCATGATCGACCTGATCGAGCGGGAGGATTTCCCCGGCCAGGCGGCGGCCAAGGGCAAGCGCCTGCTGGTCGGCCTCAAGGACGCGCTCGCCGACCATCCCAACGTCGGCGACATTCGCGGGCTCGGGCTCATGTGCGCGGTCGAGTACGTGAAGGATCGCGAGACCAAGGAGAGCTTCGATCCCGCCGACGGCGTCGCCGCCAGGATCAACGCCGAGGCGGTCTCGCGCGGGCTCTTCAGCCGCTCCAGGCCGGATGTCTACATGGTCGCGCCACCGATCGTCATCGACGACGAGACCATCGACCGGATGGTGGAGATCACCGCCGAGTCGACCCGCGTCGTCCTCGGCTGAGAGCGGCGGGCAGGCCGTGGCGGGGCCGGGGCGCCCCGACGCGCGAACGGCCATCGACTGGGAGGCGCCCGCGTTCCTGGATGCGGGCGCGCTGGATGGCGAGCTGCGCCGCGTCGCCGGCGTCTGCCACACCTGCCGCCGCTGCGAGGATCTCTGCGAGAGCTTTCCCCGGCTCTTCGACCTGATCGACGGCCGAGGCGGAGTCGGCACGCTCGAGAGCGGCACACTCGAGAGCGGTACGCTCAAGAGCGGAGAGTTCGACAGCGTGGGCGCAGCCTGCACGCTCTGCGACATGTGTTATCCGGTCTGCCCCTACACGCCGCCGCACGTCCACGCGGTGGATTTTCCTGCCCTGATGATGCGCCAGCGGGCACACGCCTTGCGCGAAGGCAAGGTCGGCACGGCCGAGCGGGCGCTGGGCGAGACCGACCGCAATGGCCGGCTGCTGGGCGCCATCGCCCCGATCGCCAACTGGGCGGCGCGCCGCGGCAACGGTCTCACCAGGCCACTCATGGAGGCGGCCGCCGGCATTCACCGCGATGCGGCGCTGCCCCGCTTTCATGCCCGCACTTTCAGCAGGCAGGCCGTGGAGAGCCCGCCTGAGGTCGAAGCCGGCGCGCCGGCTGCGGGCCGCAAGGCGGTGCTCTATTCCACCTGCTTTGTCGAGTACAACAACCCGGGGATCGGCCGCGCCGCCCGGGCCGTGCTCGCGAAAAACGGCGTCGAGACGGAGGTCGTCTACGACGAATGCTGCGGGATGCCGCAGCTGGAGCGAGGCGACATCGCCGAAGTCTGCCGCCGGGCCCGGCGTGTTGCCGCCTCGCTCGGCTCCTGGATCGAGCGCGGGTACGACGTGATCGCGCCCATCCCGTCCTGCGCGCTGATGATGAGGACGCTCTGGCCGCTCCATCTGGCCGACGATGAGGTGGTGGCGCGCCTCGCCGGGCACACGAAGGACGTTTCCGAGTACGTCATCGGCATCGCCCGCAGCGAGGGCCTCGCCGACGGCATGGCCCCGCTCGACGGCGACGTGGCCCTGCACCAGGCGTGCCACGCGAGGGCCCAGGACATCGGCGCAAAGGCTGCGGTCATGCTGCGCATGATCCCCCAGTGCAACGTGCTGGTGATGCAGCGTTGCGCCGGCCACGGCGGCACATGGGGCGTGATGAAGCGCAACTTCGAGACCGGCATGAAGGTGGGCGAGCCGGTCATCCGCCAGGCGGCCGAGAGCGGGCGCGCCTACATCGCCTCGGAGTGTCCGCTCGCCGGCGATCACATCGTGCAGGGGATGGAGCGGTTCAACGCAGGACGAGCTGCGCCCAAGCGCGCCCACCACCCGATCGAGCTGGTGGCGATGAGCTATGGCATCGATGCCTGACACAGCGCTCGACCCCCGCACGGCCGAGACGCTGACGGCGATGGCGCGCCTGCTCTATCCCCACGATTCCCTCGACGATGCCTTCTACCAGCGGGTGGTCGGCATCATGGGGGCGAACGCGGACGCCGCAGAGCGCGCGTTTCTGGCCGACGGCGCCGCGGCGCTGGACGAGGCCGGAGCCCGCGCCTTCGTCGACCTCGAGGAGAAGGAGAAGCTCGCCGCGCTCCAGGCGATCGAGGGGTCTCCCTTCTTCGAGGCCATGCGCGCCGCCACAGCGCGCTACCTCTACGACGACCGGGCGCTCTGGTCGCGCTTCGGCTACGAGGGCGCGTCGTCCCACCTCGGCGGATACATCGAGCGCGGCTTCGACGACATCGACTGGATCTCCGAGGCCGACGCGGAGATCGACCGATGATCGCCCCGCACCGCGACGACGACGATATCCCCGCCGTCACCTACGACCTGAACGACGACAGCGTCGTCGTCATCATCGGCTCCGGCGCAGGCGGCGGGACCATCGCCGACGAGTTGACGCGGCGCGGCATCGACGTGGTCGTGCTGGAGGCCGGCCCCCGCTTCAAGATGAGCGACATCGTCAACGACGAGTGGGCGATGTACGACCGGCTCACCTGGAAGGACACGCGCGCCTGCACCGGCGCCTCACCCATCGCCCGCGACTACCCGACGGCGCCGACCTGGACCTGCAAGGGCGTGGGCGGCACCACGCTCCACTGGGCGGCCATGTGCCCGCGCGGGCTGCCCTACGAGTTCAGGACGCGCTCGACCTACGGCGAGGTCGATGGCGCCGACGTGGCCGACTGGCCCTTCGACTACGAGGAGATCGAGCCCTTCTACCGCGAGGCCGAGAGCAAGATGGGCGTCAGCGGGCGGGGCAACACCCCGCAGCACCGGGGCAACACCAACTACCGGGTCATGGCGCTCGGCGCGAAGCGCATGGGCTACACCGACTACGGCATCAACAACGTCGCGATCAACGCGGTGCCCCGCGACGGGCGCAACGCCTGCGACCAGATCGGCTTCTGCATGCAGGGCTGCAAGTCCGGCGGCAAGTGGTCCACCTTCGTCTCGGAGCTGCCGCGCGCCGAGGCCACCGGCCGCTGCGAGATTCGTACGCGCTGCATGGCGCTCCGCATCGAGCACGACGAACGCGGCCGCGCGAGCGGCGTGCTCTACGCCGACGCGGCGGGGCAGCATCACCTGCAGAAGGCGCGGCTGGTCTGCGTCGCGGCCAACTCCATCGAGACCGCGCGGCTGCTGCTCAACTCCGAATCGAGCGCCTGGCCCGACGGCCTCGCCAACGGCTCGGGCATGGTCGGCAAGCACTACATGCGTCACACCACCGCTTACATGTACGCCGAGTTCCCGCGGCCCGTGCGCATGTATCGCGGCATGGTCTGCTCAGGCATCATCCACGACGAGGCGCGGCACGACCCCGCCCGCGGCTTCGCCGGCGGCTTCTTCTACGGCACCATCGGCCTCGGGCTTCCCTTCTTCGCGGCCTTTCTCAGCCCGGGCCGCTGGGGCCGCGACTACACGAGCTGGATCGAGGCCTACGAGCGCATCGCGGGCTTCTTCATGAACGGCGAGGACATGGCGATCGCCACCAACCGGGTGACGCTGCATCCGAGCGAGAAGGACCAGCACGGGTTGCCGATCCCGAGCCTCCACCTCGACGATCATCCCAACGACCTCGCCATGAAGCGCTACGGCTACCGCAACGGCATCGCGCTCCTGGAGGCGGCGGGTGCGACCCGCGTGTTCTGCTCGCCGCCGCTGCCGGTCTCGCACAATCTCGGCACCTGCCGCATGAGCGCCGACGCGGGCGCCGGCGTGATCGACCGCTGGGGCCGGAGCCACGAGGTCCCAAACCTCTTCGTCTCCGACGGCAGCCAGTTCACCTCGTCGCTGGCGGGCAACCCCACCCTCACCATCGTGGCCCTTGCGCTGCGCCAGGCGGGCCACATTGCGCGCCAGATGAGCCGCGGGGATCTCTGACCGCCCACGCGCTCCTGCGTCGCTCTGGCCGCGCTGCGCCATTCGGGTTATCCCGGCACGAGACGCCCACGCATGACGGGAGGAGAGCATGGCGACGGTCGCGATGGTGGAGTACGAGGACGCCGCGCCGGAGGTCCGCGCGGTCTATGACGACATCATGGAGACCCGCAAGACCGACTGGATCAACAACTTCTGGAAGGTGCTGGCCAACGATCCGCCGACCCTGAGGCGGACCTGGGAGAGCATCAAGCAGGTGATGGCGCCTGGCGCGCTCGACCCGCTCACCAAGGAGCTGATCTACGTCGCCGTCAGCGCCACCAACGGCTGCGAGTACTGCATCCGCTCCCATACCGCAGGCGCCAGGCGCCAGGGGATGACCGACGCCATGCTGGTCGAGTTGATGGCCGTGGTCGGCATGGCGAACGAGACGAATGCGCTCGCCAACGGCTACGCCGTCGACGTCGACGCGGCGTTCATGCGCGATCCGGGCTGATCCTGCCCGCCCCCGACGAGGCCGCCCGGCGAGAGCGATCGGAGAACGGACCCTGCCGGGGGGTCAACCGACACGAATCCAGGTCTTCATTCCGCCTTCGGCGTGCTCCGGCATGTGGCAGTGGAGGAGCCAGTCTCCGGGATTGTCCGCCACAAATCCGATTTCGGCGGTTTCCTCGCGCTCCAGCAGGATGGTGTCGCGCAAGGGTCCGGTCGCGCCATCGGCGTCGATCTTGCGGAAGTGATGGCCGTGCAGATGCATTGCGTGAGGCCACGCCGTCTCGTTGACGATGGCGATCCGGGCCGTCTCGCCGGTTGCGAGCTCGACAAGCGGCTCGGCAGGAAAGTCGGCGACTCCGTTGAACGCCCATACCTTGCCCTGGGCGGCCATCTCGCGAATCTCCGTCATGCGGCCGCCCATCACCGCGCCGCGCATGCCCCCCATGGCGCCACCCTGCATCAGGAGTGTCGTAAGCCGCGCATCGGCCAGGCCGAGAAGAGGTGCTACCGGATTCGGTGGCAATGGCGCTGGTGCGGCGAGGCGGCTGGGCCGCGCGCTGCTCACCACAGGGAATGTTGCGACCGAATACACACCGTCGCGTTCATGCGTGACGAGGAATGAACGGGCCCCCTCATCGCCGACCACGTCCACGATAAGATCGGCGCGCTGCGCCGGCGCCAACACCAGATGCTGGACAAGTGTCGGTTCGGCCAGAGGTTGCCCGTCCAGAGCGACGATCCATCCTTCGAGACCCTGCAACTCCAGCAGGAAGACGCGCGCATTGGCGGCGTTCACCAGACGCAGCCGGAGCCGCTCGTGCCGCCGTGCCTCGCGCTGCCAATCGGCCATTCCGTTGACCGTCACCCAATTGCCGACGCGCCCTGCGTGCGATCGGTCTCCCATGTTGCCGAACTCCGGGTCGATCTGAGCCTCCTGCGTGAGGCGCCAATCGTCGATCAGCACGATCTCGTCCCGGTCGACGGCAGGCCCCCCATCGGCTTCGTCGACGATCAGGGCTCCGTAGAGGCCTCGGGCCATCTGCTCCCAGGTCCGGTTGTGGGAGTGATACCAATAGGTACCGGCGTCGGGTGTCACGAAGTCGTAGAGGAAGTCACCGCCGCCCGGCACGGCCGACTGTGTCAGCTCCGGTACGCCGTCCATCGCGTTGTCGATTCTGATGCCGTGCCAGTGCACGGTTGAGGCCTGCGGCAGCTCGTTGACAAAGCGGCGCCTGAGGCGCTCTCCCTGCCTCAGGCGGATCACGGGACCCGGGACCTGCCCCTCGTAGCCCCAGATCGATGTTTCCGGGAAATCGGGGGGAGCGAGCCGCGCGGAGTCGATCCTTGCGGTCAGCGTTGGTGTGGCTGCGAGGGCCGGCCAAACTGGAGGCACGGAGGCACCGGCCGCAGCTATGCCCACGAGGCCGCCTGTGAACGTCCGTCGAGACAGCGGCATCGTCGGTCTCCCCTTCAGCTGCCGTGGCCGGCGCCAGGGCCGAGCGCCCCGTGCATCGCGCTCAGCTGGCGACGGCGTCGCCCTCCAGGTAGCGCTTGGGCCAGGCGATGCCCTGCCAGGTCTGGATGCGCACGGGGTCGAGGCGGATCAGCCAGCGCTTCCAGCTCATGGTGGGCTCGAGGTAGCTCGGGCCGTTCTCGCCGTAGTAGCGGATCGACATGGCGCGGGCGACCTCCACCCAGCGCCCGCCCACGCAGGGCCGCTCCACAACCGCGGCCTCGCACTGCGCGAGGAAGCGGCGCTGCACGCCGGTATCCGTCTCCTGGTCGGCGGCCGACGATTCGTCGATGGTGACCGCGCAGCGGGGCCGCGCTTCCAGGTGGCGCGCCCAGGCCGAGCGCGCGCGCGGCACGACCCAGAGCGCGGACCCGTCCCACTGGTACCAGCAGGGCACGACGTAGGGCCACGCGTTCTCGTCGAGGCAGGCGACGCGGGCGAGGAAGGGTTCCGCCAGGAAGGCGTCCGTCTCGTCCGCGCTCATCTTGCCGATCTTGCCGCGCCAGCTCTCGTCGCTCTCTTTCGCGCTCATCGCGTCCCCCTCGTCCGCCGGGCGTGACGGCCCGTCACCAGCTCCCGTCTTCCGCATCGGCGCCGAGGTGGAACAGGCAGTCGCCGCGCTCCACCCGCCCCGGCACGCGCTTGCAGACCACAAGCCCCGTCTCGTCGAAGCGAACCTCGGTCGGCTCCTCCCACGGCGTCTCGGGCGTGTGGATCAGGCCCGCGAGCTGGCCCTTCTTCACCTCGTCGCCGAGCTCGACGACGGGCTCGAACAGGCCGTCCTCGCCGGCGTATGTGAAGAAGTCCCACGATTCGGCGGTGAGCATGCGGGGCGCTGCCGCCGGCTCCTCGTCGTCCTCCACCGGGCCGTGCCAGACGCCGACATGGCGGAGCACGCGGCGGACGCCTGCCTCGCAGATGCGCAGGCACTCGGGCGTCACCGTGCCGCTGCCCCCCATCTCGGTCCCGAACGCGACCACGCCGCGCGCGATCGCCGCCCGCATGTTGGTGCCGCCCACGCCCCGGACCGCGGGGAAGAGGAACCCGTAGGGCGCGCCGAAGACCCGGCCGAGCTCGATGATCCTGGCCTGCAGGTCGGCCGGCATCGCCGAATCGCGAAGGACCAGGGAGGGCAGGTACATGAGCGAGCTGCCGCCGGAATGGAGATCCATCATGTAGTCCGCGCGCGGCGTGAGCTCGCTGTCGATGTAGTGCGCGAGCATCTCGGTCGGCCTGCCGTCGTGCTTGCCGGGGAACACGCGGTTCAGGTTCAGCTCGTCGATGGGCGAGGTTCGGAGCCCCGCCTTCGCGGCCGGGTAGTTGGCCATGGGCAGGATGATGATGCGGCCGGTCACGTCGGCAGGCTCCAGGGTGCGAATCAGCCTGGTGAGCGTCACCTGCCCCTCGTACTCGTCGCCGTGCACGCCGGACGTGAGCAGCACCGTCGGCCCGTCGCCGTTCCTGATGCAGACGAGCGGCACCGGCAGCCAGCCGTAAGCCGAGCGGTGGACGGAGTGCGGCAGGCGCAGGTGGTCGCACTGCTTGCCGTCGCGATCGAAGTCGATCTGCGTGCTGAGCCGCGTGGCCGTCTCTTCCATGGTGCCGCTCCCCGATTGCTCCTCTCGGCAGCCAGTCTGCCCGCTCCGGGGCGCCGGCGGCAATGGCCGCGCGCCCCAGCGGTTTGACGCGGGGCACCGGCGCCGCCAGTCTCCCGCACGAAGCCAGACGGGAGGATCGGCATGGCGCTCTACGAGATGAGGACGTACACGTTTCAGGTCGGCAAGCTCAACGAGGTGGTTGCGCTCTATCGCGACGAAGGCTGGCCGGTGCTGGAGAAGGAGGGCTTCAGCAAGAACCTGGTCGGCTATTTCGTCGCCGACACCGGCACCCTCCACCGGCTCGTGCATCTCTGGAAGTTCGACGACGATGCCGCGCGCCGCGCCCACTGGGCACGGCTCTACGGGAGCGAGGAGTTCATGGGCTTCGCCGGCAAGATCCGCCCGTCGATGCTGAGCCAGGAGGTGGTGCTGCTGAACCAGGCCCCGTTCGGCCCGCACCCATAGAGCGTTACCGTTTTGCACGGAAACGCTCCATGCCTTTACCGCTCACGGCAGCCGGCCGATTTGCGATTCCGCGCGCCTGCCGGCGCGACGGCCTGTCGCGCGTCCGACATGCACGGACGCTCCAGGCGCCGCGCACTGTCTCGCACGTATAGTCCCACGTCGGTTTTTCGACGGTCTTTCGGGGGTTTTTCGGGAGGTTTTTTTTGGGGTTTTTCCCGAGATAATCCGAGATATACCGAGACAAAGTGAGACAAGGCGAGACAAAGTGAGACGCGACGGGCAGCGGCCGAACTCGAATTCTGCGGCGGCGATGACGACGGCGGCCGTCAGCCGTCCAGGCGATGAGTGTCCGCTTGCCCGGACTGCGCCCGGTTCGGAACGTGTGCTCTCGCGCCGCGCGGATGCGCGGGCGGTTGACCGATCGCCGCATGGCCCGATCTTGCCGCGAACCGCCCGCGTCTTGCACCGCACCATGGTGCGGGGCCAGAGCGCGAGCGAGAAATGCTTGGAGCGTTTCCGCACAAGTCGGACGCGCTCCAGGATACTCGGCCGACCGTAGGGGTGCGGGCGGCTTACTTCTTCATCTTGGCGAGGATGGTCTCGACGCGCTCCAGCGCGGCCCGGGCGCTCGCCGCCTCCTCGCGCACGGTTCTGAGGGTCGCCTCGTCCTCGTCTTCTTCGCCCCTCACCGGGGTCACCTCCAGGCGCGCGTCGTGCAGGTTGTTGATCACGACCGCTATCACGAGGTTGATCATGATCACCGCCGCCAGCATCACGAAGCTGACGAAGAAGAGCCACGCCATGGGATGCAGCTCCATGGCGACGTACATGATGTCCGTCCAGTCCTCCAGCGTCATCACGCGGAAGAGCGAGAGCAGGGCGATGCCGAGGTTGCGCCAGTGGATCGGGTCGTGGTCACGGAAGAGGTGCACGCCCGCGATCGCGTAGACGTAGAAGACCGCGGACAGCAGCAGCATCACGTGGCCCAGCCCCGGGAGCGAGCGGACCAGCGTGGAGATGATGACCCGGAGTTGCGGCACCACCGTCACCACGCGCAGCACCCGCAGCAAACGAGCGAGCCGCGCGATGAGGGCGAACTCCCCGGCTTCCGGCAGGAAGGCGAGGACCAGGATGGCGAAGTCGAAGAGGTTCCATCCGTCCCTGAAGTAGCGCTCGAACCGGGGCGCCACGGCGGTGAGCTTGATCGCTGCTTCGATCACGAAGACGGCGAGCGCCACGTGGAAGGCCCATCGGATGGCGTGGCCCCACTCCGCGTGCATCGTCTGGCTCGATTCCACGCCGAGGCCAAGCGCGGTGATCAGGATCATCGCGATGATCAGGCCATTGAAGGCCGGCGCGTCCACGATGCGCGCGCACATCCGTCTCAGTCCGTTCATGTGAGAACGCTCCCGTGATCACTGCCGGCATCGCTTGCCGGCCGCTGGCACAGCGCCGGGTGCGTGGCACCGGGCGCAAGTATTGTGCTGCCCGATCCCGCGTCAACGGGGGAGTGCTCGCGGGCGTTCTTATCGGCACCCACCACGCCGCCGCGCAGGCACAGGAAGCGTGTCCGCTTCCCGCCGGCGCGACTGGTGTTGAGCCTCTGGACGTGACGGCGCCGCAGGTGGAAAACGCCCCCAACCTCCTGAGGGACTTCGCGCTGTCCGTGAGCGCGCGGCTCGCCTATGGCATCGGCGACACGTGGGGCAGCGAGGGCGTGCTCACGCCCTATACCGACGTGTCGCTGTCCGACGCGGGCTCGCGGCGTCTCAGCCTCGGCGGTCGTTACGACATCGGGCCCTGGGTCGGGATGAGCCTCGAAGGCGTGCACGGCCGGCCGGCGCAGGGTGCTGCCGCACACAGCGTCATGCTCCGCGCGGACCTGCGCTGGTAACGCCGCAGGGTATCCGCCCGCGGCAACAAGCGGTCTCACCCCGCTTCGCCTCGCGGAATGCGTCGGGGCGAGACGGGAGTATTCGTCGCACAAAGCCAGGGCCTGAAGCGGCGAATCGAGCCCAGGGACAACAGTTGCGGCCATTCATTGTTGCGAGCCGCGGCGCTAGGGGCATAATCCGGGCGCCCCCGCCTCCGCACGAGGGATTCGCGTGCGTCACGCGCTCACTCTCTTCGCCGGTCTTTACGGGCTCTGGCTCGGACTGTCCGGTCACTACACGCCCTTCCTGCTCGCAATCGGCGCCGTCTGCACGGCGTTCGCGGTCGCGGTGGCGATGCGCATGGACGTGGTGGACCACGAGGGGCACCCGATTCACCTCGGCTATCGCGTTCCGCTCTACTGGAGCTGGCTGACGATCCAGATACTGCTCTCGGCGCTGAAGGTGAGCGCCATCGTGCTTTCGCCGCGCCTTCGCATCGACCCGGTGCTGGAGACCGTGCCGTCGAGCCAGAAGTCGGACCTCGGCCGGGTGATCTTCGCGAACTCGATCACGCTCACGCCCGGCACGCTGTCCACAGCTGTGACCGAGGAGGGCATCGAGGTCCACGCGCTCACCCGGCACGGCATGGACGAGCTGAAGGCGGGCGGCATGGACCGGCGCGTCACGGCGGTGGAGGGCGAGACATGATGGCCCTCGCTGCCGTCGCCGCGCTCGTGGTGACCGTGTTCCTCGCGCTGATCCGCGCTTACCTGGGGCCGACGGTGTACGACCGCGTGGTCGCCGTGAACGCCATCGGGACCATGACCGTGCTGCTGATCGCGGCCGTGGGCTTCCTCATGGGTCGCCCCGAGTTCCTCGACATCGCGCTGGTCTACGCGCTCATCAACTTCATCGGCACCATCGCGGTGCTCCGCTACATCAAGCGCCGGCGCGCGCGGGAAGCGGAGAGCACGGAAGGCGCGGAGGGTGCGCCGTGATCGTCGACGTCCTGAGCTGGATCAGCATCGGCATCGGCGCCGCGTTCATCCTGGTGGGCGGGCTCGGGCTGGTTCGCATGCCGGACGTGTTCACCCGGCTCCATGCGTCGAGCGTGGCCGACACCGCCGGCGCGAGCTTCATCCTGCTCGGCTTCATGCTTCAGGCCGGGCTCTCGCTGACCACGCTCAAGCTCGTGCTGATCTTCGTCTTCCTGGTGTTCACCGCGCCGACCGCAACGCACGCGCTGGCTCAGGCGGCGCTGCTCGACGGGGTCCGCCCGTGGACCCGCAAGCCGAAGGACCCCGCGCCATAGACATCTACGTCGATATCCTGCTCCTGTTCTTGCTGGTCGCGGCCGCGCTCGTCGTGGTCACGCTGCGGAACCTGCTGGCGGCCGCGCTGGTGCTCGGCATCTACAGCCTCGTCATGGCCGCGCTCTGGGTCGTGCTCGACGCCGTCGACGTGGCTTTCACGGAGGCCGCCGTCGGCGCCGGCGTTACCACCGTCTTCATGCTGCTCGCCATCGCCGCCACCGGCCGGCACGAGAAGATCGCGCACCGCCGGCCGTGGCTCCCGATCCTGGCCTCGCTCGCCGTGGGCGGCCTGCTGGTCTACGGCACGCTCGACCTGCCGGCCTTCGGCGACCCTGAAGCGCCGGCACAACAGCATGTCGCGCCGCATTACCTGGCCCAGGGCGAGGCGGAGACCGGCGTGCCCAACATCGTGACCGCCGTGCTCGCGTCCTACCGGGGTTTCGATACGCTCGGCGAGGTCACGGTGATCTTCACCGCCGGCATCGGCGTGCTGCTGATGCTCGGCATCGCGCGCCGCCGCCGCCGCGAACGCGCGGGGGGCCGCGAATGAAGGAGCATCTGGTCCTCCGCGTGGTCTCGAAGCTGTTGATCCCGCCGATCCTGCTGTTCGCCCTCTACGTACAGATGCACGGCGACTACGGGCCGGGCGGCGGCTTTCAGGCCGGCGTGATCTTCGCGGCCGGCTTCATTCTCTATGGCCTCGTGTTCGGGACCGAGGCCGTGCGCAGCGTGGCGCCGCCGCGCCTCCTGGTCGTCATCGCCTGCCTCGGCGTGCTGCTCTACGCGGGCGTGGGCGTCGCCAACATGATCGGCGGCGGCGCGTTCCTCGAATACGGCGCCCTGTCTGCCGACGCGACCCACGGCAACCACATCGGCATCATCATCATCGAGATCGGCGTGGGCGTCTCGGTGGCCGCCGTCATGACCATCATTTTCACCGCCCTTGCCGAGTGACGCTGAGGTGGACGCTCTCGCCCACGCCAACTACTGGGCCGCGATCGTGCTGGCGATGATCGGGCTTTACGCCATCATTGCGCCCTCCAACCTCATCAAGAAGCTGATCGGCCTGGGGATGTTCCAGACCGCGATCTTCCTGTTCTACATCACCTTCGGGAAGGTCGAGGGCGGCACCGCGCCGATCATCGATGCCGCCTACGAGACCTATTCGAACCCGCTGCCCCACGTGCTGATCCTGACGGCGATCGTCGTGGCCGTCTCCACGCTTGCGGTCGGGCTAGCGCTCACCGTCGCGATCAAGCGCGCCTACGGGACCGTCGAAGAGGACGAGATCGACGAGCAGGATCGGCGATGATCGCGACTCATCTGCCGGTGCTCCAGGTGGCGGTGCCGCTGATCGCGGCGCCGGTCTGCGTGCTGCTGCGGCGCGGGACCTACGCCTGGGCCTTCACCACCGCGGTCTGCTGGGGGCTGCTCGCCATCGCGGCCCTGCTGCTCGAGCAGGTGATGACCGGGGGGACGATCTCCTACCGCCTCGGCGGCTGGGCGCCGCCCATCGGCATCGAGTACCGGCTGGATGGCGTCAACGCCTTCGTCCTGCTGATCCTCGCCGGCACCGCCGCGCTGATGATGCCCTTTGCCAAGCAGAGCGTGGAGCGGGAGGTCCGGCCCGAGCGGCGGCACCTCTTCTACGCCATGTTCCTGCTGGCGCTGACCGGCCTGCTCGGCATCACCGCGACGGGCGATGCCTTCAACATCTACGTCTTTCTCGAGATCTCCTCGCTCGCGAGCTACGTGCTGATCGCGCAAGGGACGCGCAGGCGGGCGCTCACGGCCTCGTATCAATATCTCATCATCGGCACCATCGGGGCCTCGCTGATCCTGATCGGGGTGGGCTTTCTCTACGCCAAGACGGGCACGCTGAACATCGCGGACCTTGGCGCGCGCGTGCCGGCGCTGGGCGAGACGCCGGCGATCCTCACCGCGTTCGCCTTCATCACCGTCGGCGTGCTGATCAAGCTCGCGCTCTTCCCCTTCCACGTCTGGCTGCCCAACGCCTATGCCTATGCGCCCTCGATGGTGAGCGCGTTCCTCGCCGCGACCGCGACCAAGGTCGGCGCCTACATGCTGCTCCGCTTCGTCTTCACGGTGTTCGGCGTGCACTTCGCCTTCGACGCCATGCCGCTGACGGAGATCCTGCTCGCGCTATCGCTCGTCGCCGTGCTCGCAGGCTCGCTCGTCGCCGTCTTCCAGAGCGATCTGAAGCGCCTGCTGGCGTTCTCCAGCGTGGGCCAGATCGGCTATCTCGGCGTCGGCATCGGGCTCGCGTCGGTGACCGGCGTGACCGGCGCGCTGGTCCACGTCTTCAACCACGCGCTGATGAAGGGCGGGCTCTTCCTCGCCGCCGGCGCCATCGCCTATCGTCTCGGCGCGACCGATCTCGGCGCGCTGCACGGGCTCGGCCGGCGCATGCCCTTCACCATGGCGGCGGTGGTGATCGGCGGCCTCGGGCTGGTCGGCGTGCCCATCACGTCCGGCTTCGTGAGCAAGTGGTACCTGGTGCAGGCCGCGTTCGAGGAAGGCCTCTGGCCGGTGGCGCTCTTCGTGCTCGTGGGCTCGCTGATCGCGCTCGCCTACGTGGGCCGCGTGATCGAGGCCGCCTATTTCCGCCCCGCCCCGCCGGATGCCGAGCCGGTGCAAGAGGCGCCGTGGGCGATGCAGCTCTCGACCTGGGCGATGATCGCGGGCTCGGTCTACTTCGGGCTTCACACGGAGCTTACCGTGGGCATTGCCGAGCGCGCGGCGGCGGCGCTGCTGGGCGGCGCGCCATGAGCCACGCGGCGCAGCTCCTCGCGGCCCTCGCGGTGCCGATCGCGGGCGCGTTCCTGATCTGGGCGACCGCCCGGCGGCCCGTGTTGCAGGAGGCGGTCTCCGTCGTCACCGCGGTGGCGCTCTTCGGCCTCGTGCTCTCGCTGGCGCCTGAGGTGGCGGGGGGCGGCACGCCCCGCGTCGCGCTCTTCGACATCGTGCCGGGGCTCCCCATTGCGTTCGAGCTCGAGCCGCTCGGCATGCTGTTCGCGCTGGTCGCGTCCTTCCTCTGGATCGTGACGACGGTCTATTCCATCGGCTACGTCCGCGCCAACGAGGAGGACCACCGCACCCGCTACTACGTCTGCTTCGCGGCCGCGCTCGCGAGCGCCATCGGCGTCGCCTTCGCCGGCAACATGTTCACGCTGTTCCTGTTCTACGAGGCGCTGACGCTGTCTACCTATCCGCTGGTGACCCATAGCGGCACCGACGAGGCGCGGCGCGCGGGCCGGACCTACCTCGGCATCCTGCTCTCGACGTCCATCCTGCTGCAGCTCTTCGCGATACTCTGGACCTGGGTGGAGGCGGGGACGCTCGACTTCCGGATGGGCGGCATCCTCGCCGGCGCCGTGAGCGAGCGCACCGCCGCCGTGCTGCTGGTGCTCTACATGTTCGGCATCGGCAAGGCGGCGCTCATGCCGCTTCACGCTTGGCTGCCGGCGGCGATGGTGGCGCCGACGCCGGTGAGCGCGCTGCTGCACGCGGTAGCCGTGGTCAAGGCCGGCGTCTTCACGGTGCTCAAGGTCCTGGTCTACATCTTCGGCATCGACTTCCTGCGGACGATGGCGGGGAGCGAGTGGCTGATCGCGGTCGCCTCCGCCACCATCGTGATCGCCTCGCTGATCGCGCTGCGCCAGGACGACCTGAAGCGCCGCCTCGCGTATTCGACCGTGAGCCAGCTCGCCTACGTGGTGCTGGGCGGCGCGCTCGCGACGAGCGCAGGCGTCGTCGGCGGCGCCATGCACATGGCCACGCACGCCTTCGGCAAGATCACGCTCTTCTTCTGCGCGGGCGCGATCTACACCGCCGCCCACAAGCGGCTGGTGAGCGAGCTCGACGGCATCGGCTACCGCATGCCGGTCACCATGGGCGCGTTCGCCGTGGGCGCGCTCGGGCTGATCGGGCTGCCGCCCTTCGCCGCGCTCTGGAGCAAGTGGTACCTCGTGACCGGCGCGGACGACGGCAGCCACATCGTGGTGATCGCGGTGCTGCTCGGCAGCTCGCTGTTGAACGCCCTCTACTTCGTGCCGATCCTGACCCGCGCCTTCTTCCCGGCCTCCGGCGTGCCGGTGGCGGCAGGCCGCGCCGAGGCGCCCTTGCCGATCCTCGCGGCGACGCTCGTGGCGGCGCTCGGCACGGCCGCGCTCTTCTTCTACCCGCAGGCGCTGCTCACCCTCGTGCAGCCTCTCGCAGGAACGCCGTAAGAGACCGCCATGAAGAAGAAATACTGGCTCGACGAACGCCGCAACGTGATGCGCCTCATCTGGTTCTTCGCGGCGCTCTGCGTCGGCGTGCTGGCGATCGACGCGGGCTTCAACCGCAAGGACGAGTTCTTCTGGGAGGGCTGGTTCGGCTTCTACGGCTTCTTCGGCTTCATCGCCTGCGTGGCGCTGGTGCTCGCGGCGAAGGAGCTGCGCCGCCTCGTGATGCGGCGCGAGGACTACTATGACGAGTAGCATTCCGCCCGCCTTCGTCTTCCTCGTCGCAGCCGTTCTCGTCCTGCTGCTGCCGGGAGGGCTGCGCCGTCTGCTCGTCCCGGCGGTGCCTTTGCTGGGCGGCATCAACCTCTGGTTCGTGTGGAACGGGGGCGGAGGGCTCGAGGTTCCCCTGCTCGACACGCGGCTGGAACTGCTCCGCGCCGACAAGCTGAGCCTGCTCTTCGGCCTCCTCTTCCATATCGCGGCGTTCCTCGGCGCGGTCTTCGCCTTCCACGTGCGGGACCGCCTGCAGCAGGCGGGGATGCTGCTCTATGCCGGCTCGGCGCTCGGCGCGGTGTTCGCGGGCGACCTCATCAGCCTCGTCATCTTCTGGGAAGGCGCGACGCTCGGCTCGGTATTGCTGATCCTCGCCCGGCGCGAGCCGCGCGCGGTGCGCGCCGCCATGCGCTACGTGGTGTTCCAGCTCGTCTCCGGCCTGCTGCTGCTGGGCGGCGCGATCATCGTGATCGGCGACACCGGGTCTGCCGCCTTCGATCACATCGGCATCGGCAGCCTCGGCGGCGTGCTGATCTTCGTCGCCTTCGGCATCAAGTGCGGCTTCCCGCTGGTGCATACCTGGCTCACCGACGCCTACCCGGAATCGACGCCGACCGGCATGGTCTTCCTGAGCGCGTTCACCACCAAGCTTGCGGTCTACGCGCTGGCGCGGGGCTATGCCGGCACCGAGGTGCTGATCCCCATCGGCACGGCGATGACGGCCTTCCCCATCTTCTATGCCGTGATCGAGAACGACCTCCGCCGCGTGCTCGCCTACAGCATGATCAACCAGATCGGCTTCATGGTGGTGGGCATCGGCATCGGCACGTCGCTTGCTTTGAACGGCGCCGTCAGCCACGCCTTCAACGACGTGATCTTCAAGGGCCTGCTGCTCATGTCCATGGGCGCGGTGCTGCACCAGACCGGCAAGATCAACGGCTCGGAGCTTGGCGGGCTCTACAAGTCGATGCCGCAGACAACCGGGCTCTGCATCGTGGGCGCGGCGTCGATCTCGGCCTTCCCGCTGTTCTCCGGCTTCGTCAGCAAGTCGATGGTGATGAGCGCGGCCGCGGCCGAGGGCTACTGGATCGTCTGGATCCTGCTGCTCTTCGCATCCGCCGGCGTTTTCCACCATGCCGGCATCAAGATCCCCTACTTCGCCTTCTTCGCCCACGACAGCGGCATCCGTACCCGCGAGCCGCCGCTCAACATGCGGATTGCGATGGCGATGGCGGCGATCCTCTGCATCGTCATCGGCTGCTATCCGGCGTGGCTCTATTCGCTGCTGCCGTGGGAGGTGGGGTACGTGCCTTACACCGGCAGCCACGTGCTGGTGCAGGTGCAGCTTCTGTTCTTCTCGGCGCTCGCCTTCGCCTTCCTCAACCTGGTCGGGCTCTACCCGCCCGAGCTGCGCTCTGCGAACATCGACAGCGACTGGCTCTACCGGCGCCTCGTGCCGGGGGTGGCGCGCCGGGTCGAAGGTGCCGTGGCCGCGCTGGCGGCGTTTGCCCGCGCCCAGTCCGCGCGCGGCCTCGATCGCCTGTTCTATGCGCTCGCCCAGCAGCACAGGCCGGGCGGCGTGTTGGCGCGCACCTGGCCCACCGGCGCCGCCGCGCTCTGGATCCTGGTGCTGCTTGGCGCTTGCCTGGTCATCTACTACGTTTAGCGGCGCCGAGCGCGGGCGCGGCAGGGGGCATTGCGGCCATGAAGATGAACGGCGAGTTCCGGGTTCCGACCGATCGGGAGACGGTGTGGCGGGCGCTCAACGATCCCGAGGTCCTGAAGGAATGCCTGCCCGGCTGCCAGGAAATCGAGAAGACCTCGGACACCGAGATGACCGCGACGCTCGTCCTCAAGGTAGGCCCGGTCAAGGCGACATTCGCGGGCGGCGTCACCCTCTCCGACCTCGACCCGCCCAACGGCTACACGCTTTCCGGCCAGGGGCAGGGGGGGACCGCCGGCTTCGCCTCGGGCGAGGCCAGGGTGCGGCTGGCGGACGAGGGCGGCCAGACAGTCGTGCAGTACGACGTCGATGCGAAGGTCGGCGGCAAGCTCGCGCAGATCGGCTCGCGCCTCATCGATTCCACGGCGAAGAAGCTCGCCAGGCGGTTCTTCGACAGCCTCGCCGAGAAGCTCGGCGGCGGAGAAGAGGCGGAGGCGGAGCCCGAGCCCGAGGCCGCGGCACCCGCCCCATCGGAGGCGCCGGCTGAGCCCGTCGCTGCGCCGGCCGCCGAACGTCCGGCAGAGGACCCCCCGGCGGCCGACACCCCGGCCGCCGATGCGGGGCCGCCGCTGGCCCCGGCGGCAAAGCGGATGGGCCTCCCCACGGCGGCCTGGGCGGCGGCGGTGGTTGCGGTCGCCGTGGTCCTCATCCTCGTGTTCACCGGCGTGATCTGAGCCGCGCGTGGTGGTGGTGGCGATTGCCGGGCCTGCGGAGGAGCGGGACGCGATGGCGACGCAGCTGATCGAGACGCTGGCAGGCCGCGGCCGCCGCGTCGCCGTAGTCGCGGCGAGCGAGGGGCCGCTCGGCATCGACACGCCGGGCAAGGACAGCTACGAGCACGCCGCCGCCGGCGCGCGCGACGTCGTCGTGGTCTCCGGCCGGCGCTGGGCGCGCATCCATCGCAACGACCCGCCCGAGCCGCCGTGCCTGGCCGCGCTCGCGGCGCTGGCGGAGGACGCGGACGTGGTGCTGGCGCTGGGTTTCGATGACCACGCTCCGCCCCGGCTCACGCTGGAACGCAGGCCCGAAGGCGAGGCCGGCGCGGGGCTACGCGTGCTGGCGGAGGACGGGCGCGGGCCGGGGTTTCACCTTGACAACCCGCAGGCGATCGCCGATCTGATCGAGCGTCTTTCCGAGGAAAGCTCCTGACATGACAGACGGCGTGGCGATCCCCGACTCCGTCGACGAGACGCTCACGCTGCTCTCCGGCGGCGACTACGTGGCCGACCGCAATCTCGCGACCAGCCTGTTCGTCGCCTTCCGCCTCAACCGGCCCTTGTTCCTGGAGGGCGAGGCGGGCGTCGGCAAGACCGCGCTGGCCAGCGTGCTTTCCGAGCGGCTCGGCCGTTCCCTCCTGCGCCTCCAGTGCTACGAGGGGCTCGACGTCTCGTCCGCCGTCTACGAGTGGAACTACGCGCGGCAGATGATCGAGATCCGCCTCTCGGAGGCGATGGGCGACCGCGACCGCCAGACCCTCGCCGGCGACATCTTTTCCGAGCGCTTTCTCATCAGCCGGCCGCTGCTGGAGGCGCTGCGCCCGCACGAGTCGGGCCCGCCGGTGCTGCTGATCGACGAGCTCGACCGCGCCGACGAGCCCTTCGAGGCCTTCCTGCTGGAGGTCTTGGCCGACTACCAGATCACGATCCCGGAGATCGGCACCATCCGGGCCGGCGAGCCGCCCATCGTGATGATCACGTCGAACCGGACCCGCGAGATCCACGACGCGCTGAAGCGGCGCTGCCTCTATCACTGGATCGACTATCCGGACGCCCAGCGCGAGCGCGAAATCCTGCGCGTGCGCGTGCCCGACGCCGACCCGCGGCTGACCTACGAGGTCGTGGCCTTCGTGCAGCAGCTCCGCGAGCTGGACTTCTTCAAGTCGCCGGGCGTGGCGGAGAGCATCGACTGGCTGCGGGCGCTCTCGACGCTCGCGCAGGAAAGCCTGGATCCCGCGGTCGTCGACCAGACCCTCGGCGTCCTGCTCAAGTATCAGGACGACATCGAGAAGGCGCGCGGCGGCGAGACGCGGCGTATCCTGGCGGATGTCGAGGCCGGGATGGCCGCCGTCGCTGAGTGAAGCGAGGGCGCGGGCGTCCGTCGCTCGCAAAGGGGGAGGAAGCCCGATGAGTTCGGAACACGCCGGGCAGGAGGATATCCTGGGCACCGCCGTCCGCTGGCGCGACGAGGGCAGGGAGGTCGCGCTCGCCACCGTCATCGCGACCTGGGGTTCGTCGCCACGCCCCGTGGGCAGCCAGCTCGTCGCTGACGGGGACGGCCACTTCGAAGGCTCGGTCTCCGGCGGCTGCATCGAGGGCGCGGTGATCGAGGAGGCGCGCAAGGTCATGGGATCGGGCGAGCAGAGCGTGCTCGAGTTCGGCGTCTCCAACGAGCAGGCGTGGGAGGTTGGCCTCGCCTGCGGCGGCACCGTGCGCGTGCTCGTCGAGCGGGTCGAGTGAGCGGGCAGCGATGCGACGTTCGATCCTCGACAGGCTGAACGGCGACCGCGCCGCCGACCGCGCGGTCGCACTCGTCACCGCGTTGGAAGGCGGCGGGCAGGCGCTGGTCTATGCCGACGGCGACAGCGCAGGCGATGCCCTGCCCGAGGCCGTGACCCAGGCCGCGCGGGACGCGCTCCGCGCCGACCAGAGCCGGCAGGTGGAGGAGGGTGCGGAAACCTGGTTCGTCCACGTTCACAACCCGGCGGCTCGCATGGTCATCGTCGGCGCCGTGCACATCACCCAGGCGCTGGCGGGCATGGCCGAGGCCGCCGGCTACTCCGTGATCGTCTGCGACCCGCGCCGGGCCTTCGCCGACGACGCGCGCTTCCCCGCCATCGAGATCTCGACCGAGTGGCCCGACGATGCGCTGAACCGGCTCGTGCCCGATCACCGCACGGCGGTCGTCACGCTCACCCACGACCCCAAGATCGACGATCCGGCGCTGGAGATCGCGGTGCGGGCGCCGGTCTTCTACATCGGCGCGCTGGGCAGCCGGCGGACCCACGGCAAGCGGCTGGAGCGCCTGCGCGAGAAGGGTTTTTCCGACGACGAACTCGGGCGCATCCACGCCCCCATCGGGCTTGCCATCGGTGCGCGCTCGCCGGCCGAGATCGCGGTCTCCATCATGGCCGAGGTGACGCAGGTGCGCCGCCAGCCGCCTGCCGGCTCGTGACGGGCCGCCCGTGATCTTCGGCGACGTACCGGTCGTGGACGCCGAGGGGCTGATCCTCGCCCACAGCGTGCGCCTGCCGGGCGGCGCCTTCAAGAAGGGCCGCGTGCTCTCAGGCGACGACATCCGGGTGCTGCAGGGCGCGCAGATCGAGACCGTCTCCGGCGCACGGCTGGAGCCCGACGACGTGGGCGAGGACGAGGCGGCGGAGACCGTCGCCCGCGCGGTCTGCGGGCCGGGACTCACGCTGGGCGATGCCTTCACCGGGCGCTGCAACATTTTTGCCGAAGGCCACGGGCTCGCGGTGATCGACAGTGCCCGCGTCAATCAACTCAACCTTCTCGACGAGGCCATGACGCTCGGCACCGTGGCGCCCCATGCCCTGGTCGAGGCGGGCAAGATGGTGGCGACGGTCAAGGTGATCCCCTTCGCCGCCGCGCGCGCCGTCGTCGAGCGCTGCGTCGGGATCGCCGGCGACGGTGGGCCGATGCTGCGGTTGGCACCGCTCGAGGCGCGCACGGTGGGCCTGATCCAGACCCGCCTGCCGGGGACGCGCGAGAGCGTGCTCGATTCCACCACGGGCGCCGTCGCGACGCGCCTTGCTCAGTTGGACGGCGCGCTCGCCGCCGAGGTGCGCTGCGCCCACGACCGCGCCGAGGTGGCGCAAGCGGTGGGCCAGCTTCACGGGCGCGGCTGCGACGTCATCCTGATTGCCGGCGCGTCCGCCATCGTCGACCGCCGCGACGTGGTGCCGGCCGCCGTGGTGGAGGCGGGGGGCGCCATCGACCACTTCGGCATGCCGGTGGACCCCGGAAACCTGCTGCTGCTGGCGCGGCTCGGCGAGGCGCGGGTGCTCGGGCTCCCCGGCTGCGCGCGTTCGCTCAAGCTCAACGGCTTCGACTGGGTGCTACAGCGCATCTTCGCGGGCGTCGAGGTCACCGCGTCCGACATCATGCGGATGGGGGCGGGCGGCCTGCTGATGGAGATTCCGAGCCGGCCGCTACCGCGCAACCGCGCCTCGCCGCGGAGCGTCGCACGCGCCGACGACGCGGTGTCTCCCTCCGGGCCGCCCCGCATCGCGGCCGTGGTGCTCGCGGCCGGGCAGTCGCGGCGCATGGGCGCGCTCAACAAGCTCTTGATCGAGGTGGACGGCGAGCCGATGGTGCGCCGGGTCGCTTCCGCCGCGCTTGCGTCCACGGCACGGCCCGTGGTGATCGTGACCGGCCACGAGGCCGAGCGGATCCGGGCGGCGCTCGACGGGCTGGACGTGACGTTCGCCCACAACCCCGACTACGCCGAGGGCATGAGCAGTTCGCTGCAGCGCGGCGTCGAAGCGTTCGACCCCGCGCAAGCCTCCGGGCTTGACGGCGCCGTAGTCTGCCTCGGCGACATGCCGCGCACGAGCGCCGACCTGATCGACCGGCTGATCGCGGGCTTCGACCCGCTCGAAGGCCGCGCCATCGGCGTGCCGACCTACCGCGGCAAGCGCGGCAATCCCGTGCTGTGGGCGGCGCGCTACTTCGGCGAGATCCGCAACCTCTCCGGCGACGTGGGCGCGCGCCACCTGATCGGCGACCACGCGGATGCGGTGTACGAGGTCGAAAGCCCCGATCACTCGGTCACCATCGACGTGGATACGCCCGAAGCCCTCGATGCCCTCCGCCCCGCCGCCGCCCGCTGATCCCGACGGGCCGGAGGGCGCCGGCGCGGTCCTCCTCACCCCCGGCCCGCTCACCACGCGGCCCGAGACCCGGGCCGCGATGGACCGCGACTGGGGCTCGCGGGACGCCGCGTTCATCGAGTTGACCGCGCGCGTGCGCCGGCGCCTGCTCGCGCTCGCCAATGCCGGCGATGAATTCGCGTGCGTGCCGATGCAGGGGAGCGGCACCTTCGCGGTCGAGGCCCAGCTCGGCACGCTGGTCCCGCGCGACGGCCACCTGCTGATCCTGGTGGGCGGCGCCTACGGCCGGCGCATGGCGGAGATCTGCCGCCGCGCGGGCCGCGCCCACAGCGTGCTGGAGACCGGCGAGGCCGTGCCGCCGACGGCGGCGGCGGTAGCGGAGCGGCTCGCGGCCGAGCCGGCGATCACCGATGTGGCACTGGTTCACTGCGAGACCACGACCGGCATCCTCAACCCGCTGGCAGAGATCGCCGCCGCCGTGAGCCAAGCCGGCCGCCGGCTCCACGTGGACGCCATGAGCTCCTTCGGCGGCATCCCCATCGACCTCGCGCGGCTGCCGCTCGCGAGCCTGGCTGCCTCCGCCAACAAGTGCCTCGAAGGCGCGCCCGGCGTCGGCTTCGTCATCGCGCGGGGCGATCATCTCGCAGGCAGCGCCGAGAACGCCCACGCCGTGAGCCTCGACCTGCACGCGCAGTGGACGGGGCTGGAGGCCAACGGCCAGTGGCGCTTCACGCCGCCCACCCACATCCTCGCCGCGCTCGACCGCGCGCTCGACGCGCTTGACGCCGAGGGCGGCGTCGCCGGCCGCTTCGCCCGCTACTGGGAGACCTGCCGCACCCTGGTGGACGGCCTGCGCGGCCTCGGCTTCGAGACGCTGCTGGCCGACGCTGTGCAGGCGCCGATCATCGTGACCTTCCGCGCGCCGGCGGATGCGGCGTGGGACTTCCAGACCTTCTACGACCGGCTGGCCGCGCGGGGCTTCGTGATCTATCCCGGCAAGCTCGCGCAGGTGGAGAGCTTTCGCGTGGGCTGCATCGGGGCCTTCCGCGCCGACACCATGGCCCGCTTCGTAGACGCGGCAGACGCCGTGCTGCGCGAGATGGGCGTCGCCGGCGGCGCACCGGGATCGCTTCCCCAGGACCGGACATCCGTGTAGAACGCCCGCACCCGGCGAACGGGGCGGATAGGCGGACCGATGAGCGGCTTCGAGCGAATACTGGTGGCGAACCGGGGCGAGATCGCCATCCGGGTGCTCCGCGCCGCCTACGAGATGGGCAAGGCCACGGTCGCGGTCTATGCGGAGGAAGATCACCTCTCGCTGCACCGCTTCAAGGCCGACGAGTCCTACCGCATCGGCGAGGGGCGGGGCCCCGTCACCGCCTACCTCGCGGTGGACGACATCATCCGCGTCGCGGCCGAGACGGGGAGCGACGCGATCCATCCGGGCTACGGCTTCCTCTCCGAATCGCCCGAGTTCGCCGAGGCCTGCGCCGCTGCCGGGATCGCCTTCATCGGGCCGACGCCGGAGACGCTGCGCAAGCTCGGCGACAAGGTTTCCGCGCGCGCCATCGCCGGCCGCGCCGGCGTGCCCATGGTGCCGGCGACGGAGGCGCTGCCGGCCGACCCGACAGAAGCGCTCACCCTCGCCCATGACGTGGGCTTCCCCGGCATGCTCAAGGCGAGTTGGGGCGGCGGCGGACGCGGCATGCGGATGGTCGAGAGCGAAGGCGAGTTCGAGGCCGCCCTGCTGGCGGCGCGGCGCGAGGCGGACGCGGCTTTCGGCAAGGACGACATCTACTTCGAGCGCTTCATCCGGCGCGCCCGCCACCTCGAGGTCCAGGTGCTGGCGGACGGCCACGGGAGGATCGTCCACCTGTTCGAGCGCGACTGCTCCGTGCAGCGGCGCAACCAGAAGATCGTGGAGTGCGCGCCGGCCCCCGGCATCGGCCCGGACGAGCGCGACGCGCTCACCGGCTACGCGCTCGCCATCGCGCGGGCAGCGGACTACCTCAACGCGGGCACGGTGGAGTTCCTGCACGATCTCGACACCGGGCAGTTTCACTTCATCGAGGTCAACCCGCGCATTCAGGTGGAGCACACCGTCACCGAGCAGGTGACCGGCATCGACCTTGTGCGCGCGCAAATCCGCGTGGCGGAAGGCGGGGCTATCGGCGACGGGGCCGACGACGCCTGCCCGCCGCAGAACGAGATTGCGCTGCGCGGCCACGCCGTGCAGTGCCGCATCACCACCGAGGACCCGCTCGACCGTTTCATCCCGGATTACGGGCGGATTACCGCCTACCGCGCCGCCACCGGCTTCGGCATTCGCCTCGATGGCGGCACGGCCTACACCGGCGCGGTCATCACCCGGCACTACGATTCGCTGCTGGAGAAGGTGACCGCCTGGGCGTCCTCGCGGGAGGGCGCGATCGACCGCATGCGCCGCGCGCTGCAGGAGTTCCGCATTCGCGGCGTCGCGACCAACATCGACTTTCTCGAGCGCCTCGTGAGCGACGAGGCGTTCCGCCAGGGGCAGGTGACGACCCGCTTCATCGACGACAACCCGGAGCTGCTGGCCTTCGCCCGCCCGCGCGACCGGGCGAGCCGCCTGCTGCGCTACATCGCCGAGACCACGGTCAACGGTCACCCGGAGGTGAAGGACCGGCCCCGGCCGCCGGCCTATGCCCGCGACCCTTCCCCGCCGCCGCTCCACGCGGACGAGCCCGCGGCCGGCGCGAAGGCTCTGCTGGACGCGGAAGGGCCGGAGGCGGTCGCGGCGTGGATGCTGGGGCGTGAGCCCGTGCTGGTCACCGACACCACCATGCGGGACGCGCACCAGTCGCTGCTCGCGACCCGCATGCGCACGCACGACCTCTGCCAGGTGGCGGACGCCTACGCCCACAACCTGCCGCAACTCTTCTCGCTGGAATGCTGGGGCGGCGCGACCTTCGACGTCGCGCTCCGCTTCCTGGGCGAGTGCCCGTGGGAGCGCCTCCAGCGGCTCCGCACGCAGGTGCCCAACATCCTGCTGCAGATGCTGCTCAGGGCCTCCAACGGGGTCGGCTACACCAACTACCCGGACAACGTGGTGCAGGGCTTCGTCGCTCAGGCGGCGGATTCGGGGATCGACGTCTTCCGCATCTTCGATCCGCTCAACTCGGTGGAGAACATGCGCGTGGCAGTCGATGCCGTGCTGGAGACCGGGCGGCTCTGCGAGGCTGCGATCTGCTACACCGGCGACCTGCACGATGCGCGCCGCAGCCGCTACGACCTCGACTACTACGTGCAGATGGCACGCGAACTGCGCGATGCGGGCACCCACATCCTCGGCATCAAGGACATGGCCGGGCTGGTGAAGCCCGCCGCCGCCCGCGAGCTGGTCCATGCGCTGAAGGAGGAGACCGGGCTTCCGATCCACTTCCACACCCACGATACGTCGGGGATCGCGGCGGCGAGCGTGCTGGCGGCGGTGGATGCGGGCGTGGATGCGGTGGACCTCGCGATGGACAGCCTCTCGGGCTTCACCTCCCAGCCCTGCCTTGGCTCGGTGGTGGAGGCGCTGCGCGGCCAGCCCCGCGACACCGGGCTCGACCCGGCTCACGTGCGCGAGATCTCCGACTACTGGGAGGTGGTGCGCGCGGAGTACGCGGCGTTCGAGACCGACATGCGGGCGCCGGCGTCGGAGGTCTACCTGCACGAGATGCCGGGCGGGCAGTTCACGAACCTGCGCGAGCAGGCGCGCGCGCTCGGCCTTGCGGAGCGCTGGCACGAGGTGGCGCAGGCCTATGCCGACGTCAACCGCATGTTCGGCGACATCGTGAAGGTGACGCCCACCTCCAAGGTGGTGGGCGACATGGCGCTGGTGATGGTCTCGGGCGGGCTCACGCGCGCGGATGTCGAGAACCTCGACCGCGAGATTGCCTTCCCCGAATCGGTCGTGGGGCTCTTTCGCGGCGAGCTCGGCCAGATGCCGGGCGGCTTCCCCGAGCCTCTCGCGAGCAAGATCCTGAAGGGCGAGCCGCCCATCGAGGGGCGGCCCGGCGCGGTGCTGCCGCCGGCGGACACGGAGGCCGCGCGCACGCAGGCCGAGGAGGAGACCGGCTGGACGCTCTCGGCAGGCGACGTCTACTCTTGGCTCTTCTATCCCAAGGTGTTCGCGGACTACGCGGCGCGGCACGACCTCTACGGCCCGGTCTCCGCGCTGCCGACAGACGTGTTCTTCTATGGCCTCGCACCCAGGCGCGACATCTCGGTCGAGATCGAGCGGGGCCACACGCTGGTCATTCGCTGCCTCGCCGTGGGCGAGACCGACGAGGAGGGCGCTGTGCGCGTCTTCTTCGAGCTGAACGGCCAGCCGCGCACGGTCAAGGTCGAGAACCGCGAGGCGGCTGCGACGGTGGTGCGCCGGCCCAAGGCGGATTCCGCCAACCCCTGCCACGTCTCGGCCCCGATGCCGGGCGTCGTCGCCTCGATCGCGGTGGCCAGCGGGCGCGCGGTGGTGGCCGGCGATCTCCTCATGACCATCGAGGCGATGAAGATGGAGACCGCGCTCCACGCCGAGCGCGACGGCACGGTCGCGGCCCTGCACGTAGCGGCCGGGCAATCCGTCGAGGCCAAGGACCTGCTGCTGGAATACGCGGCGTCCTGAGCCTTCCCCAGCGCCGGAGCGCCATCCGCGCGTTGCCGTACAGGCATGCGGCGTGACGGCGTGAAGCGTCGCCATCGGATAGCCTCGCCGCTATGCTTGCGCGTCCAGAGGGCTGGCGCCGAGACGTTGCCAGCTCCATCAGGGCCTTGAGGAGGAACGCGCATGGGAGACCCTTCCGCCCACAAGCGCCGCATCATCGAAGGGCGGCCAGCTCTCATCGTCATCGACATCCAGGCTCTGACCTTCGACGAAACGATCCAGGACAGGGCGATCCCGATCATGCCGGGCTATGCGGAGCGCATGCTCAAGGCGCGCCGGCTGATCGACAGGGCCCGCGAACGGGAAATCCCGGTCGTCTTCATTCAGGAAGTCCACCGGCCGGACCTCGTCGATTTCGGCCGCGAGCTGGACGGTGACGAGACCGTCCACTGTCTCGAGGACGATCCGAACACGGAGATCGCCGCCGAGCAGACGGGCTTTCGCCCGAACGACTACCTCATCAGGAAGCGGCGGTACTCGGCCTTCTTCGGCACGGACTTCGAGATTCTGCTGCGCGGCCTGAAGGTGGACACGCTGCTTCTCTGCGGCGGACTCACCGACGTCTGCGTGCACTACACCTTCGCCGACGCTCACCAGTCCGACTATTTCTGCCGGGTGGTCGAGGACTGCGTCGGGGGCTCGAGCGAGGAGGCGCACGAGGCGTCTCTCAGGGCGATGGAGTACCTGCAGACCGGCGCGCGCCGCTCTCTCGACGAGGTGCTGGCCGCGATGGACTCATGCGGGAGGGCGGATTCAGCAGCGGCGTAGAGCGTTTCCGACTTGCACGGAAACGCGCTCGCACTCTATCGCGCACGCCGCCGCATGGGGTCCGAGGCTATTCTGTCCCCGGCGCCCATGATACCGTGATCGCGTGCTGTGCATGAGCCATGAGCGACCCTGAACTCTCCCACCTCTCGGCGACGGAGGCGGCCGCTCTCATCCGTGACGGCGCGCTCTCGCCCGTGGCCCTGGTGACGAACGCGCTGGAGCGCATCGAAGAGGTCAACCCCACGCTCAACTGCTTCTGCTTCACCTACCCGGACGAGGCCATCGAGCAGGCGCGGGAGGCGGAGCGGGCAATCGCTGCGGGTGACGAGGTGGGCCCGCTGCACGGCGTGCCCATCGCCATCAAGGACCTCACGCCCACCAAGGGCAAGACGACGACCTTCGGCTCCTACGCCTACAAGGACTGGGTGCCGGATTTCGACGCGCTCGTCGTGCAGCGCCTGTGCGGCGCGGGCGGCATCATGGTGGGCAAGACGACCACGCCCGAGTTCGCGTTCTCCAGCCTCACGGACAGCCCGCTCTGGGGCATCACCCGCAATCCGTGGAACCCGGACCACACGCCGGGGGGATCGTCGGGTGGCTCCGCCGCCGCCGTGGTCGCCGGATGCGTGCCAATGGCGGAAGGCTCGGACGCCGGCGGCTCGATCCGCATTCCGGCCGCGCACAGCGGCTGCGTGGGACTGAAGCCGAGCTCCGGCCGGATTCCGTTCGAGTTCCTGCCCACCCAGTACGACTACATGTGCTGCCACGGCCCCCTCGCGCGGACCGTGGCGGACGCCGCGCTCTTCCTGGATGTCTGCCAGGGGCCGGACGAGCGCGACTTGAATTCGCTCGCGCCGGCTCTCTCGGTCGACGTTCCGCCGCCGGCGGATGTCAGCGGCATGCGGCTCGCGCTCTCCATCGACCTTGGCTACTACAAGGTCGATGCGGACGTGGAGGCGAACACGCGGAGGGCGGCCGAGGCCCTGGCGCAGGCCGGCGCCGAGGTCGAGCATGTGGACGTCGGCTGGACCAGGGCGTTCAACGACGCGTGGTGGGCCTACTGGGGCGTGTTCGGGGCTGCGCACTTCGGCGAGCATCTCGAGCGCTGGCGGGACAAGATGCACCCCTCCGTCGTCACGGCGATCGAGGAAGCCCGCACCATGAGCGCGGTCGACCTCATGAAGACGGAGACGATCTACACCGAGGCGTGGAACAGGCTGCGCCCCATCCTCGAGCGCTGCGACGCGCTGCTGTGTCCGACCGAATCGATCCCGGCGCCGACGGTCGACTTCGACGAGCTCGGCTCGATGGACGACGACGCCGACGGCCGGCACCTCGGCATGGACATGACCATGCAGTTCAACGCGCTCAAGCTGCCGGCGCTCTCGGTTCCCTCAGGCTTCTCTGCTGCGGGTCTGCCCACGGGCCTGCAGATCGTGGGCCGCCGCTTCGACGACCTGACCGTGCTCCGCATCGGCGCCGCGCTCGAAGCCGTGCGCCCGTGGCGCGGGCATCGGCCGCCGCTCTGAACGGCGCGGGATCGTTCACGACACGACACAACGTCAAAGCGAAATCACTCTTCGATCATCATGCAAGGGAGGAATCCATGATTCGATCGTTGTTGCGACCCATCGTGGCGACCGCTGCCGCCGTCGGCTTCGCCGGCGCCGTCTTCGCCGCGGACGAGGCCAAGGCGGAGAGCACGTTCATCTACGGGATGCCGGCCGATCACAGCGTTCTCGATCCGCACGTGAGCTGCGGCTGGATGGCCAAGATGGTGAACTACCAGATCTACGAGAGTCTGGTGGAAATCGACCTGCACAGCGCCGACTGGCCGACGAAGCTCAAGGGGCAGCTCGCCGAGACGTGGGAGATCTCCGACGACGGCACCGAGTACACGTTCAACCTGCGCCAGGGCGTGAAGTTCCACGACGGCACCGACTTCAATGCCGCCGCCGTCAAGTACAACTTCGACCGCTTCCTCAACAGGGACGCGCCCCAGTTCTACGAGACCGCCCACGCCTACATGGACTTCATCCGCTTCGTGGGCGACATCAAGTCGGTCGACGTCATCGACGATTTCACCGTCAAGATCACCCTCAACGGGCCCAACTACGAGTTTCTGCGCACGGGCATGGAAGATTGCCCGCAGATGTACATCATCAGCCCGGCGGCGATCGAAACGCACGGCAACGAGGGCATCCCCCTCAACCCCATCGGCACCGGTCCCTTCAAGTACGTCGAGCACGACCCGACCGTGACGACGACGCTGGTGCGCAACGACGACTACTGGGGCGAGAACGCAAAGGTGGATCGTCTGATCTTCCGGATTCTGGAAGACCCCGCCACCCGCGTGAATGCGCTGCTCGCCGGCGAGGTGCACGCCATCCAGGATCCACCCTGGGACGAGATCGAGAGCATCGTCGAAGAAGGCTTCGTGGTGACCAAGAACGAGAACCCGCCGACGTTCTGGTACCTCTCCTTCAACATGCGCAATGAGGTGATGCAGGACGTGCGCGTCCGCCAGGCGATCAACTACGCCATCAACAGAGAGGCGATGGCCGAGCAGATCCTGCGTGGCTACGGCAAGCCCGCCTACGGCATGCTGAACGCCGGCACCTACGCCTACGATCCGGAATTCGTGAGCTACTCCTTCGATCCCGACAAGGCGCGGGAGCTGCTGGCGGAAGCCGGCCATGCCGACGGCCTGGATCTCGACTTCGACGTCATGATCTACGGCACCGGCGAGCTCATGGAGAAGTGGATCCAGCGCGACCTGAAGAAGGTCGGCATCAACCTCACGCTCAACAAGATGGAGTGGCTCGCCTACCTCGACAAATGGGTGGCCGGCATGCCGGACGAGCTCCACATCAACGAGATCCTGTGGGGCGAGCAGGTGCCGCGCTGGACCGCCTTCAACTATCGCTGTGACCGGGTGCCGCCGCACGGCAACAACATCGGCTGGTACTGCAACGAAGACATGGACAAGATCTTCCAGCAGGCGCTGGAGACGGCCGACGAAGGCGAGCGCGCCAAGCTCTACCAGCAGGCCGATTCATGGATCATGCTCAACGATCCGCCGAACGCGCCGATCTACCACTACTTCAATCCCATCGCGCTGCATCCGTCGGTGACGGGATTCACCAACGCGCCGTCCAACTGGTGGGATTTCTCGAGAGTAGAGTTCACCGAGTAGGACGTAGTCACGGCCTGACGCGGTCCAGCGCTTGGCCCGTTGCCATGAAGCCCCCTCGCCCTGTTGACGAGGGGGCTTCGATTCTCTTGCCGCACGCCGGATCGACGGCTGCACGCAGCGACGAGCCCGGCACGATGCCGGGTCGCGCTTCGTCTGCGATGGTCGTGGTGACGACGCTTCGGTCCGGCTCCAGCCCGTAGACCCATGCTGCGCTTCATCATCGGCCGAATCTTCCTCATCGTCCCCGTCCTGTTCGGGGTTTCCATCATCATCTTCATGCTGGTTCAGCTCGCGCCGGGCGACGTCACCTCGACGCTGCTGGGCCCCATGGGCTCGGAAAACGCGAAGAAGGTGCTGCAGGAGCAAATGGGCCTCGACCGCCCGTTGCCGGTTCAGTACGCGAAGTGGCTGGCCGCCGTGGTGCAAGGCGACTTCGGCACGTCCTGGGTGCACAAGCGTCCGGTCTCCGACATCATCTTCCCGAAGTTCGTGAACACGGCGCTGCTTGCCGGCTCGGCCGCCCTGCTCGCCTACGTGCTCGGTTTCGCGTCCGGCGTGTTCGCCGCGGCCAAGGCGGGAACGTTCTTCGACCGGAGCGTCACGGCGCTGATGCTCATCCTCGGCAGCATTCCCTTGTACTGGGGCGGGCTGGTCCTGGTCTTCCTCTTCGCCCTGACCTGGCGCTGGCTGCCGGCCACCGGCATGACCAAGATCATCGACGGCGGCGGCGTGATCGACGTGCTCACGCATCTCCTGCTGCCCGCCGTGGCGGCGTCGCTTCCCTCGGCGGCGCTCATCTCGCGGATCACGCGGGCCACGATGATCGAAACGCTCGGCCAGAACTACATCCGCGTAGCCCGCGCCAAGGGCATCCGCCGCGCGATCATCCTGCGAAGGCATGCGCTCAGAAACGCCTTGCCGCCCATCGTCACCGTGGGCGGCATGGAGCTCGGTTACCTGCTCGGCGGCATCGTTCTCATCGAGGTGGTGTTCGCGTGGCCGGGGCTCGGCTTCGTGGTCTACAACGCGATCATCGGGCGCGACCTGCCGACCGTGCAGGGGGCCGTGCTGATCCTGGCGCTCGCCTTCGTCGTCATCAACCTGACCGTCGACGTGTTGAACGCCTTTCTCGACCCGGCCACCCGCGCCGCCGAGGGAGGCGTCGAGTCGTGACCGATCTGCCGCAGGCGGGCCGGCCGCGCCGCGTACCCCCAATCGTCCAGACGCTCTGGACGTCGCTCGTCGTCTTTTCGCGGCACCGGGTCTCGTTCGCCGCCCTCATCTTCCTCATCGTCGTCGCCCTCGTGAGCATTCTGGCGCCGTTCATCGCGCCCCACGACCCCTACGTGGACGTGGGCTGGCGCAACTCGCCACCGGGCGAGGACGGCCTCCTCCTGGGCGCGGACGGGGACGGGCGGGACGTGCTCTCCCGCCTCATCTGGGGCGGCCGGATTTCGCTGCTCATGGGCGTGGTGCCGACGCTGGCCGCCATGATCGCGAGCCTGCTCATCGGCGTCGTCGCCGCCTACTCCGGACGCTGGGCCGACCAGGTCATCATGCGCGTGCTCGACATGTTTTTCGCGTTCCCCATCGTGCTGATGGCGACCGTCGTCGCCGGCATCCTCAAGCCGGGTCTCGCGACGGTCTGCATCGCGATCTTCATCGCGCTGATTCCCTACATCTCGCGCCTCGTCCGCACGACCACATTGACCATCAAGAACGAGCCCTACGTGGAAGCGGCCCGCGCCGCCGGCGGACGCAGCTGGGAGATACTCTGGCGCTACATCGTTCCCAACGTCATCGCGCCGGTCCTCGTCTACACCACGACGCTGATGGGCTTCATGATCGTGCTGGGCTCGGCCCTGGGCTTCCTCGGGTTCGGCGTGCAGCCGCCGGCGGCCGATTGGGGCACCATGGTGGAGGAAGGCCGCGTGGTGCTGCGCAAGGCGCCCCACGTCTCGATCTTTCCCGGTCTCGCCATCGTGAGCGTGGCGCTCGCATTCGGCTTCATCGGCGACGGACTGAGGGACGCTCTCGATCCGAGGATGCGCGGGCGATGAGCGACGCGACGCCAAGGGGCGAGCCGATCCTTCGGGTGGAAGAGCTACGCACCTACTTCAACCTGCGCACAGGCGTGCTGAAGGCGGTGGACGGCGTGTCGTTCGCGGTCGAGCCCGGCAAGGTCCTTTGCATCGTCGGCGAGTCGGGCTCGGGCAAGAGCGTCACGGCGCTGTCGATCCTCCGGCTCATCGATGCGCCGGGCAGGATCGAGGGCGGACGGATCCTCTATCGCGACACGGACCTTCTCGACCTCTCCGAAGCGCAGATGACCGACAGGATCCGGGGAGACCGGATCGCGATGATCTTTCAGGACCCGATGACCTCCCTGAACCCCTCCTTCACCATCGGCGACCAGATCGCGGAAGGCATCGTCGCGCACCAGCGGGTGAGCAGGGACGAGGCTCTCGCCAAGACGATCGAGCTCCTGCGCCTGGTCGGGATACCGCACGCCGACGAGCGCTACCACGACTACCCGCACCACTTCAGCGGGGGCATGCGGCAGCGGGTCATGATCGCGGCAGCCATCGCGACCGAGCCGGACGTGCTGATCGCCGACGAGCCGACGACCGCCCTCGACGTGACCATTCAGGCCCAGATCCTGCGCCTGCTGGCCGACCTCCAGAAGAGCCTGAACAGCGCCATGATCCTGATTACCCACGACCTCGGCGTGGTGGCGGCCATGGCGGACCAGGTGATGGTCATGTACGCCGGGCGCGTGGTCGAGTACGCCGACGTCGGGACCCTGTTCAGCAACCCGCAGCATCCCTACACCAAGGGCCTGCTCGATTCCGTGCTCGGGCTCGACGCGCCGGCCGATACCGAGCTGCATTCGATTCCCGGCCTTCCGCCGGTCCCGATCAACATGCCCGCCGGATGCAGCTTCCGGCCGCGCTGCCCCCTGGCGCTCGATGTCTGCGCCCAGTCGTTTCCGGCGTTGCGGGAGGCGGAGGCCGGACACGAAGCGGCGTGCCACGCGGTCGACGCCGGGAGCGGCACGCAGCCATGAGCGAGCCCCTGCTTCAGGTGCGCGGCCTCGCCAAGCACTTTCGCCTCAAGCCGCGCAAGCTGTTCGAGAAGCCGCCCGTCCTCAAGGCCGTGAACGGCATCGACTTCGACGTCGAGAGGGGCCGGACCCTGGGACTGGTCGGCGAGTCAGGGTGCGGAAAGTCCACCGCCGCGCGGCTGGTGCTGCGCCTGATCGAGCCGACCTCGGGCGAGGTGACGCTCGACGGCGTGGACATCCGGCGCAGCTCACGGAAGGCACTGAGGGCGCTGCGGCGGGAAATGCAGCTCGTCTTCCAGGACCCGGTATCCTCGCTCAACCCGCGCATGCCCGTCGGCGTCTCGATTGCCGAGTCGCTCCGGTTCCATCGCATCGGCACGAGGGCGGAGCGCCATGCCGAGGCGCGGCACTATCTCGAGGTCGTAGGCCTTTCGCGGGACTACTTCGATCGCTTGCCCCACGAATTCTCCGGCGGCCAGGCGCAACGCATCGGCATCGCGCGCGCCCTCGTCCTCCACCCCAGGCTGCTGATCCTGGACGAGCCGGTCTCGGCCCTGGATGTCTCCATCCGCGCCCAGATCCTGAACCTGCTGATGGAGCTTCAGGCCGAGTTCGGCCTCACTTACGTGTTCATCTCCCACGACCTGTCGGTGGTCAAACGCATCTGCGACGTGACGGCCGTGCTCTATCTCGGCAAGATCGTGGAGATCGCCGAGAGCACCCACCTCTATCGGGAGCCGCTGCACCCCTACACGCAGGCTCTGATCCAGGCGATCCCGGTGGCGCAGCCGGGCGCCAAGTCCGTGACCGAGATGGGCGCGCTACAGGGGGACGTTCCGAGCCCGATCAAGCCTCCGCAAGGCTGCTCGTTCCACACGCGCTGCCCCCGGGCCATGGAGCGCTGCCGGCGGGAGCAACCCCCTCTGCTCGACGTCGGCGCCGGCCGCAAGGTGGCCTGCTTCCTCCACGACGGCTCCTGAAAACGTGACGGCGCCTTGGCGCGTGCGGCGCGTTATTGCGCCGCCGACGCAGGGGGTGCCGCTTCCCACGCGCCGCCGTAGGTGCGCTCGACGTAGGCGCGGGTCGGGCGGAGGCCGCTAGTGCTCGCGATGACGGCCTCGCGGCGGGCGCGGGCGTCGAGATCTTCCGGCGGCGATGAGTCGCGGCGGATGCGGGGCGTCGCCGCGCCCGGAAAATTCCACAGGGTGAGCCAGCGGGCGACGGTGGCGTTCAGCGCGTCGTCCAGCAGGCGGCAGTCGGCGGCGACGGTCTCGTCGCGCACGTCGCGCTGCACCTCGGCGGTGCCGCGCCAGGGCCCCATGTCGGTGGTGGCGGACTGGCCCAGGATCGTGGTGGCGATGGCGCGGTCGAGGTAGGCGACGAAGGCCTGGAAGTCCCCGCCGGCGCGGCGCGCGCTCTCGACGATCTCGATCTCCTGCCCCTCGGGCAGGATGACGCCGAGGCTGGTGGCGAAGGACTGCACCAGGTCGAGGAGGTCGGCCTTCTGCTCGGCGCTGGCGTTGCGCGGATAGGTGCCCTTGACGCCGGGCGCGCCGAACTTCTCGAGCGCGACCGACCAGAACTTGAGCCCGTGGCGCTTGAGCCAGACCGGCCAGAAGCACCAGCGCGCGAGCCCCGGCCCGTGCGGCAGGTCGCCGTGCTCGCCGGGGCGGCGGAGGATGACGAACTTGCTCTCCGGCAGCGGCGTGCCGAGCGGCTCGCTCTCGGTGCGGAGCCGCGGCTCGCCGTCCGCCGACCAGCGGAAGCGGTCGGGCGCGCGGACCACGAGGCGGTCGAGCACGACGCGGTCCGCGTCCCGGGCCCAGAGCGCCTCGGCGATGGCGTAGCCGTACCAGACCCCGTGCAGGAGCTGGCGGCTCACGGCGTCGAAGCCCACGCCCGCGAGCTGGCGCGCGAGGTCGTCCGCCGCCGCGCGATCTTGCGCCGCGTCGCCGCCGGGCTCCACCGTCCAGGGCCGCGCGATGGCGGCATCGAGACGCTGGTCGAGGGCAGCCTGGCAGCGCTCGTCCCGCAGGATGTCGCGGTAGATGCGGAGCGCGTGGCCCTCGTCGCGGTAGCGGTCGGCGTAGCGCGACGGCTGGCGCGGGTTGAGGGGCAGCTCGCCGATGTAGGGCTGGAGGCGGCCGGCGATGCTGGCGGCGGCGACTTCGCCATGGGGCGGCCCCGCCGGCACGCGCGCGCGGGAGGGAGGCAGCAGCCGGCGGAGCCGCCCGGCGAGACCGGGCGCCATCAGGCGGGGCCTCGGGTGGAGGGCAGGGAAGCGGAGGATCGGGCGTTCATCATGGCCCGATCATCGCAGCGGGTGCGCGCCCTGTGCACCGCACCATGGTGCGGGGTGACGGGTCTGGCCCGCATGTCACACCAGGGTCACGGCCTGCGTCACGAGGCGCGCCGGAGTCCCGGCCGTCGTGCGCGCCGCGCATTCCGGGATATGCACGACATGTTTTTTTGCGTGTTTTGCCGAGATATTCCGAGACAAGGCGAGACAAGGCGAGACAAAGTGAGACAAGGCGAGATGGGGCAGGAGGGGCCGCGGAGCCTCCGAACGGACGCCGCAACGGCCGCGGCGGATGCTCATGCCGGTGCTCGTGCGGGGCGACGTCTCGCCGTTCGTCATTCAATAGAAGCCGGCGAGCGTGGCCGCGCGGGGGCCGGCGCTGGCGCCTTCGATGGTCGAAGCACTTTCGCGGGCGGCGGTGCAGGCGAGCGCGATGGCCCAGAAGCGGTCGGCGTGGCCGTCCGTGCCCGAGCGCTCCGCCATGAGGCGCGGCGCGCCGGTGGGCCCCGCCTCGGCGCGGACGGAGTGGAGGTCACGGCGGAGATCGGCCTCGGGCGGCAGGCGCAGGCGCCGGTCCTCCACCGCTTCGCGCAGCGCCGTGGCGACGTCCAGCCTGCGCGGCCCGGTCATGAGCGCGCCCTCCACGACGCTGCGTCCGAGATCCTCCTGCAGCTGCTCCACCACGGCCTCGCCCATGCCGGTCTGGTCCACGGCGATGCGGGCGGGTCCGTAGTGCTGGGCGAGCGCGCCCACGATCGCCCGCTGCTGGCTGAAGGGGATGCCGTGGCGCACCACGAGCTCGCGCAGCCAGAGCACGTCGCCCACGCGCTCCAGCACGGCGGCGACCCAGAGATCGCGGCGTCTCGCCACGTCCACACCGATCGTGCTCGTGCCGCGCGCGAAGGCGGCGGGGTCGCCTGCCGTGGGGTCCTCGCAGGCGCGGATCGCGTCCCAGCCGAGCCACGCGCCCGCGCCGGCGGCGGGGATGCAGTCGAGCTCCTCGCCCGCGTGGGTGCCGTATTCCGCCCGGAGCGCCGCCTCCCACGCCGCCTTGGCCTCGTCCGTGGGCGGCTGGCCCTGGGCCGTGGCGATGCGGCGGAAGAGGCCCTGGTCCAGCGCCTCCTTGAGCGTGATGCGATGCAGCGAGCCCGACCGCGCGCCGTCGCGCAGGTCGCGGCAGAGGGTGGCGAAGGGATTGGCCTCGCCGTTGTGGCTGCTGATCACGTGCGCGCGCCCGCCCCAGACGCGGAAGGCCATCGCCGCCTTCAGCACCTGGCCGAGATCGTCGACGAAGGCGGCCTCGTCGATGATGGCGAGGTCGCCGGGCCGGCCCCTGGAGCGGAAGGCGCGGGGCGCCGAGGTCATGGCGAGGATCTCGTGGCCCGAGGCGAAGGCGATGCGGAAGACGTAGACGCTCCGCCCGCCGTCGTCGACCAGGGTCTCGCCCAGGGTGTCCGCGCCCACCTGCAGCGCGTGGGCCCAGCCGGCGCAGTCCTCGATGAAGCCGCGCGTCATCTCCCGGTTGTAGGCCTGGTAGTAGACGTTGCCGCCGCCCGGAGCGCCCGCGTGCATCACCGCGTCGTAGGCTTCCGCCCAGGAGATGCCGACGCGCCGCGCCTTCTCGATCACCTTGAAGCCGGCAGCGTCCGCCACCCAGCGGATCTGATAGGGGAGGAGGTTGGGGAGTGAACGCTCGAAGCTCATGATCTCGCGGTCGGCGGTATCGGTATCGCGCATGCCCACAAGATGACGGCGCCCGGTGCTGGCGGCCATCGCACCAAGGTGCGGGGCGCGCGGCGCTCAGCCATTGGCCGGGACGCACCGCGTGTGCGTTGATCCCCTCACCGCTGATATGGAACACTGTCCAGGGACACCGCCACAGTCAGGGAGACGACGAATGTCCTACGATCCTCGTGCTGCAACCGGAATCCCGACCGAGCCCGTGGGCTCGCTGCCCAGGCCGTCGAAGCTGCAGGCGGCCTATGCGGCCTACGACGCGGGCGATATTTCCAAGGCCGACCTGGAGGCCGAGCAGGAAGAGGCCGTGCGCGATTCGATCACGCGCATGGAGGCGACGGGCTCGCCCATCGTCTCCGACGGCGAACAGCGCTGGTCGAGCTTCGCGACATATCCCATCACCGACACGCTGGCGGGGACGGGCCTGGCCGATCATCTCGCGGGCGGCGGCCAGTACTTCGCCATCTTCGCGGACGGCCACCACCGCCAGCTGCCGAGGCTCACCGGCGGCCCCTTCCGCTACAAGAGCTTTGCGGCCGATTCGCTCAAGCTCTCCATCAAGTCGGCGAGCAAGCCGATGAAGCAGGCGGTGATCGCGCCCTCGATGCTGGCGCTGCTCTATCCGCTCGACGAGGAGATCGAGGGCTACTCGCGCGAGGCCTTCGAGGCCGACCTGATCGACGAGTGCGAGAAGGACGTGCGCGAGGCCTTCGCCGCCGGCGCGGTGCGCGTCTCCATCGACTTCACCGAGGGCCGGCTCTCCTGCCGCAACGATTCGCGCAACCCTTGGACCGGGCGCCAGATGCTCCCCCGCTTCATCGATCTCATCAACGGCGTGCTCGACCGCTTCACGGCGGAGGAGCGGGCGAACATCGGCATCCACACCTGCCCCGGCGGCGACTGCGATTCCGTGCACAGCGCCGACGTGCCCTACAACGACCTGCTGCCGAGCATGTTCCAGCTCAACGCCGGCTACTTCATGATCCAGTTCAAAAGCGAGCGGAACCAGGATCAGGTCTACAAGGACATTGCGGCCAGCATCCGCACCGACGCCAACGGCGTCACGCAGATGGCCTACATCGGCGTCATCAACCCGCAGAACCCGCGGGTGGAATCGCCGGAGGAGGTGTGCGAGCAGCTCGTCGCGGCGGCCAATCACCTGCCGAAGGAGCAGATCGCGTCCACCGACGACTGCGGCTTCTCGCC
>LXNI01000293.1_pt1 | contig 63313 bp, 53 predicted proteins | sample 809091 | NCBI WGS metagenome assembly LXNI01 (sample SAMN04870527, study PRJNA318959) | sponge metagenome | biome: 01000161; feature: marine sponge reef; material: water | host: Sarcotragus foetidus | place: Greece: Milos, Mediterranean Sea | collected 2013-05-29 | depth 5-7 m
GTCGTCGAGTGGTGGGCGGCCGAGAAGGCCCTGACGGCGTTCGCTCCCTCCGCGCCGACGGTTCCGTGGTTCGACCCGTTCTCTCCGGGCTGGCCGAAGACGGCGGTGTTGAACGGAACCCTGGAGGACTTCGCCAGCGGAGTCGAGGGCAAGCAGGTCAGAAGCACCGAGGCGCCGGGCTGGACGGCCGATTCCGCCGACGCGGTGCTCGGCCGGACGCCTTCGGGGCTCGCCGACGGCGACTGGAGCCTGCTGCTTCGCGGCAGCGAGGCCGGCGGCGACGGCGCGGCCGACGAGGCGATCACCGAGGACTGGATTCCGGTCGAGGGCGGAACGTACCGGCTCTCGGCCTGCATGCGCAGGGAGAACGCCGCGGACAACGTGCTGGTGGACTTCGACGACGGCAGGGGAAGAGACGCGGACTTCGCCGACGCGCACCTGGTGGCCGTCTCGACCGGGACCTGGGAGTGCCGGGCGGTGACGAAGTGCATTCCCGCCTCGGTGGGCGCGGTCAGGATCCGCGCGGCCCGCGATGGCGCGAACCTGGGCGACGCCTGGTTCGACCGCGTGGAGTTGAAGCGGATTGCCGCCTGCGTGGAGCACAGGGGGGCCTTGCGGCCTTGACGAATGAGTCATTTCCTCTCAACCGGGGAACCGGATACGAGACATTGCCGCTCCTGGGAGTTGGTCGAGACGCGGGGGCGGGCGGCGGCGGGGCTGTTCCTCGCCCTGGCGCTGGTGGCGACCGGCGCGTCCGCCCAGTCAGCGCCGCCTCAGGGTGACGCAAGAGCGGCAATCTCAACCATCGCCGCGATGGAGGGCGAATGGCGCCGAAACGAGAGCGTCAGCGAGAATCCGATTCTGAAGACGGCCAGCCTGTGGCGAAATCCGGAGCGCGCGTCCGCCATGCTGACCGGCCTGTCGGCGAGCCTTGCCGAACGCCTGGGCAAACTGCGCCTCCAGGCCGTCGATGGCAGGATCCGCGTCCGGAACGCGCGGCAAGAGGCGATCGAGCTGCCGACGGACGGCTCGATCGTCACCGATCAGTACGGCAACCGTCACCGGGTGAGCATTCTCCCCGGCGCACTCGAGATCGAAACGGCCCGGCCGGGCTGGCTCCTGATCGAGACCTTCTACCGGCAGGCCGCTCAACTCCACCGCACGATCGAGATCCAGAGCGAGTCATTCCCGAATCTCAGGTTCCTCACGGTCTACGAGTGGGACGGCGCCGGGCCTCCCGCGGCAAGCCCCACCGACGGCCACGCCAGCCGCTTCGCTCGGCCCGCGACGATACGCATCGTGCCTCCCCGCCGCGGTCAACATGAATTGCTCACTGGCGGCATGGAAGTCGAGACCCTGATTGTCGACCGGTCCATCGCCAACGTGGACTTCTTCCTTGACGGTCGTCGGCAAGGGCGGGTACGGAAGCTCCCGTTCCGCGCCCGAGTCCATCTCGCCGCGCCGCCTCGCGAGCAGATTCTGGAGGTCCGCGCCTACAGTGCCCATGGCGCTTTCCTGGGAGGGGATCGCCTCATCCTGAATCGCATCGACCCTCCCTTCGGGATCCGCATCGGCGGCATCACGCCGATTGAGCCCGACGGCGCCGCGGTTCAGATCGAAACACGGGTCGCGGTTCCGCGGGGCGCCGTCCTGGAACGCGTTGACTTCTACCGCAACGAGGAACTCGCCTGGAGCGCGGTCAACCTGCCGCGGTCCGGCACGGCGGGCGGCTTCAGAACGGTCAGGGGAAACATCTCGACGCCCGATCTGTCGCCGAACGACTATGTCCGGGTCACCGCCGCCCTCGCCGATGGCCGCGTACTGGAGGACGCCCAACTCATCGAAGGTGTCACGTTCAAGGGAGAGATCGATGTCCAGCTCATTCACCTGCAGGTCCTCGTCGTGGATTCCAGCGGCGCTCCAGTCGACGGACTGAGCGCCGCCGACTTCCGTATCTTCGAGGACGGGGAGCGGAAGGCCGTCGAGGATGTCCAGCAAGCCGGCGAGGTGCCGTTGATCCTGGGGATGGCGATCGACTCCTCGGCCAGCATGAAGCCGATATGGAGTCAACTCAGATCGGTGGTGGGGGCATTCCTGGAGAGCTCGCTGGCGGCCGAGGACCGAGCCTTCCTGGTCGACTTCGACGAGAGTGTCCGCCTGCTTCAGCGGCCCACGGGCAGCCTGCGGTCACTACGAACCAGCATGGATCGGCTGGTCCCCAACGGCGGCACTGCCCTGAACGACGGCATCCTGTTCTCCCTGATCCTGTATGGGGCCGAACCCGGAAGGCGAGCTCTGGTCGTCGTGACCGACGGCGTGGACATCGACAGCCGATCCGAACCGGGGCAGGCGGCGGCCTTCGCGGAGCGGGTCGGCATCCCGCTCTACCTCATCGATCTCGGCCGGGATCGGATCGCCCTTCCGAACGGAAGCGACCCGCATGGAGACGGCGCCGGCACGCCGCTGATAAGAACCGCCCGATCCGCCGACCACGTCCTGCGCATGCGGCAGCAGGCCCGGCAGAGCGGCGGACGGCTGTTCCGGATCGACCCGGAACTCCCTCCGTCGGAGTTCCTGGGCCGCGTCCGACAGGTGTTCGACCAGATCAGGGAGGACCTCCGCCGGCAACAGGTGCTGACGTACTACACCGGCCGGCCGATCGGGGCCGCTGTCGATCCGGACGTTCAGGCCGTGCAGGCGGGGCTAGCGGTGAAGAGCGTACTCCCGCTCGACCGAGTCGATACGTTCGTTGAAGCGACAGGGACCTCGTCGGACGCGCGGACGCAAGTGCAGTACACGACGGAGTCCACCTACACGGCGGCGCCGGCCACGACCACGGACACCGCGGCGACGGTCACGACCGCGGACTCCGCGGCGACGGTCACGACCGCGGACACGGCGGCGACGGTCACGACCGCGGACACGGCGGCGGCGGTCACGACCGCGGACACGGCGGCACCGGTCACGGGCGACTACGTCGCGCCGATCTCGTCCCCGGTCGAGGTGGAAGAGCGGTTGACGGACGACGCGGCCCTGGTGACGGTCCTGGGGCTTCCGTCGAAGATGGCCGCGGGCGGCAAGGCGACGGTGACGATAGTCATGACAAACACCGGAACCACGACATGGACGCCCTTCGGGGGCTACGGCCTCGGTTCGCAGAGTCCGGAAGACAACGACATCTGGGGGCCCCGGCGAGCGCCCCTGCTCGGGAGCGTGGCGCCGAACGAGAGGGCAACTTTCGAGTTCCCGATCACGGCGCCGGAGAAGGCGGGCGCCTACACGTTCGCGTGGCGAATGGTGCGTGACTCCGGAGGGTGGTTCGGGGCGAGCACGGGGGACAGGACGATCACGGTGGAGGATCCGTGATTCGGCGGATCGGCCGAACCCCGTTCACGGGTCGGCCGGACCCGCTATGCTCCTGCATCGCGCCTTGCCGGCTGGCACCTGACCGCCGCGGCGCGGACTTCCACTACGAACTGCAAGGGGGCTGAGACTGAGACCGGAAGACGGGCCAGTTCGCTTGTCCGCCGCCGAGCGGGACGACCTGCAGGTCGGGCTTCGGATGGTTCACCCGCCCGACCCGGCGGCTCTTGCCGCCGAACGGCAACAACTCGCCGAACTCGAGGATGCGCCCCGGACAGCGCGGTGGCGCGCCTTCGCCGGACTGATCGGACCCGGCTACATGCAGAGCGCGATGACGCTCGGCAGCGGCACCGCGGCCTCCGCTCTCTTCGCGGGAGCGGTGTTCGGTTACCAGCTCCTGTGGGTGGCGCCGCTGGCGATGCTTCTGGGCCTGGTCATGCTGTCGGCCGTTGCCCACCAGACGCTTTCGACGGGCGTCCGGCCATTCGACGCGATGCGGCGCTTCGCCGGCGCTCCGCTGGCCTGGAGCTGGGCACTGGGCGCGCTGATCGCCTCGATCGTCTGGCACTTCCCGCAGTACGCGCTGGCGTCCGCCGTGCTGGTCGATCTCGGCGATGCGGCCGGCGTCGAGGGCCTTCCGGCGTCCGCGCTCGGCTTCGTCGTTCTGTTCTGGGCGATTCTCATCTCGTCGCTTTACGGACGCCGGCCGGAACTCATCCGCGTCTACGAGCGCCTGTTGCGGTACATGGTGTGGGGAATCGTTTTCTGTTTCGCCTGGGTAGTCCTCCGCACGGGAGTATCGGACTGGGGAGCGCTCTTCCGAGGCTTCGTCGGCTTCGCGGTGCCGGGAGAACGCAACGGCGTGCTCGGCGTGACGGTGATCCTGAGCGGCCTGTCGGCGGCGGTCGGCATCAACATGGTGTTCCTGTACCCGTACTCGCTGCTGGCGCGCGGCTGGTCGCGGGAACACCGTTCACTGGCGCGATTCGATCTCTGGAGCGGTACGTTCGTGCCCTACGTTCTCGCCGCCAGCCTGATGGTCATCGCGGCGGCAAACACGATCCACCTCGACCCCGCCTACGACGGCACGCGGCTGGGCCCGGTGGAAGCGGCGAAGTCGCTGGCCGCGGTTGCGGGCCCGGCGGTGGGCCGGGTGGTCTTCGACCTAGGCGTGCTCGGAATGGCGCTGTCCACGATCACCCTGCACATGCTGGCCACCGGCTTCGTCGCCTGTGAACTCTTCGGTTGGCGGTTCGGAGGCCGCAAGCACCGCCTCGCCATGCTGCTGCCCGCTCCGGGCGTGCTGGGACCTGTGTTCTGGGGCGATATCGCGGTGTGGCTGGCGGTGCCCACAAACATCATCTGCGGCCTGTTTCTACCCGCTGCGTACATCGGCTTCGTGATCCTGCAACGCAAGCGGGGCTACCTGGGAGACGACCGGCCGGAAGGGGCCCGCGGCTGGTTGTGGTGGGGACTGATGGTCGGCGTGACCGTCTTCCTGACCGCTTTCATGGCCTGGTACGTCTTCACCCAGGGACCGGGCTACTTCGGACGCCTGATCGGCTGAAGGCTACGTTCCCAGCTCCATGCTCCAGCTCCGATCGGTCGGTATGCAGTTCGGTGCGGTCGAGGCGCTTCAGTCCGTCGACCTGGATCTTGCGCCCGGCGAAGTCGTCGGGCTGATGGGCGACAACGGGGCCGGGAAGTCGACGCTGCTCAAGATCGTCGCGGGGAACTTCGCGCCGACGTCGGGCGAGGTTCACCTGGACAAGCGCGCCGTGGAGCTCACGCCGCTGTCGGCGCGGGAGCACGGGATCGAGGTCGTCTACCAGGACCTCGCCCTGTGCGACAACCTCTCGGCGGCCGCGAACGTGTTCCTGGGCCGCGAGTTGAGCCGCAGACTGCTCGGGGTTTTGCCAGTGCTGGATCACGCCGCCATGCGCCGGAGGTCGGCGGAGCTGTTTGATGAACTTGGTTCCGACACACGCCCGGCTGACCTCGTGCGAAGGATGTCGGGAGGGCAGCGGCAGGCGGTCGCCATCGCCCGCGCGCGTCTCAGTTCGCCTCGACTCATGCTGCTCGACGAACCGACCGCGGCGATCAGCGTGCGCCAGATCGCGGAGGTCCTGGAACTGATCCGCGGCCTGCGCGAGCGGGGCGTCTGCGTGCTGCTGATCTCCCACCGGATGTCGGACGTGTTCGCGGTCGCGGACCGCGTCGTCGTTCTGCGACGGGGACGAAAGGTGGCCGACAAGGCAACCACGGACTCCTCGCCGGAGGAGGTGACCGCGCTGATCACGGGTGCGATCGAAGCGGCGTGAAGAGCCTCCGCCGGACGCCCCAGTCGCTTTGGGTGATGTTGACGGTCGCCGTTCTGGCCGGCGTGATGAGTCTCGTCTCGGAGCCGTTCGCGAGCGCCGACAACATCTTCAACGTCAGCCGCAACTTCGCCTTCATCGGTCTGGTCGCGCTCGGCCAGACGGCGGTAATCGCCACGGGTGGGATCGATCTTTCCGTCGGCTCCGTGATGGGCCTTTCCGGGATCGTAACGGGACTCGTTCTGGGTTCGGGCCAGCCTCTCGTGCTTGCCGCGGCGGCTGGACTCGGCTGCGCGTTCCTGTGCGGACTGACGAACGGAGCGCTCGTGGGGTATCTCCGACTGTCGCCCTTCGTGGTCACTCTCGGCATGCTGAGCGTCGCGCGCTCCCTGGCCCTGGTGATTTCCAACAACAAGATGGTCCACGACTTCGGGCCCGACGAGGGTCTCGTGCTCGCCCTCGGCGGCGGACGCTTCCTGGGACTCGCCAACCCGGTCTGGTTGCTCCTCGTCGCCGCGCTCGGCGCCGCGGCGTGGTTCCGGTACAGCCGCCTGGCCCGTCACGTGCTGGCGGTTGGCGGCAACGAGAACTCGACCCGGCTGGCCGGGGTTCCCGTGGCCCGGGTCAAGCTCACGGTCTATGTTCTGAGCTCTCTCCTGGCCGGCGCTTCCGCGATCCTGATGATCGGGTGGCTGGGAGCGGTCACGAACGCGCTGGGCCAGGGCTACGAACTGCGCGTCATCGCGTCGGCCGTGATCGGCGGCGCCAACCTGATGGGCGGCGAAGGCGGCGCCTTCGGGGCGGTCGCGGGTGCGGCTCTGATCGAGCTGATCCGGAACAGTCTTCTGCTGCTCGGCGTCGACCCCTACTGGCAGGGCGCCTTCGTCGGTGGCTCGATCATCGTCGCTATGCTCGTCGAGCGAGTTCGGCGCGGAAGCCGAACCGTTGGTTAGAGCACAGGGGCCGGGGCGTGGGTTCGCTCGGGAATCCCGAAGCCGGAACGGAGTTGCATGTGAGTCTTGAGAGAGAAGCGCCGAGCCTCGGAACCGGCCCCTACAGGGCGTGTCTGGCGTCCGTTCTGGCCGTTGTCCTCTCCGTCCTGGCCGTAGGCGGCTGCGCCCGGGAACAGACCGGCTACACCTTCGCCCTTGTGCCAAAGGCGATGAACAACCCCTTCTTCGACTTCGCCCGCGAGGGCTGCATGCAGGCGGCCGCGGACCTCGAGGATGTCGAGTGCCTGTACATCGGGCCCAGCGAACACACGGAGGCCGACCAGATCCAGGTGGTGGAGGACCTGATCACCCGCCGCGTGGACGGGATCGCCGTGTCGCCATCGAACGCGACCGCGATGGCGCGGGCGCTCGCGCGGGCAAACGAGATAGGTATCCCCGTGATCACGTGGGACTCCGATCTGCTCGCCGAGGACGCCGCGTTGCGGACGACCTACATCGGCACGGAGAACCGGGCGATGGGGGTGGAGCAGGCGAAGCTGCTGCAGAAGCTGAAACCGGACGGGGGCACGATCTGCATTCAGTCGGGCGGCGCCGCGGCGATGAACCACAACGAGCGGATGCAGGGCTTCCGGGACACGCTCGCCGGCGCCGACTCCGGGGAGCCTCCCGGCGAGCGACTCGAAGGCACGAACGGATGGACGGAAGTCGCGGCCTGTCCCCTCTACACGAACGACGATTTTCCCCTGGCCGTACAGCAGATGGCGGACATCCTGGCCTCGGAGCCGGACCTCGACGTGTTCTCGATCACCGGAGGATTCCCCCAGTTCGTCGACCAGGCCTACCGGCAGGCAGTTGAACCGTATCGGGAACGAATCGAGTCGAAGGACCTTGTGATCATCGGCGCCGACGTCCTGCCGATGCAGCTGGACCTCCTGGCGGAGGGCCTGAGCCACGGCCAGGTCGGGCAGCGGCCATACGCGATGGGCTACCGGTCGATGGAGGTGCTGCTCCAGCTGGTCGCCGGCCAGAGCGTCGAGGACCCGATCTTCACCGGCCTCGACGTGCTGACCAGTGCCGGGGACGTGAAGGTCTTCCGGGCAGGGCAAACGGCAGAGACCGTCGACAGCCGGTAGGCCTCAGGGCAGCGCGATCTCTCTCACCAGGTAGCTGCCGCGGCCGGATGCCTCGTCCCGGACGCCGACGGCAAATGCAAAGTCGCCCGGCGGCAGATCGACGTTCACGACCACCAGGCCCTGCTCCCCGTCCGCCACGAGCTGGGCCCCGCCGACGGTCAGGGTCTTCTGGCGCATGGGTGTGCGTTCGCCGTCTTCGTTCTCGGCCACCAGGAAGATACGGACGGCGCCCGCCGAGCCGCCCGGACCTGGAAGCAGAGCGACTTCGGAAAGCGGCACGCGTACCTCGACCGGAACCGTGGTCCGGGTGGATGCCGCCTGCGTCGCAAGCTCGCCAAACGTTACATCGACGTTCAGGGGATTGCTCTGCTCGTCCAACTTCAACGCGGCGTACAGCCGGGCCGCCAAACGTTGCTCCTCGGACTTCACGATGTACGAACGGCGGTAGCGCACCCGCCACCCCTTCTTGGGCGTGGTGAGCCGGACGTCGATCTGGCGGATGGGGTGGCGGCGATTCACCAGAGCGCTGTAACCCAGGGAGTAGTAGGAACCGAAGTCCGCGGCGATCTCCTCCAGAGCTTCTTCAGGGTGCGCCTGGTTGAACACGGCTCGACCACCCGTTTCATCCGCGAGCAGGCTCAATGTCGCCTGCAGGTTGTCGATCCTCAGGCGGTCGTTCTGATTGCTGGGTACGAGCACGGTCGAGAGGCGCAGACCTCCCGCTCCGCCCCCGTCCGCGGCGCCGACCGGACCGGCCAGACTCGGATCGACTGACGAGGAGGCCCGGATGCCGCCCGCGTCCACCGGATAGAGCGTCACGCGACTCGCGTTGCTGAAAGCGCTGAAGCGATTGAAGCGCGTCGTCTCGTCCCACTCGAGCTGCCGCGTATCGGTTTCGGACTGGCGTTCCGGGCAGATGTCGCCGAGGTAGTGGAACAACTCGGCGCCCGGCCTCTGGGGCAACCCGTCGCTGACGTAGATCAGCGCCTTCGGCCCGGGCAGACCGCCCAGCGCGGTGACCAGCTCGCCAAGGGCCGAGATCGATGCCGCGGCCCGGGATTGCATCTCCGCCGCGTAGTGGTTCGCCGATCCGAGGAAGCTCGACCACATATCCACGCACGGTACGCAGCCAGGTACGTTGGGACTTGCCGTGGGTTGGGCGCACGCCTCGTAGGCTCGCCGGACCTCCCTCAGGATCTGGAGGCGGAACAGACTGTCGTCGTGGGCAGGGGATCTGGGCTCGACGCGCAGTTCGTCCAGGGCGTTCATCAACTCGCCGGGATCGGTCGTGAACGGCACCCGGACGTTGAGCTCCGGATCGCCGCTGGCAAGCAGGAAACGTATCCCGGCGCCCTGATCCCGGCGGGCGCTCAGGAAGGCGGCGAGGTCCCGCTCGATGCGCAGCAGATTGGCATGGCGGGTGCGGTAGCGGTCGATGTAGAGCGCCACCATCAACGGCGGGTCCACACCGTCGACTTCCTCCAGGTCGGCACCCTCCAGCCACTCCCGGTCGTCTCGCGAGGAGGCGTTCAGGAAGTTCGTGATCTTCATCGGCTCGCCCTCTTCGAAGACCTCGAAGTCCTCGACCGAGAGGTCGGAGATCGGTCGCCCCCTGCGGTCCGTGACGTGAACGTCGACGTTCACGATGTTCACCGTCACCTGTTCGACGATGGTCGCGGCCGGGGAGTCGGGGGCTCTTTCCTGCGCTCGAATGCCGGTGATGGCCAGACCGGATGCCGCAAACACGACCACACCAAGGCGCGCCGTTCGCTGGACGAACACGGACACGCCTTCACTATACTGCCGCCGATGGTCTGTACGGGCAGAAGAGCCCCGGTTCACGCGCTTCCTGCCAGGGCAGGGGTTCTTGCTGTCGTCTGTTCCATGGGCGTCGCGTTCGCGACCGCGGACGCCCAAGTGTCCCGCGCAGACCCGGAGTACACGGGCCCCGACCGGATCGAGGAATGGTCCGACCGCCGCATCCTCGTCGTCACGCCGCATCCGGACGACGAGACGTTCACCTCGGGCGGCACGCTCGCACTGCTGGCTGCCCGGGGGAACGACATCCAGATCGTCGTCTACACGACGGACAACGCCGGTTCCCGCGATCCGGAGATGACAAAGGACCGCCTGAAGGCGATCCGCCGGGCCGAAGAGGAAGAAGCCTGCCGTATCCTCGGCATTCCGAAGGAGAACATCCACTGGCTGGGGCACGACGACGGCATGCTCGAGTACGTCGACCGCCGCGAGCTGACGCGCCAGGTAGCCCGCGAGATCCGGCGCTTCAAGCCTCACGCCCTGTTTTCCGTCGACCCGGGATCGCCCTCGGAGCAGTACCACAAGTCGGATCACCGTTCGGGCGCCATCGTCACGGTCGACGCGATCCGGGCGGCACGCTGGCGGCTCTACTTTCCGGAACTCGAGGCGGAGGGCTTCGACGCCTGGAGCGTGCCGCTCGTCTTCTTCTACTACAGCGCGAATCCGAACTACACGGTCGACATCACCGAAGTTGCGGAAAAGAAGGCGCGCGCGTCGGCGGCCCACGTCAGTCAGTTCGGCGCCCTGGTCGACCGCTACGATCCCGGAAAAGTGGACGAGCAGCGAAAGGTGTGGGCGGCCCGTCTGCTGGAACGCGCGGAGCGGGAGAACGGCAGGGTGGTGGAGCGGTTCCGGCGCTCCGAGGCTTACTGAGTGGCGGCCGCGGAACCGGCTTCGAGCCGAAGCCTTCCGGTGGCATCGCCCTCGCCGGCCCTCGCGCTGAGTGTTCTGGACCAGTGTCCGATACGGGCCGGGATGACCGCGGCGGATGCGATCCGGGAGGCGGTCAAGTTGGCTCGGGAGGCGGACCGACTCGGCTACCGCCGTTACTGGCTGGCCGAACACCACAACTCGGAATCCCTCGCCTGTGCCGCTCCCGAGGCACTGATCGGACAGGTCGCCGCCGCGACGAAGCGGATGCGGGTCGGTTCGGGAGGTGTGATGCTGAGTCACTACAGCGCGCTCAAGGTAGCGGAGGTCTTCAGGATGCTGGAGACCCTGTACCCTGGACGAATCGATCTCGGCATCGGTCGGGCGCCGGGTTCGGACCGCCTGACCGCCCGGATTCTCGCGCACGGCCCTGGCCGACTGGGTGTTCAGCACTACCCGGAGCAGGTCGCCCATCTGCTCGGGTACCTGGGCCGCGGCCACGAGGACGAGCGACTGAACGGCGTCCGCGCCATGCCCCAGGGCGACACGCAGCCAGACGTGTGGCTGCTCGGCTCCAGTCTCGGTTCGGCGCGTTTCGCTGCCTGGTTCGGCTGCCCCTACAGCTTCGCCCACTTCATTCAGCCACGCGACGCCGAAGCCGCACTCGATCTCTACCGGAGCGAGTACCGGCCGTCCGAGCGTCATCCGGAACCTCAGGCAAGCGTCGGCGTGAGCGCGATGGTGGCCGAGACGGAGGACGAGGCGCGCCGGCAGTCGCTCAGCCGGTTCCTCTGGTGGATCCGGTTGACCCAGGGGCGTCCGGGGCCCTTCCCGAGCCTGGAGGAGGCTGAAGCCTACGAGTTCACGAAGAGCGACCGGCGCGTGATGGAGAAGATGCGGGCCCGAAGTCTGATCGGATCGCCTGAAGCCGTACGGGAACGGGCTGAGGAGTTGGCCGGGCGACTGGGCGTGGAAGAGCTCGTCGTGCTGACGATCTGTCCCGGTTTCGAGGCCAGGATGCGCTCGTACGAACTGCTGGCGGAGGCGGTTGGTCTGACCGGACTCCCGGTTGACATCGCCGCCCCTCAAGCCTGAGGATGGGTCGCGGCAGCAGAGTGCGCGGCAGAAACCCGACTCCGGAGACAAAGACATGACTCTCGCAGACAGACGGATCGAGGCCGCCCCGGCGGTAGACGAATTGGCGCGCAGCGCGGCTTCGGACCTGTTTCGGGCGGCGAGCGGCCTGGACCACCGGGTCGCCGACCTGTCCCTCGCCGACGCCGGTCGGCGGCAGATCGAACTCGCCGAACACGAGATGCCGGGGCTGATGGAGCTTCGCCGCCGCTATCGCTCGGAACAACCGCTCGCCGGCGCGCGGATTACCGGCAGCCTGCACATGACGGTGCAGACGGCCGTGCTGATCGAGACTCTGGTCGACCTCGGCGCCGAGGTGCGCTGGGCTTCCTGCAACATCTTTTCGACCCAGGACGAGGCGGCCGCGGCGGTAGTGGTCGGCAGGCCCGAGCGGGCCGGTACCGCGGCGGACCCCAAGGGCGTATCCGTCTTTGCCTGGAAGGGCGAGACGCTGCCGGAGTACTGGTGGTGCACGCTGCGTGCACTGGACTGGCCGAACGAGGGTGGCCCGACTCTGATCGTCGACGATGGCGGCGACGCCACGCTGCTCATCCACCGGGGCGTCGAATACGAGCGAAGCGGCGTCGTGCCGGACTTCGATGCCGACACCGAACCGGAGGAATGGGGCGTCATCCTGGAGCTGATCCGTCGCGTCCGAACCTGGGACGAGCAGTACTTCACAAGACTGGCCGAGGGTCTGCGGGGGATCAGCGAAGAGACGACGACCGGAGTCCTCCGCCTGTACGAACTGCAGGACGACGACGCGCTGCTCTGCCCGGCGATCAACGTCAACGACTCGGTGACCAAGTCCAAGTTCGACAACGTCTACGGCTGCCGGCACTCCCTGATCGATGGGATCAACCGGGCGACGGACCTGATGATCGGCGGCAAGTCGGCGGTCGTCTGCGGCTACGGCGAAGTCGGCAAGGGCTGCGCCCAGTCCCTGCGGGGTCAGGGCTGCCGCGTGATCGTCACCGAGATCGACCCGATCTGCGCGCTTCAGGCCGCGATGGAGGGCTACCAGGTGGCGCGCCTCGAAGACGTCGTGGAGACCGCCGACATCTTCGTCACCTGCACCGGCAACAAGTCGGTGATCACGGCGGAACTGATGAGCCGGATGAAGGACAAGGCCGTGGTCGGCAACATCGGCCATTTCGACAACGAAATCGACATTGCCGGACTGAAGCGAATTCCTGGAATCCGCACCCGCAACATCAAGGACCAGGTCGATGAGTGGATCCTCCCGGACGGCCGCAGCCTGTTGATGCTCGCCGAGGGGCGCCTGCTGAACCTCGGTTGCGCCACCGGACACCCCAGTTTCGTCATGTCGACCTCGTTCGCCAATCAGGTACTCGCCCAGATCAATCTGCACCGTGGCGACGAGGACAGGGAGCGGGTCGTGTCGCTGCTGCCGCGGCACCTCGACGAGGAAGTGGCCCGTCTTCATCTCGACCACCTCGGCGTTGGCCTGACCGAGTTGACCGAGGAGCAGGCCGAGTACATCGGGGTAGAGAAGGGCGGCCCCTACAAGCGGCACGACTATCGCTATTGACCGTTCCAGTGCTTGCCGGGTCCGGCCCGGCTTCCCGGCTTGCGTCCACGACAGCGAACGGCGAGCGGGGGCGTCGCGGAGTGCTGCACAAGTCGTTGTTTCTCAGTAAGATACGGGTCTCATGATGAAAATTCGCAGTAGCTCGCCCTGGATTCCTGCGCTTGCTTGCAGCGCCCTCCTGACACTCGCGGCGTTCGGGGCCCAGGCCCAGGAGCGCTACCACCCGGCGATCGATCCGGACCTGTTCCCCGTGCCGGAAAGCCTGGAGCCGGCGGTGGAGTTCTGGAAGAAGATCTTCGTCACCTACACCAGCGACCAGGTCGTTCTCCACGACGAGAGGCACCTGGACGTCATCTACAGCGTGGTCGACATGAGCGACCTGCGCACGCTGGGCTCCTCGGAGTTGCAGATCGACCGGGCTCGGATCAAACGGGTCCGCGCCGAGATGAGCCGCGTCTCCAGGGCTCTGCGGGATCTTGCGGCAGGCCGGCCGGTGATGAACCTGCCTGCGGACCTCCGGTCCATACCCACCCGGATGGAGCACGTGGCGGGTGGCAGGTCCAAGTACCGGCGCGCCGCGGGGATGGTTCGGTCCCAGCGGGGACTGCGAAACCGTTTCGAGGAGGCGATCGAGACTTCCGGCATGTTCATGCCCGGTATCGAAAGAACGCTCTCGGAGTACGGTCTGCCGCTGGAGATCCGCTGCCTGCCGTTCGTGGAATCCATGTTCAACTACCGGGCACGCTCGAAGGTCGGAGCTTCCGGCGCATGGCAGTTCACCGCCTCGACCGGCCGCGCCTTTCTGCAGATGGACGAGGCGGTCGACGCACGCTCGGACGTACTGCTGGCTGCTGCCGGCGCGGCCCGCAAGCTGCGACGGGACTACGAATCTCTCGAAGCCTGGCCGCTGGCCCTGACCGCGTACAACCACGGCGCCGGCGGTATGGCGCGGGCCGTACGCCGTCTAGGCACCAGGGATATCGCCGTCGTGGTGGAGAAGTACAAGTCGCGCACGTTCGGTTTCGCGTCGCGCAACTTCTACGCCGAGTTCATCGCCGCGGTCATCTCGTACGTCGAGCGCGAGAGTCACTTTCCGAACGTCGAACCGTTCCCCGAGATCCGCTTCGATGTCGCCCTTCGGGATCGCTACGTGGCCCTGACCGACCTGGCGACGGCGACCGGCGTGGACATGGATCGGCTGGCGGAACTCAATCCCGCACTGGACCGGACCGTCCTCGCGGGCTCACTTCTCGTGCCGCCGCGCTACCCGCTCCGCGTGCCGCATGGCATGGGCGCGCAGTTCGAGCGGGCGTACGCCGCCCTGCCGCCGGATCGCAAACCGGACCGCCAGGCCGCATTCGGTTACCGGGTACGGCGGGGCGACACCCTGGGCGGTATCGCGCGCCGCTTCGGCTCCAGTGTTGCCGAGCTCCAGCGCGCGAACCGACTGCCGAGGGCGGACCGCATCTACATCGGCCAGCGGCTCCGGATCCCGCAACGCGGAGCGGGCCGCTCCGCGCCGGCCCCGGTCCAGAGAGCCGCGCTCGAGGCGCCCGGAGCGACCGGACCTGCATCCTCCGCCTCCGAGGTGGCGAGCAGCGCCGGCCAGGCGCCCAGGGAGACGGTCCACGTGGTCAGGAGGGGCGAATCACTCCACCGCATCGCCAGCAAGTACGGCACTTCGGTCAAGGTCCTGACGGCGGCGAACAACCTGCGACGGCCCGATCTGATCCATGCGGGACAGCGCCTGGTGATTCCGGTGGACGGCAAGGAAGTCCTGTACCGCGTGCGGCAGGGCGACACGCTGAGTCAGTTGGCACGCACGTTCCGAACCTCCGCCGCCCGGATCCGCCAGGCGAACGGACTGCGCGGCAACCTGATCGTCGTCGGGCAGACGCTCCGCATTCCAGCGGGATGACCTTCCCGCCGGGGCACTCGAAACGTATCGCGCCACTGGCGGTAGTCACCGCATTCGTCCTGGTCGGTTGCGGTGGCGAGGCGCAGCAGACGGCGGACCTCGTTCTGGTGGGGGCGCGGCTGGTCACCCTGAGCGAAGACGCGGAACGGGCTCCGGCCGAAGCGGAAGCGCTGGCCGCGGTGGACGGCCGCGTCGTGTTCGTCGGTTCCGACGAAGAGGTCAGCCGTTGGATCGGCCCTGACACGAAAGTGCTCGACCTGGAGGGGCGTCTGGCCGTTCCGGGTTTCATCGAAGGGCACGGCCACTTCTGGAGCCTCGGCGAGTCGAAGCTCCAGTTGAGCCTCGAGTCCGCGTCATCCTGGGACGAGATCGTCACGCAGGTGGCCGCGGCGGTCGAGGAGACCGAACCGGGAACCTGGATCCTGGGCCGGGGTTGGCATCAGTCGAAGTGGTCGGCGCCGCCCGTTCCGGGCGTGCAGGGACTCCCGGTTCATGCCGACCTGAGCGCGGTGTCGCCTCAACATCCCGTCCTCCTGACGCACGCTAGTGGTCACATGGCCTTCGCCAATGCCCGCGCGATGGCGCTCGCCGGCATCGACGCGGCGACTCCCGACCCGGAGGGGGGCGAGATCGTGCGCGACGCGAATGGGCAACCGACCGGCGCGCTCAGGGAAACGGCGGAGAACCTGGTCGCGGGGCTGCGTAGCGAGACCCTGGAGTGGAACCATGTTCGGCGGGTCGTCGGCATCGCGGCCGAAGAGTCTCTCGCCAAGGGCATCACGAGCTTTCAGGATGCCGGTTCAAGCTTCGAACTGATCGACGCCTATCGACAGATGGCGGACGACGGGGCCCTTCCTCTGCGTCTGTGGGTGATGGTGGGCGAGGGGAACGAATCCCTGGCGGAGTCCCTGAGCCGCTACCGGACGATCGACCGCGGAGACGGCTTTCTCACCGTTCGCGCGATCAAACGTTCGATCGACGGCGCCCTGGGATCCCACGGCGCCTGGCTGCTGGAGCCCTATGAGGACATGCCGCAATCCAGCGGCTTGAACACGACAAGTCTCGAGGTGATGGAGGAGACGGCCCGGCTGGCGCTGGAGCACGACTTCCAACTGTGCGTTCACGCGATCGGCGACCGGGCGAACCGCGAAACGCTCGACCTCTTCGAGCAGGCTCTTGCCGGCGATCGGGACCGCCGCTGGCGCGTCGAACACGCCCAGCACCTGCACCCGGACGACATTCCGCGCTTTGCCGGCCTGGGCGTGATCGCCTCGATGCAGGCGGTCCATTGCACATCGGATGGACCCTGGGTACCGGATCGGCTCGGAGAAGGACGAACGGCGGAGGGCGCCTACGTCTGGCGGAAACTCATCGACTCGGGAGCCGTCGTGACGAACGGCACGGACGCTCCGGTCGAGGATGTCGATCCGATCGCGTCCTTCCATGCCGCGGTTAGCCGGCGACTCGAGAACGGCGAAGTGTTCGGGGCGGATCAGCGAATGACTCGAGAGGAAGCGCTCCGTTCCTACACGATCGACGCCGCCTACTCGGCCTTCGAGGAGAATCAGAAGGGCAGTCTGGAAGTCGGCAAGTTCGCCGACGTAACAGTCCTCTCCCGCGACATCATGACGGTGCGCGAGGAGGAGATTCCCGATACCGAGGTCGTCTATACGATCGTGGGTGGCCGAGTGGCCTATCGCCATCCCTCGGCATCCGCTCCAGGCGACGGGTGAGGCCCCGGAGGGCTGGCTCGGGTGGAGTGAAGCTGTTGGGCGGCCAGTGGCGGGGCCGCCGTCTGGAGACGCCGGCGGGCATTCGCCCCACCCAGGCGCGTGTTCGTGAAGCGCTGTTCTCGCACTGGGGCGATCGGATCGAGCGCTGCCGTTTCCTGGAGCTCTACGCGGGTTCCGGCTCCGTCTCGCTGGAGGCGCTGTCTCGCGGCGCCTGCTCGTCCCTGGCCGTCGACCGGGATCGCCGGGCCCTGGACTGCATGGAGGTGAACCGGGATCGCCTGGGCGCCGGCGGCCTGCGCGTTGCCGCGGCCGAACTTCCGGAGCGCCTGGCCCGGGCTACGGCCGGCGAAGCCGCCTTCGACCTCGCCTTTATCGATCCACCGTACGACGCGGACGGACTCGAGCAACTCCTGGCCGCGGTCGCCGCGTTGATGACGGACGGCGGACAGATCGTCCTGGAGCATTCGAGCCGGCGGCGACCACCCGAGGGTGCGGGTCGGCTGTCGCTGAACGGAACGCGGCGCTACGGCGACAGTGCGCTCGCCTTCTACGAGTGACGCCCGAGCGGTGCGATCCGCGCCGACTGGAAACGGCTCCGCGCGCGGGTCATCGAACGCATCGATCTGAACCCGGATGGTGCGAAAGGGGGGACTCGAACCCCCACGGTATTGCTACCACAAGAACCTGAATCTTGCGCGTCTACCAATTCCGCCACTTTCGCAACGGCCCTGAGCTCCGTCGCTCTCGCGACCGCCAATAGGCCGAGGCGGGATTGTATCCGCATATTCGGCCTGCCGGCGGAGGGGCTGCTAGCTGCTAGGCTCGCTTCATGAGCAGATCACTTCACCGCCGTGCTCCGGCTGGCGGAACTGCGGGCGCGGCGCTCCGATCGCTGCTCGCCATCTCCTGTGTCGCAGGCCTGGCCGCCTGCGGCGAGTCCGGGCCGGACGGAGCGAGCGAAGAGGATCGGCTGGCAATCGAGGCCGTTCTCACGGATTACCTGCCGAAGCTGGGCGCCGCCTACGCGGAGGGAGACTTCGAGGGCCTGGCCTCCGGGGCCGTTCCGAAGGAGGTCGAGACGGTCCGAAGGCGTGTTTACGAGCTGGAGACGGGAGAGAGCCGCACCCTGCGGCCAAGCCTCCAGAGCTTCGAGATCGAGCGGGTCGACGTCTGGCGCTACTCCAACGCGGCAGTCACGACTCTCGAGGTCTGGGACATTCAGTCCCTGGCCAGCGGCACTGAGCAAATACTCTCGTCGGCTACCGATCGTTACCGAGTGCGTTACCAGTTCAAGCGGCGCGACGAGGGCTGGAAGGTGATCGACCGCCGGATCGAGTATCAGTTCGAGTCCTGATTTCGTGCCAGCCGCGGTCGCGATAGTCGGTCGCCCCAACGTCGGCAAGTCGACCCTCTTCAACCGGTTGATCGGTCGCCGGCAGGCGATCGTCCACGGAACGCCAGGCGTGACCCGGGACCGGCTCGTCGGCCGCTTCGACCTGGAGGGGCGTGGCTTCGTCGAGTTGATCGACACCGGGGGACTGGTGCCGGGCGACGACCCCCTGGGATTGAACGCCCAGGTCGAGTTCGCGATCGAAGAGAGTGACGCGTTGTTGCTCGTCGTCGACGGAAGGGAGGGGTTGGCCGCGGGCGACGAGCAGGTCATGGACCGCCTGCGCGGCCATGGCCTGCCGATCGTCGTCGTGGTCAACAAGGCGGACACCAAGGCCGCCCAGGAGGGTTACCAGGAGTTCTACGCTCTGGGCGCCGAGGGACTCGTACTCGTGTCCGCGGAACACGGGGCCGGTCTCGGAGACCTGCACGAAGAGCTGGCCGCCCATCTCCCCCCCGCAGGGCCGGCATTCGAGCCCGAGGCATCCGGTGTCGCGGTCGTCGGTCGGCCGAATGTCGGCAAGTCCTCGGTGATCAACCGACTGCTGGGAAGCGAGCGAACGCTCGTCTCACCCACCGCCGGCACGACAAGGGATCCGATCGACAGCCTCCTGCAGCGCGCGGACGGACCGGACTATCTGCTCGTCGACACGGCCGGCATCCGGCGCCGTTCTCAAGTCCAGGACGCACCGGAAGAACTGGCGGTGATGCTCGCCCAGAGACAGATCGAGCGGGCGGAACTGGTCGTCCTCGTGGTCGACGCGAGCCAGGGGATCACGGCCGGTGATCTGGGCATTGCCGATGCAGCCTGGCAGGCGGGACGCTCGGCCGTCATCGCTTGCAACAAATGGGATCTTCTGGATACGGAGAGTCGGGAACGGCTCGAAGCGGGTTGGGAACGCCTGGCCGAGGTCTTCGCCAGGCCCTCTCGTGTCAACGTCTCCGCCCTGACGGGACGCGGCATGGGCGGCGTCCTCCCCGCTCTCGACCGGGTCCGGGAGCGCCACGGGCTGCGGGTGGGTACGTCCGAACTCAACCGCGTGATTCACCGGATCGTGGCCCGCCACCAGCCGCCCGCGGAGCGGGGCCGACCGTGGAGGTTCTTCTACGCAGCCCAGGTACGGGGAACGCCCCCGACGTTTCTTCTGTTCGCGAACCGGCGCTTGAAGCGAGGACACACATACCGCAAGTACCTCGAGAACCAGCTTCGAAGAGCGTTCGATCTCCCGGGAGTTCCGCTGCGCCTCGTGGTCAGGGAACGACGCGGAGAGACCGAGCCGACGTCCGGCTGAGGTGCGGGCGGAAGCAAAGAAGCCGGTTGTTCAGGGTTTCGTATAGTCTTCATTTCGTTTCCCTGACTTCAGTAGACCGGGTGGCCAACGTACCTGGTTGGGCCCGGAAGCTACCTGCGGACCAGGCGGGAGACCGGTCATTCCCTCCAAGCAGCAGTACAAGATCGCCGACGTATGCAGGGTGCTGGACATCCAGCCCTACGTCCTGCGGTATTGGCAAACGGAGTTTCCGGCCCTGGCCTCGAAGAAGGGAGCGGGCGGCCGTCGGGACTACGACGCCGGGGATCTGGAGACCATTCGCCGGATCAAGGAGCTCCTGTACGACGAGGGTTTCACCATTGCCAGCGCGAAGAAGAAGCTCGTCGCCGAACTCGAGGAAGGCGGTGTCCGCGGGCAGCCACTGGTCGTGACAGAGGAGCCGGCCAGTGAGGTCGAGGGCGAGAACGAGCTGTCCACGGAGAAGGGACTGCCGCCAGAGGCCGACGATTCGGAGACGGAAGCGGTGGGTATGGCGGCGGCGGCGACGGTGGACGCGCTCGATCGTCCGGCCGATGGCGCGGACGCCTCCGGTGTAGGCGAACTGGGGGCCTTGACTCGACGGGTCGAGAGGCTCGAGGGCGGGGTAGCGGCGCTCGTCTCGCAGGCGCGCCAGCTTGCGGCGGAACTCAAGCCGGAGACAGGCGTCGAGGACGACTGACCGGTCGCCACTGCGGTGCGTTGTTGCCAAGCGCGACGATTGCGTAGAGAATGCCGCTCGGTCGGGACGTGGCGCAGTCTGGTAGCGTACCTGAATGGGGTTCAGGGGGTCGCGAGTTCGAATCTCGCCGTCCCGACCATTTGACGATTCCTCTAGCCCTGTAGCAACCGGTCCGCCGCCTGCCCCGAAATGAAGACGGCCTCCGATGCGCCCGGTGTCAGGGTCGGCCTGGTCGCGGCGCGCTTCAACGGCAGCATCGTGGAGCGCCTGCTCGAGGGTGCCCGACGATTCCTGGTGGAACACGGGGTCAGGGAAGGGGATCTCCTGGTTGTCCGGGTTCCCGGAGCCTGGGAGATACCCGCGGCGCTCGACGCGCTGGCCGCCACCGGAAGGGTCGATGCACTGATAGCGCTCGGCGTCGTGATTCGGGGTGAGACCCCGCACTTCGACTACATCTGCAACGAGTGCGCCGCAGGATGCGCCCGAGTCACCGCGCAGACCGCGATCCCCGTGGGCTTCGGGGTTCTCACCTGCAACGACGCCGAGCAGGCCGCTGCGCGTGCCGGAGGAAAGGCGGGGAACAAGGGCGAGGAAGCCGCCGAAGCAGCCCTCGAGATGGCGAATCTGCTGGGATCGCTCCGGTCGTGAGCAGGCCCGGTGAGGCGCCGCCCGGGGAGGCCACGCCGCCGAAGGCTCCCGATCGGCTGCGGCGAGCGGGCGGCAAGCGTCGGCAGGCGAGAGAGATGGCGCTGCAGATGCTCTATCAGCGGGAACTGGGCGACGCGGAACCGGCTCTACTGCTCAGAGCCTTCGACATTCACGGATTCCGTGCCGAGACCGCCGACGCCGGCGCCAGCCAACAGATCTCTGAGTTGGCGCTGGACTACGCCCGCACCCTGGTTGAGGGCAGTCTCGCTCACAGGGAGTCGATCGATCGCATGGTCGCCGACCAGGCGGACAACTGGCGACTGGAGCGGATGCCGGTGGTCGATCGCAACGTCCTGCGACTGGCGGTCTACGAGATGCGCTTCCAGTCCGACGTTCCTGCGGTCGTCGTGATCGATGAAGCGATCGAACTCGCCAAGAAGTTCGGCTCCGAACAGTCCGGCCGTTTCGTGAACGGGATCCTCGACGCCCTGCGCGCCACGCTGAACCTGGATCCGAGTCGCTGACTTTCTCTGTCGAGGGCTCCCGGGCCCCGGAACTCCCGCCTCGGACTGTTACGCTGACAGGCATGCAGGGAGCCCGTTTCAAGCGGCTTGTCGAGGCGGCCACCCTGCTGCCCGTGCTGGTGCTGGTGAGCTGCGGCTACGCGCTCGTCGGCAAGGCGTCCAACATTCCTGACGACGTGCAGCAGGTGTTCCTGGCGCCATTCGAGAATCGGACCTCCCGAGTGGAGGTCGAGCAGTTCCTGACTCAGGCAATCGCGGACGAACTCCTGACCCGGCGGCGGTTCGAGCTCGTTTCCACGGAAGCGGAGTCCGATGCAACGATTCGCGGCGCCGTCACGGCCTTCCGGGTCGCGCCGATCACCTTCACGAACGACGGTCGCGCCCAGGAGTACGAACTGGCGATCGTGGCCGACGTGTCCTTCCGCCGCACGGTCAAGTCACCCGGCGAGGAAGAAGGTGAGGTGATCTGGGCGAACGACCGCTACCAGTTCAAGGAGAGCTACCCGGTCGAAAGCGCCGACGCTGACTTCTTCGACCGCGAGAACATCGCGATCGAAGACAGCGCGGAACGGTTCGCGGACACGATGGTGACCGACCTGCTGGAAGGCTTCTGACGCCGCTCCAGCCGAAAGATCACGTCCTGCGGATCACTCGGCCGCGGCTCCCGACGCGGATGCGGCCTCGGCGCGACGATTCACGAGCCGGGCAAGTCTCGACTTCCGGCGGGCCGCCGCGTTTGCATGGATAGCGCCCTTGCGGGCCGTGACGTCGATCAGGCTCAATGTCCCGGGAAGCAACTCCCGGGCACGCTCGACATCGGTGTCAGCGGCTGTGCGCAGGGCTTTGACCGAAGTACGGAGCTTCGAGAGCGCGGCACGGTTGCGGTCTCTTCGGACTCGTGACTGCCGGATGCGCTTCTCCGCCTGCTTGCTGTTCGCCATATCGCCTTCTCTCACCTTCCGGGTGTACGTCTCATTCGGACCGGGCGGCCGAGCCACCGGCGGCGCAGTTTACTGCTCGGCGCCCAGGTTGTCGAGTTGCTGGAGCGCCAGGATCGCCTCATCGGTATCAGGGTAGCTGCTTCGAACTCGGAGGAACATCTCAATCGCGAGTTCGCGGTCGCCCAACTCGTTCAGAGCGACCCCGACCTTGAGCATGGCGCTCGGGACCTTGTCGCTCTCCGGGTAGTCCTGTCGAACCAGACCGAGTTCCTCGATCGCCGCGCGGTACTGCCCACGGCCGAGGTGGGACTCTCCGAGCCAGTACTGCGCACTGTCCGCGTCGGCGCCGTCCGGAAACGTATCCAGATATTGACGAAAGCCGGTGATCGCGCGCTCGTACCTTCCCTCGGAATAGTCCTGGTAGGCGGCGTTGTAGAGAACCTTGGGGTCGACGGCCTCAACCGCGGGCGCCGCGCGGCTGGTTTCCTGCAACTGATCGAGAGCCGAAAGGTACGCCTCCTGCCGTTCGAGGCGACCCTGGATCAAGGCCACGTCCGTTCCGGTCTGCTCAAGGCGGTCCACCGTCGCGTTGAGAATCTGACGCTGCTCCTGGACGAGGTTTCGTAGCGCCTCGAGGTCAGAGAGGATCTGGCGCAGGTCCTCTTTCAGATCGGCGTTCGCGGTGACTTCGCTGTCGACTTGATTCTCGAGCGCCTGAACCACCGCAGCCAGGTCCTGTCGCGTGGGCGTCTGGGATCGAAGTTCGTCCAGCCGCCGTTCCACTGCGGTGAGACCGGTCTCCAGGTCGGCCAGTTGCGTGGACGAGGAGGCGCAGGCCGCCCCGAGCAAGACGACCACCGACCCGGCGACCAGCAGCAACCGGGTGGGGTAGCAGGAGGTCCGAGATTCCGGCAGCCGCATGCTCAGAACCCGCGGCTATCGGCAATGGGGGTTCGCGGCGTGTGCGAGAGGACCAGCCAGTGCCTGGAGCACGCCGCGCTGAGTCAGCTGAAGTCGGTGACCCGGAAGTAGGCGCGACGGTTCAGTTGCCAACAGTCCTCGTTCGTCTCCTCGCACTGCGGGCGCTCCTCGCCGTAGCTGATCGTCTTGAGACGATCCCCGGAAACGCCCAGGGACAGAAGATAGTCCCGCGCCGCGTTGGACCGGCGGTCGCCAAGTGCGAGGTTGTAGTCGTTCGTGCCCCGCTCGTCGCAGTGGCCCTCGATCGTGATCACGAGGTTCTCGCCGTCCCTGGTCTTGAGGAAGTCCGCGTTCTTGCTGAGCTGGGAACGCGTCATGTCGGTGAGAGTCGCCTGGTCGAACTCGAAGTAGACGTCACCGAGAAGGCCCTTCTCATGGACCTGCCTGTTGGCCTCCATGATGTCCTCGGACCACGGGGACTTGTATTCCGGCTCGACCGGCGGCGCCGGCGGCGGAGGGACCGGTTCCGGCGGTGGGGGCTCCTCGACCGGGGGAGGAGGAGGCGGTGGCGCCGGGGGCTCGGGCTCTGCCTTCTTGCAGGCGCCAACGGCCAGCAGCACAAGAGCCGAGAGGATGAATGCGGGGAACCTTCTGGCCAACATACCGGGACTTCTCCTCGAACCTGAAACCTTGGTTTGTTGAGAGCGGGGAAACAGTACCAAAGCGGCGCGGTTGCGGCAACCTGTCGCTTCGGCCGGAGGAACTTGAAATCAGTCGAAATAGCCCGACCAGGACGGGTGCGAGTTGTTGCCCCGCGAGGTGACCTGACGCGTGTACCTGCCGTCCTGGCTCATGATGTAGATGTGGCGGCGACCTCCAGGGCGCCGAGTGTCGAACGCGATCCACTCGCCGTTGGGGGAGAAGGACGGATTCTCGTGGCTTCCGGGACCGGTGGTCAGGAGCTGATCCTGGCCGGTCACCAGGTCGACGACCGCGATGTCGTGACGGTCGCCGCGGTCGGCGCGGCGGGAGTAGACCAGGCGACTGCCGTCCGGGTGCCAGGATGCACCTTCGTTGTAGCGGCCCTCGAACGTCACCCGTTGCAGGTCGGTGCCATCGACGCCCATCAGGTAGATCTGTGGCGTGCCGGAACGGCTCGAGGTGAACGCGATGCGGGTGCCGTCTGGGGAGCATTCCGGGTTCGTGTCGATGCGACTCGACCGGGTGAGCTGCCGGGGGGAGCCGCCGCTGCGCGACACCGCGAAGACCTCCATGTTGGACGTTCGGCGCGCAAAGAGGAGTGTCTCCCCGTCCGGGCAGAGACTGGGGGAGTACGCGGGCTGCTCTTCGGCGATGATGGCCGTCTTCCTGCCAGTAACGAGGTCGGCCCAGTACACGCCGGGCCGCCCCTCGAAGAAGGACAGGTAGACGAGTCCACTGCCGTCCCGAGTCCAGACCGGCGACAGGCTGGTCGAGATGTGCCCGGTGATCCGGCGCTGCGCGTGACCGTCGTAGTCCATCAGGAAGATCTCCTTGCTTCCCTGGGACTCCCGGTCCGAAACGAACGCGATCGCAGTCATCGCGATGCCGCGGCGGCCGGTGAAGTAGAGAACGACCTCGTCGGACATCGCGTGGGCGAAGCGGCGTGCAAGGTCGATTCCCCCGTTGAACCGCTTCCCCAGAATGAACTGGCCGCTGGCCAGGTCGTACACCCGTCCCTCGAGAATCAACTCATCGCCGTTGAGCTTGAACTCGGTGAGGAGCGCCACCTCGTTGCCGTAGGCGCGGTACTGCTCGAGGTCCTCCGCGCGCTCGCCGGTCAGACGCACCGCCGACAACACCTCCGGACCCTGGACGTCGAAGAGCTGGGTGAACGCCAGATCTTCCCGGAGAGTCTGTTCCACCTCGTTCATCGCATCGAGGAACTCCGGTCCGGCTTCCGGCGGCCGACCGGAGCGCGGTACGGCGAGATTGAGCCGAGTGGCCACGTCGCGGTCGAGCACGACTTCGACGTCGGAGGGCAGTTGCTCGGCGGGAAGCGGTTCATCAGGGTCTTCCTGCGCACCCAAGAGCGGCGCCCCGCAGAGGAGAAGGACCACTACCGCGGCGCGGACGATCCGGGTCGGCGAAAAACAGTGCATCGTCATCTGATCCTCATCGTCACGCCGAGGCTTGGCTTCCTGAAGCTACGCGGCAGCGGCGGCACCGGCGACGCCAGCTCGATCGCGCGCAGACCGGCATTGTCGAACCGTGTGACGCCGGAGGACGCGATCAGTTCGAGTTCGCTCACCGTACCGTCACTCGCGATCCGGAAGCGGACGAGGGCCTCGACGCCCTCGATCGGAGGCCTGGTCCAGCGGGCCCGGATCGCAGCAACCAGGCGCCTGGTGTAGTACGCGTAGGTGAAGTCCTCGCTGTCGTAGCCGACCACCGGCGCCTCCGCGTCGTCGCTGCCGGCCAGCGAATCGTCGATGGTCCGGGCGCGCTGGAAGGGCCGCTCCAACTGCGGCCGCGGTTCCGGCTCAGGTTCCGGTGGGGGAGGAGGTGGCTCCGGCTCGGGTTCGGGCTCCGGCGTCGGGGCCTCTTCCTCGACCAGAACCGGCACATCTTCCGGCGGTGGTTCGGGCTCGGGCTCGGGTTCCGGGGCGGGAGGCGGCGGTTCTTCTTCCGGGGGCGGGGTCACCGGAATCGGCTTCGGCCGGATCGTCGTCATGCGAACGATGTCGACAGTCTGGCGCTCCAGGTAGGTCCGTTCGGCGAACAGGCCGGGCCCGAAGAGAATCCCGCCAAGAATCGCGATGTGAAGGGTCAGGGAGGCCGCGAGGCAGGGCCGGTTCAGGCGGGCCGCCCGGCGCTCCCGGCTCTGGAGAGCCAGTTCGACGGATGGCTTGGAAGTGTCCTGACTCGGCACCTGGCTGGGGCTCCGTGGCAGCGGCCGCTAGGGCCCTTGATCCTCGGGTTGCACGACAAGCGCAACGCGATGGATTCCCCCACGTTCGAGAACGTCGAGGACATGGATGATTCTTCCGTACGGCACTTCCGCATCGCCCTTCACGAAGACGGCTTCGTAGTCACGCAGGTCCAGCAGGGGGAGGAGGCGGTCGACGAGCAGCGGCGTGGCCACCGGCTCGTCCTTGATGTAGACGAGGTCGTTCTGCGCCACGGTCAGGATCATCGGATCCTCATCCCGGACCGCCAGCGTCGACGGCGATTCCATTTCCGGCAGGGTTACTTCCACGCCCTGGTGCAGCATCGGCGTCGCGATCATGAAGATGATCAGCAGCACGAGCATCACGTCGACCAGGGGCGTCACATTGATGTCCGCCAGGACGGCGTCATCGCTGTCGGTGTCCTGGAAGAAGGCCAATTCCGAGTCCCTTATCCGAACTCAACCGAAGTTGCGCCCATCAACCGAAACTGCGCTCGGCCAGATTCAGGAACTCCAGCGTGAAGTCGTCCATTTCCGCGCGGAGCTGCCGGAGTCTGGTGGCGAGGTAGTTGTACCCGACAAGGGCGGGAATCGCCGCGACCAGGCCGGCGGCCGTGTTGACCAGCGCTTCGGCGATGCCCGGCGCCACCGCGGTGATCGTCGCCGTCCCCGAGGTTCCGATGTCGTTGAACGCGATCATGATGCCCCAGACGGTCCCGAACAGTCCGATGAAGGGCGCCGCCGCGGCCGTGGTCGCCAACCAGGACGTGTTGCGGGCGAGGACGCGAAGCTCGACGTTCGCGGCCCTCCGAAGCGTCCGCTCGAGCCCCATCAGCGACTGGAGCCGGAAGCTGTCGTCATCCCCCCGCGGTTCCTGGAGGGCCTTGATCTGGGTGTCGATCTCCAGGTAGCCGGCCTGAAACAGCCCGACCAGCGACGAGGCGCGGTGGTCGGGAGCCGCCTTGCCGATGTCGCTGAAGCGGGCGGCCTTCCGGAACACGTCGAGAAAGCCCAGGTTCTGTCGCGCCGTGCGACGGAAGAGCAGCAGGCGTTGCAGCAGCACGTACCAGGAAGACAATGACATCAGGACCAGAATCCCGAGCACGATCTTCGCCACCGGGCCCGAACGCAGAAAGAAGTGGATCACCGCTGAGTCGCCGGTGGCCACCAACGTCGCGATGGGGATGGAGAACGCAGGCACCGCCGAGAGAAACTATCAGACAGATAGCCAAAGGTCTATGCCTCCGGCTCCGTTGGCGCCCCCGGGAGTGGCGCTATGCTGCCGCGCCAACCAAGGGAGAAGCCCGGCTTGAAGATCGGCGTGTGCATCAAGCAGGTACCGGACAGCGATGCCCACCCGCGGATCGCTGACACCGGCCGCCACATCGACGATCGCGAGGTGAACTGGGTCATCTCGAGCTGCGATCTATGCGCGCTCGAAGAGGCGCTGCTGCTCGTCGAGGCGGCCGAAGAGGCCGGGCTCGGACGCCCTGAACTCATCGCCTTCAGCCTCGGACCCGCACGGGTCGAGGAGGCCTTGCGCAAAGCCCTGGCGCTGGGGGCCGACCGCGCCGTGCACCTTGCGGACGCGGACTTCCAGGGCGGCGACGCGCTGGCGGACGGACGCGCTCTGGCCGCGGCCGTCGACCGCGCGGCGTGTGATCTCGTCCTTGCCGGCGCCCAATCCGACGACCTGGGCCAGGCCGCGACACCAGCTGTGATCGCCGGGCTGCTCGGCCGTCCCTACGCCTGGCTGGTGATGGCCGTCGAACTGGAACGGGCCGGTTCGGTACGTATCGTCCGCGAACTGGAGGGCGGTTTGAACGAGGTTCTCCGTCTTGGACTACCTGCCGTGCTCGCGGTGCAGGCCGGAATCAACAAACCGCGTTTCGCTTCGCTGCGCGGCACCCTTCAGGCCCGGAGAAAGCCGCTGGAGACTGTGGATTGCACGACCCTCGGCGTCGAAGCCGGTCAGGTGGGCGAGGCCGGCGCCGGGATCGAGACGACGGCCCTCCGGGTCCCACCGACCGGCGGGGGCGGCCTGCTGATCGAAGGGGACGCGCCGGAGACAGCGGCGACCAAACTCCTGGCGCACCTGGAGCGGGAGGCTCTGCTATGAGCCGTACGGAACCCGTCGTATGGATCGTCGAGAACGCCGGCCCAGGACCCGGATCGCGCGAAACACGCGCCTGCGCCGGGATTCTCGGCGCCGACGTGCGGCTCGCGCTACTCGACGAGGAACGGCTGGGACCCTATTCGCCTGGCGTCTATGCCGAGGCGCTTGGCGCGCTCATCGTGCGCGAGAACGGCGACGGAGAACCTCCATCGACGGTGGTCCTCTTGCCGCACACCTACCAGGTGGCCGAATTCGCTCCCCAACTCGCCCTGCGACTCGGCGCCGCCTATGTCCCGTCGATCAGCGGGGCGGCGGCGGACGGTCGAGGCGGTCTGTGCTTCGAGCGGTCCATCCTGCAGGCCAAGCTCCAGGCCGAAGTCCGTCCGAGAACCCGCGCCGTCGTCGTTACCGTGCAGAGTGGCGCCTTCAGCGGCGACGAGACACCGGCGCCGCCGGGGCGAGTCGTGGAAGTCTGTCTGCCGGCCGACATGGAAGGACGACCGGAACGGGAGACCCTGGGACGTACGGCGGCTAGCGCCGGCGGCGTCGACCTCCCGGGCGCCGAGCGGATCGTGACCGCGGGGAGGGGAGTGGGCGGAGCGGACGAGGTCTCGGTCGCGGCCGACCTGGCCACGGCTCTCGGCGCCGAGCTCGGCGCGAGCAGGCCGGTCGTGGACAACGGCTGGCTGCCGCGCGCGCACCAGGTCGGATCGAGCGGACATACGGTGGCCCCGGACCTCTACGTGGCGCTCGGAGTGTCGGGCTCGATCCAGCACCTGATGGGCATGAGCGGATCGCGGATCATCGTCGCCGTGAACAAGGACCCGGAGGCCCCGATCTTCAGCGTCGCCCAGTACGGCATCGTCGGCGACCTGCACGAAGTCGCGCCGGCGCTGACCCGCCTGTTGAACGAGCGCGCCGGCCGGTAGCCGCCGGCGGCGGGGGTGGTCGGCGGGCGGTGGGCTCACCCGCCTGCTCCGGTCCGGGCGGCGCGGACTTTCGGTTCATGAGCAGCGGAACTCACCCCGCAGCCGTTGCAGTTCGAACAGGGCAAGGGAAGCAGCGACCGCTGCGTTGAGGGACTCGACAGCGCGAGCGGTCGGAATCCACAGCGCCATGTCCGCGCGGTCGAGAACCGGACGGGAGAGACCCTTACTCTCGTTTCCAACCGCCAGAATGGCATCGGTGGCGATGAGGTCGGCAGGAACTTTCGGGTCAGGAGTCTCGGCCGTGAAGAGGGACGCGACAGGTAGTGAAGCGCCGTCCTCGTTGCCTTGGGCTGCCAGGACAAGCCACGTGGTTCGAGTCTGGACGTGATCGACTCGGACGTCCGTCCAGACCGGGATACGAAGCAGGCTGCCCGCCGAGGCCCGGAGGGCGCGCGGCTGGCTCGGGCGGGCAGTGCCGGCGGCGAGGAGAAGGGATGCGGCCCCCGCGGCCTCGGCGGAGCGAGCCATGGCGCCCAGGTTGCCTGGATCCTGGACACCGTCGACGTAGACGTGGAGGCCGGAAGGCAGAACGAGGGTCTCGCCTTCCGCGGAGTGCCAGCCGGCGGGTGGTTCGACCAGGGCGGCGACGCCCTGGGGGGCGTCGGTGTCGGCCTGCTCGCGGAGCCGGTCGGGGTCGATCAGGGCGGCCGCGGTTCCTGAACGGTCTTCAAGCCGCCGGATCAACTCGGCGTGGGCCGCGCGGAAATCGGGCGTTGCCAGGAGATGGCGAAACGCGAGCCCGGCCTCGGCGCCGGCTTCGACGAGATGCCGGCCCTCGAGCAGGAGCAGGTCAGACTGCTTCCGGGTGTGGGCGTTGCGGAGGCGGCGAATCGCACGTACCTGGGGGTTGTTGCGGCTGCGAATCATCGCCGGGCGATGTTACGCAGTGATCGAAGAAGGCGGTGCGGCGGGCGACATGCCGACGAGTTGGTATGGTTCGCTGCCGATGCGAACGAGTGGGACAGGAATGCGGCGTCTGTTCACGTCCGAGTCGGTGACCGAGGGTCATCCCGACAAGGTCGCCGATCAGATCTCCGACGCCGTTCTCGATGCGGCCCTGCGGCACGACCCGTATGCGCGGGTCGCCTGCGAGACGTTGGTCAACACTGGCCTCGTCCTCATCGCCGGCGAGATCAAGCTGAAGGCCGGGGCCGACATCGACTACCCAGGTCTGGCGCGGCGGACGATTCGGGATATCGGCTACACCGACAAGAGTCACGGCTTCGCCGCCGACGACTGCGCCGTCCTCTGTGCGATGGACCCGCAGTCCGAAGACATCGCTCTCGGCGTCAACACCGGCGGCGCCGGCGATCAAGGGTTGATGTTCGGCTACGCGTGCCGCGAAACCGACGAACTCATGCCGCTGCCGATCGAGTTGGCGCATCGCCTGACGCGGCGTCTCGCGGAGCTGCGGCGCTCCGGCGAATGCGACTGGTTGAGACCCGATGGCAAGTCCCAGGTAACTGTGGAGTACGACCAGCACGGAAAGGCCGTGCGCGCCCACACCGTCGTCGTATCGACCCAGCATGCCCGGGAAGTGGGGCAGGACGAGATCAGGCGCATCGTCCAGGAGAAGATCGTGCGGCCGTCGGTTCCGGCCCAGCTCCTGGACAGCGACACGATCCTGCACGTGAATCCGACAGGTCAGTTCGTGGTCGGCGGTCCCCAGGGCGATTGCGGACTGACCGGCCGCAAGATCATCGTCGACACCTACGGCGGCGTCGGACACCACGGCGGCGGCGCTTTCTCGGGCAAGGACCCGACCAAGGTGGACCGCTCCGCGAGCTACATGGCGCGCTACGTGGCGAAGAACCTGGTAGCCGCCGGCATGGCGGAGCGCCTCGAGGTTCAGTTGGCTTACGCGATCGGTGTCGCTGAACCCGTTTCGGTGCACGTCGATTCGTTCGGTACCGCAAAGGACGGCATTTCAGACCGCTTCCTCAAGGAACTCGTGCGCAGCGAGTTCCCGCTCGAGCCTCAGGCCATCATCGAAGCGCTCGACCTGCGCCAGCCGCGTTACCTCGAGACGGCCGCCTATGGCCACTTCGGTCGGGCCGAGTTTCCCTGGGAAAGCACCGACCGCGCGGCGACCCTGCGCCGGGCAGTGGCCTAAGCCCGCTGCCGCCAGCGGCGCAGCCGCCGCGCACTCCCTCGCGCCTACTCCCGGCGCTGACGCCTCTCAAGTCCTCACTCCCAGGAACAGGTAGAGCGCGAGGGTGCCGAACAGCGCGTTCGGGCTCCAGGCCGCAATCAGGGGCGGCAGCGCCTCCGACTGGCCGAGCGTCACGAAGACGCTGATCACGGTGTAGTAGACGATCCCGAGCATGATCGAGATGCCAATGCCGTAGAGCGCCCCCTGGCGGCCGAGGCGGAACGCGAAGGGCAAAGCGACCAGGCCCATGACGAAGCACACGACCGGCAGTGCGGTCTTGTTGTGGAGCTGCATCTGGAGTTCGGGTACCGCGTTGCCAGCTGCCGTCAGATCGCTGACGTACCGCCTGAGTTCGCCGCGGTTCATCTGATCGGCGTACTTGACCTCCGTGGCGAAGAACTCGGGTCCCTCCGGAAGATCGACCGGTTGAGGTCCGGCGAATCGGTTGCTGCTGGTGATCGTCAGGCCGTCGAACTCGCGCACCCAGGCGTCGACCAGCTGCCAACCGCCGGTTTCCGCTTCGCTGCCCGGCACGAACCGCGCAGCGGCAGCGTACAGGCGCCCGATCAATCGGTGCTCGCGGTCGAACCGGAACGCTTGCAGGCGCTGCAGGGTCTGGCGGTCGGCATCGTAGTGGCGATAGTTGTAGATGTAGCCGGAACCGGCGCCGTCCTGGGCATATCGCCACTGACGATCCATGCCCTGGTAGCTCCTGACCGGTCCCGAATTGCCTCGGATCCGGTCCTTCAACTCGGCGATCTTGGCGTTGGAAGCCGGCAGCACCGAGTTCTCGAGAGCCGCGCTGAGCAGGGCGATTGCCGCGGCCGCGACGAGGGCCGGTATCGCCAGCCGGAACAGACTGAAGCCCAGGGCCTTCGCGGCGACGACCTCGTTGCGCTGCGAGAGCAACCCGAACGTGACCAACGTCGTCACCAGGACGAGGACCGGCGCAACGTCATAGAAGATCTGGAGCGAAAGATAGGGGTAGTAGGCCGCGAACACGCTCGATGGGACATCGTTGTCGAACATCTCGTCGACGAACTGCGTGAAGTCGGTGACGATGTAGATTGCCAAAGCCGCCGCTACCGTGACCGCGAAGACACGAGCGAAGACACCGAAGACGTAGCGGTCCATAACCCCGGGAAACCGGAGGCCGAACGGTTCGACCCGCAACCTCAGGCGAGGCCGGGTGGGGGAGCCCCCCAGCGACAGCGACTGGGGCTGGGCGCGCGCCAGGCGATCCTCGAGCGCCCGCTTGCGGCGACCCCTGACCTGCCTCCGTCTGCCGAGACGGAGGATTCGTCGCCAGATGTGCACCCTCAGGTAACGGTCGACCGCGCTGATCATCAGCGTCTTGTCGCGGTTCCGGCGCCAAAGAAGGAACGTGCCAAGCACCAGGAGGAGCATGTTCGGCGCCCACATCGCCAACCAGGGCGGCACCTGCCCGTTGACGGCGGCTTCCTCGCCGTTGCCCAGCATGACGTAGTAGAACAGGAACATCGTCACCGAGATGAGGAATCCCGAGGACCGCCCGGTTAGGCGGTTCCGGAAGCCGAGAGGAATCCCGTACAGGCCGAACACGAGACAGGCCCCGGGGATCGCGAACTTCTTCTGGATCTCCACCCGGGCCTTGGTCCGCTTCTCGGCAAACACGCCGGGCTCCTCCGCGGTCTGGACCAGCTCCGAGAGCGTCATCGAGCGCACGTCCTTGGCAAGGACCAACCCCTCGCTGTGCCGGAACTGGCTGTCCTCGATCACGATGTTCGCGTCTCGGAGGCGCTGCAGCCGGTACGTACTCGGATCGTTCGTGTCGACCTCATGCACGTCGGCAAGACCGAACGTGAGGACGGGGGACCGGCCGTCTCCCGGCGTCACGTTGATCCCACCTGTCTCGCCGACGATGACCTGCTGCTCGGGACCTGGAACCGCGTCGGCCAGGAACACGCCGCGCCAGCCGTCCTCGTTCTCGGGCGACTCGAAGACGTAGAGGACGCGTCCCTGGAGCCCGTCGTAGAACACCCTCGGTTTGACCTGCTGATTCACGCTCCGTTGCAGGATCGCCAACTGGAGTTCGGAGGTCGCCTTGTTGCCCGCCGGCAGCGTGACAGTCATCAGGTAGGTCGTCACGGCCGCCAGAAGCAGACTCATGATCAGGATCGGCCGGTAGATCGAGAACAGGCTGATGCCCGAGGCCCGCAGCGCCACGAGTTCGCTGTCGGCGGCCATTCGGCCGATCGCCAGCAGAATGGCGAACAGGAACGCCATCGGGATCGTCAGGACGATGATCTGCGGCAGGCTGTAGGCGAGAAGCCGAAGGACGATCTGAACCTCGACGTCCCGCTCGATGATCAGCTCGGCGAGCTGAAACAGTTCCTGCAGGAGAGCGAGGAAGGTGAAGACGAGGAGGCCCAGTCCGAGAGGGCCGATCGTTTCGCGAAGGATGTAGCGATCGAGGAGGCGGAACATCGGCATTCCGGGCCTAAGGGGCCATTCCGGGTCCAAGGAGACTCGTGGCCCGAACCCCAACTTTGCCACGGACCGCGCCCGGTTGCCGTCCTGGGGGAGTTGACATAATGGACATTATCAGACCTGCGACACGACGAATTCGCCACGCGAGTCGCCTCTGGGAGCCCTTCCGGCCAGTCGCGTCCGGGCCCGGACGGCGAAGCCGGCCGAGACCCCCGCTAGAACGACGTGGTCGTTTCCCGTTCCCGCCGCAGCGCCGCGAGAAGCTCCTCGAGGGCCCGGATCAGGTCCTCTTCCTCGACGACCCTCTGGCGGAAGCTCAACGAGACGCTGTAGCGCTCATCCGGCGCCTGAAAGCGGAACACATGCGGCTTCGGTCCGGCCTCGCCTCCTTCGGCCGGCTCTTCGACCTTCCCGGGTTCCTCGTCCTGTCGCGCGTCCGAACGGCGCGCTCTCACCTCATCGCGCACATCGGCACGCTTGAGATCGTGCTCGGCGATGCGTTCCAGCATCTCGATCATCTCGCGCTCCGAGGCCAGCTTCAGTACCTCCAGGAGAATCGACTTCCTCGCCGAAATGCCGAGCGCTATCGCCCGGTCGCGTACGCCCCGAGGCAGGCGGAGCAACGCGAGCGACTCCGTCACACTGACCCGGGAGCGGCCAAGCGCGGCAGCCACCTGCTCGTGCGTGTAGCCGTGCTGCTCAACCAGCGCGCTCAGGCCGTCGGCTTCCTCGAACGGAGTCAGGTCGACCCGCTGGAGGTTCTCGACAAGTGCGATCTCGAGCGCCTCGCTGCGGGAAACATCCATCTCGATCACCGGAATCTCGCTGACCCCGGCCCGCTGGGCAGCGCGAAAACGGCGCTCGCCGGAAATGATCCGGTAGCGCCTCTTGCCCCCGTCGTGGGGGTACGCGGGGGGAAGCGGCCGGGCCAGGATCGGCTCCAGAACGCCCTTCGTGCGGATGGAGGCAGTCAGCTCTTCCAGGCCTTCGAGCTGCTGCCTGGGCTGATCGGGGTCCGGCTCGATCCGGGAAAGAGGGACCATTCGGATGTCCATCAAACGCGCCCGGTTACATCTCGTACTTGCCGAGTGCCTTCGGATCGAGCTCCTCGAGCCACTCCTTCATCTTCTCTTCGTCCATGCCGGCTGTCGGCGCCTCGGTGCCCTCCTCTTTCGCCGTCTGCTTGACCCGGGCCAGATCCGCAACCGACTGGCGCACGAAGAGCGGCGCCCCGGCACGCAGTGCAAGCGCGATGGCATCGCTCGGCCGGGCGTCGAGAAGACGGTGCTCGCCGCTTCGCTCGACGAGTTCGACCACCGCCAGGAAGGTGTTGCCCTCGATCGCCCGCACGACGACCTCGATCACCTCGGCCCCGACAAGGTCGAGCGCGTTCTTCAGCAGATCATGGGTCATCGGCCGGCCCGGATCCTTGCCCTCGATCGCGAGTTGGATCGCTCCCGCCTCGAAGATGCCAATCCAGATCGGCACGACGGAACTCTCGCTGGCGTTCTTCTCGTGCAGGCGCAGGATGACGATCGGCTGGTTGGAGTTCGGCTCCATCATGAGGCCGTGGACCTCAGCCGGGATCTTCCGATCGACCGCGTCCTCCCGGGCCGCCGCGCCGCTGCCTCCTTCGTCAGTCGCCATCCCCGACCATCCTACGCCAGCGGCCTAGCAGCGGCCAGCGATCATCTCGCCCAGCAGAGAATGGTCGTAGGCCTCCAGAGTCCGGATGCGGGTCAGCGTCCCGACCCTGACCGGCTCGTCGCCCACCGGAAAGTGGACGATCCGATGACAGTCCGTTCGGCCGGCCTGATGGCCCGGCCGCCTGCTCCAGCCGGTCACCAGGAGATCGAACTTCCTCCCCACCAGCTCCTCGTTCAGCTCGCGCTGGATGACCGACTGGACCGCGAAGACGCGCTGGAGCCGCTCGTCGGCCACTTCCCTGGGGACCTCGTCCGCGCTGGGCAGCCGGATCGCGGCCGTATTCGGTCTGGGGCTGTACTTGAACGCGAAAACGGATGCGAAACGGACCTCCTCGACCAGGTCCAGGGTGGCCTGAAAGTCCCCATCGGTTTCGCCCGGAAAACCGACGATCAGATCGGTCGACAGGGCGAGGCCTTCGCGAGCGGCACGTAGGCGGCCCACCAGCCCCCGGTAATCCTCCACCGTGTAGCCACGTCCCATGCGCCGCAGCACCCGGTTCGAGCCCGACTGAACCGGCAGGTGGAGATAGGGCGAGATGTTGTCGTGACGAGCAACGGCCGCGATCATCGCGTCGGTGAAATCGCGCGGATAGGAGGTCACGAAACGCAGCCGCTTCACGCCTGGCACGACGGCCGCGGCGTTCAGCAGATCGGCGAAGTCCAGATCCTGGCCGCTTCCGAGCGGCGGCGGCGGCTCGCACCAGTGGTTCACGGTCTGTCCAAGCAGTTCCACCTCGAGGAAGCCGTACTCGACCAGGTGCTCGATCTCGCTCAGGATCTGCGCCATCGGCCGGCACCGCTCCGGCCCCCGGGTGTTCGGCACAACGCAGAACGTGCAGCGTTTGTTGCAGCCCTCGATGATCGTCACCATCCCCTTGTGAGCGCTGTCCCGACTGATCGCCTCGAAGTCGTAGGGCCGGTCCTCGGGAAACCCGACCGCCAGGACCCGCTCGCCACGCCGGCTGCGTCTGAGAACCGACTCGAGTTCGCCGACCCGACCGGTGCCGACCACGAAATCGATGTCCGGGTTGCGGCGCAGGGCCTCTTCGCCCTCCTGCTGCGCGACGCAGCCGCAGAAACCGATCCGGAGGTTCGCCCGCTGGCGCTTCAGCAACCGGTACTCGCCCAGCCGGGAATAGGACTTCTGGGCCGCCTTCTCCCGCACCGAGCACGAGTTCAGGAGGATCAGATCGGCCTGCTGCAACTCACGGGTCGGCACGAGGCCCTGTTGCATCAACTGGCCCGCCATGCGCTGGCTGTCCAGCTCGTTCATCTGGCAGCCCCAGGTCTCGATGTAGAACCGCTCCACGGCGCGGAGACTACTACCCCGTAGGCACCCGCGTCCGCGTGTGCACGGCGGTTGCCCCGAACGCCGCGAGCAGCGCCCCGACCTCCTCCGCCGTCGACGCCGCGACACACCTGCGAGCAAGCTCCTCGGCGTCGCAGACATCGAGCGAACGCACGACATCCTTGACCCTTGGAATGCCCCGGGGACTCATCGAGAGCTGACGCAGACCAAGCCCCAGCATGAGCGGAACGCACTCGGGGCTTGCCGCCATCTCGCCACACAGGGCGACCGGAACCCGCTGCCTCCGGCCCGCCTCAACCACGAGTTGAATCATGGTCAGCACGGCCGGATGCAGTGGCTGATAAAGGTCGACGACATACTCGTTCGTCCGATCGACCGCCAGTGTGTACTGGATCAGGTCGTTCGTGCCGATCGAGAGGAAGTCGACTTCGGCCGCGAGCTGGCGGGCGATCATCACCGCCGCCGGTACTTCCACCATCGCGCCCAGCTCCACGTCCCGCCGGTGCTCGGCTCCTTCGGCCTCGAGTTCGGCGCACACCTCATCGCAAAGCACTCGCAGTGCCCGGATCTCCTCGACCGCCGTGACCATCGGAGCCATGATGCGGAGGTTGCCGAAGGGCGCGGCGCGGAAAAGCGCACGCAACTGGACGCGGAACACGTCTTCCCGGGCCATCGTGAGCCGAATGCCGCGCTGACCGAGCACCGGATTCTCCTCGTCCTGCGGCACGAGGCCACTTGCCACCTTGCCGCCGCCCAGATCCAGGGTCCGCACGACGACGGGCTGCGGCGAGAGGGTCTCCAGGAGCTCCCGAAGCACTGCCACGTGCTCTTCTTCGGAAGGCAGCTCGGGGCTCTTCTCCAGGTAAAGAAACTCGCTTCGGTAGAGCCCGATGCCGGCGGCGCCGAATCGCCGTACGTCGTCGAGTTCGTCAGGCAGTTCGACGTTGGCCAGCAGTTCGATCTCCGCCCCGTCGACGGTTCGAGCCGGCAGATCCCTGGCAGCGGTCGACAACGCCTCCTCATTGCGCCGCCGCCGGCGCCGGAGCCTGCGGTACTCGTCCAGCGTTTCCGGTGTCGGATGGAGAGTGAGGCGCCCTTCCTCCCCGTCCACGATCACGGGGTCCTCGTCGGCGACCCGGTTCGTGATCTCCACGATGCCGGTGACCAGCGGGACGTCCAGCGCGCGGGCGACGATGGCCGTGTGCGAGTTGGCCCCACCGACCTCGATCGCGAAGCCCACCGCCCCGCGGCGTCCCAGGCGCAAGACTTCGTCCGGCGTCAGCTCATGACTGACGACCACCACGTTGCGGTCGAAGTCCTCGCCTACACCCGGCGAAGACCTCTTCCCCGACAGAGCCCGGAGCAGATAGCGGGTGACGTCGCGAAGGTCCTCGCCCCGCTCCCGCAGGTGCTGACTCTTCACCTGGGCGAATTTCTCGCCAAGGTCGTCGGCCACCGCCTGCACCGCCCATTCCGCATTGACCCGATCGTTGCGGATCATCCGATCGATCCGGCTGGCGAACGACGAGTCCCGCAGAATGACCGAGTGGGCATGGAAGATGGACGCCAGATCGCTGCCAAAGGTCTCGGCGATACGGCTTTCGGTGGCCTCGAGTTCCGCCTCCACGGATCGTACGGCAGCGCCGAAGCGTGCGACTTCCCGGTCCAGGCCGCTGCTCCGGATCGGCACCCGCAGCACTTCGACGCCGTGTCCGCGGAGGCAGACCGCGGGACCGATCGCGACTCCCGGCGCCGCGGCAGCCCCCTGAAGGTCCTCCTGCGGTTTCAGGTCCTTCACCCGGTTCACGCGTCCTCCCCGAAGCGGGTCTCGACCAGCTCGCATATCGCGGTGATCGCGGCATGCTCGTCCGCACCGAAGCAGCGGACGGTCAGCCTGGAGCCTTGTCCGGCTCCCAGGAGCAGGACACCGAGGATGCTCCGCGCCCTGGCTTCACGGGATCCAACGCGCAACACGACGTCGGACCGGAACTGCTTCGCCGTCTGCACCAGCCTGGCCGCGGCACGCGCGTGAAGGCCCAGTTCGTTGACCACCTCGACCACCCGTTCCATCACTCGGGGTCCGGCGAACTGCCACTCGCGGCGAGCTGAATGCTCCTGCGCCCGTTGCTCCAGATCCAGTCCGCCAGATCCGGCAGATCGAGCTCCGGCGCTTCACAGCAGAGACTCAGCACCATCGGCAGGTTGACCCCCGTCACGACCGCGGCGTTCGCCGCTCCGGAGGCCCGCAGCGCACTGTTGCAGGGCGTGTCACCGAACATTTCGGTCAGGATCAGCACCCCTTCTCCATGCTCCTCCTCGAGCCGCCGCACTCTGGCCTCGATGAGGTCCGCCGCCTCGCCGGCGTCGGCCCGCCAGTCGACGCAGAGTGCGTGGATCGGCACGGGACAGGTCTCGTGGTCCTGGCCGGAAATGGCGTGCGCGGACTCGAGCAGGCGCTGGGCGAGTTCGCCATGCGAAACGATGAGCACGGGAATCGTCATCAGTTGCTCGCCGCCCTTGACCGGTGACGCTCCACATCCCGGTGCTGCAACTGGATCTGCCAGGCGCCGGCCACCAGCCGGTCCGCCAGTGCTTCCGAGACCGCGACCGACCGATGCCTCCCTCCCGTGCAGCCGATCCCGACGGTCAGATAGCTGCGGTTCTCGTCCCTGAATCTCGGCAGCAGGTAGGCCAGAAGACTCTCCAGCCGACCGACCAGTTCGGCGAACGCTTCGTGGCCATGCAGGAAGCTCTGGACCGCCGGGTCCGTGCCCGGCTTCTCCCGCAGTTCGGCGACGAAGTACGGGTTCGGCAGGAACCGGACATCGAACATCAGGTCGGCGCCCGCCGGGACACCGAACTTGAACCCGAAGCTGACGATGTTGACGGTCAGGCCGCCGGCGTCGCTCGATCCGAACTCGTCGTAGATGGCTGCGCGAAGCTCATGAATCGTCGAGTCCGTCGTGTCGAACACTCGCGCGGCGCGTCCCCGAAGCTCGAGGAGCATCTTCCGCTCCCGCCGGATGCCGTCGATCACGCGCTCCCCCTCGCCCGTCAGGGGATGTCGGCGCCGGGTCTCGGAGTACCGCCGGACCAGCACGTCGTCGGAGCTGTCGAGAAAGATCAGCACCGGCTCGACCAGCCCGGGATCCGCTTCATCGAGAAGGCGCGGCAGTTCTTCCGCCAGTCCGGGAGTGCGCAGGTCCGTGACCAGGACGATTGCCTCGAGCCCCGGTGCGGCCGCGGCCGGCTCACGGACGAGGTGCCTCAGGAGTGGCAGCGGCAGGTTGTCGATGCAGTGGTGGCCGAGATCCTCGAAGCACCGGGCAACCGTGCTCTTCCCCGAGCCCGACAGGCCCGTGATCACGAACAGGCGGACCGGCGATTCAGACACGCCCGTTGGCGCACAGCAGCTCGTAGATCTCCTGCGCCTTGGAGACGCGGCGAAGGCGCTCACGGCCGCCACTGCTCACCCACTCGGAGATCGCGGCCAGGGCCTTGAGGTGTCGGCCGGCGCTTTCCCGTGGCGAAAGCAGGACGAAGAAGAAGCGGACCGGCACGCCGTCATCGGCGCCGTAGTCGACACCGCGCTTCGACACCGCCACTGCGAGCACGATGTCCCGCAAACCACGGATCCGGCCGTGCGGAATGGCCATGCCTCCGCCCACGGCCGTCGAGCCCAACTCCTCCCGCTCCTGCAGGGCGGACAGGACCGCATCGGGATCCGCGAGGCCGAGGACGCGGCAGATCCGCTCGGTCAGTGTTCGCAGTGCGCCGTCGCGGCTCTTCGCCTCGACGTCGGAGAAGATCAATTGCGGTTTCGCCAGACTTGCCAGATCCATCTTGGTTCGGCGGTGCCCCCGTTGTAGCTCTGTCTCAGAAGATCCGTCTGCGATCGGTTGAGGACGGAATACCGAGCTCATCCCGGTACTTGGCCACAGTTCGCCTGGCGATGTTAATGCCCTCCTGTTGCAACTCACGCGTCAATGCCGAATCCGATAGCGGCCTGCGGCTGTCCTCCTCGCCGATCAGGTCGCTCAGCATCCGTTTCACCGTCAACGAGGAAATCTCTCCTCCCTGGTAGCGGTCGATGCCGCTGTGGAAGAAGAACTTCATCGGCAACAGGCCGCGGGGCGTGTGGATGTACTTGTTGGACACCACGCGGCTTACGGTTGATTCATGCATACCGATGTCGTCGGCCACGTCCCGCAGCACCATGGGGCGCAGCTCATCGAGACCATGGTCGAAGAACCTCCGCTGCTGCCGCAGAATGGACTCCGCGACCTTGTAGATCGTTCGCTGGCGCTGGTCCAGGCTCTTGATGAGCCACATCGCGGAGCGCATCTTGTCCTTGAGGAAATCCCGCGCCTCCGTCTGGTTGCCGTCGCGCTGCATTGTCCGGAGCATCGAGCGGTAGGCCCGACTGATCCGCAACTTGGGCAGGCCGTCGTCGTTCAACTGAATCGCCCACTCGCCGCCGGTCTTGACCGCGACCACGTCGGGCTCGACGTACTCGACGCGCTCGTTCGAGAACTGCCGACCAGGCCTCGTTTCCAACGCCTTGATCTCCTCGACCGGCGCCTCGAGCCGGGCCAACGGCGTGCGCAGCCGTCGCGCTATGAGCCGGAACTGCCGTCGAGTGAACGGCCCCCAGCATTCGCCGACGATGCGGTAGGCCAGGGAGTCCGTTTCGCCCTTTGCCTCGAGTTGCGCCAGCAGGCATTCCCGCAGCGAGTGCCAGGCCACGCCGGACGGATCGAAACTCCGCACCAGCTCCAGCGCCCGCTCCACCAGCTCCAGGGGGTATCCCGGCACCGCGACTGGATCGGGCGCCAACTCCGCTGCCTGGTGTTCCGAAACTGACGGAGCGCCGCCATTTTGCTCCTGGCCCGTGGCCAGCGCCTCGTTCATTTCCCGGACCCTTGCGACTTCCGAGCGGTACCGCTCGGCCTCCGCTTCCCCGGCGCCGAGAAGTCGAATCTCCTCAACCGAGGCCTGCAGAAAACCATCCGCATCGACGTTGCCGATGATCAGTTCCGCGACCTTTCTGAGCAGTGGCGAGGCGTCGGACATGCGCAACTGCCAGAGCAGGTGGTCGTAGAGATCCGGCTCGCGGCTGAAGTTGTTCTCGATCGGCGAGGTTTCCCTGCTCTCGAAGGTGTTCGCGACCGTCGAGTCCGGCCCGAGGTAGTCGTTGAAGTACGCGTCGAGGTCGATGTCTCCCATCGAGGGGTCGTCCTCATCGCCAGGCTCGGGAGTGTCGCTCCCCTCCCCGTCCTCGGCGCCGTTTGCGCTCGCAGCCTCCTCTCCCGGAGCGTCCGCAACCTCGGCCTTCGTCTCGCCGCCAGCGTCGGAGGGATCTGCCTCTTCCGGATCCTCTTCCTCGCTGCCATCCTCAAGTACCGGGTTCTCGACCATCTCCTGGTTGAGCACGCCCTCCAGCTCGAGGCGGGTCATCTGCAGCAGCTTGATCGCCTGCTGCAGGGCCGGCGTCATGACCAGCCGCTGGGCCAGTTTGAGGGAGAGCCTCTGTTGGAGCACCATGATCGCGTTCGAACGGCAGCGGTTCCCGGGGCCGGGCCGGTCCAGCTCAAAGCGTCGGCAGCCCGCCACCGTCCGGCGCCGCCTCAACGCGTTCCAGCAAGACCAATGCCAAGATGACGGTATCACCTTGCGCCGTCGCTGCGGCGCGGGATCCTAGAGCGTGAACTCGGCGCCGAGGTAGATCTTTCTCACCGTCGGATCGGACGACAGTTCCGTCGGTGTGCCCGTACGAAGAATCCTGCCGTCGTTGATGATGTAGGCCCGGTCGGTGATCTTCAGCGTCTCCCGCACGTTGTGATCCGTGATCAGGACGCCGATACCCATGTCCCGGAGCTGCCGAATGATCGCCTGGATGTCGAGGACGGCGATCGGATCGATGCCGGCAAACGGTTCGTCGAGAAGGATGAAGCTGGGGCTGATCGCAAGCGCGCGGGCAATCTCGAGCCGCCGGCGCTCGCCGCCCGAAAGCTGGTTCCCCCTCGAGCGCCGGACCGCGACGAGGTCGAAATCTCCGATCAACTGGTTGATCCGGCGGCGCTGCTCGGCACGGCCCAGGCCGAGCGTCTCAAACACCGCACGGAGGTTGCCTTCGACGGAAAGCCGCCTGAACACCGAAGGCTCCTGTGGCAGATAGCTGATGCCCTGCTGCGCACGAAGGTACATGGGAAGGTCGGTGATGTCGACGTCGTCGAGGAAGACGCGGCCGCCATCGGGCCGGGTCAGGCCCACGACCATGTAGAACGTGGTCGTCTTGCCGGCGCCATTCGGTCCGAGCAAACCGACGACTTCCCCCTGGCCGACCTCGATCGACACGTCCTGGACGACTGGTCGGCCCCGATAGACCTTCCGCACATCCCGGGTGCGGATGCGGTGGCCTGAAGCCGGACGGTCGGTCACGGGTAGCCGGCTCCGGCAGCCGTGCCGCCGGACGGCCCCATCGCGTAACGGCCCTCGTCGAGCCAGTAGATCAGGCGCGACCCGCTCAGGAGATCGCCTCCCTTGTCGATGACGACGCCGCCGGAGAGCCGAATCACGCGTTCCGCCACGAGATAGACGACTCGATCGGCCTGGGCCGAAACCGACTGTGCGAGATCCTCGAGCCGCGCGTTCCCCAGGCAGTACAGCGCCCGCGTCTGGACGTTCTCCGCATCGTCGCTCGCAGCCGCGGCTTCGACGGTCAGTTCGTCGCAGTTCAGCCGCTGGTCCCCAAGGGAGGCCGAGGTCCCGCCGCTGTAGCGCAACTCGCCCTCGTCCTCGGAGAAGCTCATTCGCTCGGAGACCACGAGCCATTCCTCATCAGTTGTTTCGACCTCCAACTCTCCGGCGGCCGCCGGCGCGAGCCCCGGCGCCACGCGCCAGGTCGTGCGCACATCGCCCGTCGCCAGGAGGCGCTTGCGGTCCCCGCTGACCTGCAGTTGCGCGGCCGCGAGATGGTACTCCCCGAGGACCGCCTCGACACTCCCCCGGAAACGGCTGCCCTCCTGTTCGCAGAGTGCGGCCTCCTCCGATCGGATCGTCGATGGGCCACTGGTCGAGTCCGCGCCCGCGAGCGGCAGAGAGCTCCTCTCGCCATCGGCGGCTCCCTGAAACGTGATCCGTACGCCACCGCTCGCTTCCGAGCAGGCAGCAGTCTGATCGAACACCGTGCGCGGGGCTTCGAGTTCGCCTTCAGCGACGGTGAGCTTCGCCGGCTCTCCGAGAAACTCGACCCGTCCGGTCACGGGATCGATCGTTGCGCGGTCCGCGAGCGCACGGACCGGATCGCGGCTCCGATCCGTGAGGTCCACGTTGCCTGCCAGGACCAGTTCCGCCAGAGCGCCGTCGCCGTCGAAGCGGCCATTCGCGACCCTGCTCGAAGCAGTTCGCAGGGGCTGTTTTCGCTGGGGGACCTGCTCGTCGAGCACGACCCTTCCTCGCGCCTCGAACTCGGACGGCACTCCATCGACAAAGCCGAAGGCGAGTACCTCCGCCCGAACCCGCCGCCGGCCTCCATCTCCATAGTCGATGCGCAGCACGCCCGGACCGCCCCGGTTCGGGCCACTCAGCAGCAACCGACTCGGAAGCTGGTTGGCGTCGAATCCGACATCCAGCGCACCGCCGAGCAGGACCATCGTCGAGCTCTCGGCATCCCCATCGGCATCCCCCGCCGGAAGCCCGCCACTCGCGAGAGGCGCAAGCAGCACGATCTCCCCGCGGGCCTCGAGTGTCTTCAGCGCATCGCCGGCGTCTCCTGCCAGAGCGAGCGTCAGTGAACCGGCGGTGAGGTTCAGCTCGCCGAACCGCGTCGTGGTTCCACCCCGGCCGGTCAGAGTTCCCTCGTTCCAGAAGTACTCCAGCGTTTCGGCGGCCAGGAAGAGAGGCTCGGGCGACTGCCCGAACTCCATCTCGGCACCGCCGGTAGCCCTCATCCGCCCCTCACGCCATCGATACTCCAGCGTCTCGGAAGTCAGGGCCAGCGGCTGGGGGGACGAGTCCGTTTCGCTCGCCACGGCGCGGCCCGTCGCCCGGACGCCGCCGCTGAGGTTTGCCACCTCTCGACCGAAGTCGACCCGCAGTCCGTCCCCAACCGCAGTGATGCCCTCGAACGTGAAGCGGCTGCCGGGCGCAGCGGTCAGGATCATGCCGCCCTCGGCCAGGTCCATCCAGTCCGTGTCGACAACCAGGCCGTTCGTTCCCTCGAGAGAGACCGCTCCCTCAAGGTGGGTTGCGTTCGTCGCCTCGTTGTACGTCGCACGATCCGCATGCAGGCGAAACTCGTCGTCGCCGCGCGGGTAGACGATCTCGACCTCCTTCAGCAGCACGTTGCCCTGGTCATCGGAACTCGTGCGTGCGCCCCGAATGCGGAACACCTCCGCGCCTTCACGCTCAAGCGTCGATTCGAATTGCTCAGCGCTGAGCTGGACCGTCTCCTCGCCCGCCAACGCGGCCTCCCCCATAGCAGCCGGCTCTTCGAGAGTCCCGTCGGCGACCACCGCGGTCGCGTCGGGTCGTCCACTGACAAAGACCCAGGCAAGCCCGCCGACGCCGGCAATAAGCACGACGAGCAGGAACGCCCTCAGCAATCTGGTGCGAAGTTGCCGCCGATGTCCATAGCGCAGGTCTCTCCGGCCACCGGGCCGGTAGACGGAGTCTCTGCGGTCCGCTGCCGGCGAAGGGCGGGTTTCGTCGGCCCCGGGGGGTGTCTCGGTGGCCATGTGCCGAAGTCTACTTGGCCCTGGGGGCCGTCTCCGAGCCGTTGGCGATCTGCCTGGCGTCCTCGATCCTGACCACGGGACCGCCGGCCCAGGTGTCCCATTCCAGGGCCCCGAGCACTTCGAAGCGGCCATCGAGCTCGGCCAGTCGATTCCGCCAGCCCCAGCCGAGCAGTTGGACGAATCGGCCTGAATCGGAGCCCCTTCCGGCTCGCCTGACGCCCACCTTGACGTGGTCCTTTCCGAACTCGCGCACCGGCCCGCTACGTTCCAGCGGGCCCAGCCGAATCAACGGCCGGCGATTCGCCTCGCCATGTGGCTCCAACTGCGCGAGTTCGCGGAACAGGCCTGGCTCGACCTGTTCCGGAGAGAGGGCCAGTTCATACTCCCGGCGTCGGACGAGCACTTCCGGCGGCCAAACCGCGGCCTCTTCCATCTCCGCTTTCAGAGCCGGCAATGCGGACACGTCCACCGACAGGCCAATGGCCTGGGGATGGCCTCCGAATCGCGCCATCCGCCCCTCGAAGCCGGTCATGAACGAGTGGAGATCAAGGCCCGGAATGCTGCGACCTGAGCCGGTGCCCGTCTCGCCCTCGACTCCCAGCAGGATCACCGGCCGATGGAACTCGCGGGCGAGGCGGCCGGCGGCAATCCCCACGACGCCCCGATGCCATCCGGGGCTCCAGCCCATGAGGATACCGGGCCGTCTTTCGTCGGCCGAAAACAGTTCCGTGGCCTCCCTCACCACCCGCCGTTCTTCGGCCTGCCGTTTCCGGTTGAGTGAGTCGAGCTCGCCCGCGAGGCGGTCGGCCTGGGCCTGGTCCCGGGTGAGCAACAGGCGGAGCGCCAGCTCGCCGCTCGCCAGTCGGCCGGCGGCATTGAGCCTGGGTCCCAGCCGAAAGGCGACCTCCGTCGACGAGACACCACCCTCAACGCGAGAGACGCGCATCAGGGCCCGGAGCCCAGGTGACCGTGCCTTTGCCAACGCCTGCAGGCCCAGGGCCGCGATGACCCGGTTCTCCCCCACCAGGGGAACGACATCCGCGATCGTCCCGAGGCATGCCACCCGCAACAGCGCGGCCAGCGGCTCCTCGCGGCCGCTTCGGCGCAGGACGGCCTGCGCCAGCTTGAACGCAAGCCCGGCGCCGCAAAGATGGCGGAAAGGGTAGGTACAGCCATCCTGCTGAGGATTGACCTGAATCGCCTGGGACGGAAACCCGCTTCCGGCAACGTGATGATCCGTCACGACCACGTCCATTCCCTGCCTGATCGCCTCCTCCACCGCCTCGTTCGAGGTCGTCCCGCAGTCCACGGTGACGATCAACGAGGCGCCGGCCCGTCGCGCCTTCTCCACCTGTGCGACCTGAAAGCCGTAGCCGTCGGTCAACCGGTTCGGGATGATCGGAACAACCTCGGCAGCCAGGGCGCGCAGTACGGCCGTGAGCAGCGCGCAGGCGCTGACCCCATCCACGTCGTAGTCCCCCACGACAGCTACCGTGCCGCGGTCCCGGCATACGGCCAGCACACGCTCGGTCGCCTCTTCCATTCCGCTCAACAGGAAAGGGTCGTGCAGGCCACTGCGATGCGGCCTGAGGAACGTCTCCGCCTCGGCCTCCGTCTTCACGCCCCTTCGGGCAAGGGGAGCCGCCAGCAGCCCGTATCCTGCCGCCAGAAGCCGTCCGGTGCCCTCGGGGGCGGGCTTCTCCAGCCACTCCACCGCCTCTTCGCGGCGAACGCCCTGCTCGGGAACAGTCACATCAGGTCCTGGGGATCCACGTCGATCGTGAGATCGGCGGCTGGTGCCGGCGCAATCGCCCGGGCCAATCGCCGGACGTCGGCGCCGCTGGCGGAGCGCATCAGGAACTGAAACCGCCAATGTCCCTTGAGGCGCTCGAAGGGTGCCGGTGCGGGCCCGGAAAAGCGCACCCCAGGGGCCAGCACATGGGCGCGGGCCGCCCCCGCGAGCTCCCTGATCCGCCGCCAACCACGTTCCCGATCACGATCGCGGATCACGAGCTGGACCATGCGGGTGAACGGAGGGTAGTGAAACACCCGGCGAAACCTCATCTCATGACTCGCGAAGGCCTCGTCATCGCCGTTGAGCACCGCCTGAATCGCATAGTGGTCCGGATGGTACGTCTGGACCACGAAGCGGCCCGGCCGTTCACCGCGACCGGCCCGCCCGGCAAGCTGCGTGAGCAGCGCGTAGCTGCGTTCCGCGGCGCGAAAGTCCGGAAACCCGAGATACGAATCCGCGGTAAGCACCGCGGCAAGCGCAACGTCGGGGAAGTGATGGCCCTTCGACACCATCTGGGTGCCGATCAGGATCTGCGTTCGCCCGCCGCGAAAACGTTCCAGGACGGCCGCGGCCCCTCCGACCCGGCGCGTCGCGTCGCGGTCCAGCACATCCACGACCGCCCCCGGAAACCGCTCCTGGACTTCCTCCTCCACCCTCTCCGTGCCGGCGCCGATCGGCTGAAGCGCGTCCTTTCCGCAGTCCGGGCAAAGCCGGGGTGCCTCCTCGCGGACGCCGCAGTAGTGACAGATCAGTCTTCGCTCCCGGCGGTGGAAGCTCTTGGGCAGGCCGCAGTCCTTGCAGGGCATGTTTTCGCCACAGGCACGACACAGGAGCTGCGGCGAATAGCCGCGGCGGTTCCGCAGCAGGATCACCTGCTCTCCCCGCTCCAGGCTGTGGGTGATCTGGTCCACGAGGAGAGCCGAGAACGTCACGTCCCCCGGACGGCGGGGTCCCCCGGCCTCCCTGCGGAGATCGACCAGAATCGGTTCCGGAAGTGACCCCGAACCCACCCTGGCAGTGAGCCGGAGGTGGCGATAGCGACGACGTTCGACGTTCAACCGGGTCTCGAGACTCGGGGTGGCAGAGACGAGTACGGCGGTCGCGGCGCAGGAGCGTGCCCGTACCAGGGCCAGGTCCCGGCCGCTGTACCGCGGACGCGTGTCCTGTTTGTAGGCCGCGTCCTGCTCCTCGTCGACGACGATCAGGCCGAGGTTCCGGACGGGAGCAAAGACGGCCGACCGGGGACCCACGACGACCCGGCACTCCCCACCGCGGACACGCTCCCACTCCTGATGGCGCTCCGCGTTGCCGAGGTTCGAATGCAACAGGGCGACCCGGTCGCCGAAGCGCTGCTTCAGCGTCCGCGCGAGCGCCGGTACCAGCGCAATCTCCGGCACCAGAACGATGACGGACCGGTCCTCTTCCAGCGCCGCAGCAGCCGCCTGCAAGTAGACCTCGGTTTTTCCGGAGCCGGTCATGCCGCCCAGGAAGCAGGATCGGAACTGGCCGCTCCGGACCGCGGCCACCAGGTCGTCGGCGGCAACGAGCTGGTCCGGACGCAGCTCGATCGGCTTCGTCTCGCCGTCACCGGCCAGGCGGTGACGGGCCAGATCCATCGTCTCGATCTGGGTGAAGGAGCGGAGAACGCCGAGACGTACCAGGCGCCTGACAACCGCCGCCGAAGCACCGGTTCGGGTACGCAGCTCCTCGAGTGTCGCCGGCCGGTTCAGTTCGGCCAGGTACTCGACCGCCAGACGGCCCTTTGGAGACCGCCCGCAAGCCTGAAGCTGGGCGTCGCGGTCCCCGGCCGGCAGTTCGACGGCCGCCCGGTACCGGGAACTCCGGCTACCAGGCTCGTACAGCCGGATCCGGCCACTCTCGCGCCAGCTCTCGATCCGATCGAAGAGGGTCGCCTCCCCCAGTTCCTCCCAGATCGTCGCCAGGGCAAGGCGGCCTCGATCCAGGAGCAGACGTTGCAGAGCCTGACTCTTCGGATCCCGGCAGTCGTGGAGTGCGCCGCGGTTCGTCAGTTCGGCACGCGCGTCGCCCCGGCCCGGGAGCCGACCGGGGATTATGTTCCTCAGTACCTCGCCGATCGGCGCCGCGTAGTAGGAAGAGGCGAAACGGGCGATCTCCATCAGGTCGTCGGGCAGAACGGGTTCCAGATCGACGACCGATTCGATCGCCCGCAGTTGGGTTTCGACCTCAGCCGGTGGGCGACCGGGAAGGCCGACAATCCAGCCGGTGACCCGTCGTTTCCCGACGGGCACGCGCGCTCGGACGCCGATCCGGGCCAGGCCGCTCCAACGGGCGGGTACGCTGTAAGTCAGAGGATCGGGCAGAGGCAGCGGCACCGCGACTTCGGCAAACCCGCCACCGGCCGCGCCGGCGCTATCCAGCCCCATCCTCCCCGGCGCAGTCGCCGCACACGCCGCCGGTCAACTGGGCTTCAGGCACGTGGACGCCGCAGCGCGCACATCGGCGCAGCGGGCTCACCGCTCCCGTTGGCCCATTCGTTTTCCGGCCGCCCCGCGGGTTCCCGGGCGAGAAACCGCCGGCCGCGCCTCGTGCGCCCCCCGTGCCTCGCGGCCTTCCCGTACCGGAAGAGCCTGCGGCGGATCGCTGCAACACCTGGAGCAGGCGCAGGAACGAGCGCGCCTCCGCGGCACGCGGCGACCGCAAGAGCCCGCGCACCATCCGCGATACCCACATCCATGCCACCAGGAGGGCAATCAGGATGACGAGCAGTTTGGTCACGATCTACATCAGCCCAGGCAGCCCGGACTTCCCCGCCGATTCCTCTCGCGGCCTCAGAGGCGGGGACCGCCGCGGCCGCGGAGCCTCAACTGGCCTTGGCCTTGGAGATCTTCTCGAGGCTGCCCGTCAGAGCCTTCTCGACCAGCACTTCCGCGTCCTCTTCGCTGATCTCCCGGACGTGCAGCACCTCGCTGACGATGAAGTACCTCGCCTTCTCGTACATCTTCTTCTCGCGGAACGAGAGGCTCTTCTTCTGGCTTACCAGACGCAGGTTCTTCAGCACCTGGGCGGCGTCGGTGAGGGAACCGGTCCGCATCTTGTCGAGGTTCTGCTTGTAGCGCCCCTTCCAGTCCTTGTAGACGTCGATGTTGCCGTCCTCGATCAGCCGCAGCAGATCCCGGATCTCCCGCGCCTTGGCCAGCCGTCGGAGGCCCACGCGGTCGAGGTTCTCCTCGGGCACCATCACCTTGGAGTCGTTCCCCAGGACCCTCAGGTGGTAGTAGGTCTGTTTCTCTCCACCGTCCGGGGCGCTCAGAGCAATCTGCTCCACGACGCTTACGCCGTGGTTGGGGTATACGACTTTCTCACCGACTCGGAACACTCTGCACCCCCATTTCGAAAACCCCGTCTGGCACGCTCAAGTCGCTTGCCTCGGCAGACGTCGCCGAAGCCTTCCGAGATCCGCCGCCAGTTTGCTGCTCTGGTTATCCCTAAGTTACGGACAGCTACACAGTTAACGGGCGCGGATTGTAGCCGAGCGGGCCCCGAACGTCAAGCTGTTCCCGCCCCATTTGCGCCTCGCCGTGAGTCCTGCCCTAAGTCCTTGCAGGCGCTGACTTTGCAGTCCCAGGGCTGGAAGTTGCACAGTGGCGGTGCTACTCTGCGCCCCCGTCGCCGCAGCACCCGCGGAGATGCGGTTTTGCACTGAGGCCGGAGTGGCGGAATGGCAGACGCAGGGGACTCAAAATCCCCCGCCCCTTGGGGCGTGTGGGTTCGACTCCCACCTCCGGCACCACCCGACAATCGCGTAGGGTCCCCTGCGGGGACTCCAGTCACCCCAGCGCCCCTACAGGGCGTGTGGGTTCGACTCCCACCTCCGGCACCACCCGACCTTACCGATGAACGTCAGCTGTCGGTTTCCGCGTCGTCGACGAGTTCGATGCCCTTCTGATCCAGCAGCATGCCGATCGCCTTGAAGTAGGCGAGCAGGGCCCGCCGGTAGTTCGTGATCGCCTCGACCTCGCGGGTCCGCGCCGCGGTGAGATCCTCCTGGATCTCGAGGACCTGGAAGCTAGTCCAGAGTCCGTTCTCGTAGCGCTTCTGGGCGGCGTCCAGATTCTTTTCCGCCAACTCTCGCGACACCCGGGCGGAGTCGATCTGCTTGCCAGCGGTTTCGACGCCACGTGTCGCGGTACGCACCTCCGTGCGGATCGACAGCGTCAGGTCCCGGAGCTCCAGTCGGCCCTGGTCCAACGCCAGTGCGGCGATCCGATTCTGGGCCTTGGCCGCCCGGTTCTGAAGAGGCTTCGACAGGCTCAGGCCGACGTTCCAGCCCTCGAAGACCTGGCCCAGAATCCCCTGGTAGAACTGGCCCAGGGTCGAGAAGTAGTCCAGCGAGTCCGTCCGCTCGTACTCGGGGGGACACGGCTCGAACAGGTCCGCGATGCTCGGCTCGCCGGGGCGGTCACAAGTGAGCCGATCGCCGCCAAGAGCGTTGCGCCCGTAGCTCACGTTCAGGCTGAGGTCGGGCCGCGCCTGGTTCTGCAGGAATTTCGAGTCGACCAGGAGCGTTTCGATCTGAAGCTCCTGCCGGTCGATCTCGGCTCGCCGGTCGAGCGCCCAGCCGAGCGAGGCCTCCAGGTCGATGACGACCCGGGAGATCTCGGGCGACGTGGTCGGCACGATCTCCAGTTCCCAGAACGACCTCTCGTCAAGATTGAGCAGCCGCCTGAGCTCGTCCGCCGCGTCCTGGATCTGCGCCTGGACGCGGATGATCTCCTCCTCCCGGGTGGCGATGCCGGCCTCGCTCTGGACGAGTTCGAGCGGCGCCAGGGTGCCGACCTCGATCTGAATCCGGTTCATCTCGTGCAGTTCCTCGGCCAGGGCCAGGCTCTCCTCGGCGACCTTGAGCTGTTCCAGCCCTTCGACCAGGGCCCAGTAGCCGTTCGCCACCGTCTGCACCGTGTCGACGACCTGGACTTCCAGGTCATCCAGGCTCATGTCGCTGTTCAGCCTCGCCACGGCGAGATTACGCTCGGTGATCCCCCTGCCCCGGTTCCTGAGCAGGGGCTGGTTGAAGGCGAACGTCAGGCTGGAGCGCAGGCTCGGATTGATGTCCGAGAAGCGGGAGTTCGACTGCGAGCGGCTGTTCTGCCAATCGATCGAAAACTCGCCGCCCGACGCGACCGGCTTGCGCAACTCGACGTTCCCCGTGATCGTCTCGTTCTCCGTGACCAGAGCACCATCGAGTTGCGAGGCCGACGGGCGACTGTCGCTGTTCACGTTGGCACTGACTCCGAGCACCATGTCGTAGATGCCGTACTCCTGGTCGATCCGGAACAGCGACTGCGACCGCTGGTAGCGCTGCACCAGCAGACCCAGGTTGTTCTTCAGGGCGATCGCGATCGCTTCGTCCAGATCGAGGAGAAGCTCCCCGTCCGCGATGTCCAGTTCGGGTTCGACCGGCTCGGTGATCCAGGTCGAGCCCACCTGCACTTGCGCTTCCGCCGGTTGGGTCGACACCGCCGCCAGGACATTGACGGCACAGAGCGCGGCCATCATCGCCGCGGGCTTTCGGACTCGCTGTACTGGGAACAGGTTCATCGGGATACGTTCCTTCCTTCGACCGCGCTCTGGCCCGAACGGCCGCCACGCATCGTGTCTTCCTCTTTGACGCGAGAGGCGCGAGGTTGTTTCACCAACCCTACGTCAGTCCGCCACGACGCACGGTCCGGTTCACTGCCCGGAAGGGCCAGCGCCGAGCCGCCCGTTCAGCAATCCGTGGGCAACCGACCTGGCCTCGTCCAGGCTTCTTGTCAGGCGGTCCTCGGGAATGCCGCGAAGAATGTCGAGAGTCGACAGCGTTGTGGCGACGGACCCGGAAAGTCCGGTCACGACCACCTCCGTCCCCTCCGCCTCGGCGACTTCGACGAGCCGCCGGACCACCATGGCCGCGCTGTCGTCGAGGTGCACGGCCTCCGAGAAGTCGAAGATGACGACCTCGTGGTCCTTGATGTCTCCTCCGATCACCGAGGACAGCTTGCTCGAAGATGCCACCGTGAGCGTCCCCTTTAGCGCCACCAGGCCGACCCTGGCCGAGTACCTGTCTGCCGCCGGAAGCGCCTGCTCTTCTTCGAAGAAGGCGCGGTCGAGAAGCGGAACGGAAACGACGCTGTCCAGTTCGAGCCGCTCCAGGCGCCGCGCGTGCGCCATCCCCGCAGCGATCAGCCCCACCGCCACGGCCGTCACCAGGTCGACGAACACGGTCAGGCCCAGCGTGAGCAGCACGACGAACAGGTGTTCGCGCCGAATCCGGTGGATCCGCACGACCAGCGGCCAGTCGATGATGTCCCAGCCGACCTTCATCATGATGGCGGCCAGCACCGCGTGGGGCACCGGCTCGACGACCGGTCCGAGTCCGACCGCGAGCAACAGCAGGAACATGGCCCGCAGGACGCCGGAAAGGCGCGTCGACCCGCCGGCGCGGATGTTGACCACGGTGCCCATCGTCGCGCCGGCGCCCGGCAGGCCTCCCAACACCCCGGACACCATGTTGCCGATCCCCTGCCCCACCAGTTCGCGGTTCGGATTGTGCCTGGTGCCGGTGAGGGAGTCCGCCACCAGCGACGTCAGCAGGCTGTCGACGGAACCCAGCAGGGCGAGAATCAGTGCCGGCTGCAGAGCCTGCAGCAAGAAGGCGGCCGGGGGAACCCCGATCTTCAGACCCGGCAGGCCGGCCGGCACGTCGCCGAGGATTGGCGCACCGCCCAGCCACAGCACGCCGAGCAACGTGCCCACGATCAGGGAGAGCAACGGCCCGGGCAGGTACTTCGCGAGACGGCGCGGCCAGAGCACGCCGGCGGCCAGGGTGATCAGTCCCACGGCGAGCGCGTGCCCGTTCAGGGCGCCAAGCGCCTCCGGCAGCGCCCGGACCGCGCCCAGGGCGCCTCCCGGCGCCGGCGGCGACCCGAGCAGGGGCAGGACCTGGATCAGGATGACGATGATGCCGATACCCGTCATGAACCCGGACACGACGACGTAGGGCGTGTAGACCACGTAGCGCCCGACCTTGGCCAGCCCGAGCAGCATCTGGAGCAGGCCTCCCAGCACGACCACGGTCAACGCCTCGGTCAGATTCGACGCGTGGGTCGTCAGAATGACCGTCATCGCAACGGTCATCGGCGCCGTCGGTCCGGAGATCTGCGAGCGCGTGCCTCCGAACACCGCCGCGAAGAAGCCGACCGCAATCGCGCCGTGCAACCCGGCCACGGCCCCCATTCCGGAAGCCACGCCCAGAGCCAGGGCGACCGGCAGCGCGACGACCGTGGAGGTCAGGCCGCCGAACAGGTCGCCGCGGAATGTCTGAAGGTCGTATCGCACGTCGCGGCGCCTACCGTTTGCTCCCCCTGCACGTCCGGTTCTTCACCATTGGCTCCTTGCGGATCCCCCTTCAGGATGTCGGAATTACAGGCCGGCTGCGCGACGAGCCCAGGTAGCGCGAAGCGCGCCGCCTCCGACCCATGCCTACGCCCGTCAGCCGGACGCAGGCATGGCGCCGCCATGCTACATTCCCGCCGCGATGAACGCTCTGGAAGGCCTTCCGACTCCCCGTCGCGGCAAGGTCCGCGACATCTACGATCTCGGCGACCTCCTGCTCCTGGTGGCCAGCGACCGCGTTTCCGCCTACGACTTCGTCCTCTCGCCGGAGATTCCGGACAAGGGCAAGGTCCTCAATCAGTTGACCAACTTCTGGTTCCGCCGGCTTGGAGACACGATCCCGAATCACCTGGTCGAAACCGACGCAGGCAACTTCCCGGCCGACCTTGGGCGCCACGCCGACTACCTGCAAGGACGCTCGGTGCTGGTCCGCAAGGCGGAAGTGGTCCCCTACGAGTGCGTGGCCCGCGGCTATCTCGCCGGCAGCGCGTTCAGGGAGTACCAGGAGACCGGCCGGGCCTGCGGCCACGACCTGCCCGCGGGAATGCGCCGGGCGGAGAAACTGGACCAGCCGATCTTCACACCGGCGACAAAGGCCGAAGAAGGCCACGACGAGAACATCGACTACGACACCCTCGTCCAGGGCGTCGGCCCTGATATGGCGTCGACGCTGCGCCGGATCACTCTCGAGCTCTTTCTGGCCGGCCGGGAACTGGCGGCGCAGCGGGGCCTGATCCTCGCGGACACGAAGTTCGAGTTCGGACTGGTCGACGGTCAACTGCTGCTGATCGACGAGGTCCTCACCCCGGACTCCTCGCGCTACTGGGACGCCGCGGCCTGGAGTCCGGGCACCGAGCCGGTTTCCTTCGACAAGCAGCCGGTCCGCGACTGGGTCGCCGGCACCGGCTGGGACAAGGCCTCCCCGCCCCCGGAACTCACGCCCGAGGTCGTGAACGAGACCCGGGAGCGCTATCTCGACGCCTTCCGCCGGATCACCGGCCGCGATCCGGTTCTGTAGGTCCGACTCCGCTCACCGGCAAGCGGGGCAGCCGGCTCCTGAAGCCGCACCAGACTTCGTAGGCCGCGACACCGGCCCGAGCGGCAAGATCGGCAACGCCGATCCGCTCGCCCTCCTGCTCGCCCAGCAGGACGCACTCGTCCCCCACCGCCACATCGGCAAGCGCGGTGACGTCCACGGTCAGCGAGTCCATGCTGATCTGCCCCGCAATCGGACACCGAGCGCCTCGCACCAGGACATCGCCGGGGCCGAAGCCGCTGCTGAAGCCGTCTCCGTAGCCGACCGGGACCAGGGCGATCACGGCCTCGCGCGGCGCCCTCCAGGTACGGCAATAGCCGACGCCGGTGCCGGCCGCTACCTTCCGAAGATCGAGGATTGGCGCCTTCACGCTCATCACCGGGCGCAACCGGGTCGCCGCTCCGGGGTCGGCAAGCGTAGCCAGGTCGAGACCGTAGAGCGCCCCGCCCACTCGCACCGCGCCCCAGCGGGCCGCCGGCCGCCTCAGAGCGGCAGACGAGTTCGAGAGGTGGAGGGCGACGCTCCGGCGTTCCCCCGCATCGAACGCCGCGACGGCGCCAGCGAAGCGCCTTTCCTGCTCGTCGCTGAAGCAGCTTTGCGGCAGCTCGGACTCGGCGAAATGGGACATCAGGCCGACAAGTTCCAGCTCTCGCGTCGCGCGAAGTTCAGCGAGTATCGACGGCCAGTCGTCGAGCGGCACACCGTGACGGCTCATGCCGGTGTCCAGCTCGACCACGACGCCGAGAGGGTTCCCTCCGGACGCCTCCCGCCGGCACCAGGCCGACCAGTCGGCGACCTGCTCTCGCCGCGTGAGCACAGGCGTCGCGTCCCAACGGACGGTGCGTTCGAGTTCCTCGGTCGAAGCCGGTCCGCCCAATAGCAGCAACGTGCTCCGGACACCGGCACGCCGCAGTTCCTCCACCTCGCCCACCCGGGCGACGGCCAGTCCGTCGATTCCCAGCCGCTCCAGTTCGAGGCCCACCGACAGCGCCCCGTGACCGTAGGCATCGGCCTTGACGACTCCGAACGCTCCCCGCCCGCCGATCGCCTGTCGCACCACACTCAGGTTGGCGGCCAGCGCGCCAAGGTCGACCTCGACCCGCGCCCGAACCCTGGCGCTCGAGATCAGATCGGCCCCTCCGGCGGCGCGTGATGGCTGTCGTAGTTTCGGAAGGTGGTCGTATCTCCGAGAAAAACGAGACGCACCGCCCCCGTCTCGCCATTCCGGTGCTTGGAGATGATCAGCTCTGCCAGGCCCTGCACGTCCGGGTCGTCCGGTTCGTACAGCTCCTCCCGGTAGACGAAGACGACGATGTCGGCGTCCTGTTCGATGTTGCCCGACTCCCGGAGATCCGCGAGTTGGGGTCGATGGTCCTTCGTCCTGCGCTCCGGCAACCGCGAGAGCTGGGAGAGTGCCACCACCGGCACCTCGAGTTCCTTGGCCAGTTGCTTCAGGCCACGGGTTATCGCTCCGATCTCCAGGTTCCGGTTCTCGTAGCGGCCGCCCGCGTTCATCAACTGGAGGTAGTCCACCACCAGCAGCCCGAGACCGTGCTGGGCCTTCAGCCGGCGCGCCTTCGACGCCACCTCGAGCAGCGAGGGGTTAGCCGAATCGTCGATGAAGAGATTCGAGTCGCGGGCGTTTTCGACCGCCTGGTGCACGCGGCTCCAGTCCCGGGCCCCGAGCCGACCGCCGCGGAGCCGGCCGAACGGGATGTCGGTCGTCGAGCACAGCACCCGCATCGCGATCTCGCGTTCGCTCATTTCGAGCGAAAAGAAGCCCGCCGCCTTCTCTTCCTCGTGGGCAACGTGGGTGGCGATGTTCAGGGCCAGGCTCGTCTTGCCCATCCCCGGCCGTCCGGCAACGATGACCAGGTTGCCGGGCTGGAGACCGTGGGTCATCCGGTCGAACTCCAGGAAGCCGGTCCGGAGGCCAGGGAAGTCGTTCCCGGACTGCTGTTCGAGGTCCTCGACCGTCTCCTCGTAGACCTGGTCGAGGGGCACGAACGTTCGCGACACCGCCTCCTCGCTCAACGCCATGACGGCCTGTTCCGCGTGGTCCAGCGCTTCCTTGGCCTCCAGACCACCGTCGAATGCCGACTTGTAGATCGTCGTGCAGGCGTCGATCAGGCGCCTGCGCAGAGCCCGCTCCTTGATGATCTCGACGTAGGAATCCACGCGGCCGAGGTCGGGCAGATCGACCTCCAGCGTGGCGAGATACGCCACCCCGCCCGCGGCTTCGAACTGATCTCGTTGCTCCAGCCGAGCCTGCACCGTGCGAAGGTCGATCGGGCTGTCCGCCTGCTGGAGGGCGAGCATCGCCTCGTACAGCACTCGATGCCGCTCGGAGTAGTAGTCCTCCGGCTTCAGGCGGACCGCGGTGGCCGCCAGGTGTCGATCAGCGTCGAGCAGAATCGCGGCCAGGACCGCGCGCTCCGACTCCTCGCTGTGCGGCAGGCTGTGTGTTTCTTCGACCGGGGCGCGCACGGTTACTCAGACTAGGAGCTTGCGCCGCAGAACGCAACGACGGTCCGCGGTCATCGAGGCGTCTGCGGAATTCCGGGCGGCATGCGAAGATGAGCGGGTGCCGACGGCTGGGACAGAGAGCCCGTCGCACAGCCCCTGAATCCATGTTGGCGAGACCCAGGCCGCACCCCTCGTGGGGTGGGCTGAAGCTGAAGCTGGTCTGCGCGATCCTGTGCGCCTGGGTCTTCGCCGCCAGTTCGGTCGCAAGCCAGGAAACGTCTTCCGAACCCGCGCGGAATCCACGAGCTGCGGACGAAACCCCCACGGAAGACGACGCGAGCACCAACGAGGCCACGGAGGAGACCGAGGGTGCGGAGGAGGAAGTCGACCCCTGTGCGTCCGAGTACCTGGAAGGGCGCTCCTGGCTCGACTGGCTCAACCTGGGCCTCCACCGCACAGCCTGCGAGACCGCCCTGTGGTTCGACCACCTGTTCGGCGACTACCGGCTGGACGAGGAACTCGAGGCAACTCACGGGCGGGCTCTCGTCGGCGTGATCTGGGACGAGCAGTACGGCTTCGAGGACGACCTGCGCTTTCGCGCCCGTCTCCACTTCCCGAACATGGAGCGGCGCCTCAACGCCTTCATCGGCCGCGACGACCGGGAAGATGTGCTGGAGGACGCGCAGCGCCGGGGCGTCACCTCCCTGCCGAGCATGTTCGATCCGACGGACGACGAGTGGCTGGTGGGGCTCGGCTATCGCCCGATCTCCGGCGGCGGCAACGGAGACCTCGACTTCGATCTCGGCATGAACTTCGACTTCCCCATCGAGCCCTTCATCCGCGCCCGCTACAAACACCGGACCTTCCTCTCGGACACGGACCTCGTGCGTTTCCGCCACGCCCTGTTCTGGGAGCGGGACGACGGCTGGGGCATGTCGACCCGGATCGACTACGAGCACGCCTTCATGAATGGCTCGATGATGCGCTGGCGCGGCGCGGGGAAGATCTCCGACATCACGCTCGGCGGCGAGTGGTTCACCGAGTTGAGCTACTACCACCGCCTGGGCCGCCGCCGCGCTCTCGCCCACCAGGTCGGCGCCAACGGAGAGACCGACGCCCCGATTCTCGTCGAGAACTACTTCGTGCGCCTGATCTACCGCCAGCAGGTCTTCCGCGAGTGGCTGTTTCTCGAGATCGGTCCGGGCATGGCCTGGCGGCGGGATGAGCCGGGAGCACCCAGGGACTCGGTTCCGATCCTGCGGTTCGGTTTCGAGATGCTGTTCGGCGACTACCGCGGCGAGGGCACTGCCGCGCCCGTTCCCGGGCAGTAGAGAGGGCTGTGCAAGCGGGCTAGAGTCTCGAACTTCGGGACACAACTCCAGGAGCGAGGAAGACGATGAGCGAACATGACGCCGGGAACGGCGAGATTACGGTTGCGGTCGGCGACGACCTGGTCGCCGAAGTGGAGATCCACCGGCCGCCGAACAACTTCTTCGACCAGGACCTGATTGCGGATCTGGCGGCGGTAATCGAGGACCTCGACGAACGCAGCGACTGCCGTGCTGTCGTCCTCTGCTCCGAGGGCAAGCACTTCTGCGCGGGCGCGAATCTGAACTCGCCTCGCCCGGCGACCGGTGGCCCCGAGCGCCATCTCTACGACGAGGCGGTGCGCCTGTTCGAGACCCGGACTCCGGTCGTCGCCGCCATCCAGGGCGCGGCTATCGGCGGCGGCCTCGGGCTCGCTCTCATGCCTGACTTCCGTGTCGCCTGCCCCGAAGCCCGGTTTGCCGCGAACTTCGCTCGCCTGGGCTTCATCCAGGGCTTTGGTCTGACCGTGACCCTCCCCCGCCTGGTCGGCCGCCAGCGCGGGATGGAGATGCTTTACACGGGTCGCCGGGTGAAGGGCGAAGAGGCGTTCCGGATCGGTCTCTGCGACGACCTCGTTCCTCGCGACGACGTGCGGACCCGGGCGCGCGCGCTCGCGCGAGAGATCGCGGCGTCGGCGCCTCTCGCGGTGCGATCGATCCGGGAGACCCTTCGTGGCCGGCTCGCCGCCGAGATCCGCGCAGCCACCGACCACGAGAAAGTCGAGCAGGACCGGCTGCGGCAAACGGCGGATTTCACCGAAGGTGTGCGGGCGATGACGGAGCGCCGCCTGCCGCGCTTCACCGGCTCCTGATCCAACCGGGATGGCGGGCCCGTTGCAGTCAGTCCGCCGATCGGGGCAGCAGAGGCCCTACCAGCCGTTCGTCAGGCTCCAGCCGCCGTGGCGGCCAGGAACGTGACCCAGGCGCCGAGCCAGCCCAGTCCGGTCATGTAGACGAAGGTGAATGCCGGCCAACGCCATTTCCCCGTCTCGCGACGGATCACGGCCAGGGTCGACATGCACTGCATGGCGAACGCGAAGTAGACGAGCAGGGCAAGCGCGGACGGACGGGATAGCAACGGTTCGCCGGAGCCGTCGCCGACACCGGCCAGAACGCCACCAAGCCCCTCGCCTTCCTCGTCTTCGTGGGCGTAGATCTGCGCCAGGGTGGCGACCATGACCTCGCGAGCCGCCTGAGACGCGACGAGGCCGACGTTGATCCGCCAGTCGAAGTCCATGGGCGCGAACACCGGCTCGATGAATCTGCCCACCGAGGCGGCGTAGCTGCCCTCGAGGATCGCCTGCTGTTTGGCCGCGGCGCTGAGTTCGGGGTCGGCGTCGCGCCGCGGCAGGTTGAGCAGGAACCAGAGAACGATGCTGACGCAGAGGATGATCGTGCCGGCGCGTCGGAGGAACATCTTCGCCCGGTCCCAGACTCCGAGAAGAATGTCGCTCGGCCGCGGCAGGCGAAAGGGCGGAAGCTCCAGGTAGAACGGCAGCGACGCGCCGCGCCTCAAGCCGCGCTGGAGCACCGCGGCCGAAACCAGGGCCGCCGCCGTACCCAGGAGGTAGAGGCCGCCCAGGGTCAGGCCCTGCCAGGTGAAGGGGCCGAACACCGGGTCGGCGGGAATGAAGGCCGCGATCAGCAAGGTGTACACGGGCAGCCGGGCCGAGCAGGTGGCGAACGGCGCCACCAGAATCGTCGTCAGCCGAGCCCTTTCAGAGGGGATGGTCCGGGTCGCCATGATGCCGGGGACCGCGCATGCGTACGAGGAAAGCAGGGCGAGGAAACACCGCCCCTCCAGACCCACCCAGCCCATCACCCGGTCCACGACGAAGGCGGCCCGGGCCATGTAGCCGCATCCCTCGAGAAACAGGATGACGGTGAACAGGAGCACGATCTGCGGCAGGAAGACGATCACCGCCCCGACTCCCCGGATCACGCCGTCGGCGAGCAGCCGGGTCAGCAACGAGTCCGGCACAACAGTGAGCAACCAGTCGGCGAGGCCGTCCATCAGCCCCGACAGCAGGTCCATCGCGGGAGTGGCCCACGTGAAGATCGCCTGGAAGAAAAGCGCGACGAAGGTGAGGAACACCGCCGGCCCGAGCACCGGATGGAGCAGGAAGCGGTCGAGCCGTCGGCTCCAGTGGTCCGCTCGCGGGACCTTGCGCCGGCATCGCCCGAGGACACCGTACGTCCATTCGAACCTCTGCTCCGGCGTATCGGCCTCAGCGGCTTCCCGCAAGGCCTCCGACCGGGTCCAGTGTCCGGATTCGGCCACCAGGGCCCCCAGATCGTCGATGCCGAGGCCGCGGTTGCCGACCACGCCCAGCACCGGCACACCGAGTTCGGCTGCCAGGGCCTCGAGATCGATCTCGCCATGCCGTGCCTTCAACTCGTCGATCATCGTGAGGGCAATGCAGATGGGAAGCCCCAGTTCCGCGGCCTCCGCCACCAGGGGCAGGGCCCGCTCGATCGTCGTGGCGTCAAGGACGACCACCACACCATCCGGCGGCGGCTCTCCGAACTCGCCGCGCAGAACGCGGACCGCGACCGCTTCGTCCTCCGACTGCGGTTCCAGGCTGTACACGCCCGGAAGATCGATGAGCCGGACGGCCAGCTCCGTGAACCGGGCGCGGAGCTCGCCCTCGCGGCGGTCGACCGTCACCCCCGGGTAGTTTCCCGCCTTCGCGCGGTGGCCGGTGAGGGCATTGAACAGGGTCGTCTTGCCCGAGTTGGGCGCCCCGAGAATGGCGATACGCGTTGGCCGCCCGGATGGGGCGCCCGTGCCCAACCGGACAAGTTCCGTCATGAGGCGCCCGACCGGACGCGGATCCGACTCGCCTCGCTGCGGCGCAGGCTGAGGGTGGCTCCGTGGAGTTCGTACATCGCCGGGTCGCCCAGCGGCGCGCGGCGAACGAACCTCACCGCCGCTCCCCGGCAGAAACCGATCTCCCGCAGACGCCAACTGACCGGGCCGTCCCCGGTCACTCCCGCGATCTCGACCTGCCGGTCGTCGCCCGAATCCGCCAACTCGGCCAGTGTCCGATCCATTTCGGACCGGGAGAGTACCAGTTTCCCGCGCTACCCGCACGGGCGACTTCCCCAGAGCAGCAGCGGCGTGCCGGAGGTGGGAGTCGAACCCACAAACCCGCTAGGGCGGGGGATTTTAAGTCCCCTGCGTCTGCCGTTCCGCCACTCCGGCGTCTACCGCTTCGTCAAGACAGGAAGTCTGGAGGCGACGGCCGGATTCGAACCGGCGAATAAGGGTTTTGCAGACCCTCGCCTTACCACTTGGCCACGTCGCCGTTGCGGACTTCGGTGCCGGTTCTCAGGCGGCACGGCTCGCATGGAGCGGGAAACGGGATTCGAACCCGCGACCCCAACCTTGGCAAGGTTGTGCTCTACCACTGAGCTATTCCCGCGCCGGAGCGAACCCGCCGGACAACCGGCAGGCCCTGAGTCGCGGAGGATACGGTCCTCTCTCCGGCACTGTCAACTCGCCGTGCTGTCCAGCGAGAGGTGAGCGTGAACGGGGAGTGTGAATCCAGCGAGAGGTGAGCGTGAGCCGGTTGGGATCGGGGATCATCGGAGGATGATCTTGACTCTCCAGACCCACGGACA